>Ga0315289_10008754_pt1 | contig 14601 bp, 16 predicted proteins | sample YL17G11_40_MG_FD_203452 | JGI IMG/M metagenome (GOLD analysis project Ga0315289, IMG submission 203452) | Sediment microbial communities from Yellowstone Lake, YNP, Wyoming, USA - YL17G11_40 | ecosystem: Environmental > Aquatic > Freshwater > Lake > Sediment | place: USA: Wyoming | collected...
TGTCCGAGTCTTCGTTTCCTCCAGGGACGACATCGTTGATCCAGAGCCCATCGTCGAGCATGAAGCCGATGAGCAGCCCGATACGCTCGTACGGACGCCTCACGTCAGCTCCGATTCGGTCAAGCACTGTGCTGGTGATGTTGATGTTGAACAAGCCGTTCGCCGTCTAGGGATGTCCTGCAGTACTCTGATGTACTGAGATAAACCTTGACGCTGAGATGGCCTTTGTCACAATGGTGAACAGTTCGATATGTACGGGAGGTTTGAGTGCATTCGAAACTTAGAACACCATGTTCCAATCCTTGGATTCATATCATGGCCGCTATAGTATGCGGCAAGCATGCAGCAGACGACGGAGGTGAGTTGAATGACCGAAATCCAAGAGAAACGGCTGTACGCGCTTGTTCTAGTGCTCATCGTGGTGGTGGCCCTCTTTGGCAGCTTGGCACTTTATGCATCATACAGAAGCCCGGGACTTGTTGGTCCGCCTTCCACACCTGAACAGAAGACAATCTCAGTAAGCGGCATCGGAACTGTCTCCATGACCCCCGACATCGGCTGGTTTACGGCCTCTGTCGTAACGCAGGCAGGAACCGCAGCGGAGGCCGAGCAACAGAACAACGACGCGATGGCAAAGGTCATCTCCGCACTCATGAACGCAGGAATTGCCGAGAAGGACTTGGAGACTACTGACTTCTCACTCAGCCCGATCTACCAAGAAGCCAAAGAACCTGGAAAGATGCCGATACTCGTCGGTTACTCTGTGAGACACACGATCCGCGTCACCGTAAATGACGTGAAACTAGTCGGTAAGATGCTTGACCTCGCAATCTCCAACGGAGCAAACGAGATGGGCGGAGTCTACTTCGGACTCTCCAATGCAAAGGCAGGGCAAGCTCAGACGGAAGCACTCGGCCTAGCCGTGAAGGATGCCAGCAATAAGGCCAGAGCAATTGCAGACGCAATGGGTACCTCACTCGTAGGCCCAGTCTCAGTCAGCCTAGGCTACTACTATGAACCCGTTCGAGCGGACTACAAACAGGCCGAGGCATCGCAAGTGCCCATACAGCCGGGACAACTGCAGTACACCGTCAACGTCCAGATCGTCTATACCTTCAACTAGCCAAGAATCCCCCCCTTCCCATTTTCTACTCATTCTTGAAACCAGTCTGCCGGACGCCCCTTAGAGGGCAACCTTCATAATTCATCACGGGCTAGATCATGGTGAGGCATGATCGATGCCAATGGCTTTTGTTTTCATGAACATAGACGCCGGCGGCGAACAAGAAGTCCTGAAAGAGCTACGGAACATCCAGAATGTCAAGGAAGCGCACCTCGTCTATGGAGTGTACGACCTTGTCGCAAGGATCGAAGCTGAAACGATGGACAAACTCAAGGAGATCGTAACCTGGAAGGTGCGCAGACTCGACAAGGTCAGATCCACCCTGACCACGATCGTGATGGAATCCGTCTGACACGAATCACGCACTCTTTCGTCTGGCTACCCCTCTGACGATAGACCCATCTCTCACCTTGGAGTGCATGCCTATCTCAGCGAGCTGAATCAATCGTGTCCATGAGCAAAGTCGCAATCGTGAGAGGCACAGACCCCCCTGACATGACAGTCAGAGCTCTAGAGATGGTCAATGCTAGCGAAGCTGTCTCTGCCGAGAAGCCCATTCTGATAAAACCAAACTACGTCAACACCGAACATCCGTCTACAGGAATCACGACGGACAGCAGAGTCATAGAAGGAGTAGTCGCGTTTCTGAAAAAACGCGACACGAAAGAGGTCATCATTGGTGAGGGAACCGGGTATGGAGATACCTTTGACGCCTTCAGAATTGCGGGAGTCCACGATGTCGCCGAGAAATGGAAGGTCAGGATGGTTGACCTCAATAAGGACGAATTCATCGAAGTCACACCCGCAAATCACGTGACCTTGAAGAAAGTGAAGATAGCCAAGACCGCACTCGAAAGCACGATTATCAGTGTTCCGAAACTCAAGCCACACAGGTGGACCGGTGTGACCTTGAGTCTCAAGAATATGATGGGCACGATGACCCCGAAGGGATCAATGCACAGGCATCTGAACCAGAACATTGTCGACCTTGCCTCAGCCGTAACGCCGAGGATAGCGGTCATAGACGGGATAATCGCCGGCGAAGGTCACGAGACGAGCGGCAACCCCGTAGAAATGAATCTGGTCATCGCAGGAACAGACCCCGTGGCGGTTGACGCTGTCGGCGCAGCGGTCATGTGCATAGCTCCGGAAGGCGTGAAGCATCTACGCTTGGCAGAAGAGAGAGGACTCGGCACACATCAGCTAGAACACATACAGATACTCGGCGAACCCATAGAGAAGGTTAGAAGAAAGTTCAAGACATCGCTTGTAGCGAAACTGTCGCCCCTGTAACTCTGCATTTTCTTCGATTCATTTCACATTCGGAAATACTTCGCCTGCAAGTAGACGAAGTGACTCAAGTTCCACTGCATCAGGGGCTCGAAGGATGAAGTATCGGACTCCTGCCTGCTCTACGTAATCGTTGAACTGACTTGCACATTCGTTTGGGGCTCCTATGATTCTCGATTTGAGGAATGCTTCCTCGCTCATTCCTGATGGTTTCGATTGGAGTGCTCTTGAGCGCGCCGCTCGTCCGTCGCGTGCAACGTAGACTTCTCTGTGCAGTGTTCTCTCGATGGTGCTCGGGTCTCTTCCGAAATCTCGACAGTGCTGGTCAATGATTCCGAATTTTCGAACGCACTCGTCCAGTGTTATGGCTGCACTGAGGTCTGATCGATCGGCAAATTGTGCGACAGCCTTGAGAGTCAGCTTCTCTCCGTTGCCTCCGATCATTATCGGTGGATGTGGTTTCTGAATCGGTTTGGGACTGTTGATTGCACCGTCTACTGAGAAGTACTTTCCATGGAAGGTAGCTTTCTCTTCGGTCCACATCTTTCGGATTATCTGAACGGCTTCTCGCAACTGGCGTATCCGTACGGATGGACTTTCAAAACGGTATCCATATGCTTGGTATTCGTGCTCATACCAGCCGGCGCCGATTCCGAACTCCAGTCTACCTCCCGATATCACGTCAAGTGTTGCGGCCATCTTCGCGACGAGCGCGGGGTTCCTGTATGAGGTGCAAGTTACAAGCTGCCCCAATCTGAGCTTCGAAGTCCGCATAGCAATCGCTGCTAGGCTTGTGTAGCATTCGAAGCAGGACTCCGTGGTTATGGTTGGATATGTGATTAGGTGATCGTATAGGAAGCCAGAGTCGAAGCCGAGCCTCTCGATCTCCTCAGCGATCTTGATCATGAGCTCGAATTGCTCAGTCGGTGATCTGTCTCTCGGGAGATCCAGTCTCCAACCCTGAGGGATCATCAAGCCAAACTTGGCCAAGGCCAGTCTCAACTCTGGATGCCCAGACCAAGTTACGCTGGTAAGTAGCTCTTCCGATTCTTGTGCGTAGATTAGCGAGCCACGATCATTAGATTCAAAGGCAGGATGCTGGAGAACTTAGGTTCCCGCCATGAGGGAAGACTTTGGCTCTCAGGACCAGTTCGCGACTAGTTGATTCTCCGACCGTATGGATGGCGATAGTTCTCGTGATCATCTACCTGACCCAAGCAATACTGGGTGGGAATCTCCTCGAACCCGATCTGGGTGCAGTCTACCCGTTCCTGCAAGTGAACGCGGAAATCTGGCATGGCGCAGTATGGATGCTCTTCACTTCGATGTTCCTTCACGCGAACCTGCTCCACCTTGGCGGGAACGTGTTCTTCCTTCTCCTCTTCGGAACGGCGTTGGAAGAACAAGTGTCGCCGGCGCGTTGGTTAGTTGCCTATCTCGCGAGTGGCCTCGCAGGCAACATCACGTTCTTGATCCTTGGTGGTGACGCAATCGGTCTCGGTGCCTCAGGAGCCATCTGGGGACTACTAGCAGCCGCAGGTGGACTTCGAGGACTCGTCGGGATGGTCTTCTACGGCGGCCTCAACATATTCTCGGGAGGAGGATTCCTTGCACATGCTGGAGGACTTGTGGCAGGGTTAGCTATCAGGTCCTCTTGGTTGAGAAGAAACCGCTAACGCCTACACGCGCAAAACACAGCGGCTTTCTATATACTTGGCCACGCGGGTGTGCTCCACCCAATTGCGGGCGGATTCCACCCCAGTAGGCAGTTTGCCGGCCCTCAACTTGCTCTTTTTTCACTGTGGAGGGGCTATGGAGAGTAAGTATCTCGGGTGGGTCCGGGAAGCGGTTGTACATACAAGGGCTACAGTAGTATGGGGTGGTATATGTAGACCAATACGAAAAATACTAGCCTAGGAAAATCGGGGTCCAACTCAATGGGTATCACTTCGCCTCAGCCGCTCGTCGCCCATCAAGCAGTCTCCAACCCGCCCAAATCTATGACTGATACAGTGCAGCACGCGAGCTCAGCGACAAAACCCGCTAGGCGTCCTCTGAGTCCTCCGCAGATACTCAAGCTCAGGGACGCAGACATAGTTGTGCTCGAAGACAGATGCAAGGGATGCTCATTCTGCATAGAGTTCTGCCCACGAGATGTTCTGGAACAAGACACGAAACTGAACACCAGAGGAGTCCACGTCCCCCGCGTCAAAGACGCCGCACTCTGCGTCGGATGTGGAGTGTGTGAGGAAGTCTGCCCCGATTTCGCCATCTTCCTCGTGGAGAAGGGAAAGAAACACTGAGAAGAGACGTTCTGACTGGCACGTACTTTGCACTTGGAGACGTAGCGTGCGCTGAAGGCGCACTAGCTGCTGGTTGCAGATTCTTCGGAGGTTATCCAATCACACCAGCCACTGAGATAGCTGAACACATGTCGAGGAGGCTTCCAGAGGTTGGGGGCGTCTACCTTCAGATGGAAGATGAGATCGCTTCAATGGCGGCGGTCATCGGCGCCTCATACGGTGGCATAAAATCCATGACGGCCACCTCGGGCCCAGGCTTCAGTCTCATGCAGGAGAACATTGGACTCGCGGCCATGACTGAGACCCCATGTGTTGTAGTGGATGTCATGCGTGCAGGACCAAGCACAGGTCAACCCACCAAGACCGGCCAGCAAGATGTCATGCAGGCAAAATGGGGGTCCCACGGAGACTACGAGATAATCGCGCTGGCTCCATCATCCGTCCAAGAGATGTTCGATCTCACAGTTGAAGCATTCAACCTCTCTGAGAAGTACAGATGCCCCGTCTTTGTGATGACAGATGAGATCATCGGTCACCTGATGGAGAGGCTTGAGATTCCAGAGCCTGAGAAGATCCGATTGGTCGACCGCAAACGGCCGACAACGCCTCCTTCCAAGTATTTGCCTTTCCAAGCAGGTGAGGATCTCGTGCCAGAGATGGCCAGTTTCGGTGAAGGCTACAGATTCTACGCCACCGGACTGACCCACGATGAGACCGGCCACCCACGAACCGACAGCGCAGAGCACCACGCGAAACTGGTTCAGAGAATCTGCGACAAGATCCGCAATAACGTCGGAGAGATCACGAAGGTTGAACGAGTATTCCTTGATGATGCTGATGTGTGCATAGTTGCATACGGAAGCGTCGCCAGATCCGCACTTGCCGCTACAGTCGAAGGGCGAGAAAGAGGCATCAAGATTGGACTCTTGAGACTCGCCACAATTTGGCCATTCCCAGACGAAGTTGTCGAGCAGGTGGCAGCTCAAGTGGACAAGATCCTGGTGCCTGAAATGAACTATGGACAACTCGTCCGAGAAGTCGAGAGAAGTGCAGGCCGGAGAAAGGTGACATCCATTCCAAGGCTTGGAGATGCTCTCCACACACCCGAGGAGATCCTAGCTCAGGCAGTCAACTAGAACATGAAGGTACACAACATGTCGAACCTCCATCATCCGCTGGAAGACTATACGAGGAGTGGTATGATTCCTCACATATGGTGCAACGGTTGTGGCAACGGAATCATACTTGGGGAATTCATCAGGGCCTTGGATGAGCTGAAGTACGACCGAGACAAGGTTGTCGTAGTGTCAGGAATCGGCTGCATAGGAAGGATCTCTGGATACACGAATACTGATTCTTTTCATACGACGCACGGTCGGGCATTGGCCTTTGCTGTTGGAGTCAAAGCCGCGAGACCGGACTTGAAACCCATCGTTATCAGTGGAGATGGTGACCTATTCGCGATAGGCGGCAATCACTTCATTCACGCTGCCAGAAGGAACATCGATGTTACCGTAATCTGTTCTAACAACTTCAACTACGGCATGACCGGCGGCCAAAGCGGTCCTACGACACCCTTCGGCGCATTCACAACGACGACTCGATACGGCAACATCGAGCACCCATTCAACCTAGTCCATCTAGCTGCAGCTTCCGGAGCAGTCTACGTCGCGCGATGGACAGCGATTCATGTAAAGCGGATTAGGGAATCAATAAAGAAAGCCATTGGCAAGAAGGGTTTCAGTTTCGTCGAGATAATAACCCCATGTCCCGAAGAGTATGGTCGAAGAAACAAGATCGCGGATCCCATTCTTGGCATGAAGTGGTTGAGGGAGGTCAGCGAGGTTCGGTCCAATATCGATCCGATCGAGGCGGTGATCGGACCTGAAAAGATCGTTGTCGGAGAATTCGTCGATACTGAGAAGCCAGAGTTCAGCGATTTGTTGTGGGAGAGAAATCGATCCGTTCAGGCAGAGCTTGAGAGGGTAGGACGACGCACCAATGTCGCGATTTGAGATAAGAATCGCCGGCCTTGGCGGTCAGGGAATTGTGACCGCCGGAGTGATGATCGGACGAGCCGCCTCAGTGTTCGGCGGCAAGAACGTGACCCTAGCACAGTCCTACGGCCCTGAGTCTAGGGGAGGAGCCTCAAAGGTCGAAGTCATAGTCTCTGACGAGAAGATATTCTATCCAAAGATCAGGAAGCCAAGCCTAGTCGCAGTCATGTCTCAAGAGGCCTATCGGAAGAACATCAATGACGTGAATGGAAGCGCAATCGTTGTCATCGACCCTGACATGGTCCAAGAGGACCAGTCGAGCCACACCGCAAGGACCTATCGAGTGCCGGCTACACGCATAGCCGAGAGCTTGGGCAGAAAGATTGTCTCGAACATGGTTATGGTTGGCGCAATAATCGGCCTGACCAACATGATGGACACAGCGGCGATCGAGAAAGCAATTTCGAAGTACGTACCGCGAGGTACTGAGCAACTGAATCTCAATGCCTTCAAGAGCGGCTACGATTTCGCCCGCAAGCTACTCCAAGAACAGAAGGTATCCGCATAGATCCGGTGGCAAGTCAAGCTATGGACTTTGATTTGCTCTGTCACCAATCGATGACTGCAGGTTCAGTTGATGTGGTGAATTGAGAGTGCAGAAAAGAGAGCACGGTGATAGGGGATAGCAGAAGTGCATGTCCTGATTGTCTATCCGAGTTCTGTCGAATATACAGTCGGGTACGTAAGTAGGACCGGGCTATATTCTGCACGAGTCCACGTTCAGCTTTGTTTCACATCACTGTCCGAAGGGATAGTAGATGGGCGCTGACAAGTCAACTGTAACAATCTACGTTTTCGGCAAGCAGTATCGTGTCCCGCAAAACCTCACAATACTAACCGCTATGGAACACCTTGGCTACAGGCTGTTGCGAGGATGTGGATGCCGTAGCGGATTCTGTGGCGCCTGTGCAACGGTCTACAGAATTCGCGGAGACTTCAGACTCCGCACCGGGCTCGCATGTCAGACGCCCGTCCGGGATGGCATGGTGTTTTCGATGCTCCCGTTCCACCCGTCCACAAAGGCGCGATATGATATCAAGAGCTTACAGCCGGATATCAATGCACTCTTACGATATTACCCCGAAATCCTGCGATGCCTACAATGCAACTCGTGCACTCGAGCTTGCCCACAAGACCTGCCTGTCATAGACATAATGGCCGCTGCCATGCGCGGAGACATCGCCAACGCAGCGGACCTTTCGTTCGATTGCATCATGTGTGGACTCTGCGCTACGAGATGTCCAGCCGAGATCGTTCAGTACAATGTTGCGATTCTCTCAAGAAGACTCTACGGAACCCACCTATCTCCGAAAGCAGGACATCTGAAGAAGAAGCTCGACGAGATCAGAGCTGGACGCTACGATGAAGAACTCTCAAAACTGGCTAAGATGAGCACCGCTGAGTTAACGAAGCTGTACAATTCCCGAGAAATCGAACCGGAGGAAGCATAGATGACTTCGGAACAGACCAAGCAGTGGCGAACAGTAATCACCTACAGCGAAGACATGCGACACTCGATCGACAAAGTAGCGGCGAATCGAAAAGGACGCACGAAACAGTCCTTCCCAAAGCTTACACCGGACGAGAAGAAACAACTGTTAACGAAGTATCATCCCGACTACAAGCCAGGGACGACACGGAAACTACTCGTAGGACCGAACAAAGGAGAACCAGTCGTCAACGAACTCGGCGATATTGTGGAAGCCTACAGCCGAATAAGCCCAGAGAAGACCGATCTATCAAGAACTGACATCCAGACTGATGTTCTAATCATTGGTGGAGGCGGCGCAGGTGCGTCAGCAGCTTTGACCGCCCAAGAGGCCGGCGCCCATGTCCTGTTATGCACCAAACTGAGATTTGGCGACGCCAACACCATGATGGCACAAGGCGGGATCCAAGCAGCAGACAGGGAGAACGATTCACCAGCAATTCACCATCTTGACGTTATGGGAGGCGGCGGTTTCACAAACATCCCCAACCTTGTTCAGACGCTTGTCAAGGACGCTCCTTCCATCATCGAATGGCTTGAAGACCTCGGTATGATGTTCGACAAGAAACCCGACGGTACCTTTGTGGAGATGCACGGAGGCGGAACAAGCAGGCGACGAATGCATGCCGCTCGTGACTACACCGGAGCGGAGATTATGCGGACGCTCCGAGATGAGGTCATCAATCGTGACATCCAAGTTATCGAGTTCTCTCCTGCAATCGAGTTGCTCACAGATGCCGATGGCAACTGTGTCGGAGCTATTCTGTTGAACATGGAGACCAACGAATTCGTGTTTGTCAACGCAAAGACCACCATACTGGCCACCGGCGGCTCCGGGAGGCTCCATTGTCAAGAATTTCCTACAACAAATCACTACGGTGCGACGGGCGACGGGCTCGCATTAGCCTATCGTGCTGGGGCCAAGCTGGCCTTTGTGGATACGATCCAATACCACCCGACAGGAGTCGCATTTCCCGAACTGATCTCAGGGCAACTCATAACTGAGAAGATGAGGAGCATGGGCGCTCAGCTTGTCAATATTGACGGAGAACGTTTCGTGAACGAACTTGAAACAAGAGACGCTGTCGCATCAGCAATAATCAGAGAATGCCAAGAACGCAACAAAGGAGTTCGCACGCCCGGCGGATTGGTAGGCGTGTGGCTTGACACACCACTTATCGACGTACTGAAGGGTTCGGGCCAAACCCAGAGACTCGCACCAGCAATGGTAAGGCAATTCAAACGATTCGGAATCGACATAATCAAAGACCCGATTCTCGTCTATGCGACACAACATTACCAGAACGGGGGAGTGCTGATAGACGAGAACGGACGAACAAACATTCCAAATCTGTATGTCGCGGGTGAAGCCGCTGGTGGAATTCACGGAAGAAATCGTTTGATGGGCAATTCACTACTGGACATTCTAGTGTTTGGAAGGCGCGCCGGAGGAGATGCAGCCAAGAGATCAAATGCCGCACCCGGTGGCAAGCCAATCCTCGACCATGTGGTTCGATTCCACAAGGAACTGAAGAAAGCGGGCGTCAGCACGGACCGGCACAGCCCCGTACTTCTTCCTGACTACCGCAGCAAAGAAGCGAAGATCGAGCTCGAAGCATTCGCGGTCAGAGGGTGGGAGTAAAGTGGCGTATCCGATCTCAGCTGAAGTGCTCACGAATCCGCTACTGCACAAGATCAAAACGATAAGCGGCCAGAATCTCTCACTCTGCTATCAATGTGGGAAATGCTCGGCCACATGCCCTTTGGCAACGCAGATGGACCTCATGCCTCATCAGATTGTACGCTTCCTCCAGCTCGGCCTCGAACAAGTCTTCGATGCCAAATCGTACTGGTTGTGCGCAACCTGCTTCTCCTGCGAAACGCAATGCCCCAGGGGCTTAGACGTGAGTAAGATCTGCGAAGCTCTGCGGACCATCAAGCTCCGAAACGACCTTCGAGACCTGAAGATTGAGAAACTGCCGCCTGAGATGCCCCAGCAAGGACTCGTGAGCGCATTCAGGAAACTCAGCCCATACTGAGTTGAGAAAATGCAGTCCTACCTGTATTTTCCAGGGTGTTCTCTCCGAACCGTAGCAAGGGACTTCGACGACTCTGCACAAGCCTGCGCTCGTGCTCTCGGCGTAGAACTGAAGGAAATGCAGGGATGGCTGTGCTGTGGAGCAGTATTCTCGAATGTTGCAGACAATATCATGACGAATGCCGGACCCAACCGAATCCTCGCTAGAGCACGCAGCGAAGGTGATACGCTCGTGACTCTCTGCGCGGGATGCCATAACGTCCTCAAGAGAGCTAACCTTCAAGCTGGACGCAACGCGATCAAACAAGAACAGATCAACGAATTCAATGAAGAGAAGTACGAAGGTGGACTAAGCGTCCTCCACTTCTTGGAAATCCTTAGAGACCGTGTGGGTTTTAGCGCCGTCAGAGATGCAGTCAAGGCGCCCTTGCAGGGCTTGTCCGTCGGCGCCTACTATGGCTGCCTGCTGCTTCGTCCATTTGACGAGATGAAACTCGATGATCCCCATCGACCATCAATATTCGAAGATCTCCTCGTCAGCATTGGATGTACACCAGTCGACTATCCATCACGAACCGAGTGCTGCGGATCGTATCTTGGTGTCGGTTCTCCAGACGCCATGGCACTATTGTCTCGCAATGTAGTGCAGTCTGCTCGTTCTAATGGAGCGAGAATGCTTGCTGTCAGCTGCCCACTGTGCAAATACAATCTCGAAACATCTCAGAAACAGGATCTTGGAGTCTCCTCTGACTCACAACCATTGCCAGTAGTCTACTTCACCCAGCTGCTCGGTCTTGCGCTCGGAGCAGAGCCAGAGAGCCTCCGACTCGACCCGCTGCAGGTCCAAGCGATTCATGGCCGTATGCAAACCACCCTTGAAAGCGTGAATCAGCCATGAAACGCGTCGGAGTATTCGTCTGTCATTGCGGCTTGAATATTGCCGGAACGGTTCGTGTCAGCGAAGTGGTTGATCAAGCCAGCAAGACTCCCGATGTTGTCATCGCGGCTGACCACAGGTATCTTTGCTCGGAACCGGGCCAAACGCTGATCAAGGATAGCATAAAGCAGCACAGACTTGACGCGATAGTTGTTGCTGCATGCTCGCCTGCGATGCATGAAGTCACTTTTAGAAATACTGCGCGAGCAGCGGGTCTCAACAGACATCAATGCGAGATGGCGAATATTCGCGAACAATGCAGTTGGGTTCACGATGATATCGAAAAGGCAACCGAGAAGGCGCACGTTATCCTACGTCAGATCATAGAGAAAGTCAAACTCAACGAACCACTTGACCCGATCATCGTCCCGGTCACTAGGAGAGCTCTTGTCATAGGAGGAGGCGTCGCCGGTATCCGCTCAGCCCTAGACATAGCCGGTAGTGGATACCAAGTCTACCTAGTGGAAAAGACAGGTTCAATCGGCGGAAGAATGGCACAGCTCTCAGAGACGTACCCAACACTGGATTGTTCAATCTGCATCCTTGGACCATTGATGGTGGAGGCATTTCGAAATCCAAACATCAAGATTCTCAGACTGTCTGAAGTTGAGGATGTCAAAGGCTACGTTGGCAACTTCAAAGTCAGAGTGCGACAGGAACCAGTCTACGTTGACGAGACCAAGTGTAACATGTGTGCAGAATGCGCAAAGGTCTGCCCTGCAGAAGTGCCCAACGAGTTTGACTCTGAACTGACTTGGAGAAAAGCGGTATACATTCCATTCGCACAGGCCGTTCCTCCCGTCTACGTTTTGGACGCGAAGAGTTGTCTGGGTCTTCTGCCTCAAGCCTGCGGCGAATGCAAGAAGGCTTGCGACAAGCTTGGCATGTCTTGCATAAACCTTGATGCACATCCTGAGATCCACGAGCTCGAAGTAGGAGCCATTATCTCGGCAACTGGCTACGAGCTGTTTGATGCAACGAGGCTCACGGAGTACGGATACGGTATCTTTCCAGATGTGATGACGAGCCTAGAATTCGAACGCATGCTGTCTGCCTCAGGACCAACATCCGGCACCATTAGACGACCTTCGGACGGACGCATTCCAAAGGAAGTTGTGTTCATTCAATGTGCAGGACAACGGGAACCCGAAACAGCGTTGGCCTACTGTTCGAAGATCTGCTGCATGTACACTGCTCGGCATGCGATGCTTTTCCACCACAAGGTCCCAGATGGACAAGCATACGTCTTCTACATGGACATCCGGGCAGGAGGAAAAGGATACGAGGAATTCGTCAAACGCTGCCAGGAGGAAGGAGGACTCCTCTACCTCCGCGGAAGAGTCGCGAAGGTCTACGAAGAGAAAGGCAAACTGGTTGTCAAAGGCATCGATACTCTCAGCGGTAAGATCGTGGAGATCCATGCGGATCTCGTAGTCTTGGCACTTGGCATGGTTCCAAGCCGAGGATCACGCGAACTCGCAAACATCCTCAAGGCTTCGGTGGACGAGAACGGCTTCTTTGCCGAGGCCCATCCCAAGCTTCGTCCCCTGGAAAGTGCGACTGCAGGAATATTTGTGGCGGGCGCGGGACAAGCACCGAAGGACATACCCGAAACGGTGGCCCAAGCTAGCGGAGCAGCCTGCAAAGCTCTGAATCTACTGTCAAGCCCAACTCTCGAACGCGAACCGACAGTAGCTCGAATAGTCAACGAACTCTGCAGCGGTTGCGGAATCTGCATACCAGCATGCCCGTTTGAAGCGCTCAGCCTGAACAGGGAGAGAAGGGTAGCAGAGGTCGCGGAGGCGGTTTGCGAAGGCTGCGGAACCTGCATTGCATCCTGTCCGTCCGGCGCGCTGTCTCTGAGGAATCTGACCGACACGCAGATCATAGCAATGATAACAGCCGGGAGGCACTGACGTCTTGGGCGAGCCTAGAATCCTTGCATTTCTCTGCAAATGGTGTGCATATGCAGGTGCGGATCTCGCAGGAACAACTAGAAAACGCTACGATCCGAACCTCATCTCAATCCGCGTGACCTGCTCAGGCAGAGTCGATCCCACGTTTGTCCTCAAAGCCCTCGAGGAAGGTTACGACGGCGTCCTGATTGCCGGGTGCCACCCAGGAACATGCCACTACATAAGCGGGAACTACAAAGCCGCTCGACGATTCGCTCTGCTGCGGAGAATGCTGAAGCAAATGGGTATTCCTGACCAGCGTGTGAGGCTAGAGTGGATCTCAGCGTCCGAGAGTGACAAATTCGTCACTGTCGTGAACGAAATGGTCGAGAACCTGCGCAAATTGGAAACCGTAGCACCACAGTTGAAATAGCAGATAGCCACGCGTGAGTGTGGTTTCGCATGCTTCTCGGCACAGTCGTTAATGTCGCCGCAATTGCTATTGGAACACTGATCGGTCTCGCGCTGAAGCAGAGATTACCTGAACGAATCACTTCGATAGTGATGCAAGGACTTGGCCTTGTTACAGCTCTGATCGGAGTGAAGATGATCATAGTGACTGAGAACGTACTCGTCGTCCTTGTGAGCATCGTGGTCGGTGGAGTGTTTGGAGAGCTGCTGCACATCGAAGCGAGACTCGACGCGTTTGGAGCAAAGGTCGAGGCGAAGTTCAGCAGAGAAAAGGGAACGTTCGCGAAAGCGTTCGTCACATCTAGCCTGTTGTACTGCGTTGGTCCGATGGCGATTCTAGGCGCGCTTCAAGACGGCCTGCGTGGAGATTACTCTATCCTGCTGACAAAGTCTGGACTGGACGGCGTCGCATCCGTTGCGTTCGCTTCCACGCTCGGAGTCGGAGTACTGTTCTCTGCGATACCTCTTGCATTGTATCAAGGCGGCATCACCGTGGGAGCTTCAATGCTCGAACCATTCCTTTCCTCTTCAATTGTCAATGCTATGACCGCAACTGGCGGCCTCCTGATCTTGGGCATCGCATTGAATATACTTCAGGTGACAAAGATCAGAGTCGGTAACTTGCTCCCAGCAATCCTGATTGCTGCTGCTCTAGCGAGCCTTTTGCCATAGATCGAATGTGAAGTCGCTCCGTCTCCAACAAGAAGTCCACTTGACTTCGAGAATCGCGTGTTTCAGGAAGGAATGAGAGCTTTGCGTATTCTTGTTCCTGCTAGCTAACCGCTATGATAGGGCGTGGGCTCTTTCGTTTGCCTGCTCTCTTGATCTGATAGTACCCGTCGACGCTTCTGTAGTACTCTTCCATGAAACCAGCATACCACTGAACGTGATTACTGATGTGTAACTCACTTTCATCGGCATGGGTTACACAGTTGACCACGGTATCTGTGGTATCAGCTTTCGGGCAAGTCGTCGAAGACCTGTTTCGTGGTTTGCAT
>Ga0315289_10008755_pt1 | contig 14601 bp, 14 predicted proteins | sample YL17G11_40_MG_FD_203452 | JGI IMG/M metagenome (GOLD analysis project Ga0315289, IMG submission 203452) | Sediment microbial communities from Yellowstone Lake, YNP, Wyoming, USA - YL17G11_40 | ecosystem: Environmental > Aquatic > Freshwater > Lake > Sediment | place: USA: Wyoming | collected...
GAGAGACAGAGAGATAGAGAGAGAGAGAGAGAGAGAGAGAGAGAGAGAGAGAGAGAGAGAGAGAGAGAGAGAGAGAGAGAGAGAGAGAGAGAGAACTGAAATCAACCCAAGAGAAGTTTTTTTTGTTTTTTTTGTTAATGGAAGTGGTAACACAGATTGGGGCTGGATAAAACAAATCGAGACGCAGAGGAGGGAATGAAGCACAGGAGAGGAACCCAAAGACGAAGAAGGAGAAGAAGCGAAGGCAGGAGCGGGGAGAGGTGGTGACGGGTGTTTCCTTCCGCGTACCCTCTCTCGCCACCCACGCCCTCTCTCAAACTCCCTCTTCCAACTCTCTCCGACCCCCGTATCCATACCACTCCCTTAAGCCTCGATCTGCTCCCTCAGGCGCCTGATCGTCGACCGCACCGTCACCGAAGAGCCCGTGTTGAGCGTGTAGGCCCCCCCGGCCTGCGTCTTGCTGCACGCCTTGCACGACCAGATGCCGACTGCCGTGCGGCGCATCGCGAACTTGCCGCAGAAGTTGCAGAAGTACTTCGAGTGCTGCGAGACCTCGATCTTCTTGATCTGCTTGCGGAGCGAGGCGCCGTAGCGCGTCCCGTACTTGCCGACGATGCCGACCTTCTTGGTGCGCTTAGACATTTTGGGTGGGTTTTCTGTTTTTTTGTTTGTTTGGGGGGGAAAAAGGGCAGGAGGTCGAGGTCGAGGTGAGCGAGAAAAGAACGAAAACAGGAGGGAGAGAGAGAAAAGCCGTCGCGCGCGACAAAGTCGACAAGTCGGATCATCACCGCCCTCCATTGCAGCATCTCGAGCTCGCCGGATCGGCTTTTTGTCTGCAGCGTTGGATGCAACGACGGCGATTTTATCCATCGGCGGGCAGAGAAGAGCGAGGCGAGGAGCGCAGAGAGCTCAATCACGGGCGGCGAAAGATGCGTTGCAATGATGGAGGCGGCGGCGAGCGGCGGCGGCGGCTGCTCGGCGATAGCGCAGGACGCTTCCTGCTCTCGCTCCGAGCCCTGGTTTTCGCTTTCTCGCGGATGTCGGGCAGCCGATCGAACACAGTCTGTTGCATCCAACGAGGTGCGCGGTAACGAGAGAGCGAAAGCAGCCAGGGAGGAAGGAGCGGGCGCGGCTTCGCTCCTTGTTGCAGCCGATCGGCGGGGCGATCGCAGGAACGAGCGACGACCAGAGCGACTCTCCTCTCTGTCGCGCCTTCTTTCTTTCTCTCGCTCTCTCTCTCCCGGAGACTCGTCGCCGCTGAAGCGACGAGGGCCTCCAGAGCGAGAGGGAGGGAGGGAGGGAGCGAGAAAGGCTGGAACAGAAGCAAAGGCACCAGCCGTACCTTTAGACTGGGGGAAAAAAGAAACCGCGAATCGAAGAAGTGAGCAGAAGAGAGAGAGAGAGAGAGGGCTGAGCAAAGTCGACTTCGATCGAAGTCGACTTTGCCTCGCCCCTTTCTCTCTCTCGACCTCATGATGGTTGACGACGAGCTCACTCTGTTTTCAAGGTTGGCTCTTCGTTGGCCTTCTCTTCGTTGGCGAGGGCCAGGCTTCGGAACGGCGCTGAGCCTCTCTCGCACTTCAAGAGGCATCGCTCTTCTCTTGCGCTCTCTCTCTCTCTCTCGCTCCCTCTCTCCCTCCCTCTCTTTCTCGCAGAGGCGCCTGCTTGGAGTTGAACGTTTTTTTTTTGGTTCAATGTCGCACCAGCAACAGGAGCCTCCTGCTCCTCCTCCTCACATTCCACCGCCTCCGGGCCATCCGCTGGCCCACAACCAGCAGCACTGGCAGAACCAGGGCATGCCTTACGGCGGTACCTACGCTCAACCGCAGGCGCAGATGCCCGGGCCGTTTCCTGGAGCTCCAGGAGCCGCGCCAAGATTGGTGCCGATGATGCCTCCGCCTCTGGCCAGGAGCCTTGCTCCTCCTCCTCCCCCGCTTCTCCCTTCCACTTCCGCCTCCGCCGCCCCCGCCCCCGCCTCCGTCGCCGCCCCGGCCTGGACAGAGCATCGCGCCCCGGACGGCAGGCCCTACTGGGCCTGCCCCGCTACGGGCCAGCGCTCCTGGTCCCGCCCGGCGGGGCTGGGGGGCGCCTCTGCCCTCGAAGCCAAAGCCGAGGCGCTCGCAGAGTCGAGGACGAGATGGCGGCGCTACAGCCGCCCGAGCGACGGCAGGCTTTACTACTCTCACCTCGACTCGAGGGCGACGTCGTGGAGCGTTCCGGGGGAGCTGGCCGAGGCGAGGGAGGCGGCGAGGCGGGAGGTGGAGATGGAGGAGGTGGCGGCGAGGGCCAAGGGGGCCGCGGCGGCGGCGCTGGCTGCTGCCTCCGCCGCGGCTGCCGTTGCGGCACCGGCAGCGGCGGCGGGAGCGGCGCCTCCTGCCGTCTTCGCGAGCGGAACATATCCTGCTGCTGCTGCTGCTGCTGCAACAGCAACAGCAACGAAAGAGGCGGAACCAGCAAAAAACGCCGCCGCCGCCTCTGCTGCCCCACCGCCGCTCCCGGGCGCCGCCGAGGCCGCAAAGAGGCTCGCGAGGCGGAGGGCCGAGGGCCGGGACCACATGTACGACACCAAGGCCGAGGCCGTCGAGGCCTTCTTCGCGCTGCTGTCGGGTGTGTCTTTGGGTCGGCGCGAAAGCATGCCTATTTTTTTTTGCTTTCGGGTCGAGAGCAGCGAGGAAGAAGACCGAACGGAAAAGAAAAAAAAAACTCACTCTCCGCTGCGTCTCCTCCAAAAAAAACAAAAAAAATACCCCCAAAGCCGCGGGATGCACCGGCTCGACCCGCTGGGAGCAGGCCAGCGCGCCCAGCTCCACGGCGAGGCGCGACCCGCGCTGGGGAGCCCTGCGGTCCGACGGGGAGCGCAGGGCGGCGTTCGCCGACTGGGCGTCGCGCAGGAAGCGGCGCGAGAGAGAGGCTCTGGGGGCAGCGCGAGATGCCGAGGTGGAGGCGGCGGCGGTGGCTCTGGGGGCGAGGTGGCGGGCGCAGCAGAAGGAGCGCAGAGAGAGGAAGGACGCGCGGGAAGCGGGAAAGGCAGCGGCGCTTCCGTCGGCCCCTTCCCCTGCTCCTTCTTCGCGGCGCCTCCTCCCTCACCCGAACCGTGCGACCGTCGCTTCCGTCTCAGCCTCCTTCAAGGGAGTGAGCGGCGGCGGCCCTTCCTCCGCGGCTGCGTCGGCAGCGTGGAACTCGCTGCCCGACGAGGAGGCCAGGCAGCTCGCGATCGAGCGGTGGAGGGCGGGCGCCGCCGCCGAGGCGTCGAGTGAGGCCGCGAGGGCTCGCGCGGAGCAGAAGGAAAAGCTGCTGCGGCTCTTCAGGAGTGAGGGCTCGCGGATAGAGCACGGCACGAAATGGGAGGAGGCGAGGGCCGCGCTGGAGCGGAGGGCGAGGAGCGCGGCGCAGGCGCAGAGGGCCGCCGCGGGGCGCTCCTCCTCCCCGTCCCCGTTTGCTCCGGCGGACGAGGAAACGGGGGAGGGGGAGGCCGAGCTCCTCCTCCTCTTCGCTTCCGCTCCGGCTTCGGTCGCGCTGGAGTCCTTCGAGGAGCACGTGCGCGGCCTCCGCGTGCGCTGGAAGGAGCGGGCGCGGGAGGCAGAGGAAGGGAGGCTCCGCGCGGAGCGGAGGAACCGGGACGCGTTTCGGGACCTGCTGGCGCGCCGCTTCTCCTCCCCTTCGGGAACGACGACTCCGGCAGCAGCGGCGGCGGCGGCGGCAGCAGCAGCAGCTCCTCCTCCTCCCCCCTTTCCCCCCCTCGCCCCGCGCTGCCGCTGGTGCGAGGCCCGGCGCTCCCTGGCCTCCGAGCCGGCGTTCATCGCGGTGCAAGCCAACCTGGAAGGGTCGACGCCGCGGGAGCTCTTCGAGGCCGCGCTCTCGGAGAGCGAGGACGCGTTCGAGGCGGCGAGGGCGGCGCTGCTCGCGGCCGCGGCGGCCAAGGGGCTCTCTCCGGCGACGGCGGGCGAGCGCGGGGAGGGAGCGCGCCCGCTGTTCGACGCCGCGGCGGACGAGGCCGGCGGGGCTTCAGCTTCCGCCCCGCCCGCCGTGCGCGCGCTCGTGTGGTCGGAGCTGGTCGCGGGAGGGCGCGACGCGTTCTCTGCTGCCCGGCGGCGACAGCAGCAGAAAGGGGGAGAGAGCGGCGAGAGAGTCGAGCTGCTTCAAGGGCAGCGAGGGCAGCAGCAGGGCGAGGGGAAGAAGAAGAGGGGCAGGCGCGGCGGGGAAGATGATGAACGCGTCGACGAAGACGACGGCGGCGACGGCGGCGACACGAAGAAGCACCGGCGGGCCCGGAGGCGGTCGGCTGACGAGGAAGAGGAGGAGGGGCAGCTCTGAAGAGTTTTTTTTGCGTTTTTTTTTCAGTTTTTTTCATTGCAACTCACTCACTTTTCAAAGAAAAAAAAACAGATATATTCTCTCTCTTCTGCACTCGCCCTCCTCTGCGCACTCTCTCTCCTCCACCCTAAAGAAAGAACGACAAGCACTCCCTCAGCACCCTCCCTGCGGTTTCTCTCAACAAACTGCGTGCAAATAACAAAACGCGCAAGAAAATAAAAAGAGAAAAACTAGAAAAACACGCTTCGCTTTCAACTGAATGACACTGAGATGTTCGGGTTTTCCGCGACCAGCTTCCTCATGAAGCCTCCGAGGTGCGCCCATAATTCCGGAGTCAAAGGCGGCGCATCGGGGCCTCGGGAGAGCCTCACATCTCGCAGGCGGGGGCAGCCCTTGATCAGGATGTCGAGCGTGGCGTAGATCTGTCGGTTATAGGAGAGTTCGAGGCGCTCGAGCGACTGCAGCTCGCCGACGAACGCAGGGACGGTGCGGAGGCCGCAGCCGGCGAGGCCGAGGGCTCGCAGAGATTTCATCTCCCCGAGCTCTGCAGGGAACGCCTCGTCTTGGGTCGTTATCCCTAAATTCTCGTTGACGGAGAGATCGAGTGTCGTCAGTCCCGTGAGCTCGCCCAGCTCTTTGGGCAGCGAAGAAAGGCGGCAGTAGTGGAGGTCAAACTCTTTGAGTTTTTCCAGAGACGAAATCTTGGCGGGAATCGCTTTGATTCAGAAGTGACCTACCAGCGCGAGGCGCCGCAGCTCTGTGAGAGCGCAGAGGGACTCAGGAAAGCGCCTCAGCCGAAAATAAACGCCTTCGAACCCCCCAGGGCGATCGAAGTGCGGATCCAGCACCAGCTCCTCGAGGCTCCCTGCGAGCTGCCCGAGGGAATCGACGTCGGACTCTGAAACGTCGGCGAAGACGCCCTTGACGGCCAACGAGCGAAGCCGGCCGGCGCGGACGACGGAGCCTCGCAGCGACTCCCAGAAAGGCTTTTTTTTCTGCGCGTAGGGGCCGACGCGAATCCGAATTCCGGTCAAAGAAGGGGCCGCGACAGCGACGATCGTGCCCAAGTCCAACGAGCTGAAGTCGTTGAGAGCTCCGCGGAATCCCCCCTCGAAGTGCAGCTTGCGCACCGAGCCGGCTCGCCTCTCGGCCCACGAGATGAACCTCGAGGCGTGGACAACAGGGCGGCGACGAGCCCGCTCCTCCTCCTCCTCCTCTTCCTCCTCCTCCTCCTCCTCCTCCTCCCCCTCTCTCGCCGCTGCTCCCTCGGCTTCCTTTCGAAAGTTAACCTCGAGCGTCTCGTGCAGAGGGCTCGCGTCCTTTGAGCGGTAGAGCTCAGGCCAGGCCCTGCAGACGAGGGGGAAGGTGTGCCTCACCAAGCGCTGGTCCCCGACCGCAACGAAGACCGACACGAGCACATCATTCGGGAGGTCGTTCATGGTCTTCGGGCGGTCGTCGTCGACGGGGAACTCGACGTCGTCGAGCGTCGCGGCGAGCTCGCGGGTGTCGAAGGCTTCGGCCATTGTCTCTGTTGCTTCGACGCTTTTCGGAAAGCGCCGGTGTTATCCCTGTTTTGCTTTACAGACCTCGCTCAAGGGCACGAGAAGACTCTGCGCTGTTCGACGGGTCGACAGGCGGGGAAGAGAGAGAGGGTGACGGAGAGAAAACGAGGTTTTGTTTTTCGGTGCAGTGCGCTTTGTCGTCCAAGACGAGGCGGAAAAAAGTGAAAAAGAGAAAGAAGGAAAAAAACTGTTTTTTCAAAATTTGTTTTTCTCAAAACCTCGAAAAACTCACTTTCCCGCCTAACCTTCTTCCTAGCTTTCTCTTTGCCTCTCTCTCGAATTATCTTATGCTCCTCAGGGGAACGCTCTCCGCGTTCTCCGCTGCTGTTTCTAAGCCTCGACCTGCAGCCGCCCGAGGTGAGAGGGAGGGCCAGAGAGAGAGAAAGAGAGGGAGGGGGAGAGAGCGCAAGGAGAGAACAAAAACGACGGGGGGCATTCGACCGCTGTCCCCAAACAATGCTCACCTATTTTCCTGTCTCTCTCTCCCCTTGCCCCGCCCCCTCACACACAGCCTCCCGCTGCTGTCTCGCGTCCCCTTTCGTCTCCCGCCGATCCCTGAAAGTATCTGCTATGGCGCAAGGTGGGCGTTCGGATCGAGTTCGGAATTCTCTTTTTTCTTTCACGAGCTCCAACAGCAGATCGGCTCTCGCTCAAAAACTTCGACCTCACCCTCGCCCTCGCCCCCACCCCCCTGGAAAAACAGCGCCCACCTCCAAGACCATCCTTGTCGCCGCGGCGGCCCTCCTCGACGACCAGGGCAGGGTCCTCCTCGCCCGCAGGCCGCCAGGAAAGTCGATGGCGGGGCTCTACGAGTTCCCGGGGGGCAAGGTCGACGCGGGCGAGACGCTCGAGGGGTGCCTCGCCCGCGAGCTCCGAGAGGAGCTCGGCATCGAGGCCGACGTCTCATCGATGCGCCCCCTGACCTTTGCGTCGCACGCGTACACAAAGGGAGACGGCAATAACGAGAGCTTCTATCTCATCATGCCGCTGTTCGAGGTGACGAGGTGGAAGGGAGAGCCCTGCGCAAAGGAAGGGCAGACCCTCGAGTGGGCGCCCGCGGGCAAGCTGCGGTCCTTCGAGATGCCGCCGGCCGACCTTCCGCTGCTGGAGGCGGTGGAGGCCGCGGCGATGAAGAGGGCGGTCCCCGCGGTTGCGGACGCGACGTGAGGAGAAGGAGGATGTAAAAAAAAGCGGAAAAAAGGTACCCTCTTTTCGTTTCACAAGAAAAAACAACGCTCCGTCTCTCTCTTTCTCTCTCTGTCTCTTAAGCGACGTCCGCCGCTGCCCCCCTCTCCCTTCCCCTCCCTTCGGGGAGCACCAGCCACGTCCTCACCTGCAGCGGCTCCAGTGTCACCCACAGCTCCTCGTCCGCGCACCCTTTGGAGCACTCGAGGGGCAGCCGAGCCGCCCATCGTCGCTCCTCCCGCCGCCTCGCCGACTCCTTCCGGGCCGCCCTCGGCTCCTCTGGCACCTCCTCCGTCGCCCCTCCGAGGGGGCCGGACACGCTCCAGCTGACCCGCCGGACGTCCGAGAGCGGCTTCACGCCGGGGACCGTCATCTCGAGGGCTGCCCTCCAGCGGACCCCCGGGAGGAGCGCGTTCAGGTCGAGCGAGGCCGGGGCGGCAAAGTCCCCGCCGTCTCCGCCGTCGTCGCCGCTGCGGCTGTTATGGTCGCCGCCGTCGGCAGAGGAGGAGGAAGAAGAGGAAGGGCCCCTCGTTCCTTTCTTCGCCGATTTCTTCTGCAGCTTCTCGCTCGCTCCGAACGAGTGTGCGATCCGGAGCAGGAGGGCGCCCTCCGGCGCCGGTCTCGGGGCCGGGGCGAGCGTCAGGAGGTGGAGCGAGGGAGGGAGGGCCGGGATCGACGGAGGAGAGGTCCAAGAGGAAGCTCCCTCCTCCTCCTCCGCCGCTGCCGCCGCCGCTCCCTCTCCTCCTTCTGCTGCTGCTGCTGCTGCTGCTTCGCCAAACAGGACCACGGCGGGCCTCCCCGCGCGCCCCGCCGCGGCCCTCCTCGCCACCGCCGCCTCATCGCCCCTTCTCGCCGCGACGACGACGTGGTCCCCCGCCGCGACCAGCCCCGCGCACGCGCAGCCACGGCAGCCGCAGGCCGTCTCGTTCAGCGGCTCGGTCACGCCGCGGAAGTCGTCGAAGAGGAGACGGCGGTGCGCCAGCAGCTGGACCTCGCCGTCGACCAACGAAGCGGCGCCCTGCGCGCGGTCGACGACGACCGAGAGCGAGGACAGGGCGGGAGGGGGGCCTCCTCCCCCCTCTCCACCGTCGCCGTCGCCGTCGCCGTCGTCGCCGCCGGCCTCCTCGAGCGACGCGAGCGAGGTCACGGGGTAGAAGTTGCCCGCGACGGGCTCGGTCACGTTGAGCCTCCAGGTCGGCCTCGCGTCGCGCCGGCGGCGGAGCAGCCTGCGGCCGTTGGAGTCCGTGAGCAGCTCCCCGTTCGTCTGCAGGGGCGACGAGTAGACGATGACCACTTCGGTGCCTCCGGACTGGCGGGGGTGGGCCGGCAGGGGCCCCGCGGACCAGGAGACGTGGGCGTCGGCGGAGCCGCTCCAGACGGCGACGTCGACGCTCGCGCTGCCGCCGCCGCCGCCGCCCCGAGGACGAGGGCAGTTTCTTCCTCCCTCGCAGTCGCAGTCGCCGCCGCCTTGGCCGCCGTCGCCGCCGCCGCCGTCGTCGTCGTCGTCGGAGAAGTCCTGACGCACCTCGGCGAGCACGGGCCCGAGGACGGCGTCGCGGGAGACGCGGCGGTAGCCCCTCGGGGGCTGGGCCGCGGCAGACGAGGAGGAAGTCAAAGAGCCGGCGTCGGGCGGCGTCGGGCGGAAGATGTAGGCCCCGCTCGGCGACGCCCCCGGCGCCCCCTCGGCGCTCCCCCTCGCCGCCGAGCCGTCCGAGGCGTTGTACCACTTCGCGGAGAAGCTCATGGGGAGCGCCGACCCGCGGGTGAGCAGTGAGGTCGGCCGCAGCGAGGCGCCGTCGAGGACGAGCGCCGCGGTGTCGGCCCTCCCCTGGCCTCCCGAGGCCCCGCCGCCGGCGCCGCCCGTCGGCGTCAGCAGGACGTCGGGGTGGCGCGGCCTCGGAGGGGGAGGAGTTCCTTCTTCCTCTTCCCCTTGTTCGAGCAGGACGATCGACGCGAAGGACGCCCCCGGGGAGCCCGGCTCGACGGGAGAGACCAGGAAGGTCGCCGCGCCGAGCGGCGGCAGCGAAGGGGTGACGAAGACGAGGTGCGTGTCTCCCGCGGCTCCCTCGTCGCTTGCTCCCGCCGCGACGGCGGAGTCCCTCGCGCGCCTCGCGCCTTTGGACAGCGGCACGACCTGCGAAGGGAGCAAGGCGCCGTCGGCCTCTGCCGTCACCTTCCACGCCGAAGGGGAAGCAGGCACGATCGACGACGACGACGATGACGACGACAACGACGACGACGACGACGACGACGACGACGACGAAGAAGAAGAAGAAGAAGAAGAAGAAGAAGAAGAAGAAGGCGAAGAAGAAATGGGAACTCGGAGCCTTACCACCCTCTCCTGCGCCAGAGGGTTGTACACGGCGACGCGGAACGGTTTCCGCTCCTTGGAAGCGCCGACGGAGACGTCACAGATGCTGGCGTTGGTGCCGGGGCAGGAGCGCAGTGGAGGGGGAGGAGGGGGCGGCGCCGGCGAGGGAGGCGCGCCGGCGACCTCCTTCGCCGCCGCCGCCGGCCTCGTCGCCGCCCTGAGCGCGACGGCGCCGGCCACCAGCCCCTCCACCGCCGCCCTGCCCCGGGACAGCCTCACCGCGTAGTCGCACGCCACGTGCTGCTGCGAGGTGCCCGTCACGGCGTCGTGATGCTGCCCGAGCGCGACGGCCTCCTCGAGCTCGTCGAGGGCCCGGGCCCAGAGCGACGGCGGGGGCGGCCGCGGCGACGACGGCTCCCAAGAGAGCGAGTCGAGCGCCGCGAGCTGCTTCGCCGCGGCCAGCAGCGCCCCGCTCCTCCTGATGTCGAGCTTCAGCGAAGGGCGAGACGCGAAGTACCCCGTCCAGAAGCACGAGTCGCAGTCCGAGTACGGGAAGAAGTCGTCCCTTTTGACCTTGAAGGCCAGCGCGGTCGGAGCGGCAGCAGCAGAAGAGGGGGCGCCGTCGTCGCCCCTTCCCCCCTCCGCGCTCCGCGCCTTGGCGGCCACGTAGGCCTGCGGGCTCGAGTAGAAGACGTTAACCCTGCCGTCGGCGTTGACGTGGTGGATCAGCCGGTCGAGGTTGCGGAACCACCAGGCCGCGGCGGCGAACTGGAAGTCGGAGCCCATGGTCATCATGACGTCGCCCGTCGCGCCGTCTGCGGCGCCGTCGCCGCCTCCGCTCCCGCTCTCGTCCGCGCCCCCTCCTCCCCCGACGACGGTCTTCGCCAGGGCCCGGGCCGCGGCGACGAACGCGTCGACCTTGGCGGCGACGTTGTTGGTGGCGGGGCCGCCGCAGGTCGAGTCGACGATCGGGTCGTCGCCCTGGCCCCAGTCCTGTTTTTTTTTGTTGAAAGTTTTTTCAGTGAGCCTCTCTCTCTCGCGCGCGCGCTCTCTCGCCCTCTCGCCCTCTCTCGTTCGTACGTCTTGATGCGTACCCAGTTGAACCCGGGCGGAGGACCGTAGTTCCCCGAGGCGAACGTCCCAGCGAGGACCCCGCCGCGGGAAACCGAGGAGGGAGGAGACTCGTCGCCGCCGCCGCCGCCGTCCCCGCCCTCCCAGACCACCTCGAGGTCGCCCTCACTCGCCCGCAGGGCAAGGTCCTGCGCGTCGGCCCGCCCGAAGAACACGGCGTCCATCCCCGCGCCGGCCACGAGGAGGTCGGCGTGCGTCGCCGAGTGGCCGAAGGGGTCGACCTGCCACCCCACCGTCGGGAGCACGCCCAGGTCGGCAAACGTGTCGGCGAGCCAGGCGTGGCCGCGTGCGGTCTGGTCGACCATGTCCTCCCAGAACGCCGCCGCCTCGTCGTGCTGGACCCACCCGCCGTTGACGAACGAGAGCTGCCGCCCCTGCCGCTCGGGCGTCGTCGCGGCCCCCTCGCCGTCCCCGCCCCCCTCGCCGTCCCCGCCCCGGCCTCCTCCGTCCACCCCGAGGACGAGCGAGCGGACGGTCTCGCGCTGCGCCGCCGAGGCCTCGCGCCACCAGCGCGAAAAGAAGGCGATCTCGCCGTACGAGAACGTGCGGTCTCGGTTTTCGGCCAGCGCAGCGACTACGGCGTCGAGCAGGACCGAGACGCCCGCGACCTGGATGGTCTGATTGAGGGCGTAGAGATACTAAGAGCGGGAAAGAAAAGAGAGGGGAAAGAAAGAGAGGGGTGTGAGAACAAGGAAAGAAACGGCGCCGAGGTCGACAACGTCAGAAGGTTGGGGCGGCCAAAAGGAAGAAGAGGAAAACCCTCTCTCTCCCCACCCCCAGCCCCCCGGGAAATTTCCTCTCTTTCCGTCTCTCTCTTCTCACCTGGTCCACCGTCTTGAGCCACCCGGCGTCGTCGTGCGTGTGCGGCACGAGGTGGACGTTGAGCTTGCCCTTGGCGCTGTTCGTTCGAGTTTTGAGGTGGGAAAGCGGGGGCGGGGAGGGGAAAAGAGTTGGGTCAGCGTTGTCGGCGGGGGGTGCTTTGGGCAAGGAGGCGACGATGATCCATCGAAACTCGAAAGAGCGCGTTTCGCCCCCTTTCGATCGACACTTTTGCTGGATTCGAATCTTCAGTGCGTGTCCTCACCGTTTAGAGGTCGTGTTGTAGACGGGAGGGACGCATGTCTGCTGGCTCGCGTCGTCGTCGCGGCGAGAGCGACGATGGTGAGCATGCTCCTCGCGCTGATGGCTGAGATCGCTCCTCCCGTCGCCTCCTCTTTGCAGGAAGCGAAGAGGAGAGAGAGACGAAGCCTTTTTCGTCGACAGCTGCAGCGTGCTCTTCGCGGCGCCCGCTGCGCTCGCCGCGAGGAGCAGCGCGAGGAACAGCGGGAGCAAAGCGCGCGGGCGACTGCGAGGCTCCATCCTTGGCAAGCGGGTCGAGTTTTTTTTTTTTTTTCGAGAGTGAGAGCGCAGAGCAAAACCTTTCCACTTTTCGCTTCTTTTTCTTGTCGACGTCGACTTCGACGAAGGAAGAACCTCTAGTAAAAAATGACGCGCCCCCAGGAGCCAGCAGCAGCTCGCCTTCCCGCCGCCGCTGCCGCGGGAGGCAGAAAGAAGACCAAACGGGACTCTGCTGCGAGGCCGATGAGCTACGCCGAGAAGAAAAAGGTAGGACAGAAAAGCGAAGAGGAGAAGGGAAGCGCGACCATGTGCCGAAGAACCTTCGACCCTGGCCGTCGAATGATGGCTCGTCTTCTCGAACGGCTTCCGCGCGCTCACCTCTTTTCTTTTCTCTGAAACGATATTGTTTACACCAATTCGCAGATGGATAGTCTCGAGAGCTTCCTGTTTGGCGACAAGGGTGAGGCCGTGCGCGACCTCGGGCGCGAGGAGGCGCTCGCGAACGAGGCAGCATTGGCAGCGTCGACGGCGGCGACGACGGCGACGACGGCGGCTCACAGGAGCATTGCCGAGCCTCTGCTGTTCTTCGAGGACCGCAACGGAGGGAAAGCAGCAGCCAACGGCGACGGATGCGACGATGGGGCATCTGCCGCGGCTGCTGCGGCGAGAGTGACGAGGAGGAGCGCGGCAGCAGCGGCGGCGAAGGGAGCAGATGCGACGCCGCCGCCGACGCAAACAGCCGCCGTCGTCAGCGCCCTCCCCCGCTCCTCCTCCGCTGCTGCTCCTTCTCCCGCCGCCCCTTCTTCCTCCACCGCCGCCGCGTGGTCCGACCCCTACGTCGAGACCGCCGTCGTCGACCTTGCCAGCGGCGCCGCCCGCTGGCGCAAGCTCAGGCAGGACGACGAGGGCGAGCGGCGCAACGTCCCCGTTGGCGGCGGCGAGTTTGAGCGCAGGCTGCGCCGGCGCGTGCAGCACTCCTCGGGCAGCAGGGCGCGCGCGTGGGCGAGCCGGGCGAAAGCAGAGGCGGCGAAGAGGGGGCTGAAAGACGCTCGCGACGAAGACGACGACGGGCCCTCGACGCCCGACGTCCTCACCAGCGGCGCCAGCCTCCTCGCGGGCGCTTCCTCCGCCTCCGCCTCTGCCGCCGCTGCGACCGCCGCGGGCTCGGCGCGCCTCGAGGTCTCGCGCCTCCTCGACGCCAACGCCGCCGACGCCTCCGACGCTGTTGTCAGCGCGGTCGACTTCCACGACTCGGGGCAGCTGCTTCTCACAGCGGGAATGGACAAGCGGCTGCGGTTCTTCCAGGCCGACGGCGCCAGAAACTCGAAGCTGCAGAGCCTGTTCCTCCGGGACATGCCGATCCGCCAGGCCGCCTTCTGCGGCGCTTCGGGCAACCTGGCGCTGGCCGTGGGCCGCCGCCCGTTCCTGTACGTGTTCGACCTGGGGTCGGGCAGGGCGGAGAAAGTGCAGAAGCCGCTGGGGAGGGAGGAGAGGACGTTCGAGGCCTTTGCCGTGAGCAAGAGCGGCGGCGGCGGCGGCGACGTCGTCGCCCTCTTGGGCAACAGGGGATGCATCCCCTTGCTGTCGCTCAAGTCGCGCTGCCTCGCGGGCGAGCTCCGCACCGCCGGAGGCACCGTCCGCTCGGCGGCGTTCGACCCGAGCGACGGCAACGTCCTCGTGGCGACGGGCGGCGACGGCGTCGTCCATTCCTGGGACCTGCGCACCCGGCGGTGCCTCGGCCGCAGCAGCGACGAGGGCGCGGTCTCGGGGACCGCGCTGGCCTGCGGCGGCGGGTGGATCGCCGCCGGGTCGGACTCGGGCGTGGTCAACGTCTACGGGAGGGGGCGCGGCGGGACGCTGCTGAGCAGCTCGGACGGCGGTTTGAAGGCAGGAAGGGCCTTGGTTGGGGGCGACGACGGCGGAAACGACGGCGGCGGCGGCTCCTCGCTGTTCCGCTCCCCCGCCTCGGCCGCCCGCCCCAAGCCGGCCCGCTCCCTCCTCAACCTCACCACGACCATCGACACGCTCGCCTTCAGCCCCGGCGGAGAGCTCCTCGTGCTCGCCTCGCGCATGCGCCGCGACGCGCTGCGTGTCTGCTCCGGCGCGGACCTGAAGGTCTACGCCAACTGGCCGAGCTCGAGGACGCCGCTGGGGCACGTGCACTGCGCCGCGTTCAGCCCTGGAGGGGGCATGCTGGCGATCGGTAACGCCAAGGGCAAGTGCCTGCTGTACAGGATCAACCACCTGCCCGTGGTTTGATGGAAGAGAGTGAGGAGGGAAGAAATGAAAGGGGGGGGAGAGAGAGTGGAGAGGACGAAAGAAAAAAAGTAGAAAAAAAGAACGAAATCATTGAACCTCATTTGTCTCTCGCCTTTTCGCCGTTGTTTTTGCTTTGGTCACGAGCGCGTTCTCTTCCTCTTCGCCTGCCGCTGCAGACAGACGACGAATACGCCTGGCTGCCCTGAGAGAATGGCGGACAGCCTCCGCGAGCCCTCCGACCAGACGGCGATCGCCTGGCGCGACGATGCCTTCCTTTCCACCTACCCGCTCGACCGCCGCACGGTCCTCGACTACTTCGCCGGCTCGCCCTTCTACGATAGGAGGTGCAACAACGAGGTGGCGAGGAGCCGGGGGCTGGGCGTAGAGAGCCTGCCGTAAGTTTGGAGAGAGAGTTTTGGTTTGAGATCGAGTTTGCTTTCGAGAGTCGATCGATCGATCTCACCTTCCAACCTCTTCCCCCCCCTCTCTATCTCCATTAAA
>Ga0315289_10008756_pt1 | contig 14599 bp, 20 predicted proteins | sample YL17G11_40_MG_FD_203452 | JGI IMG/M metagenome (GOLD analysis project Ga0315289, IMG submission 203452) | Sediment microbial communities from Yellowstone Lake, YNP, Wyoming, USA - YL17G11_40 | ecosystem: Environmental > Aquatic > Freshwater > Lake > Sediment | place: USA: Wyoming | collected...
CAGCTCCACAGAAAGGGTCAAGAACAACATCACCAGGTCGGGAATGCATTTCGATAAGCACCCGAACCATTCCCGATTTCAACTTCCCAACATAAGGGGCTAGTTGATGCATGGTGCTTTCCCTAGCATTGAAGGAGCCAGCCCAAAGTCGTGCATCTAACTCAATGCGCTCTTGACGAAGCAATGGCAACTGTTCCCCTTCAAATATTAATGTATCTATCTCCGTGGCTTTCTCCATTCCACAAGGTTTCCCATGTGGTAGACCTTCGTCTCTCGCAAAAGGTCTCCTTTGGCATTCTTGACAAGCGCAATGCTAACCCGCCATATGTGCTCTTCGAAGTCTTTGGGAGCTACGCCGTGCGCAGTCAGGATCTTGGCTGGTAACTGAGTGTTGTTCAAATCATGCGGTTTAGGTTCCGGCTCGTGCTCTGATGGTATTGCCTCGGGCATTAGGAAAATGTCTGGTGCAACTCCAAGAGCTGTAGTCGGTAATTTGTTCTTGTATTTTGGGCACGGGCGGAGAGGAGTATTGCACCTAGCATCTTTGAACACCACTACATCTACATGCTTGCCTCGCTTCACCATCTCGTTCTCGACTCGATTGAAGATGATTGCAGCTGCGCCATGGGATGGCTGATTAACAATAGCTCCGTCTAAATGGCACCAGAGGATGAATTCATTCGCCCAGAGAGGTCTCTCCGATATATTGATGCTGTTTCCCTCTCCCCCCTTTACTTCAAGAGCTACCATCTCTTTGGGCTTAGATGCGAGCATGACTTGGAAATCAAATCTCTGGGCTGCACCCTGTAATTGGTAGGCAGCAATAAGGTTCGCCTGCTTCATAGCCTCAAGAACAGTCGCAACTAAACCTTGTCTCTGAGTTAGTGAAGAGGCGATATATGTTCCCCTTATACTCTCGACAGCGGACCTGAAGACCAGTTTGGAATGGTAATCGGCCGGCTCCACCCCGTGAGTCTTGAGAACGTCAGGGTGCTTGCTATCAAGGTTACGTAGCAGGTCGATTGCAGGACTTACCTGAGCGGTAGCATTAGGGTCATTTTGGCAAGGCAATAGCATATTGAAGCTTTACTCCATAACTTTACCAACTGGACATATTTTAACACAGTTCTATAGCTACTGCACCTTCCGTCACTTTGTTCACTAATTCCTTCTCACCTCCCCTCCACCTATCCCACCCCATCGCACACCGGGCACGTGTCCGCTGCAGGGAAGCGCGGTGGGATAATTACGACGGTTTTATCGTTCGATTTGGCTTTACTCAGCTTGATGCTGTATACTCAAAGGAGAGGGTGAGGCAAAAGTGAGATACAGTTCGTCCGTTACCGATGCTGTCAGGGAGAAGATTGCCGGGCTGAAAAAGTCGCTCAACGCAGTGATCGTGGCGCACAACTACCAGCGCCCCGAGGTGCAGGACATCGCCGATTACGTCGGCGACTCGCTGGAGCTGGCGCGCATCTGTACCCAGGTCGATGCCGAGGTTATCGTCTTTGCCGGCGTGCATTTCATGGCGGAGAGCGCCTACATCTTAAGTCCGCAGCGCACCGTGCTGCTGACGGAGAAAGAGGCCGGCTGCCCCATGGCGGACATGATAACCGCGGAAGACCTGAAGGAGTGGAAGGGGAGGTATCCCAAGGCGGCAGTCGTCACATATGTGAACTCCTCGGCGGCGGTCAAGGCCCTGAGCGATGCCTGCTGCACCTCGGCCAACGGTGTCGCGGTAGTCGAATCCATGCCTGAGGACGAGATCCTGTTCATCCCGGACCAGAACCTGGGCCACTTTATATCGACCAAGACGAATAAGAAGATGATCCTGTACCCCGGCTTTTGTCCCCCGCACAATCGTGTGCTCCCCAGGCACGTCGATCTCGCCAGGGAGCAGTACCCCGGTGCTGTGGTGCTGGTGCACCCCGAGTGCCTGCCGGAGGTGATCGCCAGGGCGGACGCCGCGCTCAGCACCTCGCAGATGGTGCGCTACGCCACGCAGAGCGAGGCTCAGACCTTCGTGATCGGCACCGAGGAGGGACTACTCCATCGGTTGAGAAAAGACAACCCGCAGAAAACCTTCCACCTGCTGACGCAGGGTTTGGTGTGTCCCAATATGAAGAAGACCACACTGGAAAGCGTGGTGAAGACCATGGAGCAGCGGCGGAATCGTGTGACTGTCCCCGAAGAGGTCCGTGTAAAAGCCAAGCTTGCCCTCGACCGCATGCTGGCGGTAGCATAGGCGGGACATGATGGCGAATCAATACGACTACATCATCGTGGGCAGCGGCATCGCCGGGCTGTATACTGCGTTGCTGGCGCGCCGGCATGGCAGCGTGCTGGTGCTGACCAAGGGTGACATCGATGAGTGCAATACGCGGCATGCCCAGGGAGGCATCGCTGCTGCCATCGGGGCCAGCGATTCGCCGGAGCTGCATTTTAAGGATACCATTGCTGCCGGTGCTGGCCTGTGCGATGAGGAGGCGGTGCACATCCTGGTCAACGACGCCCCGGACCGCATCGCTGAGCTGGTCAATTTCGGCATCCATTTCGACAGCGTGGATGGCGAGGTCGCCCTGACCAGGGAGGCAGCCCACAGCGTGCCGCGCATACTGCATTCCGGAGGCGATGCCACCGGCGAGCATATCGAGGTCACGCTGAGCCGGCTGGCGAGGGAAGCCGAGATCGTTATCATGGAATACAGCCTGGTCACTGAAATTATCGTCGAGCGCGGCGTGTCCAGAGGGGTGAAGGCGCTGGACATTAGAACCGGTAAGCCGGGGGAATTCTACGCGCGGGCAGTCATCCTGGCCACCGGCGGGGGGGGGCAACTGTTCAACTTCACCACTAACACCGATATCGCCACCTGCGATGGCGTCGTGCTGGCTTACAACGCCGGCGCTGAGGTCACCGATATGGAGTTCTTCCAGTTCCATCCCACTGCCACGCGCCTGATGGGGGTGACCCCGTTCCTCATCTCCGAGGCGGTCAGGGGTGAGGGGGGCATACTGCGCAATGTCGAGGGGCGTCGCTTCATGTTCGATTACACGCCGGAGGGGGAGATGGCGCCGCGCGATGTGGTGGCTCGCAGCATCGTTGCCGAGATGAAGAAGACCGGCAGCGACCACGTCCTCATCGACGTCACCCACCTCAACCCGCGCAAGGTCACTGCCCGCTTCCCGCATATCTACCGCTTCTGTTACGTGAACGGCCTGGACATTACACGGTCGCTTATTCCAGTGGCGCCCGCTGCCCATTACATGATGGGCGGGGTGAAGACCAATACCTGGGGTGAGACCAATATCGCCGGGCTTTTCGCCTCCGGCGAGGTGGCATCGACCGGCGTGCACGGCGCCAATCGTCTGGCTTCCAATTCCCTCCTCGAGGTCGTGGTCTTCGCCAAGAGGATCGTCGACCGGGTGAAGGAGAGGAATGATACGCCGACGTCCTCGAAAAAGGGGAGCTGTACATTGGGAGAGCGGAAGTCGAAAGGCGCCGTTCCCCCTCTGAGCCTGGCCAGGCTGCAGAATCTGATGTGGGACAAGGTAGGCATCATGCGGCACGGCGCGGACCTGGAGCAGGCGGCTTCGACTCTGGCATCGTGGCAGAAGAAGCTGGGGGAGCCAACGGACCGTCCCACCTACGAGCTGGCCAATCTTGTCCTCGCAGGTCGGGTAATGGCCGAGGCGGCGCTGATCCGGGAGGAGAGCCGCGGGGCGCACTACCGCTCCGACTTCCCAGAACATTCGGATGCCTGGCTGAAGCATATCGTGTTTCGGCAGGCCGCTTGAGCTTTGTGTCACTGGCCTTGACGATTATGGAGATTTAGGATAATTTGACTATGGCGTATCGGTGTTCAGTATTCGCGGAAAGCATCAGTCGCAGGATTGGGAGCAGTTTATGGATGAGCCTCTAGTCAACCAGTGGGATCAGGTTGAAGATATGGTGGAGCGGGTCCTGGCACAGGACCTGGACTCGGGGGATGTGACTACGGAGGCGATAATCCCACCTGATCTGGAGGGCAGGGCCAGCATCTTGATCAAGGAGGATGGGGTGCTGGCGGGCATGGCGGTGGTGGAGTCGGTCTTCCGGCACGTTGACCCTGGCTTAGCGGTGGATGTCTTGAAGCAGGATGGGTCGAGGGTGAAGCAGGGCGACGTGGCGGCTGTCATCGAAGGGAAGGTGGCCAGCATGGTCAAGGCGGAGCGCACGGCGCTCAATTTCCTGTGCCACCTGAGCGGCATCGCCACTGAGACGTCGCGATACGTTGAGGCGGTGCAGGGCCTCGATGTGCAGATCACCGATACCAGGAAAACCACTCCGGGGATGAGACAGCTGGAGAAGTATGCGGTGCGCGTCGGTGGGGGCAAGAGCCATCGGGAGCACCTCGGCGATGGCATATTGATCAAGGACAATCACCTGGCAGCGATACGGTCTTTCGGCCTGGGGCTGAAGGATGCGGTCGAGATGGCATCCCGCAATTCCACATCCAATGTCGAGGTTGAGGTAACCAGCATCGATGAAGCTAAGGAAGCCCTGGATGCAGGCGCGGATATCATCATGCTGGATAATATGCCGATTGCAGAGATGAAGAAGGTGGTTCAGTTCGCTAAGGGGCGGGCCCTGATAGAAGCATCCGGCGGCATCAGGTTGAATAACGTGCGGCAGGTGGCCGAAACCGGCGTCGATCTTATCTCCGTCGGCGCTATCACCATTTCCTCCAAAGCCCTCGATATCAGCCTCGAGCTTGAGAGCAAGCGCTAATCGTCATCAAAGCGACCGAAGCAATCTCACGCAATACTCCTGTCATTGCCCGACATGATTCCGTTTGAACCATCGTGTAGGGGCGATTAATTAATCGCCCCTACGGGACACCTCTAAAACCCTGGTCCACCTGAGGCGGACATGATCCCCGTTTTCACGGGGACGCCAACCCTCCTGTCATTGCCCGACTTGATCGGGCAATCTATTAGAAGGTGCAAATCTTCTGGATCACCCGGTCAAGCCGTGTGATGACATAAAAGGCGGGACACACCGTTGAGCGGAAGGACTCCTCCTGAGGCGGGTGATGACGCCCCCATCCCGTCATTGCGAGGCACTGTATGCCGAAGCAATCTGGTGGGGCGTGCGTGGGATTGCTTCGCTTGGGGCTCGCAATGACATGGGAATGGACGTAGGGGATTGCCGCGCCTGCGGCTCGCAATGACATGAAGGGGTGGCTCGCAGTGACACGGTACGATACGTCATTGCGAAGAGGGTTGCGGGTATTTATCCCTGCTGTCCAGCATTACGGTGACCGGGCCGTCGTTGTGGATCTCCACCAGCATGTGCTGCTGAAACCGGCCGCTCTCCACCTTCAGACCGCTGGAGCGCAGGAACGATAGGAATTTTTCGAACAGGGCCTCGGCCTGCTCCGGTGGTGCCGCCTCGATGAAGCTGGGCCGTCGCCCCTTCTTGGTGTCGGCGATAAGGGTGAACTGGCTCACCGCGAGGATTTCGCCGCCTACGTCCAGGGCGGAGAGGTTGAACTTGCTGGCGCTATCGGAGAAAATGCGGAGGTTTACCGTCTTATCTGCCAGATACTGAGCGTCGCGCTCTGTGTCCCCCTGCGAGACGCCGAGGAGTACCACCAATCCCGGTCCGATGCTCCCCACCACCTCACCTGAGACGCTTACCGAAGCCTGGTTTACCCTCTGGAGTAGTGCTTTCACCTGAACGTGCCGCTGCTATTTTTCTGCAGGGACGCTTTCGCGTTGCCCTTTTGAGGCGTCTGGGGAGCTGCCGTTGCCGCCTTTTTTGGAGGGATCTCTCGCTGTAGTGCCTTCGCTGGATTTTTTAGCCGGTTCTTTCTCGGCTTGCTCTTCTTTTGCTTTGGCAGAGGTTCCCCCCGACCAGCCGTGACCGTGGTCGGTGCAGTAAAACCCGCTGCCTTTGAACAGGATAGGCACCGCATGGAACACGCGATGCGCTTCACCCTGGCACTGCGGGCAGGTGCTTAAAGGTTTTTCATCGAACCCCTGCCGCTTGTCAAAGCGGTGATGGCACAGGTTGCATTCATATTCGTATGTAGGCATAGACGTTTATATTTATAAATACTAGGTTTTGTAATAGTGATTGTAGCATTTTTGTATATCTGTTGCAACGATTGTGTGATATTGTTATAATTTGAGCCGCTGGTGTTACGGGGTGTGGCGCAGTCCGGCTTAGCGCGCTTGCATGGGGTGCAAGAGGTCGGTGGTTCAAATCCACTCACCCCGACCAGTGTCACAAATAACCTCAGATTTCCAAGTCCATCGTAGAGAGGACCTCTAGCAGTTTTCCTAATGCCGCGAGTTGGGATATCGGCTTGCCGAAATCGCCCTCGACCCTCACCTTCGTAATCCATTGTATTAAATCTATCTTTCCCTTTAGCAGATCGAAGAACAACTTGTGGTCGGATATGACTTTGTAATCAAATCTTTCCTTGTCAAATGCAGGGTCCCTCAGTTTGCTGGGGGCTGGTTGTATGTCCACCTTGATATTTGTAAACTTCCCATTTTTGATGGTGATATGATACTGTCGGTCTTCATTTGCCGGGCAGTCAGTGGCCACAAACAGGACATCGAGGCTCAATCCCTGAAATACCTTGCGGAATGCCGGGTCTTCATCCTGCCTCTTGATGATTGCATCTACTAGTTCCTGTGAACCTAATCGCAGTCCCATCGGTGATCACCTCATTTGCTCTATGAGAAGTCTAACTTATATCAGTGTATAACTCACGGCTCTATATCGCAAGTAGAAAGGTATTGTATAAAACCCATAAACCCCGAGGCCTTAGTTATCAACTTACCAAAATCCCCCTCTATCCTCACCCTCTTGATCGCTTCGAATAAATCGAATTTCCCGCTTACCAGCTCAAAGATTGTCTGATGGTCGCCCATGATCTTGGCGTCAAACCTGGTCTTGTCGAAGGTCAGGTTGCGCAGGTCACTGGGGGCCGGCTTTATATTCACACCGACACTAACAAAATGTCCATCCTTCAGGATGATCTCAAGTTGACGGTCTTCATTGCCGGGGGCATCGGTGCCTAACAAAATGAAGCTGAAGTTCAGCCCTTTGAGCCTGGCTCGGAACTCCGGGTCTGCGTCCTGCAGCCGCATCATTTCACTCACCATTTCCTGGGCGAATAATTTCCATGCCATTGTTAGTTTCCTCGTTTGCTGCGGAATGACGAGCTGACTCTCAGGGCTCTAGCGGCAGAGTCTTGAGGAATCCTAGGAAACGCATAAAACCCAGTGCATTGACCATTAATTGGGCGAAATTACCTTCAATCTTTGTGGCTGGTATTGCTTGGAGCATATCTATTTTACCGCTAACCAAGTCAATGATCGTGTTTACGGGTGCCTGAACCCGAAAATCGTACTTGGTATGGTCGAAAGGCGCCGTCCTGAGGTCGCTGGGGGCTGGCTTCTCAGTAGCTATTATTTCGGTAAACCTGCCATCTACAAAGGTGATGGCAAGCTGCCGGTCTACGTTGCCGGGGCAATCCTGACAAACCATGAACAGACTGAGGGTCAGTCCCGCACATGCCTCTTTGAACTTGGGGTCACCATCTTCCTGCAGCTTTAAGAAATAGTTTGCCGTTTCCTGTGTGCCAAAACTAAGGCCCATAGTCGCATCACCTCCGGCATTTTGCAAACGGGCTGCTCTCAGGGCTCTAGATCCAAAGTCCCGAGGAATTCTATGAAACGCATAAAACCCTGTGCATTGGCCATTAATTTAGCGAAATCGCCGTCGATCTTTACAATTGGTAGTGCTTCGAGAAAGTCTATCTTACCGTTGCACAGGTCGACAAGCGTATTTACTGGTGCCTGAACCCTAAAATCGTACTTGGTATGGTCGAAAGGCGCCGTCCTGAGGTCGCTGGGGGCTGGCTTCTCAGAAGCTATTATTTCGGTAAACCTGCCATCTTTAAAGGTGATGGCGAGCTGCCGGTCCACGTTGCCGGGACAATCTTTACATACCATGAGCAGACTGAGGTTCAGTCCCGCAATTGCCTGTTTGAACTTCGGGTCTTCCTCCCCCTGCAGCCTGAAGAAAATGTTCGCCGTTTCCTGTGTGCCAAAACTAAGGCCCATAGTCGCATCACCTCCGGTATTTTGCAAACGGGCTGCTCTCAGGGCTCTATATCCATCGTTTTGAGGAAATCTATAAAGGCCATAAATCCTGCAGCTTTGGTTATCACTAGGCTGAAATCCCCTTCAATCTTCACTAGCGACAGCGTCTGAATCAGGTCTATCTTGCCATTTATCAAATCGATGAATGTTTTTTCTTCACCCTGGCCACGAAAGTCATACTTGGTGTGATCAACGGGCGCCGTCCTCAGGTCGCTGGGCGCTGGTTTGCGCGTAACTATGATTTCAAGGAACCGCCCGTCATCTATATCCAGCGCCAGCTGCCGGTCCTCATTACCAGGGCAATCTAAGCATAAAAACAGGAACTTTACAGTCAGTCCCTTCAGCTTCTCCTGAAATTTGGGGTCTTCTTCCTGCCTTCTCCAGCATTCATTCGCCAGTTCCTGTGAGCCTAATGGAAATCTCATTTACCCCTCCTATCCCCGTTTTGACTAGATGCGCCAGACTAGGGCTCTATATCCATAGTCGATAGAAATTGTAGAAAACCTAAAAATCCAGCGAGTTGGGACATCAATTTGCCGAAATCCCCCACGATATTCACCTTATTTATAGCATCGAGTAAGTATAGTTTACCGCTGACCAGCTCATATAGCGTTTGATGATTGCCGATGGCTTTAGCATCGAACTCATCCTTATCAAAGGAAGTGTCTCGCAGCTTGCTGGGAGCTGGCTGACTGTCCACACCGACGCTGACAAACCTGCCCTTTTGTAGCTTTATTGAGTACTGCCAGTCCTTTTTCCCCGGGCCATCGGTGCCCACAAGGAGCAGGCTAAAAGTCAGTCCCTTTAGCTTTGCCTGGAACTCCGGGTCGGATTCCTGCCTGCGAAAGATTTCATTATTTAATTCTGCGGATCCCAATTTTAAACCCATCATTCTCTCCAAAAACGCCGTTACGAACGGGCCACGGGGTTTGTTAGAATATGGCGTCGCTTTATGGCTCTATGCCCAGCGTGGTGACAAATTCTATAAAGCCCATAAATCCCGGAAGCTGGGTCATAAACTTGCCGAAATCGCCATATATATACACAGTCCTTAGCGCCTCCAACAGCTCCAGGTTCCCGCTTATTAGGTCGTATAACGTTTTGTGAGGGGCGACGCATTTGGCTTGGTATTCATTTTTGTCGAAGCCAGGCTCCCTGATTTTACTCGGGGCTGGTTGAGCGTCAAAACCGAGGTGGACAAATCTACCCTTTTGAAGCTTGATTTCATATTGGTAGTCCTGGTTCCCCGGGCCGTCGGTGCCCACAAGCAGGAAGTTAAAGGTCAGCCCTTTTAGCTTTGCCTGAAATTCGGTGTCTGTCTCCTGCTTGTGCAGGATGGCATCATTTAATTCTTTTGTTCCCAGCCTTATCCCCATTTTCTCTTTCCTTCTGATATACCAGCAAAGCGTAGTTTAAGGTTCTATGTCCATAGTTGCCAGGAACTCTATCAGGGCGATAAATCCGGGGGCTTGAACTGTCAGGTTAGTGATGTTGCCATGGATCTGCACCCTGCCGAGCGCCTGCAGCAGGTCTATCTTGCCGGAGACCAGTTCATATAGCGTCATATGGTCGCCGACGACCTTGGCGTCGAACTTGCCCTTATCGAAATTTGGGCTCCTCAGTTCCTCGTTGGGGGCAGGCTTCTTGATCACCCCCACATTGATAAATTGTCCGGCCTGTAAGTTTATTGCCAGCGCACGGTCCTCTCCTCCGGGGGCGTCCATACCGACAAGCAATAACCTGAATGTTAGGCCCTTGAGCCGGTTGCGCAGCTCCGGGTCCAGGCTTTGCCTTTTCATACATTCATTGCGAAGTTCCTCTGAGAAGAGTGCCGATCCCATATTTAGACCCCTTTTCAAATTGATGTAGAAGAGCTAAGGTTCTATGTCCATCGTGCCCAGGTATTTGACAAAGTTGAGGAGTCCAGTGGCCTGAGCCATCATCTGGCCGAAATCCCCATCGATTTTCACCAATGGCAGCGTTTGCAGAAAGTCTTTCTTGCCATGTATCATATCAATCAGTGTCTGCTGGGGCGCCTGAGTACGGAAACTATATTTAGTGTGGTCAAAAGGCGCCGTCCTCAGGTCACTGGGTGCTGGCTTACGCGTTACAAGGATCTCAAGGAACCGCCCATTCTCTATGTCCAGTGCCAGTTGCCTGTCCTCGTTCCCGGGGCAGTCGGTACCTATAAGTAGGCATTTGACGGTCACTCCCTTGAACATTTTCTGGAATTCCGGGTCTTCATCCTGCATTCGCAGGAACGCATCGGCAGCTTCCTGTGTACCTAATTTTAAACCCATCGGTGCCTCCCAATTATTTAAAGGAGATTCAGACTTATGGTTCTATGTCCATCGTGCCCAGGTATTTGATGAAGTTAATGAATCCAGAGGCTTGAGCCATCAACTGACCGAAATCACCATCGATTTTCACATGTGGGAGTGCCTGAATCATATCCATCTTGCCCTGAATCATATCCATCAGTGTCTGCTGGGGTGCCTGAACACGAAAACTATATTTGGTGTGGTCGAAAGGCGCCGTCCTCAGGTCGCTGGGGGCTGGCTTATGCGTTACCAGGATCTCAAGGAACCGCCCATTCTCTATATCCAGCGCCAGCTGCCTGTCCTCGTTCCCCGGGCAGTCGGTACCTACAAAGAGGAGTTTTGCGGTCAGTCCTTTAAATATTTGCTGGAATTCCGGGTCTTCATCCTGCCTTTTAAAGCATTCATTTGCCAATTCCTGAGAACCTAATCTAAATCCCATCGCCGCCTCCTTATAGTTTATTCGCAGGAGCCTTAAGGCTAGATATCCACTATCTCTATGGCTCAATGCCTTTCTTGCCCAGATACGTGATAAATTTCATGAACTCCGCAAACTGGCTCATCAATTTGCCTATGTCCCCCTCTATCTTGACCTTGGTGATGGCTTCGATGAGATCTATCCTGCCGTTGCACAGGTCTACCAGGGTCTTCTGGGGAGCAGAGGCGCGGCAATCGTATTTTGTATGGTCGAAAGGCCTGGTTCTGAGATCGCTCGGGGCGGGTTTGGTCTCAGGTGTGATCTCAACAAATTGCCCATTCTCGATATGGAGGAATAGCTGCTTGTCCTCTTTTCCCGGGGCATCAGTGCCCAGCAGGATTAACCTGATGTTAAGTCCCTTAAAGGCTTCGATGAACTCTGGGTCCCCTGCTTTCTGTAACCTCCAGAACTCATTTGCCAATTCCTGTGAGCCTAATCTAAGTCCCATGAATTCCCCCTTATTATAGTTTCCTGTTTACTTATGCGAAGGTTTGCTATTTGTCCCACTCGATGGGGAGTGAGCCGAGAAACTTGAGGAAGGCGACAAACCCTTCCACCTGGGTCATCAGTTTCGGCAGGTCGCCCTCTATCTTCACGAACTGGAACGCCGCCACTAAATTCATTTTTTCGGTTACCAGGTCGACCAGTGGACCAAATGGACTCGTGACTTTTGCGTCGAACTTGGCTTTGTCCAGTGGCGTGGTTCTGAAGTCACTCGGCGCAGGTTTTGAACCTACTTTGAAGGAGACGAACTTGCTGTCTTTTAGAACGAGCTCAGCCTGCCGGTCGCTCTTGTCTGGACAGTCAGTGGCTACCATGATTAGCCTGATAGTCAACCCCTTGAGCGACTCCTTTACCTCAGGGTCTTCGGCCCGCTTGACCATTTCGTTGACCATTTCTTGCGATAGTAATTTCACAGCTTCCTCCATATTTCGGATTTGGTAACCTTAATTAGTAGCTTATCTCAGCGAAAATGTCAAGTATTAACTAAGTGATCGGACATCGGGAACTCGGCGGTCTCCAATTGTGCCGATTTACTGTGGGGAATTGCTCATTGAGATATATCGTCAGTGGGCTTATTACTCGATCTTCTGGACGCGGTATCGCAGCGTTCCGGCGGGTGCCAAGACCTCAATCACCTCGCCTTGCGTTCGGCTGAGGAGTGCCTTGCCTGTAGGTGACGCAACAGACAGCTTGCCCTTTAGCGGATTTGCCTCGCGCGGATTGACTAACTTGTACCGCACTTCTTCATTGTTACACACGTCTCGAAGGACAACCGTACTGCCTATGGAGACCTTTGCGCTATCTGTCTTTTCGGTTTTAATCGCTGAGGATCTGAGGGTGTGTTCCAGTTCCCTGATGCGTGCCTCGACCATCCCCTGGTGTTCTTTGGCGGCCTCCAGGGGGGCGTTCTCGCGAAAGTCTTTATCCGCAGCGGCTTTGCGGATTGCATCGGCTATCTGGGGACGCTCCTCTGTGAGAGACTTGAGTTCATCTGCCAGCTTGCGGTAACCCTCTTCCGACATGTTGAGGGTAGCGGGTCGCCGCCTGACCTGAGGCCCTTTCTTAGGCGTAACCTTTTTCACACGCAGGTGCACTGAAAGATTGCTCTCGGTAAAGCTTTTCTTTTTTGCGTAGGTGAGGAAGGCCTTGACCGGCGCTATCCTTTTAGTGGTATTGACTGAGGTCCCGTCTATGCTTTCAGCGTAGTTTGCCACCTCGGGCGCAGCGAGCTCGTTGAGCAAACGCTCGGTGCCGCACCAGCGTACGAATTTGTTTAACTCCTGTCGGCATTCATCCCTCTCTTTTGCCGGCAAACTGGCAAGGAAGTCGGTCGCTACCTCGGCCAGCGTTTTTCCCTCGTTCATATCTATTTCCTCTCGGTCTTGATGCTTTTGTAACTTTTAAGCGCTGAGTTCAACAAGCTGCCCAGGATGGTGAGGTCTTCGGTAGGCAGGTAGTGGGGGGCAGCCTCGTCAAAAAGGATGTTGATGGATGGTGATACCTCAGAATCGCCAAGGTATAAGATACACCCAATGGGGATCTTTGGCAACGCTAAAAGCCTGAAGGCGGCGTCGCCGGTGCGATCCATGGGTTTGCCTCCTATAGCCAGAGCAGCCCGGTTGAAACCTTCAGCGTCATTGCCGAACATCTGCAGCATGGGGCGGCTCACCAAGTTTGTGAACCTCTGCTCGAACAGGTGCGCGCCGGGCAGCTGCCGGTAGGTGTTCCACATGCCGGATACGGCAGTGCCGTCGGCGTGTAGCAGGTAGTGCATTAGCAGTACCGCGACCAATTTTGGTGGTGGCGTATCGCTTCCTGCTTCCGCCACGTTCAGGTCAGGATGGGTAATGGTGAAGGTACGGTTGAGCAGGGGGATGGTGAATCGATTGTTGTCAAATCTGACGCCGCTTTTAGCGGCAGCCGTACGAGGATTGAGATGCGCCATATCTTGCAGCGCCTTCTCATAAGCGTCTTCGAGGCCCATGGCTATAAGTATAATACACTCGATAGAGGCGAGGCAACATGGCTCATCGTGATTTAAATTCGGGGAGCTTTCTGATATAATAGTTTTGCGTGACATAAGGCTAGCTGGAGTTATGATTTGAGGATAATGTCTTCGAAGTACGTGAAAAGGGGCATAATCTATGTTGTGATTATCGGCGTTTTGATAGCGCTGTTCTATACATTATTGCCCTCTTCTTCGCCGGTTGAAACTGGGACCATGAAGGACTTGCTAGGCAATTATAACAATAGCACCATCAATGTATTGGAGTCTAAAGGGAATTTTATAATCGGTTTGAAGGATAATGAACCAAAAATAAAGGTAGAGACCGGTCCTTTCAACAACCAAGCTGAGTTTGAGGATTATCTCATAAAACGGGGAATTGATGTAAATAAAGAAGGACTCCAGATAGAGTTCACTCCCCCCAGTGGGTTCGATTGGGGCAGTTTGCTCTTTACCCTGTTGCCTCTGGTTATCTTTATCGGTTTGATATGGTTCATTTTCAGCCGCATGCGTGGGGCGGGAAACCAGGCGTTGAATTTTGGGCGGAGCAGGGCGCGCCTGTTCCCCAGCACCAAGCCGGCCGTCACCTTCGATGATGTCGCCGGGGTTGATGAGTCGAAACAGGAGCTGCAGGAGGTAGTTGAGTTTCTCAAAAGTCCAGATAAGTTCTTAGCACTTGGAGCGCGCATACCCAGAGGGGTCCTTCTGATAGGGCCGCCGGGGACGGGGAAAACGCTCCTGGGGAGGGCTGTGGCCGGGGAGGCGAATGTGCCTTTCTTCTCTATAAGCGGCAGCGAGTTTGTCGAGATGTTCGTCGGCGTGGGCGCTTCACGGGTCAGGGACCTGTTCGACCAGGCCAAGCGCAACAGCCCGTGTATCGTGTTCATCGATGAGATCGATGCCGTGGGGCGCCATCGCGGGGCCGGGTTTGGCGGTGGCCACGATGAGCGGGAGCAGACGCTGAACCAGATACTGGTGGAGATGGACGGTTTTGACACTTCGACCAATGTCATCGTCCTGGCGGCGACCAACCGTCCGGACATACTCGATCCGGCGCTGCTGCGGCCCGGGCGTTTCGACCGTCAGGTGGTGCTGGATCGCCCTGATATTAAGGGCCGCAATGGCATATTGAAGG
>Ga0315289_10008757_pt1 | contig 14597 bp, 11 predicted proteins | sample YL17G11_40_MG_FD_203452 | JGI IMG/M metagenome (GOLD analysis project Ga0315289, IMG submission 203452) | Sediment microbial communities from Yellowstone Lake, YNP, Wyoming, USA - YL17G11_40 | ecosystem: Environmental > Aquatic > Freshwater > Lake > Sediment | place: USA: Wyoming | collected...
GTTCGCGGATCAGTTCGACTGCCTGGCGGATCAACTGGTCGGTCTCCAGGATGGTCGTAGCAGCACGGCCCACCTCGGCCGAGGCCACCAGTTGAGCCGAGCGGCGTTGCAGGTCGCGCATGCTGGATTCCAGCAGAGCACGGTTGGCTTGCAGTTCGCGGTTGCTCTCGGTCAAAGCGCTGGCATTGCGTTGGGACTCTTTGAGTGCGTTCTCGAGAGTCCAACTGGAGAGCCAGGAGAGCACACTGAGGACTCCGAGGATGACGAGTGTCAGTGGATTGGGAAACGGGTGACCCAGTGCGAAGTTGAACGCGTACAGCATAACGCCTTCGGCGGCTGCCACCGGTATGCATAGCCAGGGTGCAGTGGTTAGCGGGGCTATCACCACGGGGACAGCGATGGCCAGGGCCAACGGGTCTGCGAGGTTATCCCGGACGAAGAAGGGGATGATGAACGCCACGAATGTCAGGAATGCGTAGGCTGGCCAGCGGTGTCCGCGCCGGGTGTACCAATAGAACACACCGAATATGACAGGGGCCAGCAATTCTGCGGCCAGATAGTCTGGCCTGACGGTACCGAAAACGATGTCTTTGAGCAACGTGAGCAGGCTGGCAATGCTCATGATTGTGATGAGCATAAGCAACAGTCTGCTCTTTTGGGCCGCTAGCTTGTCGTCCCCCTGTACACTAAAGTACCGGTCAAAAATCCTCTTCATGAGACCTTCTCCTCGTACATATGCAAGGCGCTGACAATAGCTGACCGCACAATGTGATGTGGTGTGAAGGCCACCTTGCCGATCCAGAGTGGTACGTAGTCCTCATCCAGATGCTGCCACAGGTATGTGGCAGCTCTGGCCATTACACTCCTGTTAATCTTCCAGCCACGGTGATGACACGTGGAGAGTGCCTGGAGACAATAGGCCGTCTCCTCTGCTGTAGGACACCACCACCCCCAGCTACCATCTTCGCGCTGAGTCTTGAGGATCCACTGAACAGAGTCAGCAATCAAATCGGGGGCACGTGCTCCGGCGATGATGATCGCATGGGCAGTCGTGTAGTGCGGCGACGTATGCCATTTGTCATACCAAAGTGGCCCTCTTTTGTATTGCCGTACAAATGTCAGAACCCAACTGATCCACTCTTCTGTCTCCTCCGTATTGTCACAACTCATCAAGGCATCCATGACGTGCAGATTGACGCTCACTGACGGGTTCCGTTCAAACGGATACGACTCGAACCACTGTCCACTTTTGCTCAGATAACCCGCGAACACGGACAGATCTACTCGAATCCCAGCGTGGTGTAGCAGTTTGAAAGCAACTGCCGTGTCGTCCAAATCCTTGAGCGTGAGAAGTCGGGAAAAAGAAACCCCTGTGGAGGTCCATGCCTCTCTCAAATATTGGATATGTGGTCTTGCCTCCGGCAGATTCAACAGCCCTGCCATGTCCAGGTTATACAGTACCCAAGCCCGTTCGAAAATGTCTACTGGCATCGCAAATGGTGTACAACCGTTCGTCGTCACGGTGTTGAGATATTCGTAAGCTCTTTGGTCTCCTGTCTTTGTGGCGAAGAATGCCGTCGCGGCTGGTGAGTTGCATATAGACCCGTTGGACTCTTGCAGCTCATAAGCGCGTTGGACGTCCAGGTTTTCACCTAAGAACTCCAGGCTGAAGACCGGCGTAGCCTCCCGGCAGTAGATAAGTTCGAGAGGGAGTTTTCGGAGCTTCTCCTCGCGGAGGTTTAGGACATTCTGGAATTGGGATTGTGGGAGGCTATAGTTGAGGCGTGTTGCTTCCCAGAGGAGACTGGGAAAGATAAGCTCGAAGCCGGTTGTGTCGAGAACCTTGTCGTCGGGTGGCGACATCGAAGCCAGAAAGTGATGGGCATATTCCAGCCGATCCTGATCCCCGCCTTGCTTCCACTGTGCAAGCGCGATAAGTGCTGCTAACGTATTGACTGCCCGGTCATAGTAATATGGGACGGGAGTCCCCCAACTCCCATCAGAATTTTGAACCATTCGGAGCCATTCCAATGCTTGTGGGAAGGCAGGTTGCGAAGGGTCACCGGGCAAAGGGACACGAGCTACCCAAGCTGTGTCATACGCCGATGGCGACATCGCACCGTTTCCCAGGTTGCTCAGCAACCTTGCTGCTCCTTGTCTTGGTGAAGACATGCTGTTCTTGGCCATTTCAATCCCCCGCCTTTCGCGACACTTTTCCTGGCATAGTAACGCCAGGATGAACCAAACGCGTTGCTCCTGCCGTTGATTGTAACTGGCATTAGCATTTGTACTTCCCGTATAAGGAAAGTGCCCCTGAACTATTTCTAGCATTATAGCTTCCCTTTGCCTTCGCGCGTCAACTGTTTGCTGATCGCCATTTGGCGACCTCGATCAGAAGCAGACAACGTCTTGCTTCCCCAACGTGCAAAGGCGTGAATGGCAAGCAGTTCTCCAGGCACAACCAATACCAACGGTGAAAACGTCTCAGACTTGGTTGCAACTGGAAAAGCCAGATTGGCTTTTTGCTGTAGGTGATCGTTGTGTGAATTCGTGACAGCGATTACATGGGCACCCATCTCCTGGCATCCGGCCATGATCTCCAGTGCCCGTTCCAGACTATGGCCCGGTGGCACGATGAGCCAGACCTCGGCTTCTCCACCTGGCCTGAGCAGAAAAAACTGTTCATGGATGAACTCCTCCAGCTCGATGCCATACACCGGGCGCTGGGCCTGCTCGAAAAACTTGGCCTGATAGAAGCATGCGACTCCATAGCTGGGCCCAGCGCCAAGAAAATAGAAATTGGCCTCGTCACTCACGCTCTTCAGGTATTCGTGGATCTCTAGATTATGACTGATTGTCCGCTCAATGGCGTCGGTCGTCGCCCTTAATTCCGTTTCGGCCCTGTCCACTGCCTTACTACTGAGATGGCCACGACGTTGGCCAATGTGAATCCCGACCAGGTAGAGCGCGGTGAGGCTAAAACTAAAATTACCTAGGACAAGCGCCACCTGATCCACGGGATCGCTGGTGGACAGGTCAGGAGTGGTGATCAGGCAAGGAAACTCTCGGGCTAGTGGGCTGTCTTTCTGTGTTGTGACGCCGATAACGTCAACACCGGCTTGCCTGGCAACTCTGCCGGCTTCAAGCGTCATGGAGACCTCTCCACCACTGGAAATCACGATGGCCAGCGAGTCAGGTGGCAACAACGTGTAACACGCAAATTCCATGGACTCTATCGCCACAGTGGGCAGTCCAGTGAGTTGCTCCAACGTGTAGCGCGCAGACAGAGCGGAAAAGTAGGAATCCCCACAGCCAGCCAGATAGATTCTCCTGGCTTTGGCCCCGCTGACAACGTCGCCCGCCTGTCTCTGTACGCTCTCAATGACTTTGGCTACCATCCCTCCCTGACGACCCAGCCCGGCGAGAGCCAGGTCTGTGAGTTGTGCGGGGGGTGTTTGGAGTAATTGGTCGTATATGTTCTCTGGCATCCTATCTCTCCCCGCTGGTCAGCGCCTCGCCCACTACGTGATGGGCAACGCTTCTAAACATCCCCCAGGCGGCCAAGTCATGGAATGCGTCGCTTGAACCTGACAGCCTGCCCCACTGCCGTGCGATATCCAGGAGTTCCTTGGGTGCTACTGTCTTGAAGTCCAGAATCTTCTCTCCGGTCATTACCACCGGATAGTCTCCACTCGTCTCTTCCAGGAGAAAGACGTAAGTGACGAAGCCAGGCACCTCTTGGAGATCGCCTGATGCCACGACGGGTACATAGCGGATCACAGCCAGGAACCGCTGGAGTTGTGCTCTAAAACCCGTCTCTTCCCACACTTCGCGCTCCAATGCCGTGGAAATTGCCTCGCGGTGCCGGATACCGCCCGTGGGCAGGCTGTAGAGTCCCTGGGGAAAGTCTTCTTTGGTCATCACCCACACCAATCCATCCAAGCTTCGACGTATGACCATCATCACCTCGCCCCACCGCTCGGATAGGATGTCCTGGACGGTTTCCTCCTTGAGACCCGGAGCAACAGGAATCCGTTTTTCGATGAATTTCGGCTGGCCCCACCGCTGAGCCAGGGCCCTCACTTCTTCATCAAGTTGGATCATCTATCCTCCTCCCAGCCAGGTGGCAGATGAACTTGTGGTAAGGGATGCCAGACAGCTCCGTGAGCATAGCGTTTGCCGACGCCAATCACTGCTGCTTGATTCAGGCGGTAGAACGTTTGCATCTCCGAAAATGCACTGGATGGTAGTTCCTCATAGTCCCGATGCCGTCCCCTCCGCGCGTAAAGGTGGTCGTATAAGATACTACGGAGCTGGGGCTGTGCGAAGTCAAACGAAAGACCAACTGTGAAGTACAGGTCTGCCTGGCCTTCGATGAGGGGAGGCATCAGGTCTGCGGTCTTTGTCCGATTGAAACTGATAAAGACGTCCACTGGCTCCACAGGTTCACCGTAATACAACTCGATGGCTTCCTTGAGGTTCGGAGCCCGTCCATGGTTTTGATAGTATTGGACCACCAGCTCCAGCACCGGCGTGATCTGATCCGGTTCAGAGTTGAAACCCCAGTAGAGGCGATACCGGTTATTGTTCTTTGTTTGCTCTTCGACCTCATCAAAAAGTGCGAGTGTGCTTTTGTACTTCGAACCCTCCAGAACTTGCTGGTAGTTACCGAAGAAACGAACTCTGACTCCATATTCATCGTAGAAGTGCAGAAACTCGATACTCCCGGCTATTTTGTCCATCCCAGCCGTCAGGGCCAGAGGCAGGTATTCCTCACCTTTGGCTATGTCAAATTGACCCGGGGTCAGGGCGTGCGTGAAGAGTGTGCGGATGCCGTGGTCAAAAAACATCTGTGTGATCCTCAGGAATTGGTTCCCGCCTTGGTTGAGACATTCTCGCCAGTACGACCAGTCCTTTGGCCAGTCATCGAGATAGTTGAGAATGTACCACCGGGTTGTTCCTCCAGCAGCGAAGACGACAGTCCTCAGCCCGCGCTCGTGGACTATCGTGACCACCTCTGGAGTGCTCAGGTTTTGAAACCAAGCTAGATCTTCTTTTGTCATCTTTCCCCTCCAATCGCATCTTCTGTCACCAGACGGATCACCACTTCGGGCAACCCTAATGCCTGCCGCACCTCTTGTGCGGCGGTCTTGAGCACGGTTTCCATATCCAGCGTCTGCCGAATTTTGACTATGGTCTCGCTGACCATTTGCTCGCTAGCGGCGCGGCGCTGGACCTCATCCATCAGGCGCAGGTTCTCAACGGTCAGCATGACTTGCTCGGCAATGGTTTCCGCCAATGCGATCTCTTCGGTCGTCCACGGTCGTTGGTGGTCTGTCTCGTGCAGGGCCATCGTCCCCATGATCTGTCCCCGCAACTTCAAGGGAACCACCAGCGCAGTCTGGGGCGTGGTAGTCTTTCCATCGCTACCTGTGGCAACTGTCCGCGCGTGCACCATCGCTGCACGCCGGGCCTCGCGCAATAACCTTTCATCCCCTGGCTTCGTCCCTGGTTGAGTATAGTCAATCTGAGTCACCGGCCTCGTAGCCAGAAATTCCTTCCATGCGTGGGTCAAGTAGCGCCATTGGATAGTTTGTAATTCTTCCAGTGCGGCCTGGGTTTCGGCGAACAGGCGGGCGTTGTCAATCGCCACTGCCACCTGGTCGGCCATCGTCTGCAGTACGACGACGGTGTCCTGGTCGAAGGCAGCGGGCTGGTCGCTCTGGACCGTCAGCGCGCCGAGCACCTGGCCGCGCGAGTGCAGGGGCAGGGCGGCCTCGGAACGGGTGTCCGGCAGTTCTGCCGTGGCCAGCCGCACGGCGTCTGCGCCAACGTCCGACGCGATGCGCGCCTGGGCGTGGGCGATGCTCCAGCCGATCATCCCTTCGCCGATGCGGATGCGGTGACCACGCGTCAGCATGCCAAGGCCGGCCTCGCCGGTGCCCGCCCGCAGCACGGCCCACTCGCCGGGCTCGTCCACCAGGAACAGCCCCACGTAGTACAGGCCGAACCGTTCGCGGATCAGTTCGACTGCCTGGCGGATCAACTGGTCGGTCTCCAGGATGGTCGTGGCAGCCCGGCCCACCTCGGCTGAGGCTTCCAGTTGAGCCGAGCGGCGTTGCAGGTCGCGCATGCTGGATTCCAGCAGAGCACGGTTGGCTTGCAGTTCGCGGTTGCTCTCGGTCAAAGCGCTGGCATTGCGTTGGGACTCTTTGAGTGCGTTCTCGAGAGTCCAACTGGAGAGCCAGGAGAGCACACTGAGGACTCCGAGGATGACGAGTGTCAGTGGATTGGGAAACGGGTGACCCAGTGCGAAGTTGAACGCGTACAGCATAACGCCTTCGGCGGCTGCCACCGGTATGCATAGCCAGGGTGCAGTGGTTAGCGGGGCTATCACCACGGGGACAGCGATGGCCAGGGCCAACGGGTCTGCGAGGTTATCCCGGACGAAGAAGGGGATGATGAACGCCACGAATGTCAGGAATGCGTAGGCTGGCCAGCGGTGTCCGCGCCGGGTGTACCAATAGAACACACCGAATATGACAGGGGCCAGCAATTCTGCGGCCAGATAGTCTGGCCTGACGGTACCGAAAACGATGTCTTTGAGCAACGTGAGCAGGCTGGCAATGCTCATGATTGTGATGAGCATAAGCAACAGTCTGCTCTTTTGGGCCGCTAGCTTGTCGTCCCCCTGTACACTGAAGTACCGGTCAAAAATGCTCGGCATGACAATTTCTCCCTGTGTTCATTCACAGTCTTCTACTATCACTGACTGCGAAGAATCTCCTGGCAACGATGCTCACCTTAGATATTGTGCTATTTATGTATCGGCGCTTCGAGGCTCAGTTCGATAGAAACGCGAGGCACTCTCATTGCCTGTGAGAGTTCCTCCGCTGCTATCTGTAAAGCCTGTTCTATATCCACCGCCCGGCGGATGCGGTCAATCATCTGGCGGGCCGTTTGCTCCTGTTCAGCGCGCCGTTGTGCCCCTTCCAACAGTTGAGCGCGCTCCAGTGCCACCGCTGCCTGGTTGCTCAGCGCCTCGTACAGACGCACGGCAGAGTCTGGGAAGGGGCCAGGGGTAGCGCGTAACACGACTACCTGGCCGATCACCTTCTCCCTGGCGCGCAGTGGGATGTTGACCAGTGCCTTCGCGCCTGTCGCTTCGAAGACCTGCCGTGCACTTTGGGGCAGCGACTGATCCTGCTCAATATCGGGCACCATCCATAGCGTGCTTACCATCTGGAAGGGAAACTGACTCTCCGCGATCGGGTGCCGGGAGCCGACCTGGAAGACGTCACCCTGAGCGGAGTCGAAGGGCTGGGGCTCCCGGTCTCGTCGCCACACTCCCCGGTACATCAGCGCTTCGGGTTCACCGGCCGGCGAGAATTCAAACTCCACCACCGTACATCCATCGGCTCCCGTCTCGGTCACAGAGTTGATGATTCCCTCTGCAACTTCGCCGATCGTCGTCGCCTGCGCCAGGCGGCGGCTGGCGCGGTAGAGCGGACTGGTTGCTTCCAGCAGTAACATCTCGTCGGAGACCTTGCGGGCGTTTTCTATAGCGACGGCAACCTGGTCGGCCATGCTCTGAAGCACCCGTACGTCGTCCTCGTCGAAGGCGGCCGTCTCTGTGGATTGGACGTTCAGCACGCCCAGCAGTCGCTCACCGACCATCAGGGGAAGACTCATCTCTGAGTGTGTATAAGGAAGAAGGGGGTTAGCAAAGCGCACCGCGTCCTGCCCCACGTCCAGCGCGATACGGGGCTGGCGGTGGAGCGCCGTCCAGCCGACCATGCTGGTATCACCCACAGCCAGGCGGTGTCCCTGCGCTTTCATCTGTGCGCCTGCCTCTCCCGTGGCCTCACGCAGCACAGCCCATTCCCCGGTATCGTCCAGCAGAAAGATACCGGCATGATAGAAGCCGAACCGGTCACGGATCAACTCGATCGTCTTACGCAGCAACTGGTCCACGTCGAAGATGGAGGTGATGGCCTGGCCCACCTCGGCACTCGTTTCCAGGTGGATGGCTCGCCGCTGGAGCGCATAGTTGGCCTCCTGCAGCGCCCGCGTGCGTTCGGCCACGCGTTGCTCCAGGCTCTCCATCAGTTCGCGCAACTGCACAGCCTCGGCGGCAAAGGCCTGGGACAGCACGCCAATTTCATCGTTGCCTGCCCGCGGAAGTGGCGTGTCCCACTGACCAGCCCCAATCCGCTGCACGGCTACGGCCATTTTTCGCAGGGGATTGACCAGGCGGTTGGTCAACAAGAGGCCCAATGCTGCTGTGACAAACAAGATGCCTCCACCCACAGACAGGACGCGCGTCAGCATCAGAGAGCGGGTCGAATTCACCAACTCTTCTTCCAAAGTGGCCAAGGCATGGGACGCTGTTTGTGCCTCGATCACGTTGGCCAGGCTCCATCCGAGCCCCTCCAGCGGGGCGTAGGCCACAAACAGCTCTCTTCCACCTGTTTCCAGCGCGTCAAAGCCGTTCGCACCGGACATCATCTTGGCCAGGATAGGGGCGAACGCGCTCCCAGCCCCCGTCTCGGGGGCGTTGCTCAGGTCTGTCCCCAACTCGTCGGGCTCGGGGGGACGTCCCAGGATATCCTGATAACCCTGTGGCGGCAGAGCAATGGCACGTCCAGTATTGTCAATCAGGAAAGAGTACCCACGACCAAACAGCCGGGTCGCTTCGACGCTGGTACTGATGTCCTTTAGCGTGACGTCAATCCCCACCACTCCGATGAACCTGCCCTCCCCGTCACCCTGAGCGCAGTCGAAGGGTCTCCCTGCCCCACAGCCAGTGTAGACAGGAGCAGCCGCCGTGACCATCAGGCCTTTTCCAGTCGCGTCAACGTACACAGGCGACCATACTGCTGTTCGGTCCGGATTGGCTTCTGGGGCAGCGCTGACGTACCACGGGCGCTGCGTGACCCGAAAGTCCGCTGGCACGATCGTCCCGATGCGGATATTGGGGTAGTAGCGCAGCACCTCGTCTTCCGTTCCCAGGTATATCGCTGCGATTTGCGGATTTGCGATTTGCGATTCGCCGATTTGCTGATTTGCTGATTTGCTGATTTGCCTATCGTAGGTCGGGGCCAAAACGAAATCCAGATAGGCGCTCAAGTCCAGCACCGTGCGCAACGGATCGTCTATCTCCACAAAGTTGGGTACGAAGACATCGCTGACGTCGGAAGCGCTGTTCGTATGCTGTCCGTCCGGACCGGTGAACAGGCCATCTCTTGAGTGCCAATAGCCTCCACCGGTGAACGCCTCTGGTTTATCGAAGATACTCGCGGCATAGCGGGCCACGTTCAGCGCAGCCTGTTGCACCTCCTTCATCGCAACGTCGTGCTTGAGCGCACCATCGGTAGCCACCCGGCGCAGGTACTCTTCTGCCTGAGCACGCAACGCCTCAGCACTGACCTGCTGTGCTCTCTCCGCCATCCTTTGGACCGAATCTAAAGCCAGGGTGCTAATCGCCAGCACCGACACGCTGATCAAGCCTAGCAGTACCAGCAGTAAGCGTGTCCGGATACTCTGTCTAAACGTTGGCTGATGCCAGCGAGGTGGGGCAGACTTTCCAGTCTGCCACTCCTCGGAATGACGGGGTTGTTCGTCGCTCTCCCGCGTGATGATCGCTCTCGCTTCCTTCATACCTGTCCCCTTGTCCCCCTGCTCCCCTGCCTCCCTGCCTCCCTGCCTTCCTGTCTACTCATCCCTCAGAGGCAAGGTGAATGTAAAGGTGGAGCCCTTGCCTGCCTCACTCTCCACCCAGATGTGTCCCCCGTGCAGCTCTACGAACTCCTTGCTCAAGGCCACGCCCAGCCCGGCTCCGTCCGGCCGGCGACCGTTCTCCAGGCTACCCTGTTCGAATCGCTCGAAGATACGCTCCCGATCCTCTGCTGCAATACCCATACCGGTGTCGTTGACGCTCACCAGCACCTGCTCGTCGGCACACCAGCAGCGCACCGTAATGGCACCCTGCTCCGTAAATTTGGCCGCATTGGCCAGCAGCCGCAAAAGCACCTCACGGATGCGCGTTTCGTCGGCCTGTACCCTGGGCAAATTTTGCGCAATCTCCTGCCGCAACTCGATCTCCTTGTCGCGCACCAACGCACTCGTGGTGGCCATGACGCTTTGGATCAAGTCGGCCAGGTTCACCTCGCGGAACTCCAATTCCATCAACCCGGCTTCGATGTGAGAGAGGTCCAACAGATCGTTGATCATGCCTAATAGATGCTGGCCGTCGCGGTAGATGATCTCGACGTCGCTATACTGCTGGCCTGTCAATGGCCCATCGATCCCCTTCAGCATCAGGCGGGAGAAGCCGATGATGTTCGTGAGGGGAGTACGCAACTCGTGAGACATATTTGCCAGGAAACGCCGCTTGGACTGCTCCAATTCTCGCAGTCGCCTGGCCGCCTCTCGCTCCACAGCGTAGGCGCGGGCATTCTCCAGCGCAATCGTGATCTGGTTGGCCACGTTCTGCAGCACAGACACGGCATCCGCGTCGAACTCCTCCGCCTCCGTGCTCAGGATGTCGAGCACACCGATGACCTGGTCACCCATTTTGAGCGGCAATGCTGCTTCTGCGCGGGTGGTTGTAGGACAAGTTGCCAACTTGTCCCATAAGACGATACTGGGTCTCCCTGTCAACGCCGCCTGACCCACGGCGCTCCCCTCCTCGACCGGAATGATTGTCCGTTTCTTTCCCAATCCGTTGTTTGCTTTGCCAGCCGCCAACCTCCATTCTCCATTCTCCATTCTCCATTCTCCACCGCCTGTTTCCTCCTGCAGCAAGGCCCACTTGCCCTCGTCGTCCAGCAGATAGATGCCCACGTAGGAGTAGGCAAAACGATCGTGCACCAACAGCACTACCTCTCGCAGCAACTGCTCTGGCTCTAAGATTGAGGTGGCGGCCTGGCTGACCTCGACCGTCGTGGCCAGTTGGATCGCCCGCCGTTGGATCTGATAGTTGGCTTCCTGCAGCAGCCTGGTGCGTTGGGCAACCTTATTTTCCAGGTCGTCGTACAGCGTCTTCAGCTCTGCTACCATACGGTTGAACACGGTTGCCAGTATCCCAATCTCGTCTCGCGACGGTACGGGCACGCGCTGCTCCAGGTCTCCCTCTGCAATCCTGAGCGCCGACTCGGTCAATTTCACGATTGGACGTGTGATCTGCTGCGTCACAACTGCGGCAATCACAGCCGTGACGAGCGCCACCGCCAGCGTGGCTCCGACGACGGCAGCGGTGACCGTATCGGTCGTGGCGAAGGCTTCCTCTTGAGCCTGCTCTGCCACCAATGCCAACTTCAGCTCCGGCATCCAGCGGTAGACGCCGATCACCGGGACGCCGGTATAGTTCTCGTAGAGCCCCTCGCTGTTCTCACCCGCCAGCGCCTTCGTGATGCCTGGACTCGCCACCGTCCGGCCTTGCGGCAGCGCGACGCCAGCATCATCTACCAGGTAGATCTCCCCTGTCTTGCCCGGTCCACTGGCCGCTTGCATCGTCTGGAGCAGCTCCCCCAGGTTGAGCGAGCCCGTCAACAGCCCGAGCGTCCCATCATCTGGGCTGGTGATGCGCTGGATGGCTACCAGCTCTACCTCGCCGCTGGCATCAATCGTGATATATTGCAGGCCGGAGACCTGTAATGATTGTCCGTTTCTTTCCCAATCCGTTGTTTGTCCGTTTCTTTCCCAATCCGTTGTTTGTCCGTTTCTTTCCCAATCCGTTGTTTGTCCGTTTCTTTCCCAATCCGTTGTTTGCACCAGTACCCGGCCTGCGCCATCGCGCACGGCCAGGTGGCGCCATGCAGCGTCTTGTACCAACAAGGCCTGCAACTGGGCACGCAACGCATCACGCGCAGTGCTGGCGTCGGCCGTGTTGTCGATCAGAGCCCGTACCCTGTCTTGGTTATCAGGCAAAGATGCCAGCAGCGCCAGGTCTGCCCTATGATTCTCGACCCATTGGCGCACCTGCGTTTCCATCATTACAGATGCGAAGGACAGCTTAGCAGTGACCTCGCGTTGAATGTCGCCCCGCTCACGTTGAGTGGCATACCAACTGATCGTGCTCAGTGGGACGATTGCCAGGACCAGGAAGGCAGTCAGCAGCGTTCTGCCTAATCCTCCACGCATCCCGGTGGTTGGCATCCGAGTTACAGTTCCCAGACTTGCTCTCCTTGCAGAATACTGCGAATCTGGTTGGGGAAGCGGTCCGCGTCGATTGGCTTGCCGATGAAGCCATCGAAGGCGGCGCGGCGGGCGTGTTCCAGATTGTCCATCGAAACGTCAGCCGTCACGGCAACGATGAGCGTCTCCTTGAAGCGCGGGTGAGCGCGCAACTTCCCCAGCACCTGATATCCGTCTTCCTCTGGCAGGAAGATGTCCATCAAGATCAAGTCAATGTGCGGTAGTGTCTCGGCGAACTCCAACACCTGCCACCCCGAGGCTTTCCATTCACACCTCTTCACGCCCAGATAGGCCAGCAAGCGTGTGATAAGCACAAAGTTCTGCACGTTGTCCTCGACGACGAGAATGGTGGCGTCTTTTGGTTGTATGCTCATACTTGTCTCTCCGTGCCAGTTTTCTGCAACGCCGCCCTGACCTGCTCCGGTAACCGATCTACGTCAATCGGTTTCTGAATATAACCATCGCAACCTGCTTCCAGCGAGCGCTCCCGATCCCCTTGCATCACGTTGGCCGTGACGGCCAGGATGGGTACCTGCTGCAAGCCGGGTGTATTACGGAAGCGCCTGGCCAGGTCGTAACCGTCCATCTCTGGAAGGTTGATGTCCAGCAGGATCAGATCTGGCCGCATTTGAGCGGCTGACTCCAATCCGGAAGGACCATCCGTTGCCTCCAGGACGGAAAAGCCTTCTGCTTCCAGGATACGCCTCACCAACAGCCGGTTCTCTGCATTATCTTCGATACAAAGGATGCGGATGTCGCTCATTGACCTGCTCCCCTCCCGTTCCGTTTCTTTCCCAATCCGTTGTTCTAGTAACACACCTGCGACAGTCTGTTTCATTATAGCCAATTAACAGATCGTGACAAATCTCCTGCGTTACAGATTGGTTACAGTTTCTAGTGCCGAAACAACATGAGTCTGGGCGCCCAGCGGATTTGCCCTTGAGTGACAAAGTGTGTAGAATATAAATTCATCGTATGGGGGGAGTAACGTCCTGGAATTCTGTCTACTTAGCATGATACAACGTGGACGCCAGGATGGGGCTTGTCTGCCCAAGATCAAGCCCATATCCATCGTAGCATATTTCTGTTCATATTGAGTTAAAGAAATATGAGATATCGGTTAGAATCCACTGCTTGTCCGTTTCTTTCCCAATCCGTTGTTTGGTTTCTCTACGCTTTGTGTTGTGCCGACGACACGCTGTATATCGGGGTCACCACGCATCTGAAACGGCGCCTGGCTGAGCACAACGCCGGCCGTGGGGCACGGTATACAGCGGGCCGCCGCCCGGTGAGGCTCATCGCTGCCTGGTGTTTTCCCGACCGGGGAGCAGCGCAGCGGGCCGAGGTTCGCTTGCGGCGGTTGCCCCGGGCGCGGAAATTGGCACTCGTCGCGCAGAGACAGCCCTTCGCGGGTGCAGCCTTCTGCCATGACGAGTGTGCCGATACCTGGTGTCCCCCTGTCCGTTCCCGTCCTCGCCAGGGTAGCAACCAGGAAAATATAGAGGAGTGAACCATGAAATACGTTTTTCGTGTCTTCTGGGAGGCAGTGAAGGGTCTGTGGGACGAGTTGTTCATCCTGGTGCTGATGAACATCGTGACCTTGCTGCTGGCGCTCCCGGTGGTCACATTCCCGCCGGCGTTGGCCGGGCTGTGGAATGCTGCCAATCTGGTGGCGAAGGGCAAGTCCATTCATTGGAGCGACTACTTCGAGGGCTTCCGAAACCATTTTTGGAAGGCGTGGAAACTGGCGCTGCTCAACGTATTGGTGGCGATCGTCGTGTTCACCAACGTCCGTTTCTACACGCCGGGCATTGCGCCATTTAAGATCAATCCCACCTTGAGCCTTTGGATACAGGCATTGTTCGTGGGGATAGCGTCCCTGTGGTTGTTTATCCAATTGTATCCTATGGCATTGTTGTTAGAACAGGAGGACCAGCGGGTGCGGCTGGCCTTGCGCAACGCAGCCGTGCTTTTCATGATCAATCCCGGCTTCACCATCGTCCTGGCGTTGTTGCTGTTGCTCGTGGCCGCCGTCAGCACAGGGTTCCCGGTGCTGTGGTTTGTGATCACGTTGGCGCTCTTTGCCGTCGTGTGCAACAAGGCCGTTCTGCATCTCCTGGAAACGTACCGGGAACGGGTACGGACAGAGGCAGAAGCCGGACAGGAACTGCCGGACGAAAGCGAACCAGGTTAGACCAATCTACTCACCGGCTAACTTCTGTGCCAGTTCCGCCGGCGTCGCAGCCGTAATGGGCTTGTACTCGACGCCAGCATAGTATTGCTGGAAGAAATCCCCCAAACTCTGGGAGCCGGCCCACTCCTGTGGATTGACCGCGATGATCCGCCGCACATCCAGGTCGCCGATGCCCGCGTCATCAGCGCTGCCACCGATGGTGTAA
>Ga0315289_10008760_pt1 | contig 14595 bp, 11 predicted proteins | sample YL17G11_40_MG_FD_203452 | JGI IMG/M metagenome (GOLD analysis project Ga0315289, IMG submission 203452) | Sediment microbial communities from Yellowstone Lake, YNP, Wyoming, USA - YL17G11_40 | ecosystem: Environmental > Aquatic > Freshwater > Lake > Sediment | place: USA: Wyoming | collected...
AGGATCGCCCTGTAGCCCCGGCGCTTGAGCTGATTCCATGTAACGTCTTTCCCGAACTCTATGCGCGTGACGAGCTCCATTCCCATATCGAGGATCGCGCGAGCCTCGCGCCTGACGACCGTCCGCGGGAGCCTGAACTCGGGGATCAGATTCATCATGCCGCCGGGCTTGTCCTGAGCTTCGAAAATCGTTACGGGATATCCGAGGAGCGCGAGCTCGCGAGCTGCGGAGAGCCCGGCGGGACCCGCCCCGATGATCGCCACCTTGTCCGGACGGCGCACCTGCGCCGGGGAGGCGGGATTGATTCCCCGCTTCATCTCGAGATCGAACACGAACCGCTTCAGGGCGCATAGTGCAATCGACTCGTCGTATTTCCCCCGCGTGCATGCCGCTTCGCAGGGCCTCGGGCATACGCGCCCGCACACTCCCGGGAACGGATTCCTCTCGCGAATCAGCGCGAGCGCCTCGGCGAATCTTCCGTCCGACACGAGCGAGACGTAGCCCCGCGCGTTGATGCGCGTCGGGCAGGCAAGCGTGCACGGAGAGGTTTCGAGCGGCGCGAGCTCCCAGACCCTCTCACCGCGCATCGACCTGACCGTTATCCTGCCGGCGTCCTTTGCCATATCTATCCGCGCGCCTTTCCCGAACGCTTTGTTCGAGCCCGCACGAGCATCGGATGGGTCCCTGCCTCGCCGCGGTACCTCTGGTCTATCTCACAGCGAAAACACTCGTAGTTCAGCGAGCACACCGCGTCCGGGAGGAATCCCATAAGCGTGTACCTGCACCGGTGCTCCCCTCCCTCCCTGCGAAGCTCCATGATCCGCGTGTACTCCATCTGCACGGCGCCCGTCGGGCACACGTACGTGCAGGCGCCGCACGCGAGACACCGCGAGTGGTCGATGCCGAACGGAGAGTCGATCTTCCGCGAAATCCCCCGCAGCGAAAACCCGATCGCATTCGCCCCCACGACCTCCGAGCAGACACGGACGCAGAGACCGCACAGAATGCAGTCGTCGTCGAGCTTCGAGAAACGCGGCCTCGTCACGCCGTAACGGGCGGCGAGCTCCTTCACGTACAAAGCGTGCGGCGATCGAGCGAGGAGCAGCTCGAGGAGAAATTTCCTCAGCTTCCTGATCTTCGCGGTTTCGGTCTCGACCTCGAGCCCTTCCTTCACCGGATAGAGGCACGAGGCCACGACGCGCCGGCGCTTCTTTCCCTTTTCTCTGACCTCGACGACGCAAAGCCGGCAGGCGCCGTACGGCTCAAGCGCCTCATGCGCGCAAACGGCCGGGATGTCGATTCCCGCCGCGCGCGCCGCCTCCAGCACCGTCGTTCCCTTCGCCGCCATCCGCTTCTTCCCGTTCAGAACGAACTTCATCTATACTTCTCCAGCGTCGTGCCGACCGTGAGGTGGTCGAGCTTCGTCACGAGCGCCTCGTCGACCACCATCACGGGCGCCTGCCCGCAGCAGCCGAGGCACCGCACCGTCTCGAAAGAAACCCTCATGTCATCCGTCGTCCCACCGGCCTTGATTCCGAGCTCGCGCTCGATCGCGTCCTTGACCCGCATGGCGCCGCGCACGTGGCACGCGGTCCCCATGCAGAGCGACACCTCGTGCCTTCCGCGCGGAACGAGTCTGAACGCTTTGTAGAACGTCGCAATCGCATAGAGCCGGGTGAGCGGAATGTCGAGCTCGCGCGAGATGAGACGGAGATCCGGCTCGGGCAGATAATTATACACCCCCTGCATATCGTGGAGGATAGCGATGATCTGCGATGCCCTCCGTCCGTGCTTCTCGAGGATTTTCCGCACCACGCCTGCTTCCTGAGGTCGCGCCGTCCCGGCGCCCCCCCCGCGCCCGGCAAGGAGCTTCTCCCTCATCGCACGAATCGAATCGACTTTGTTCATCTCGCTATCGCCTCGAATCTGCATACGTCGTAGCAGGCGCCGCACTTGATGCATTTCGTTTCGTCGATCACGTGTATCTCCTTCGCTTTGCCCGTGATGCAGCTCGCCGGGCACGCCTTGAAGCACGCGTGGCAACCGGTGCAGCTCTCGGACACCACCGCGAAACGAAGAAGCGGCTTGCAAACGCCCGCCGGGCACCTCTTATCGCGGATATGCGCCACGTACTCGTCCCGGAAATAGCGTATCGTCGTGAGAACCGGATTCGGCGCGGAGCCCCCGAGGGCGCAGAGAGAAGTCTCCGCGACGCCCTCCGAAACCTCCTCGAGGAGCCGTATGTCGCCCCTCTTCCCCCTGCCTTCCGTGATCCTGTTCAGGATTTCGAGGAGCGCTCGCAGGCCCTCCCGGCAGGGAAGACATTTCCCGCACGATTCATCTTTCAGAAAATCGATGAAGTACCGCGCGACGTCGACCATGCAGGTATCCTCGTCCATCACGATCATGCCTCCCGAGCCCATCATCGAGCCCGCCCCGGTCAGGGCGTCGAAATCGACGGGGAGATCGAGGAGCGACTCCGGCAGGCAGCCGCCCGAGGGCCCACCGGTCTGCACGGCCTTGAACGTCTTGCCTTCCGGCACGCCGCCGCCGATACCGAAGATGATCTCGCGGAGCGTGGTTCCCATGGGCACCTCGACGAGACCCGTATTCCGCACCGTGCCCACGAGAGAGAATATTTTCGTCCCCTTGCTCCCGCCCCATGGGTTCGTGCTCACGTCGCCGGTGCCGATCTTCGTGTACCAGTCGAGCCCGCCGAGAATGATCTTCGGCACGTTCGCCCACGTCTCGACGTTGTTGAGCACGGTCGGCTGCTCGAAGAGCCCCTTCTCGACCGTGTGGACGTATTTCGCGCGCGGCTCTCCGGGCCTGCCCTCGAGGGAGGCCATAAGCGCCGTCGACTCGCCGCAGACGAAAGCGCCGCCGCCGCGCGAAATCGAGATGTCGAATGAGAAACCGCTGCTGAGGATGTTCTTTCCGAGGAACCCGCATTCGCGCGCCTGTTCGAGCGCCACGGTCAGCGCCTCCACGGCGAGCGGGTATTCGTTTCTCACGTAGATATAGCCCTCATGCGCGCCGACCGCATATGCGCCAATGATGATCCCCTCGATGACGCTGTGGGGATTGCCCTCGCAGATGCTCCGGTCCATGAACGCGCCGGGGTCTCCCTCGTCCGCGTTGCAGATTACATAACGCCGCTCGCCCCGGGCCTTGCGTGCGGTATCCCATTTGACGCCCGTCGGAAAGCCGCCCCCGCCGCGCCCGCGAAGCCCCGATTTCGTTATCGTTTTCACGACCGCCTGGGGTTTCCCGTGCTCGAGCACGCGCCGAAGCGCCTCGTACCCCTCGAGCGCGATGTAGTCGCGGATATCGGCCGGATCGATCCTCGAGTTGTTCCCGAGGATGAGCCTCATCTGCTTCTTGTAATAGGGGACTTCCCCCTCGAGCCTTATTCGCTTTCCCGTCGCCGGATCGAGGAAGAGGAGCCTCTCGACGATCTCCCCCTTCTTGAGCGTCTTCGCCACAATTTCGGGGACGTCCCCCGGCTTCACCTGCGTGTAGAGAATTCCCCGGGGATGAATGACGACGAGGGCGCCCTTTTCGCAGTAACCGTGGCAGCCCGTGGCCTTGATCTCGACCTTGCGGAGCCGCTCCCTGGCAACCTCGCGCCTGAAGGCTTCATAGACGTTCACGGAATCGCACGCGCGGCAGCCTGTATCGGCGCAGACGCCTACCGTCATCCCGTTAACGGGCCGCGCCTCATGTATTTCCTTTTTGAACCTGTCGAGGCTTGTGTATGTCCGAAGCTTCCTGAGTTTCAGAAAAAGACCTCCCGGCCCATATGCACAACACAGATAAATTGAAATTAATAAGAAATTCCTTACGCTGTCAAGGGATATAGCCTCTGCATCTACCAGTCACTAACGTTTTGTAGTATAATAACTTGTGTGTTGTGCGTGCGTTTCCGGAAGGTCATGAAACGGATCAGGTCGCGATGGTCAGAAGCACCTGGTCCTTCTCAACGGACGTTCCGGGAGACACCTTGAGGGACTTGACCACACCATTGACCCGGGAGGTAAGATTGTTCTGCATTTTCATCGCCTCGAGTATGACGAGCACGTCCCCTTCCTTGACCTTGTCCCCCACCTTCACCTCGAACTGAACGATCATCCCGGGCATCGGCGCGATGATCGAGTACTCCCCGTTGGAATTGGCCGGCGCCTCGCTTTTTTCCGCTTTCGACTTGATCTCTTCCTTTTTCGGCTTGCCCTCTTCCTTTTGCTCGGTCTCTTTGTCCTTGGAAGGGGACGCGTCTTTCTTCAGGAAAAGCGGCTGCGTATCGCCGACGGCGATGACGCGCGGCTTTCCGCCGACCTCCTCGACCTCGACGCTGTACTTCTCTCCCGCCACGGAGACGCTGAAGCTCCGGACCGGGGCACCCATGCCGATCGCCCCCGCCGGAGCCTTTTCCATGAGCTGCCCCTTGAGAGCCTTCTCGATGAGCTCGTCCTCGCGCTTCACGTCCTCGAGCGTCTTCGGCTTCGTCTCCGGCGGCGGCTGCTCCTTTCCGTATTTCCACTTGAGGAAGCGGAGCCCCGTTGTCGGATACATCGCATAGATGAGAACGTCGAGCTCGTTCTTGGCGATATCCTTCGTCGCCTCGCGCGCCTTCTCCATCTCGGGCTCGAGCACATCCGCGGCCCGGCACGTGATCGGCTTTTCTCCCTTCGGGTAGCCGTGAAGGACGATCTTCTGAACCCTCGGGTCGATCGGCGCCGGAGGCTTGCCGTAGAGACCGTAGACGTAATCCTTCACCTGGCTTGAGATCATCTTGTAGCGGCCGAAGAGAACGTTCTGGACCGCCTGCGTTCCCACGATCTGGCTCGTCGGCGTGACAAGCGGGGGAAACCCGAGCTCCCTGCGGGTCCTCGGAAGCTCCTCGTAAACCTCGTTTATCCGGTCGAGGGCATCAGCCTCCTTGAGCTGGCTTACGAGGTTCGTGAGCATCCCTCCCGGGATCTGATGATCGAGCACGCCGGTGTCGATAATGGACATCTGCGTTGTGTTGAGGAACTGGCGGTACTTCGGGGCGATCGTTTCGATGTACTGGGCGATCTCGTAGAGTTTTTCGAGGTCGAGGCCCGGATTACGCACCTTGCCCTTGAGGGCCGCGATCATTGGTTCGACGGCCGGCTCGCTGGACCGTAAGCCGAATGGCGCTATCGCGCAATCGATGACGTCCACCCCCGCCTCGATCGCCTTGAGATAGGTCATCGAGGCCATTCCGCTCGTGTAATGGCAATGGAGCTGGATCGGGAGCCTCACCGAGCGCTTGAGCGCCCCGATGAGGTCGTAGGCGTCGTACGGATTGAGAATCCCGGCCATATCCTTGACGCAGATCGAATCGGCGCCCAGATCCTTGAGGGCCTTGGCTTTCTCGATATAGTATTTGAGGTTGTAGACCTTGCCCCCGATCTTGGGGCCCGTCAGCGAGAATGATATAGTGCCCTGAACGTGCTTCTTCGCCTTCTTGATCGCCTTGAAGGATGCCTCGAAGTTGCGCTCGTCATTGAGTGCATCGAAGACGCGGAAGATGTCAATCCCGGTCTCAGCCGCCTGCTCGACGAAGGCCTTGACGACGTCGTCGGCGTAATTCCGGTAGCCGACAAGATTCTGACCGCGGAGCAGCATCTGCAGCGGGGTCTTCTTAATGCGTTTCTTCAGCTCAATGAGGCGTTCCCAGGGATCCTCATTGAGGTAGCGGGTCGCCACGTCAAAGGTCGCTCCGCCCCAGACCTCCATCGAATGGAAACCAACCCGGTCCATCTTCTCCGCGATGGGGAGCATATCCTCGGTGCGCATGCGGGTGGCGAGCGTGGATTGATGGCCGTCGCGGAGAGTAGTATCCGTTATCTTGACCGCTTTGAAGGCCTGGAGGAGCTTGGAGTTTTTGGGCATATAGCAAGCCCTTCGGAAAAAACTCTTCAGAAAGGTTTCGGAACCCTCAACTTATATGAGCGAGAATCTTCTCAGAGGCATCCTCGTCGGATTCGCCCGGACGGTCAGCACGTGCTTCGACATCGTCTCTCGCCGTGTCGCCATCTTCCAGGGGCTGAGTCTCTGCCCGAACCTTTTCTCGTCGAATGAAGCTTCGGATTCTATATAAGCGTTGACCGCCGCACTTATCACTGCCATGATCTTCTCATCCATCGTCCTCTACCTCCCTCATACAGGGAAAGATAACTCTCCCTTTTTCGGGCTGTCAACTATTAAAATCCTCGGCCGCACCGGGCAAGCCAAGTCTAACTCTTTGTAAAATATAAAATTGCGAAAGAGCCGAGCCTCCAGAGAGGCCGCCGCCGGAAGGAACCCCCGTATATGAATGGTGGGAAGGGACGGAATTGAACCGCCGACACACGGATTTTCAGTCCGTTGCTCTACCTGCTGAGCTACCTTCCCACGGGGAGAAATCTTAACCGGAAAAGACGATTTGTCAATGTTTTATTGCTTGAAACGGCGGGAAGGGCGGTCGGAATGCTCTGAACCATCCAGGTCGAACATCCGCTTCCCCCCCACGTAATCCCTTGAGGCCGCCCTCGTGATCCGGGGGAGCCGCTTCGCTATCTTCTGGATGCGGGAGATCTCCCGCTCGATAGTCCTGAGCTTCCGGACCGTCCCGGCATCGAGCCTGTCCCGCTCCATAAGGAGGAGCTGGGTGTTGCCCAGGATGGCGCAGAGAGGGTTGTTGATCGAATGGTTCAGCCCAATCGCGATCTCCGAAAGGGCGGCCAGCCTCTCCGCCTCCAGCAGCTTCCCCTGGAAGCGCTTGACCGTCCGGAGATCGAAAGCGACGCAGAGGAGACCGTCGAGCGCCCCGCGCGACCGGCGAAGCGGCGAAACGATGAGCCGCACCGGTATTTCCCGGCCGTCTTTTGCGTGAAGCTTCGTGATGAACCCGTCGGCGGGGAGCTTCTCGCGCTTGCGGAGGACGCGAGTGATGTAGCGCACGTTTTCAAGGCGAACGATGCTCGTGACTCTTCGCCGGGCGACTTCGGAGCCCATGAAGCCGGTGAGCTCCTCGGCGGCCTGGTTGAACATTATGATCCTGAGCCTCGTATCGAGGGATATGAGCGCCGCGGGGAAGCTCTCGAATACACCGGTGAGGTACTCGATGCTCTCCTGATACTTGAGCGTATTCGCGCACTTGACCGTCATAACCTACCCTGCTTCGCCTAGTTGACTGCGGCCGCGACGACGATCCCCTTCGCCATGTGAGCGGCGATCCTTGAGATCAGGTCGGTCATCTCGAAGGGCTTGTACATGAATTCGTCCGCCTTCGACCATGTCGCGAGAAAATCCTCCCGCTCGGGGCTCGCGACCTTGCGGGCGGTGAGAACGAGAATCGGGAACGGCTCGATCTTCTTCTGCTCCATCTCTTCCTTGAGAATGCGCGAGACTTCGTAGCCGTTCTTGCCCGGCAGCATGATGTCGAGCAGCATGAGGTCGTAGCGGTTCTTGCGCGCCTTGCGGAGCGCGTGGAGGCCGTCGTAGGCGACGTCGACAACGAACCCCTTGATCTCGAGGCTGTACTTCACCGTTTCCACGATGTCCTCATCGTCCTCGACGATGAGTATCTTGTACCCTTTCATCCTTCCGCTCCTTTCATGACGAGAGCAGGGACCGCTCCCTCCATTCGTTCCAATGCAATCGAGAGAAGCTCATCGAGGTCTGTGCCTTCGCGCGGACCGGCCGCCCAACCGGCGCGCACGCCATCGACGGGATCGATCCTCGCCGCGAGCGCGAGGGCAAACCGTTCCGAGAGCGGCCAGAGAAGCATCGCGTCGTCCGACGCGTCGTTCCTGGGTGGATCGATCACCGGGGCCCGCCGCCACGATCGGACGGCGTCGGTCCAGCCTTCATCAGGATCCTTGAGCATGCAGCACACTGCCGGGGTGAGCCCCTTCGCGAGCATACGCTCGAGCCGAAGCTCCAGATTCCCGCATCGCTGAACGATGCGGGCCGTTTCCCGATCGACCGGGAGATAGAGGTGGACGGCGCCCCCACCTCCGTTTCCCTCCTCGATGATGAGGGATCCGCCGTGCAGGCGGACAAGCCGCTTCGCGATGATGAGACCGAGCCCCTTCGATCCGCGCGCGGGGCTTTCGAATGCGGCGCCGGCCATGTTGATCCGGCCTGCGACATCGGGCGGTATACCGGTCCCCGAATCCCTCAGGCACAGGTCGGCGAATGCGGCTCGCGGGACGTACGGCAGCAGGGCGGGCGGAATGATCCGCGGCGGCCACGCGGCGCACGCTCCGGCCGAGATCGAGATCGCCCCTCCCGCCGGCACATGCTTGATACTGTTCGCCAGCAGGTTCTGGAGAACCTGCTCGATGCGATCCCCGTCGAAGGTGAGGCTCGAGCTCGCTTCGTCGACCCGAATACTGAAATCTATGCCCTTCTTGCGCATCGTCTCGAGGAAAAGGGTCGTGATTTCCTCGAGATACCCCCGCACGTCGTGAGGCTCCATCTTGAGCGTGCGCTCGTCGATGCGCGCCGACGACGAATCAATGAGGCTATCGACGAGTCTTCCGAGCCTGTCCACGGTGCGAGTGGCATTCGATAGGAATTTCGCCGCGCCGCCCGGCCCGCTTTCCGCAACGATCGCGAGCGAATTCTTGAGCGCGGTGAGCGGAGTCCTGATCTCGTGCGCTACCATCGCCATCATCTCTTCCCGCGCCTCCGCCTGTTCGCGCGCAGGGGTCGTATCCCTGATGAGCGCAAGCGAGCCCACGTCCTCCGAGAGGTCGTCGAGGAGAACCCACGAGATGGTGAGATAGCGCTCGGGGACGCAGATGCCCTCGATCTCGCGGTCGATTACGTTCTTCTGGAGAATGCTGAACTCCTCCCAGACACCGTGGAGGTTGAAGCAGGACGAGTCTCCGATCTCGTAGACGTTCTCGGGAAGCTCTCCATCGAGCTGCAGAGTCTCCCCGAACGCCCGGTTGGCGCTTACGATCCTTCCATCGTGCGAAACAAGAGCGGCGCCGGAGGGAAGCGTCGCGAGCAGTTTCTCGAGGATCTCCTTTTCGCCGCCGACCCGGAACATGAGGGGCGTTTTCTCCTCCCCCTCGTCGGCGAGGCTGCGAAAGACGGCGATGTCGTTCTTCCCGAATGCATCCTTCCTGATGCTGCCGAAAAAGAGAACCCCGCGGACCTTCGATGCGAAGGTGAGCGGCACGAGAAAATAGCTTTCGATCTTCGAGTTGCTCACGAGATAGGCGACATTGGCGCCCGTTCTGCGGTAGTACACACTCTCGAGCGGATCCACATCGGCCGGCCCGAGGCCGTTCGTGAACATGCGGTAGGCGTTCCGAAGCTTCTCGCTGAGCTCGGGAACGCGCGGCGAAAGCTCGCGGCTTTCGATCATGACGTACGCGAGCTCCCGGTCCCTCGCCGTGTAGAAGCCGCAGAACTCGGCCTGGGTGCGCTCCATCATGTTCGCGAGGATCGCCCGCATAACGGAGTCGTTTCCGACCGCCTTGAGGAGGCGTATCTTGAGAGATTCGTCCATTACGCCGTGCCAGAACGCAACATACATGCCACAGGGGTGGGAAGTCGCCTGCCCGGCGGAACCCTAGACCCGGAATGGAGTGTGCAATCATCAACATGCTGTATCATAATAAGTTAGGTGGTTTATTGCAGAGAGAAGCCGGGCGCCCGACCGAAAGCTCCGCGATTACACGAGGGAGAGGAGAAAGGTTCGCTGGCAAGAAAGTTTGCAGAAGAACTTACGATATGTAACCGTCGGGGTTTGCCTTCTTCCAGACATAGGCGTCCCTGATTATCTCTTCAATCGACGGATAGAATCTCTTCCAGCCGAGCACCCGCTCGGCCCTTTCGGAGGAGGCGACGAGGACGGCCGGATCGCCCGGGCGTCTCTCGCCGATGCGATAGGCGACGTCGAGGCCCGTGACCTTCTTCGCCGCGCGGATCACCTCGAGGACCGAGAAGCCCCGACCGTTCCCGAGGTTCAGGACACCCGAGTATCCGTCGATGAGCTTCTCGAGGCCGAGGAGATGCGCCGTCGCAAGATCCTTCACGTGGATGTAGTCGCGCACGCAGGTGCCGTCGTGCGTCGGGTAGTCCCTTCCGTACACGACGAGCTCGTCCCTTCGAGCGAGTGCGACGTCGAGGACGAGAGGAATGAGGTGCGTCTCGGGCCGGTGATCCTCCCCGTGACGCTCCCCCGCACCGGCGGCGTTGAAGTAGCGAAGCGAGAGCGACCGAAGCCCCCACGAGGCTGAGCAGTCGGCGAGCAGCCGTTCGATGGCGAGCTTCGTGTTGCCGTAGGCGTTGAGCGGGCGGAGCGGCGCTTCCTCCCTGATCGGCGTCTCGTCCGGCTCCCCGTACACGGCGGCCGATGAGGAAAATAGAAAGTACCTGACCCCCCCATTCTTCATCGCGTCGAGGAGCGAGACGGCGCCCCCGATGTTGTTGCGATAGTACTTGAGCGGATCGGCGACCGATTCGGCAACCTGGGAGAAGGCGGCGAAATGGCACACGGCGTCGATTCCGCCGGCGAGGATAGGGGCGAGAAAACGCTCATCGAGAAGGTCTCCCTCGCGAAAGGTCACACCCCTGTCGATCGCGCCGCGATGCCCCGTCGAGAGATGGTCGACGATGACGACTTCGTGTCCCCCCGCGAGAAGGTACTCCGTCACAACGCTTCCGATGTACCCCGCTCCGCCCGTTACCAGGATTCTCATGATAGGCGACCTCCGAACCTGGCGATATATTCACCAAGGTATTTTCCCGTGAGCGACTCCGTCGATTGTACAATGCTCTCCGCCGGGCCACAAGCGATAACCCTGCCACCGGCATCCCCTCCACCGGGTCCGAGATCGAGGATGCAGTCGGCCCATGCGATCACTTCCATATTGTGCTCGATAAGGACGACGGTATGGCCCGCGGCGATGAGCTCATCGAGAACGTTCAGGAGCCTGTCGACGTCGCTCATGTGGAGACCGGTCGTCGGCTCGTCCATGATGTAGAGGTTTCGCTGCCCGCCCGATTCGACGAGCTCGCGAGCGATCTTGATGCGCTGCGCCTCGCCGCCCGAGAGCGTGTTCGAGGGCTGGGCGAGCTTCAGATAGCCGAGGCCGACCTTCGTGAGAATCCACAGCTTCTCGCCGAGCTGCGGCGATGCGTCGTAGAAGAGGATCGCGTCGTCCACCGTCATATCGAGCGCTTCGCTGATGTTCTTCCCCTTGTAGCGAACCTCGAGCGTCTCCGCATTGTAGCGTTTTCCCTCGCATTCTTCGCACGGAACGAAAACGTCCGCCATGAAGTGCATCTCGACCCTGCGGAATCCCATACCCTGACAGCGCGGGCAGCGGCCGCCGGCCCTGTTGAAGCTGAAGCGCCCCGCGTCGTAGCCGCGCGCGCGGGCGAGCGGCTGGCTCGCGAAGATCTCGCGGATGAAGGAAAACGCCTTGATGTACGTGATCGGATTGGAGCGGGGTGATGAACCGATTGCTCCCTGATCGACGAGGAGCACACGGTCGAGCCTACCCGTGATTTTCGATCCTCTGAGTCTGAGACGGCTCGCCGGAAGCGGGGCCGACGAAGCGACAGGGTAGAGCACGTCGACGACGAGCGTGCTCTTGCCGGAGCCCGATACGCCCGTCACGCACGTGACGAGCCCGAGCGGAAAGTCCACATCGATCTTCTTGAGATTGTGCTCGGCGACCCCCCTGAGCTCTATCGATCCATACTGCCGGTGTTTCTTCTTCGCCCTCCCGGTGCTCCCGTGCTCCCTGAAGACCCATTCGAGAGTCTTCGAGCGCGGCTCGTCGGCCTTCCGGGCCTCCTCGATCGTGCCGCTGAAGAGGACCTCGCCGCCCCGCCTCCCCGGCCCGGGACCGAGGTCCACGAGATAGTCGCATGACCGGATGATCTCGGGGTCGTGCTCGACGACGAGGACGGTGTTGCCGAGATCCTTGAGCCGGCGGAGCACCGACACGAGCCGCTCGTTGTCGGCCGCGTGGAGCCCGATCGAGGGCTCGTCGAGTATGTAGAGCGCGTCGACGAGACTGGCGCCGAGGGAGTTCGCGAGATTGATCCGCTGCGCCTCCCCACCCGAGAGCGTGCGCGTGAGACGGTCGAGCGTTAGGTAGCCGAGACCGACGTCGATCATGAACTGAAGACGCGCGGTGAGCTCTGCGAAGATGTCCCTCGCGACATGCCGTTCCTGGGACGTGAAGGGCGTCGCGCCGAGCGCCGCGAGAATCTCCGCGGGGATCATCCGGACGAGATCACGGATCGTATAGCTCCCGATTCTGACATAGTACGCCTCGCGTTTGAGCCTACCCCCCTGACACGTGCGGCACGTCGTGAAGGCCGTATACTTCCTCGTGAAGAAGCGGTGTCCTTTCTTGTAGCTTTTCTCTCGCAGCTTCTCGAGAAAGCGCATAACGCCGAGAAAACGTCCCTCTCCCTCGAGGATGAGATTCCTCGAACGTTCGGGAAGCTCCATCCAGGGTACGCTCACCGGGATGCGTTTCGTACGACAGAATTCGAGAAGCCGGTGCTGGAAATAGGCGAAACGCTCGCGCGACCACGGATCGATGGCGCGCCCCTCGAGCGTGAGTTTCCTGTCGGGGATGATGAGATCTTCCGAGAATTCCATCCGGTCGCCGAACCCGTGGCAGTCGGGGCACGCGCCGTAGGGGCTGTTGAAGGAGAAGAGGAGCGGGCTCGGCGCCTCGAAGGTCGTCCCGCACGAGGGGCACCGGGGCGCATTGGTGAAGCGCTGCCCCGGGGATCCCTCGACTTCCGCCACCTCGACGATTCCCGCCGTTTCGCGGTACGCGAGCTCGACGACCTCGGCGATCCTCGAGCGATTCGCTTCGGCGGCCTCGACGCGGTCGAGGAGTATGGCAATCTCCGGGCGCGCGCTCCCCCCGAGGGAAAACTCATCGATGCGAAGCGCTTCCCCCTTCGCGACAATCCTCGTGTAGCCCCTCGAGAGAAGATACCCCCGCTTGGTTTTCCATTCGGCCGCATCGAACGTTCCGAGCGGCACGAGGAGGTTGACCCGCCGTCCACCGAACAGACGGATGATCTCGTGCGCCGCTTCGCTCGGGGTATACGCGCGCACCTCGAGATTGCACGCCGGACAGAACGTCTTCCCGACGCGCGCGAAGAGGAGCCGCAGGTAATCGTGGATTTCGGTCGCCGTGCCGACTGTGGAACGGGCGCTCGTAACGGTGTTCTTCTGCCTGATCGCGATAGTGGGGCTGATTCCGGCGATGTCGTCGACGTCGGGGCGTTCGAGCTTCTCGATGAATTGCCGGGCGTATGTCGAAAGGGATTCGATGTAGCGGCGCTGACCTTCCGCGAAGATCGTATCGAACGCGAGCGATGACTTTCCCGAGCCGGAAACCCCCGTGACGGCGATGACCGCGCGTCTCGGGAGCTCAAGATCGATGTTCTTGAGATTATGCTGGCGCGCACCGCGGATGACGATCGTATCCATATCAGCGCTCTTCTTCCCGCCAGAGGCAAATGTTTATACTATCAGGGTGGCGGCCGCCGCGCAATAGCACATTTGCGCGTGGCCCCTTGTACCGGAGCGTCGTTTCGAGTACATTGGAGGCGGCAATTCATGAAGGAAGGCGCGTGAATCATGGAGCGATCCGACCGCACGATCGAAAAGGAGCTTTCGGCCCTCCGAAGGACGCTCAGGACGCTCCGGGGCCCCGGCGGCTGTCCATGGGATCGCGAGCAGGATCTCGACGACATGATCTCCTATCTCATCGAGGAATCGTACGAGCTGCTCCAGGCGGAAAAAACGAAGAACTGGCGCGAGGTCGAAGAGGAGCTCGGGGACGTGTTCTTCATCCTCGTCTTCATTCACGAGCTCCTGCTCGAAAAGCGGACGACTACGCTCGCCGCGATCGTCGCGCGGGCCCACAAGAAAATCATCAATCGCCACCCGCACGTCTTCGGAACGACGAAGGCCGCCGACAGTTCGGAAAGCACCGCCGAATGGGAACGGATCAAGCGTTCCGAAAAGAGAACGCGGACGAGATCGGGCCTGCTCGCTGACGTTCCCGCAAAGCTCCCTCCGCTGCGCCGCGCGGCCGCCGTGCAGAGAAAGGCCGCTGGAGTCGGGTTCGACTGGCCCGATCACACGGGAATCCTCGACAAGCTCCACGAAGAGATCGGCGAGCTCACCGAGGCGATGAGACGCGGCAGGCGCGAGCGGCTCAAGGACGAGATCGGCGACATCGTGTTCACCGTTGTGAATCTCGCACGTGCGCTCAAGGTCGATCCCGAGAGCGCTCTCGAAGGAACAACGACGAAGTTCATCAAGCGATTCGGCGAAGTCGAGAAGGGTGCGCGCCGCAGGGGTAAAATGCTCTCGTCCATGAGCCTCAACGAGATGGAACGTCTCTGGCAGAAGAGCAAATCCAGAAAATGAGAGGGGGGGGCGATGCATCGCCCCCCCGAGAGTGTCCGCCGTCCGGCCCGAAACGTACTAGTTGAGCCGGCGGAACTCGATGCGTCTGTTCTCGGCGCGTCCCGCCGCGGTCGTATTCGGAGCGACCGGATTGGACTCGCCGTAAC
>Ga0315289_10008761_pt1 | contig 14594 bp, 19 predicted proteins | sample YL17G11_40_MG_FD_203452 | JGI IMG/M metagenome (GOLD analysis project Ga0315289, IMG submission 203452) | Sediment microbial communities from Yellowstone Lake, YNP, Wyoming, USA - YL17G11_40 | ecosystem: Environmental > Aquatic > Freshwater > Lake > Sediment | place: USA: Wyoming | collected...
CAAAATGAATCTATGTGGAATCTTGCAGAAGACATTTTGCGCAAAATAATGAAGGAACTTAAATTAAAATTCGTTGAAGCTATTGGCGAAGCAGCATTCTATGGGCCAAAGATTGATGTTCAATTGAAGAATGTTCTCGGTCACGAAGAGTCTGTAGCAACTGTCCAGCTTGATTTCCACTTGCCAGAGAAGTTTGATTTAACTTATACCGGGGAAGATAACAAACAGCATAGAGTTGTTATGATTCACCGAGGCGGTATCAGCACTATGGAGCGCATGATGAGTTTCTTGATAGAACATTACGCGGGTGCATTCCCAGTGTGGCTCGCGCCTGTTCAGGTCAAATTACTTACGTTTACGGATAGGAACCAAAAATATGCTGAGAAGATTGAAGCTGAACTGAAGAATGCTGGCTTGCGAGTAGAAACTGATTACGAAAACAACACAGTCGAATATAAGGTAAGGCAGGCCGAAATGGAGAAGGTGCCCGCAATTTTGGTATGTGGTGACAAAGAGGAAAAATTAGGCACGGTAGCCGTGCGTTGGCGCGGAACAAGCAAAGTTAAATATGGGGTTAAAGTCGAAGACTTTATTCGAGAGATTAGAGAACTAATCGAAAAAAGAATGTGATGGTATGTTGATGTACGATAAACCTTTTCTAGTTAAAGCATACTCATAAAATCCGCCTTTATTAGTCCAAATCTTTTTTGAAGGTTCTATCAATCCTTGCCTTTGAAGCCACCATAAATAATTACCAACAATCTTCTTGCTAATTTGTAATGTGGCAGCTATTTCCTTTCTTTTCACATAGCCGTTTTTTATAGATTGTAGAATTTTGCGCCTCCAAAAACCAGCAGGATTTTTGTTAGAGTACGTGCTTAAAATTTTGAGAAGTTTGTTCCTGCGTTTGGGGTGAAACGGATTTATCGTGCTGAGAAATCGTTTAAGATTAAGCTGATGATAGATAATAATTCTATAAATGGGTTTGTCACGTCTGTATGTCTCTTTTGTTATTCTGGATTTGATATTTAGCTTTTCTAGCATAGTTTGCAAATCTTCAAGCCACGATATGCTATTCGAAGTAACAGTTATTCTCCTAGAGCCACAGTGTTGGACGCTGCCTTCCGCATCAAAAGCACCCCTAATTGCAGCTTTCATGAAAGACTCATTTTGAAAAAAGAATTCAGGCAAATGCATTTCTCCTTTTTTTCCAGTAGGTATTGCAAATAATTTAGAGAAAAGATACGCTAAAGTAAAATTTCTTATTGTTAAAAAGTCTGCATCATGTCTATGAAAAAGATAAATACTTGTTTTGGGTACACCGAGATTACTAAAAAAATTCAAAACGTAATCTATCAACGCTTTTTCTTGATTAATGAAATTTATAGACCAGTAGTTTGCAGGGATGTGCCCATCACCTCTAATTAATTCAGCAACATAAACCCATTTTTCATCTATGTCGATGTAGGGTCCAAGTTTTATCTCCGTTCCAGATGCAGTAACCTTTAACCATATTTTGTTTTGAAAGTCTCGTGAACTTAAGTTGTTTAGTGTGCAAAGTTGTTTAAAGACATTTATAGGTATATTTCTAGCACCAGTCTTATACCTACTAATGTTTTTCAATGGCTGCCGTAAAATATTAGCAACCTCAGATACCTTATTTTTAAATAACAAATTTAGCATATCCTTTTCAGCTCTTACGATGGTATCATCAGGTAAAATTTGCAGAATGTTAATTTCCATTTTACATATTAGTAGCAGGAGAATATAAACTTTATTAATTACTCGTAAGAAGCATTTATGCAAAAGAGAAAGCAGGCACGCTGGCAGTCAGGCCAAGAGGCCAGAAAGTCAAATTCGGCGTAAGCCAGCAGATTTCATCAAAGATATTAAAAAGGAAATAGAGTCTAAATCTTAGATTATGACAAAAGAAGCCGTAAATCATTTTCATAAAACAGACAAAATTCTGTACGGTTTGATGCAAAAGGTCGGACCAATAGAAGTCATAAAACCGAGAAGACCAGATGTTTATTTTCAAAGCCTTTGCCGCGAGATAATAGGGCAACAATTGAATGGCAAAGTTGCCCGAGTTATTTTTGATAGATTTACGAAGCTCTTTCCAGAACAAAATATTACGCCAGAGCGCACTCTCAAATTACCTGACACAAAGATTAGAGCTGCGGGCATGGCGTGGTCTAAAGTCGAAGCAATCAGAGATTTAGCCAAAAATGTAGTTGAAGGGGAAGTAAATCTAAAGAGCTTGAAAGACTTAGACGATGAGCAAGTAATGAACGAGCTGGTAAAAGTCAAAGGCATTGGGCCCTGGACTGCGCAGATGTTTCTAATGTTTACACTTGGGCGCGAAGATGTTTTTTCAAACAAAGACCTTGGCTTGCAAAAAGCAATCAGAAAGTTGTATAAAGTAGAACCAACGCCAGAGAAGCTGGAAATGATAACAAGAAAATGGTCTCCTTACAAAACATACGCTTCGCGGGTTTTGTGGAAGAGCCAGGATAAAGATTAAAATGGATTTAAAGCAAGTCACAGACAAGATTTTTTGTTATACCGAGCCAGATTATAAGGCAAATATCTATTACATCGATGACGGCAAGAAAGTTCAGATTGATGCCGGTGCTATTCTTGACAAGCCAGTTGACATTTTATTTCTGACGCATTGCCATTTTGACCACATTCTAAAAGCCGCAGAAATCAAAAAGAAAAATCCGAATTGCACTATAGCCGCATCAGAAGAAGCAGCAGCTCACATAAGAAACATGGATGAAGTCACTGCCGCGCAAATGGCAGGTGTAAATATAGAGCGATTTAGAGTTGACTTAGTATTAGGAGAGGGTGCAAAATTATTTTCAGGTCAATATAAATTCAAAGTTCTCAAAGTGCCAGGACATTCTTCGGGTGACATAGTGCTTTATGATCCGACACAAGAGATTCTTTTTTCAGGAGACTGCTGGTTTGGCGGAGACGACACTGGCAGATGGGATTTCCCGACAGGAAATCTCAGAGAATTAAGGCAGTCTGTTGCAAGATTGAAAGAATTGAAAGTCAAAGTTCTTTGTCCGGGGCACGCTTATTAACCGCGCACAGCGAAATAGAAATGCTTTAAACATTATGTAAATCCGGTGTTACTATGATAGGCACAAAACCTTATCGAGATCCACAGTCTGAACGCAATGAAGTAGAGGAACTACTTGATAGATGTTTTAAATTAAATAATTTGGACGTATATTATGTTCTAGCAAGCCAAGATGGCGTTTCGCGCGCGAAGTCATTAGACGTAACCATGCATGAAGATATTCTTGCACCAATGGCTGCAGCTTTGTATGGGGCAGCGCGCACGGCACACCGCGAAATAAATAAGTCGGCACCAAAATATGTTAGATTAGAGTCAGAAGATATGACTGGTTTGATTGTACCTGTGGGAGAAAATTACGTACTGCTAGTATCTGAAAAACCCGGAGAACAAGGATTAGAGTCAAAAATAAATGAAATACGGGGTATTGCCAGGGAATTAGCTACAAAAGTTTGATTACCTTCTTCCTGCCCGTAAAACCCCTGATTATTTTTACTTCTTTGCCAAATTTCTTTGAAAGAAATTTAACTAACTCGAGATTAGCTTTTCCGCCTTCTGGCGGGGCAGCGACAGCTAATTTAATTTCAGATTCGGTTTCAGAAATTATTTTGGTTTTGGGAGCATTTGGTTTTACAATTACGGTTTTGATTTCAGGCATTCTTCTACCTTACTGGCCAGATTATTATACTCATCTATGGTTTCCCCATAGCCCAATCCTCTTATTCCAGATATTATGTCGGACTTCGCAAGAGCAATTTCTTTTTTTGCAACGTCTACCAGTTGGCAAATTATGCCGGGGGCATCCTTTGTTAGATCAATTTTATCGCAAAGAGAAACAACGCCTTTGTCAAATGGCTGAACAATCGCGTAATAGCAAACCTTTTTTTGGCCCCAAGTTAGCTGTCCGTATTCACTTTCGAAGGTCTTCGCTCCAGAAACATATTTCTTCAAGCCTTTCGTGTCAAAGAACTTAGCATAATACCAGCCAACTTTTTGGTCCCACTTAAACAATTTAACAGTTTCTGGAAAGTATTGTTTAACTTTCTCTTTAGTCAGGAAAAGGTCTATGTGAATATAAGTGGTTTTGCTTTGCAACAATATTTGTGCAATCGTTGCACAATCACAAATATTTTCACGATTTGAAGCGCCCATAGTAAGATAGAAAAAGATATATTCTAAAGACTTCGCATGAGTTTATGCGCTGGCCAATATTGTTTTTAGCATTAGTACTTGTGAGCGGGTGCTTAAGCGGTCACGAAACGCAAGTAGCTCCTGAGAAAACTTGCGAGCAGGCAATATCCGAAATACCGCAGATAATTGAAGATGCACAAAATTCTCCGACAGCAGAAGTCACAAGAGTCGTAGATGGCGATACAGTTGAGCTAGCAGACGGCAATAAAGTCAGGTTTAACGGAATAAACACGCCAGAGCATAACGAAAACCATTTTCTGGAAGCAACGCAAAACATGGAACTTTTAGTTTTGAACAAAACTGTCCATTTGCAGAAAGATATTTCTGACAAGGATAAGTATGGCAGAGAACTGAGATATGTTTTCACAGCCGACAAATTCACTAACGCAGAGCAGGTTTCTGCAGGCCTGGCATCGAGTTTTGTTTATCCGCCAGACACAAAATACAGTTTCCTGTTTAATTGTTTGGAGGAAAAGGCCAAAGAGCAAGGCCTCGGCATGTGGCAGGGCATCGGGGAATATAATTTTTCAATAACAGTACATCAAAATCCCGATGATGTGCAAGATCCCAATCTGGAATATGTTGTTTTGACAAATCTAGGCTCAGATTTGGACATGAATGGCTGGCAAATGAAGGATGAAGCCACACACATTTACACTTTTGGAAACATAAGTTTGGAAAAAGGTGAGTCAGTTACTGTTTACAGCAGTAAAGGCACAGATTCCGCGAGTACGTTGTATTGGAACCTAAAAACAACAGTCTGGAACAATGATGGCGATACGGTATTTCTAAGAGACGCAGAAGGCAATGTAGCAGCCATTTACGCTTACTAATTGACAAATTTTAAATGACTTTGCTCATAAAAATACCCATGGTAGTAGATTCCTATCCAGGCTTAAACGAAACATGTCTTAAGTCGGATGACAAAACAGTTCTAAGAAAAATAATACAGAAAACAGAAGAGTATAATAAGGAAAATAAGAAAGGCATCAAAATTTTTATTACTGGAAGTTCTTTGGCGAACTCATATTATCACGATATTGATTTGGTTGTAATTTCAAAAAGCCATGAGCCTAAGAATTTAGCCTTATTAGTTGGTAAATGGGTAGAAGGCGTAGTTTTTCCAGAAGAACCGTACCCAGCAATCCGCGAAAATGAGGCTTATCATGGGCCTCACCCGCAAAACTGTTACAGAATATCAGTTTCCCGCTATAACATCATAGAAAATGCCGGCTATCCTCAATTTGACAAAGAAAGAATAAGAGCAGATATTAGAACTCCTGATTTTGATATAACTGCAGGCAAAACATTAGATGATGCTTTAGCAGACCATAATCGCAAATACGTTAAAATTACTCATAAGCGAGTCTTTGATTTTTCTCTTTAAGATAAGGATACCTATTGACGTGCTTGCAATCCAGGCAAGTCATTTCAACTGCTTTCGTCTTTGGATTTATTCTGACCCTAACATTTTTGCCCGGTAAAAGATAATGATAGCAGTTGTGGCAGAATTTTCTTCTCTGCTCTCTTTCAAAGCGCAGGTTGAATTTCATTGCCAAACGGCGAGCTAAGTAAACATACCTATTCGCTCTGTCAAGGCGCCCAGATTTCGCGGCAGCTAGCGCTTCCCTAAACAGAATTTCGATTCTCTCTTGTGCAAGCTCCTGTTGCCACTCTGGCTTATCCCTTCGTTCCATAAGATTAGTTAGAAATTTGAGAATATAAAATTAAGCAGCAGGTCCGATGGCGCGTGGTGGGCGATAAATGTAACCCATTTTTGCACCAAAAAGAGGATCTACATCTGGCTCATACTGCTTTGCTAAATAAGAATCCACCTTTTTATGAGCCTCTAAGATAGTGGAGAGATCTGATTTTGGCAAATCTATATTCTCTAATGGAATTGGAAATTCAGATGTACCTAGCCTGACAAGAAGGCCAATAGATTGCACAGGGTTATTTATGGTTATACGATTAGCAAGGTCTTGGCCGCTAATCTGATATTCAAGGCATACCGGGCCTCGCTCATATGATGGTTGCTTGCCTCCCGGTCCGTTTATAGGAAATTTGCGCTTTTTTGGTTCTAATGCCTTTGCAACATATTTTGTCTCTGCCTTTACGATAGTCATTCTACCAAAAGTGTGATCGTCAACTTCTTCGAAGCGGACGCCTTTAATTATTGGCAGAGTTCTTAGAAAATCTGCTAAATTATTAGCGACAGGTAAAACTTCGGGTGGCGTCTGTAAAGTCATGTTGGTGATAAATCTAGTATAGTTTTAAAAAATTAGTGCCAGCAGTTCTCTGCTTTTCCCACGTATGACGTAGTACACGGCAAAACGTTACCGGGCTTCACTTCTGGGATCGAAACGAGTCCAGGTATTGCCCCGATACTTTGACCGCTAGCATTCTTTCTGCTGAAATTTCGGCTTATAAATCTAACGATAGTCACAAATCTATTTAAAGAACCCAATTCTAGGACTAAATATGGCCCCTGAAGACCCGCAAACCAATGATACGCATCCTTTTCATTGCATGAGTGTTGAATTGCTAGAGCGGCCTAAAACAAATCCAATCATAATAGAGGGCTTTCCCGGCTTTGGATTTGTAGCAACAATCGCAGTCGAGTATTTAATGGATCACTTAAAGATGCGCTCAATCGGACGAATCTGGAGTCCAGAATTAGCTCCGATGGCTTTGGTGCATAATAAGAGAATAATTCAGCCACTGGAAATTTTTTACAGCGACAAACTTAACATAATAATTTTGGAAGCAGTTGCCGGAGTCGCGGGCATGGAATGGGAAGTTGCAGAAGCCATCAGGGTTTTGGCCAAAGAACTCAATGCAAAAGAGGTCGTTGGCATTGAAGGCATAGGTGCTGCAGTTGAAAGGGAAGAAGCAATCGCTTATTACTACACGAACCAGGAAGAAAAAAAGAAAATATTTGAAAAGGCTGGCGCAAAGTCTCTGGTCGAAGGCATAATTTTTGGAGTTTCAGGCGCTTTAATGGTCAGATTGCCGAAAGAAGTGAAGGCTTCATTCATTTTTGCAGAAACACATTCTAATCTGCCAGATAGCAGGGCGGCAGCAAAAATAATAGAAATACTTGATAGATATTTGAAGTTAGACATAGATTACAAACCATTGCTGAAAAAAGCAACAGAGTTTGAAGAACGCTTGAAGGGCATTCTTGAGCAAACAAGAGAAGCAGTAGACCTCAAAAGAAGAAAAGAAACTCCGCAGGAATACATAGGTTAAATTCTAAATAATTCTTTTACGTTCTTGTTTGTAATTTCAATCACTTTCTCTTCAGGAATATTCTTGATCTTTGCAATTTCCTTTACGACCAAAGAAATATTTGTTGGAACATTTCTTTCTCCTTTTACGGGACTTAATGCAGGAGAGTCCGTTTCTAAAACAAAAGTTGAGAGTGGAAAGGTCCCCAAATAGTGTAATGACTCTTTGTTGTCTTTCCGGAGCAGGCTAGTGCCCATTGTTAGTTTGTAGCCAAGAGCCACAGCTTTTTTTGCCTCTTCAGGCGTGCCAGAAAAGCCGTGCAAAACAACTTTCCTTGCATCTTGCTCCTTGAGAGTCTCTATTACTGCGCCAGTTGAACGGCGTGAATGAACATTAAGCGGCAAGTTCAGATTTTTAGCCAGTGCAATATGTTTTATGAAAACGTCTCTTTGCCTCCGCTTTGATTTTTCAGGCTCTTCGCCTTCCTCCCATTTGTAATCGAGGCCACACTCTCCGATACAAACCAGGTTTTTTTGCTTTAGGATAAAATTTATTTCATCGTCTATTTGTTTGTCAGTTAGTTTCCAAACTTGGTCTGGATGAATGGCTAAACCAGGAAATAGGAATTTAGGATGTTTTTTGCAAAGCGCAAGTACTTGCCTATTAGTTTCGGGATCCTCGCCCACAACAATAAGTCCGGCCAAAACCTTTTTGGCATTTGAGAGTATTGGGTCTAAATCTGATTCAAAACGTTCATCATACATGTGTGTATGGACATCAAATGGTTTCATGTGAATGCCCCCGGCAGGAGTTGAACCTGCGGCCTATAGTTTACGAAACTATCGCTCTACCGGGCTGAGCTACAGGGGCTTAAGCTAAAATCCCAAGTTTTATGTTAAAAGTCTTATGTTTGCAATAAAAAAAGGATTTATAGTTAAGCATCCTTGATTTTGCCATGTCTGAAAGACATACAGAACTTCTGCAGCGTGCTAAAAAGGAAATTGAGCTTGCTGACCATATGCTCTATGTTACGCTGCCAATGATTCGAGAAGTCAAATTCCTGCTGGTAATTGTTGAGCACGTCGTAATTGCGGCCCAATGCGCCCTTGAGGCCCTATTAGAATATGAGAAACACTGGAAAAGATTAGATGCATTTCATTATAGCTTCGCTGTTGAAATCAACGTTTACAGGCAGAAAGGTCTTGAAACAAGGTATAGTTTTGATTCAAAATTTTATAGATTATTGCAAAAGCTCCTCGAAATACAGCATTTTGACAAAGAAAGCATGGTACGTTTCAAGCGCGGAGATAAATATATATTGACTTCGAACGAGTACAGCATGTCTGTATTGGATTTGGACAGCATCAAGCGCTATTCAAATCTAACAAAAAAATTCGTTGAACAAATTGGTAACGTAGTGGTGAAACCTGATGTCCAAGCTGGATGAAGCCGAGCAGAAACTAAGATTCGCAGATTATCTTCTTCAAAGAGAAAGTAGCGGAGCTTTTCTTGACGGTGCAATGAAACATATTCTGCAGGCCGCAAACAAGGCGGTTGCAGAACTTCTATGTTTAGATGATAAAAGCGTCATCAGCCCATTGCTAGTGAGAAAAAAACTGCTTGAAGGCTCTGAGAAGGAAAAAGAATTTTCAACTTATTATTTAGAGGTTTGGAAGTTGACTACTAGACCCGCAACGCTCATAGATGTCACAAATGCTTATAAACGCGTAAGAACTTTTGTAAATTACGTAAGAGAGGCGCGCAGACTATAAGAGGAAAAGGAGCAAAGCTTGCGGGCTTGCTAAGATTTTACCGAAGTACTCTTTCTGCGTGTTTTGAAATGAAAAAAGAAACATACGTGGTAGATACGTCTATAGTAATAGAAAAAAAAGTAACAGAACTGATAAGAGAAAAGAAGATTTCAGGGAAAATAATAATTCCAAACGCAGTTCTAGCTGAATTAGAGCATCAGGCAAATGGGAATCAGTCAGAAGGTTTCATTGGGCTGGATGAAATAAAGGAACTCCGAGTCTTAGCAGAGAAGAAAGAGATAGAATTGGAATACGTGGGCAAAAAACCCACAGAAGCCTACATAAAAGGCGCCAGAGGCGGCGCCGTAGATGATTTGATCAGAGACACAGCAGCAGAAAGAAATGCAATTCTTTTGACAGGCGACAGAGTGCAGGCATTAGTCGCAGAAGCAACAGGCATCCAGACAATGCTGATTCTACCAGTCTCAGTAAAAGAAGTTGGCGCATTGAACGTAGAAAAGTTCTTTGATGAGCATACCATGTCAATACATCTTAAGGAAAACGTGATTCCTTTGGCTAAAAGAGGACAGCCAGGCGCTTGGTCTTTTACGAACCTGCAAGATAGCGTGCTTTCTGCGCACGAAATCAGAAATTTTGCTTCAGATATTATTGAAAAAACAAGATTATCGGAAGGAGCCTTTGTTGAAATCTCGGGGCCCGGACTGACAGTTGTGCAGTTCAAGAATTACAGAATTGTCATTGCAAAGCCGCCTTTTTCAGATGGCTGGGAATTGACTGCTGTAAGGCCAGTAGCTTCTCTGGAAATTGATAACTACAAATTATCTCAAAAATTGCTGCAGAGACTGAAAACATCTGCCGCGGGAATTCTTATTGCGGGAGCCCCTGGCTCAGGTAAAACAACTTTTGCAGCAGCTCTGGCAAAATACTACTTGAAACAAGGAAAAATAGTCAAAACAATTGAAAGCCCAAGAGATTTGCAAGTTCCTGATGCTATTACGCAATATTCGAAGAATCTCGGAACGAGGGATGACATACACAACGTGATGCTTCTAACAAGACCGGACTACACCATATTTGATGAGATGCGAACAACAGAGGATTTCAAACTCTACGCAGACTTGAGACTCGCAGGAATAGGACTTGCGGGAGTTGTTCACGCTACTGGCCCGATTGATGCGGCACAAAGATTTGTTGGTCGAGTGGAACTAGGAATGATTCCGCAGGTTGTCGATACGATTGTTTTCATAAAAGACGGACAGGTAAATGAAGTTCTTGATTTGGTTATGAAAGTTAAAATGCCAACAGGAATGATGGAAGCAGACTTAGCAAGGCCCGTTGTTGAAGTCAGGGATTTCGAAACAGGAGAATTGCAATTTGAGATGTATGTCTACGGAGAACAGACTGTTGTAATTCCCGTAAAGAAGAGAGTGAAAACAAAATCTGACATCGCGTCTGAAGCGAATATTGCTGAAAATTTAAGGAAAAAGTTAGGCTTTCCAATAAAAGTAGAGCAATTAGATGAAGGCCACTATGCTTTGTACGTGCCCCCCGGAAATGAAGCGAAAGTCATAGGCAGGAAAGGCGAGAGGATATCAAAATTAGAACAGGACACTGGAGTGCACATCGATGTAAGAACTTTAGAAGAAGTTTCGGGTTTGAAACTGGATTTCAAAGCAAAGGAAGAGAAAAAGTTCATCAGCTTCTATTTTGCAGAGCCGGCAAAATCAGTGGCACTTCAGATCGAAGGGAAAGAACTTGCGACGCTGCCTGTCGACAGAACAGGCCAAATAAAATTGCACAAGAAAAGCAAGCTTGGCAGACAAGTTGCAGATGCCCTGCGCGAAGGCTTGCAGTTAAATTTCGTAGCTGCTGGTTAGAATGAAACAAAAACTTGCAGTTTATCTTGCAATGATATCAACAACAGTAGTTTTTGTACTGTTTTTTATTTTCTTTATTCTTAGGAAACCTTTGTGACTTCAATTTGAATTGAAATTACAGAATTATTTATATACTCTTTTTACTTATTTTAGTTATGGAAAAAGCAAATTTCATATCATTGATTTTGGTGCTAGTGCTAGCACTTGGTTTGGTGGCAGTGGCTTTTGTAAAACCGCAAGTCATCACAGTTAGCCCTAACGCTGAAAAAGACACACTTGATGTCTCTGCTGATGGCTCAGCTTCTGCAGATCCAGATATTGCAGACATCTTTGTAACCGTGGAGACAAGAGCAGATACGGCAGCCAAAGCTCAGGACCAGAATGCAGCAACAGTAAGTTCTCTGAGGATGGCCTTGCAGGGCTCGGGTCTCATAAAAGAAGTTACAACAAATTCTTACAATATTTATCCAGACATAAGCTATGATCCAGAAACTGGAAGGTCATTTGTAAACGGCTACATTGTTAGTCACAGCTTGAAAATAGATACACAAAGCATGACTGGCGTTGGAAAAATCCTAGATGTGGCAGTTGCAAATGGCGCAAGCACAGTCGATTATGTAAGCTTCAGTCTATCAGATGCCAAAGCAGAATCACTGAAACAACAGGCGTTAGCATCTGCGGCGAGCAAGGCAAGAGATAAAGCAAAGAATCTTGCAATTGCGAGCGGAGTGACTTTAGGCAAAACTTTGAAAGTTACTGAAAGCAGCGGCTTCCAGACTCCAATCTACTATGGTGCTGAAAGGTCTGCAATGGCGGGCGCAGCAGTTCCTACACAAGTAGTGCCAGGCGAAATAGAAGTCACAGCTACTGTTGCAATCAGCTACGAAATCTCTTAAAAGCCTGAATTTTTTCTTTTTATTTATAGTTTCGTGCGCTCGTAGCTCAGTTTGGACAGAGCGGCTCACTCCTAATGAGCAGGTCGGGAGTTCAAATCTTCCCGGGCGCGCTTAGACTTTATAGAAAACTTCCGCATAGTGGGTCTTTGCTTTGAAGCCCGATAGCCAATTCGATACTCTTGTGATTGCAGAATTAAATGTTAGCAGGGGTTGCTGGCTCTTGAAAATTTCAAGCGCTCTTTTTTTAACAGAAATTGTTTCACTCACATCAATGTAAAATCTAGGCCTCTCCCTGTATGCAAATTTTATCGGAATAGTAACGAGGAATTCAAACAGGCCCGGCTTTTGCTGCAATTTGTTTATGTAATCTCTTACGAAAGCAGAAACTGCACTATGAGCTGAATGAGGATCATCAATGCTGTTAGTGTAGATTTGTGTTGGGTTGTATCTTGAAAAAATGTCTTCAAATTTCTTTGTTGTTGATGGCTCTTTTATCTCAGCAACAAATTTGAAGTCTGAAAGGCTCAAAAAGATAGTATCCCTGACTCCGAGAGTGTCAAACGAACGCTTAGCTTCTTTTATTCTTTGTATCGTTGCGAATTCTGGGTCTTTTAGCGGGTCAGAGCCCTCTCCGTAGGAGAAGACGACTACGACTACTTTCTTTCCTTCTTTTACTAGCTTGGCTATGGTTCCGCCAGCGCCAATCACGCCGTCATCCGGGTGTGCAGTACAAAACAGTATTGTCATTTTAGTAAATGCGCCGGCTGGGATTTGAACCCAGGCAATTCGCTTGGAAGGCGAAGGTCCTACCAGGCTAGACTACCGGCGCACTAAATAGAGCTTAACAAATAATGATTTAAAAGCTATTACTTTCAATATTGAAAGTAATCAAGATTTATATACTTTACCCTATAAGTCATTTTTCTATGAAAATAGCAGCACTTTTTTCAGGCGGAAAAGACAGCACTTTTGCCCTACACAGAGCAATAGGGCAGGGCAGAGAAGTCGCTTGCCTAATAACATTGAAATCAGCAAATCCTGCTTCTTACATGTTCCATGTACCAAACGTGGATATGGTCAAATTGCAGGCAAAGGCTTTAGGCATACCCTTGATTTTCAAAAAGACACCAGGGATTAAAGAAGAGGAATTGAAAGACCTCAAGGCCGCTTTGACAGCTGCAAAAAGACAGTACAAAATAGAAGGCGTTGTGTCAGGAGCGATAGCTTCTGAATATCAGAGATACAGAGTAGAAGCTGTTTGTGCAGATTTAGGTTTGAAATCAATTGCGCCTCTGTGGCACTTGGATCCTGAGCGGTATTTGATTGAATTAATCAAAGAAGGCTTTGAAGCGATAATAGTTTCAGTTGCGGCAGGTGGTTTTGACGCTAGCTGGCTTGGAAGAAAATTAGATTTGCAAACTTTGGAAGACCTGAAAAGAGTTAGAGACAAATTCGGAGTACACCTCGGCGGCGAAGGTGGTGAGTATGAAACTTTAGTTATTGATGGTCCTATTTTCAACAAGAGAATTGAAATCTTAGAGTCTGAAAAAATCTGGAAGGAAGATTCCGGACTCTTTATTGTTAAGAAAGCGAAATTAGCAAAAAAGAAGAAATAGCTTTTATGGTTCCAGTTCCAAAAGAGATTATGGACAAAATTCTATCTTAAAGCGCGCTGAAATTGCCTGTTAATTTGTCAATCTTTTTCTCTTCATCAGGACCCAAACCAAGAGCTGTTTTTGTCCCCGGAGGGACTTCTGTTAGGCCCGCATCCGATATAAGTGCATTTTTGATGCCAGCTCTTACGGCGGCGTCTCTTAATTTAATCAAAGCACCTTCGGATTCTGCTTTTACAACAATCTTTTTTGCGCCTTCCGCGCGCCAGTCTTTGAAAATAGTGCTCTGGAAGATTTTGTCTGATTGCATCACTTTAAGAGCAGCCTCGAGACTAGCATGCGCTGTTTGGGCACATAGTTTTCCCCTAGACATCTCTAAATCAGTTCTAACCACAATCACTTGCTTATACTTATCCATACTTTTTTCTATGTTTTCTTAATTTTAAATGCTTATCGAATCTAAGTTTCTTCCTAATTAGATACAAGTCCTTAGACTTTTTGTTTAAGCCTTTATATTACTTAAGTCCTTAAGAGTTCTGTCCAGCACAGCTTCTATTCGCTTGATGCGCACTAGCTGCTCTAGATCTCCTAACAGTCTTTTTGGAATATCTTTAGCCATGACAATTATTGAATTTCGTAAAATATAAGCTTTTGGATATAAAATTGATATGGATTGGAAATAGAATTAATATAATTTCCATAAATTTACCTTTACATGGCTACGGTTAACATAGAAGATTATTCTTGGATTGCGAGAGGTAAACAGAGGCGAAAAATTATTGCGGTTATGTATAAGCTGCGAACTCCAACCGAACTTAAAGAGGAGGTTAAGCTTACATTAGCAAATGTGAGCAGAGTTCTCAGAGACTTAGAGAAACGAAAGCTAGCAATGTGCTTAAATCCTAAAGCGATAACAGGAAGAGTTT
>Ga0315289_10008762_pt1 | contig 14594 bp, 12 predicted proteins | sample YL17G11_40_MG_FD_203452 | JGI IMG/M metagenome (GOLD analysis project Ga0315289, IMG submission 203452) | Sediment microbial communities from Yellowstone Lake, YNP, Wyoming, USA - YL17G11_40 | ecosystem: Environmental > Aquatic > Freshwater > Lake > Sediment | place: USA: Wyoming | collected...
GCGGCCCGGTAGCCGGGGTGGGCTTCGCCCTGGCAGGGGTGGCCGTAGGCTTCGCCGTCTGGCGAACGAACCGAACCCTGGGCGAGCGCTTCGTTCCGCTCATGGGGGTGATGGCCGCCTTCATCTTCGCTGCCCAGATGATGAACTTCCCGGTGGCCGGCGGCACCTCCGGCCACATGGTGGGAGGAGCCCTGGCAGCGATCCTCCTGGGCCCGTGGGCAGCCATGATCGCGATGACCTCCGTCGTGGGCGTGCAGGCCCTCATATTCCAGGACGGCGGCCTGGCAGCCCTGGGAGCCAACGTGTTCAACATGGCCGTGGTGGCCTGCCTGGTCGGCTACGCCGTGCATGCCGGCTTCATCCGTTTCAGCCACCTCGCTCCCTGGGTGCGCTACGCGGCTGCCTTCGCCGCTGCCTGGTTGTCGGTGGAGATGGCTGCTATAGCCTGCTCTTTCGAACTGGCCCTCTCGGACACTTCTCCTCTCAGCGTGGCCCTACCGGCGATGGTCGGCGTGCACGCCGCCATCGGCGTCGGCGAGGGCTTGATCACAATGGCAGCGGTGGCCTTCGTCACCGCCACTCGCCCTGATCTGGTCGCGGCGCAAGTGCCTGTGACGGAGGACTAGAAGATGAGACTTCGGCATTACCTTGGTCTGCTGGTGGTCGGCATAGGGATAGCCCTGTTGATCACTTTCTTCTCGCCTCTAGCTTCGTCCGAGCCCGACGGGCTGGAGAAGGTAGCTGAGAATCACGGCTTCATAACGCAGGCCGAGGACGCGCCCTACGAAATCATCGCCGACTACGTCTTCCCCTGGGTCGACAACGAAGACCTGGCGACGATCCTGGCGGGGATGACAGGCGTGCTCATCGTGGCCGCCGTCGCCTTCGCCGTCGCCTTCCTCCTCTGGCGGCTGCGAGTTGCCCAGCGTTCGACCTCCAGTGGGGGTGGGCCTGGCTAGCGACCGTCTAGCGAGCCCTCCAGGAAGACGACATGGCGATTGGCGTTCCCTTCAGCGAGCGGTATCAAGCGGGCAGCAGCCTCATCCACAACATGGATGCGCGGCTGAAGCTGCTGCTCACCTTGGCCTACGTCTTCGCCGCTACCCTCACGCCCGTGGGCCACTGGCTGGCGTTCGGCTTGCTGGCGGCGCCCCTGGCGGTTGCTGTGGCGGCGAGCCGACTCCCCGTGCTGCTGATCCTCAGACGGTCCGCTCTGGCTCTGCCCTTCATCGTGGTTGCCGTGCCCCTCCTGTTCACCAAGGACGGCGATACGCTCTTCACGCTCCAGCCCTTCGGCTGGACGGCGAGCGAAGAAGGGCTGGCGGCCGTTCTCACCATTCTCACCAAGTCTTGGCTTTCGGTGGTTGCCGCCATCATCCTCACTGCGACAACGCCAGCGCTGGAGCTGCTGCGGGCGATGCGTGCCCTGGCTGTGCCCCGGATTCTGGTGGCCACAGTGTCCTTCATGTATCGCTACCTGTTCGTCATCGCCGAAGAGGCCCAGCGCCTCCTGCGGGCTCGCGATTCTCGCAGCGCCAGGCTGGAAGGGCGCAGGTGCGGCGGCAGCGTCTGGTGGCGAGCCGGCGTTCTGGGCCACATGGTCGGCTCGCTGTTCCTGCGCAGCTACGAGCGCAGCGAGCGCGTCTATGCGGCCATGCAGGCGCGCGGCTACGACGGCGAGCTGCGCTTCCTGCGGCATAGCGTCTGGCGTCTGGCGGAGGTCGTTGTGGCGGTAGTCCTTGTTCTCTACATGGCGGGAGTGCAGGTCTATGCGCGCTACTAAGGTTCGCACGGCCGTCGATACCGCCATCGCGATCGCCAACCTGCGCTTCGCCTACCCAGACGGCGTACAGGCCCTGAGAGGCGTCGACCTCACCATCGCAGCCGGCGAGAAGGTGGCTCTGCTTGGCCCGAACGGCGCTGGCAAGACCACCCTGCTTCTGCACCTGAACGGCATCCTGCGAGGCAAGGGCGACATCCACATCATGGGTCAGCCCCTTGACAACGGAAGCTTGAAGCACATTCGGGCCCAGGTGGGCCTGGTGTTCGAGAACCCCGACGACCAGCTCTTCTCTCCCACCGTCTTCGACGATGTGGCCTTCGGTCCCCTATACATGGGCCTGCCCAAGGAAGAGGTGTTGGCCAGGGTGCGCCTGGCGCTGGAACAGGTAGGGATGGCGGGCTTCGAGGAGCGCTTGCCTCACCACCTCAGCTTGGGCCAGAAGAAGCGCATCGCCATCGCCACCGTCCTGTCCATGAGCCCGGCCATCCTTGCCCTCGACGAGCCTTTCTCCAGCCTCGATCCGAGCGCCTGTCGTGAGCTGATGCGGTTGCTGCAGACATTGCCCCAGACGATGATCGTCTCCACCCACCACATACCGATCATCCGCCACCTGTTTCCGCGGACGGTGGTCATGGATGAGGGGCGCGTCGCCGCCGACGGCGACACGGAGGCGGTCCTGGCCGATGCGGCCCTCCTTGAGGCCCACGGCCTCGAGGTCTCTTAACCAGCCAGTGAAGGTGCTGAACAAGCACACTGCCTTGACACTCATTTGAAGGTCATCCTAGAATTGAGCTGGCTGGCCGAGGTAGCTCAGGTGGTAGAGCACGTGACTGAAAAGCCTCCGCGCCTCAGCGCTGTGCCCCAGACGCGGCGGCCGTATCCAAAATGGCAAAGTTATCCGCTGTCCAGCCGCCGTGGGAATAGAGGATAACTCTAGCGCCGCCCTAGACCTTCGGCCTCTACCTGGTGCGACAGGTGTTCGAGGAGGCGTAGCCCAAGCCGCTCTGCTCGCCCTCACCGCAGGCGCCTGGTACGCCAGGAGGTGGTGGGGGAGGTAGGGGGTCAACTTCGGCAAGAGAGGCGCCCGTATCTAGGATGGGCCGGTCAATCGCCAGGTGCGGCCAACGGAGGGTCGGGCATATCTGGGTAGAAGACCTCTATGCTCTCGATCTGACACGCGGAGATGATGACGGCGCACTTGCCTTCCGCATTGACCGGTTTGAGGTCCTCTGGATGGCCTGTCGACGAGTAGTGAGCTTCCCAAAGGGCCAGGTCGCGCTCCGCGGCACTTCCGCCGAGAGAAAACCCCGCGAATGCTCCGCGGTATAGCCCGCCCTTCTTCAGTCTCACCCGCAAGCCTACTGAGAGACCGAGCATGCGTCTGCGTTCGCCAGAGTCGCCAGGTCCCATCCTCAGAACCCGATACCACGTGCTCCACTCCGATAGCCCGCGTCGGTGCTGGGCCCTACGCACGAGCCTCTCGGGCACCTCAAACCACCCCGAGGCCGCCATTATGAGAATGTTAATCAACCCGATGGAGCCGAGGGCGTAGGGCAGAGCCAAGGGGTTGCGGTGGATGTAGTCGTTGATCCCGTTCTTCAGGAGGAATTCGACGTCCTCCCGCACCGGCGCGACAAACGAGATGACGGCCAAAAGGGCCAGCGCCTCGGTGCCGATGAGGAGCAGGGTCAGAGCCAGGCTTTCCAGCACCAGCTCGAGGTCGCCCGGTTTCTTCGTCTGCGGAGGCTGGAAGCTGCGGCTCACCGAGTAGTGCACAAAGCCTGGCACCACCACGAAGATGCCAAGAATCAGCCCTTCACGCGTAAGATCCATCCTCTGGCCTTGATCGGTATCCTCAGGTGCTGCGGCGCCAGCCCGCTAGCGGCTCTTCTCTGGCGGTGGAGCTCCTGGCACAGGGTGTTCGGGGTAGGGCTCTCCCACCGAGCCGGGCTCTCTCCTCAGCGGCGGTAGACCTGGAGAAGGCAAGCCCTTTTCGTCTTTGCGAACCGGCGGCCCTGTGGGTTTCTCGGCTGGCCTTTCTCGACTTTCCATGCCCACACCTCGGTCCAAAATTCGCGCAGAGCATACTACATTCGCACAGAGTATACAACAGTCACGCTAGCTCTGCTTTCGAGTGGCCAGCGCTCCCGCCAGATCCCCCGGCAGCAGGAGGGTGCCGGTGGCGCGGTTCGGTGAGAGAGGCGTCTTGCGGCACCACCTTGCCAATCGTTGCGCCCGTCCATTGACGCCTTCGAGACTTTCTGTCATGATGCGGGCGCTGGCCTGAGGAAAGGGGCGATTCCGATGCGTAGTGATACGACCAGGCTTCCTCTTGTCCTCACGGCCCTCGTCGGCGGCCTGGCCTTGTTCGAGGCGAAAGATGCCTACTTTCGCTGGCTGCCCAGCGATCTCGCCGACATTCCCGTGCCGCACCCAACCAAAGAACTCCGACGCAGGTTCGAGGTCTTGGTTGATTTGGCGGCGGGCAGCCCAGAGGCCATCGATGCAGAGTCGAATGACCTTGTCTTCCGGCTATACGGCGTGGAAGGAGTCGAGCGCAGCGAGATTGAGCTGTGGTATGGCAAGAGGCTTCAGGCGGAGACGGTTCGGAGCGCTCTCGCCTTTGCCGAAGAAACGCCCGTCCATGGAACAGCACCAGAGGACCGGCTGGAGGAAACCTAATGGGCACTCAGATGAACATCCAGGAGCTTATTAACGCGGTCGGCCACGATCAGTACATCCTGCCGGAATTCCAGCGCGGCTACGTATGGACTGAGAAACAGGTACGCGAGTACGTAACCAGCCTCTACCGGCGCTACCCAACCGGCAGTTTCCTCATCTGGAACACCCCCAATCCCGGTCTCGTCCGCGGCACCCTCTCAAACTCAACCAAGGCATTCCAGCTGATTCTGGATGGCCAGCAGCGGCTCACAAGCATTTACGCCGTCGTCACCGGCGACCCTCCTCCTTTCTATGAAGGGGAGAGGTTGTATTTCAACCTCTATTTCAACGTGAAGACGGAGGAGTTCTCCTACTACAAGAAAAGCATCATGAAGGACTCGTGGGAGTGGGTGCCCGTCACGGAGTTCCTCCGGCATGGCTTGGGCGACTACCTGAAAACGGACGGCCCATTGGCGGCAGAGAAGGCGCAATACCTGATCAACTTCCTCGATGTCCTGAACCGCCTCGACCAGATCAAGTCCTACTCCTATTACCTCGATGTCTTGAGCGAGCGGGAGATGGAAGAAGCGGTCCGCATCTTCAACTTCGTCAACTCAAAGGGCACCCGTCTCAGCAAGTCCGACCTGGCGCTCTCACACATCTGCGCCCTCTGGCCCGAGGCCCGCAGGGAGATGCGGCAGGCCCAGGAGGAGTTTGAGAAGGAGGGGTTCGACTTCGGTCTCGACTTCTACATCCGCTGCACATCGTGCGTGGCCACTGAGTCCGGCCGGTACGAACCCCTCTACCTCGTGCCGGTCGAAGAGGTGAAGGCGGCGTGGGGTCGCACAAAGAAGGCTCTGGAATACCTCATGAACGTCCTCCGCTTTGATGCGTTCATCGATTCGAGCGCCAATCTGGCAACGGATATGGTCCTGGTACCGCTGGTGGTCTATCTCGCCAACGACTCCGAGAAGTTCCGCAACGACGTTGAGAAGCGCAGGTTCCTGCATTGGATGTTCGCCGCCCTAATGTGGGCCCGCTACAGCGGCAGCACCGAAACGAAACTGGACGAGGACCTGCGCGCCCTCAAGGGAGACGATCCGCCGACACTCCTGCGGCAGAACATCATCGCCGAACGCGGCCGCATCCGCGTCGAGGCGCAGGATCTCATCGGTCGTACCGTGCAGGGTCCTCTCATAACCCTCTGCTATCTCGCGGCGCGATCTGCCGGCGCCGCCGACTGGTTCAACGGTCTTCCGCTCTACAGCAAGCTCATCGGGAAGAGCAACGGACTGGTGCATCATCACATCTTCCCCCAGGCTCTCCTATACAAGAAGGGCGGGTACGCGAGCAACAAGCGCTCAGACATCTACAAGGTCAACGAGATCGGCAACTTCGCTTTCCTTACCCAAGAGGCCAACCTGAAGATATCGGACGCCGACCCCACGAAGTACCTGCCCAACGTGCTCCAGAAGTATCCGAAGGCTCTGGCGCAGCAGGCTGTCCCCGAGAAACCGTCCCTTTGGGAGCTCGGGCGCTATGAGGACTTCCTGGCCGAGCGCCACGTCCTGCTCGCCAACGCGATCAACGAGTTCATGGATGCACTGCTGGCAGAAGAACAGCCGAAACCCTTCACTATTGCCGACTACATTGCAGCCGGAGAGGGCGAGACGGTCGAGTTCAAGGGCTCCCTCCGATGGGATTTCCGCAGTCAGCAGGTGAACAAGGCTCTGGAGAAGACCATTGCCCGCACTGTAGCTGCCTTCATGAACGCCAGGGGCGGCACGCTCGTCATCGGCGTCAGCGATCACGGCGAGCTCTTTGGGCTAGAGGCTGATTTCGCGACCCTGACCACCAGGCCGGACCGCGATGGCTGGGAGCAGGCACTTCGAAACGTCCTGAACAGCTACTTGTCGAAGGAGATCACTGCCACGATCAGCGTCACTTTCGCCGACACGGATGGCAAGACCGTGGCGGTTGTTCACGCTGACCCCGCGATCAAGCCGGTGTATATAGCCGGAGAGCATGGTGCCGAGTTTCACGTGCGGTCTGGCAACACTACCCAGCAGCTCGATGTCAAGCAGGCCCAGGAGTACATCGGGCAGCGGTTCGAGGCAATCGGGTAGGACATGAGAGGCTGGCTCCTCGTCCTGACCCTCGTCAACCTCCTCTTGGCGAACGCCCTGGCGTGGTTCATGGTGGCGATGGGGTGGCCTAAGTGAGTGATCCTTGCCAACCCTCGCGGCTGCGAGCTAGGATGGCGCATCTTGACGCCTTCGAGACGTTCTGCCATGATGCGGCGGGTGCGGCAGGTCAGTGACACAGCGGGCGGATGAATAGAAGGATTTCGCGGGCTGCTATCGTGAAAGGAGCCCGGCTGGCGGCGGCCTTCGCCGTGACAGCGGCGGCGTTCGTGGCGACGCGTCAGCTCTTTCACGGCTGGTGCCTCCTCCCCGACGCGCCCTGGGAGGGGTATCATTGGAACTACCCGCAAATCGAGCGCTGGCTCTTCTACTCATTGCCTATTGTCTTCCTGCTCGGCTTTCTCTGGCTCATGTGGGAATTCGTCTACCCTATATTGGTGGCCGGAGGGATGCACAAGACGGGAGCACGTCTGCTGGCGATAGGACTGGCGCTGGCTATCTACGTTGGGGTGGGCTTCATCGGCTGGATGAGCACGTCAGAAGAAACCTACCGAGATTTTGATTATGGCGGCGGCACAACCGCCAAAATAGTCTGGTCTCTCTGGGATATCGGCCTTCTCATGAGAACCGGGAACTTCGACACAGTCGGCTGTGGATACTAGGTAAACCAGCACGGCATTATGCCAGGAGGCGGTGGCTGGGGTAAGTCGTGAAAGGCTGGCTCCTCATAGAGACCCTGGCCTGCCTGCTGGTGGCCAACGCCATCGTCTGGTTCGCCATCGCCCAGGGCTGGCCGTAGCTCCTTCCCTTGCCAACCCCCGCGGCTGCGGGTATGATGGGGAGCGCTGACGCATAGCCCGTATCTTCAGGTTGCTGACAGGAGGTCTAAGCATGACTAAGCCCACCCGAGAGGACGCTGACATTCTGCTCCGCCTGGCCGAGCTTTCCGCCTCGTACAATCTGCCCGCCGCCGCCACCCTCATCTGGAACGACGATTTTCCCGCCGACTTCGCCCGGTTCCGCGACAAGTTCCCAAAGGGGAAGCGCAGCGAAGAAGAGGGCCTTCTCCAGCGCTATCTCGACTATTTCGAAACGGCCGGTACTTGTACCGGAACGGCCTGTTCAGCGGGGACCTCATGTTCGACTGGATGGCCGTCACGACAGCCTGGGACCGGGTCAAGGGGTACGCCCTGGGCGTCCGACAGGAGGCGGGGGACCCGAGGCTGTTTGAGAACTTCGAATACGCGGCGGAACAGGGCCGGTCTTGGCAACCAAAGCGCCCGTAGCCGCATCACGGCAAGGGCTTCCTGTTCTGGGACTGGGGCGACGTAGCCCTCGGGGTTTCGAGGACCCGGTGCGGCTGTATGAGGTGCGGTGGCGGGAGGAAGGCTAGACCCAGGTGCCTGGTACGCCAGGAGGCGGCTTGGCATTTCGGGAGGCTAGGCCATGTGGAAGTCTGGCTTCTTCATCGCTCCCATTCTCGCTGCTGTCCTCATAGCCGGCTGCGGCGATGGCGAGGATGTGCCTCCCTCCGCGATAGTGTCTCCCACCCAGACGTCTGAGACCGCCATTGATCCATGTGTCCAATCTGACGACCGGGAGCTGCTTCTGCGATGCGAACAGTTCTCCCAACAGGCGTACTGGCTGGGTCGTCAGTTGCCGATCCCGGATGCTGACGATCTGGTCTTCATGTCGTCGTACATAGACGACGGCGATGAGCCGATCTCCCCCCGTGCACGCCTAGCGATCATCTACGGACCGAAGGACGCGGCTCAGCCGAGGGCTGAGGCGATCTATTTGTTCGAATGGTACCGACCAACGTGGGAGGACTACGTCGCCCAGTTCAAGGGCTACGATCCGTCAACGGTCCCGCCAGGAGGTCCAGCAAACTGGTGGCAGCACCCGTGCGTGGAGGAAGAGGTGTACAAAGCAAATGGCGCGGAGATACACCTCTTCAAAGCACACCTGGGAAGCCTTATCTACATCGCTCCCATGACGGCGGAGGAAGTCGCACAGTGCCTAGACCGCCCCGTGGGAGCGGTAGGGGCGCACGTCTATTTCGAGGACACGGTGGTAGAATTTGAGGTGCAGGATCAAGTCGCGCCTGCTGAACTAGCGAGACCAACGGCCGTGGCTCCAGGAGCTACCCCCTCAGCGGAGCCTAAACCGCCGCCTTTCCCGACGCTGGTTCTGAAAGCCAAGCATCCTTATAACGATGAGGCCATCGTCAGGCACATCGCAGCCTCGCTAAGGCCGTATGAGGCTGACTGAATCAGAGGCCAATGTATTCGGCTTGCGGAACCAAGATCAGCCAAGCGCCAGGGTCAAGGTTCGCTGAATCTTGGTTCGATGACGCCAGTCCCACGCCCATAGCTAGAGCGATGAAGCACGGCCTGACCGGCTCCTCATCGACTCCCTGCCGCCTCACTGCTGGCCAACGCCAGCGTGCGGTTCGTCATCGCCCAGGGCTGGCCGTAGGTCCTTCCCTTGCCAACCCTCGCGGCTACGAGTAGGATGGGGACGTTGTCAATGGTTAGTGCGGTCGGAAGATACAATAGGCACTGGACTGCGGGGTCTTGCTGGGTCTGGCCAGTGTCTAGGTGGTCGTACTGCGCGGTGGTGGGGCCGAACACGAGGTACGAGCTGCCGCTGTGACTAAGAAAGATCCTGAGCCCAACGCACTGCTGGAGGAATATGCGGCTTCCGTCCAGCACATGAATGCCCTGGCGACTTCCAGTTGGCAGTCCACGAGCATCTTTCTCGCTACCACCCTGGCAGGAACTGTTTTCGTGGCAAACCGGGAGCCAGACTCCGAGGGAGAACTCGCGATAGTGTGGGTGTTCAGCATGGGCGCCTTCATTGTGCTCACACTGTGGATGCTGATGGTGCGTCGATTCGTATACTTCCAGGCGATTGAGCAGCATCGGATTCTTGAAATAGAGGTCATACTCGGATTCCGAAGAGTCCAGTACTTGGTCATCCTCGAGAATTGGGATGGCCGTGCGACCATGCCATCCTGGCGCTCACTTCGCAGCCGTCAGAAGGCTTCTCTGGAAACCCTCAGAATGGGACTAATGCGTCTGCGCCTGCCTTTTTCCGATCGTTTTCGCCTGACCCTAGGGTACGCCCACACATCTACGCTCACCTACCTGATCGGGGCTCTTGTGGCGTTTGGCTGGCTCGCGCTGGCGGTTCTGCAAACCTATCGGTTTCTCAGCGGGGATTTTGATGCCACAGAGTCGGTTCCCAGAGAGCTGGCTCAATGGTTGGCCTTTGGACATGACATGAGGTAGGCCCTGCAAGTTCGTTATCAGCGGCCTGCCGCCCACAGGGAGGCGCACACTGCGCAGGTTAGTCGTGCAGGCTCTCAGCGCGTCGCCTATGTCGCTCGTGCTGAGCTTGGCTCGCAGCTGTGGCACTAGTTGTCCTCACCGCGGGCGCCTGGTACGCCACGAGGCGGTGGGGGAGGTAGATGTAGGTCAGCGTGAAAGGCTCGCTCCTCCTCGAAACCTTGCTCGTCCTGCTGGTGGCTAACGTGCTGGTGTGGTTCATGGTGGCGATGGGTGCAGCGGGCGACGGTTGTTTTCTCTCGCTGAAAGTGGTATGACTTCCTAAGCGAGCGAGTATATCGGCATGGTTCCAGTTCTAGCGGAAGCGCTTTCCTTTGCTGCGCAGGCCTTCGCCCAGGAGGCCATAGGCTATTGGGGCTTGAAGGCTCTGCGGAAATGGTTCGGCGAAGACCCCGAGCAGCGCCTTCATGACATATACTTCCGGTCGTGCGAAGGCTTTTTCAGCGACGATCGAACAGCCTCTCTCAATGCCAAAGAAAAGATGCGCCTCGCGCATTTCTTCGGCTCTGAGAAGGTGGTGGAAGCAGTAAGCCACGTTCTTCAGCACGGCCACCTAGAAGACGATCCACTTCGCAGTAGCTGGGAGGCATTGGACGGCGATCCGCAACACCTCCAAACCTACGTCGACATTTTCATGAAGTGGTTCCGGCAAGAGGCGCTGGAAGAATTGCCCTTCGACCAGCACCTTGCAACCGCGCTCGTGCTAGAGCGGATCGAGAGCCTAGTTACGAGTCGGCAGGTACCCCCGGTCGGCGCGGAGCACTCCGACATCATGGCTCAGGCCGCGGAAGAGCGAATAGCGGAGGTCGGCTCGCAAGTCGCGAGGATGTTTGAAGCACGCCTTGATGATGCGACGAAACTCGTAAAAGAAAGGAGGCTGTTTCAGGAAGCCAGGCAGGCGCTATCTCGGCTGGAAGAGGAGGCGGCTGCTTTACCCGATGTCGTAGCTAGTTCTGAACTCATGAACAAACTCTACACCAATCAGGCTGTGTGTGCGCAGCGGATGGACGAAATCCAAGTGGCGCAGACATATGCCGCCAAAGCTCTTGACGAGAGGCCGCAAGATCCTCGCTCCTTGACCAACAGGGCCTCCACAGGGCTGCAAGCAGGTGAAGAGCCAGCGCAGATGTTGGCGCTGGTTCGCCGTGCCTTGGAAGCGGATCCGGACTATCGGCAAGCCAGGATTCTGGAGATCGCCCTCGTTACTGACGTGGAGGGAGTTGACGCAGGGCTGGAGTTGGCGGGGCAGACCGACTGGGTAGAGGAAGACGCCGCAGGTCAGGCGATCATGAGTCGAATGAAGCTGCTAAGTGGTGACGTTCAGGGTGCCATAGGCGCAGCCAAGCGGGCGGCACAACTCGACCCAAGTGCCGAGCTCCTTGCTTGGGCTGGACTAATCCTCAATGGCGAAGCGCTCATTGGCGGCGAAGACCTCTTTGACATCAAGGTCAAGGGAGCGCTAGAACCAGCCCAGCGTGCGCTGGAGGCGATTCCGTACTTCGAGAAAGCGATACAGGCTTTCGAAGCCGAACAGCGGCCGCACATGGCTGAAGACCTTCGCGTGAGCCTGGGGCGGGCACGTATGGCTCTGGGTGAGTACGAGGAGGCATCCCAGATACTCGCCGACTGCGTCGCATCCTCACAACGTCCTAAGGCACGTCGGGCCGCCTACGCCAATCTGATCGAAGCTCTGCTCGTCTTGCGAAAGGACGCCGTGCCGACAGCTACTGAGGCCGTGAATGAGTTCCCAGATGATCCGATGCTGAAGTTCGGCCTTGGTCGCGCACTCCTCAGTGCTGGAGATGAGCAGGCTGGAATGGATACTCTCTATGCGGTACTGAAGGAGCCTGGGCCGGACGACACTACCCGACGACACGTGAGGCTATTCATTGCACGGTTACTCATATATCAGCATCGAACCGCCGAAGCGCGCTCATTGGTCGAGGGGATGGAAACGGACGGAAGCCCTTTCGTCGTTCTTACTTGGGCATCCCTACTTGATGAGGAGGGGAGGACAGGCGAGGCCAGTTGTCTGGTGCGGGCGCTAGCGTCGGAAAACAACGAGGACGACGGTACGCTTCTGGCCTGCGCCGAGTACTTGCGCGGCAAGAGACTCGAATCCGACGCCAGACCGCTCTACCGCCGTCTAGTCGAACTCTTTGAGGTCCGAGCTACCGCATTGAGCGACGAGCAGATTCGTACCTGGAGTTATGCAGCCTACCAAGCGGGCGATTGGGCGAAGTGCGTAGAAATCGGTTCACACGCTGTACGAGACCGTGCGTGCCGGCTCGACATCGGGCTAGCCAAGGCTGCGGCGCTCGAGAACTTGCAGGGATTTGAAGAAGCCCTCAAGGAATATGAAGCTCTTTGGGCCGAGTTCCCCGGAAACGAGGACGTGGCGCGAGGCCTGACTCACGTCTGCTGGCGACTGGCCAGACCTGAGGCCGCTATCCCGTGGCTCGAGCATCTAACTGGCATCCCAGAACCGAATCCGCATGACGTCATGAACCTTGCGACAACGTATGCATTGGCTGGTGACGTTGAAGCAAGCACGCGAACAGCCCGACGTGCGCTAGCACTAGCTCCAGATGACCAGACTATAGTCGCCAACTTCATCCAGCTTATGCTACGGAACGAGCGGTCGGATCTGGCGCTTGAGCAAGTCCACGTGTATCTCTCCAAGTTCCCTGACGATGACTTCATCCGTGTCTGGCGAGGTGAGCCGGAGGAATTGGCCGAACGATTCATCCGAGAGATCGTGCAGCCACGAATGAAGAGACACCAAGCGGTAGTAGACCTCTATCGCAAGTATCCCCTGCCGCTGGGGATGATGGCCAAGGCCCTTGGCCGCTCGTATGTGAACCTATGGAATGGCATCAGGCAAGGAGAACTCCAGCAGCCGTTCTCGTCGGCACGAGGAGAGGCCTTTGCGAAGTCGGAACTCGAAGCAGCCACGCAGCAGCGCGAGATCGTGTTGGACGAATCCGCCGCATTGACCCTTCAGCTTCTGGGACTCCTATCGGCTGTGGTGGCCAGATTCGACCGCGTATACGTAGCGCAGGCCACGGTCGACGACATCCGTGACGAGCTTCTAATAAGGGAAAGCCCTGAGCTAAGAGCAGTTGCAGCTACCATCGGCCTAAGCACGAAGTTCCGCGTGGTCTCTCCAGATGGCGACAAATCCGCCTCTCCGCCGGCAGACGTAGCAGATGCGCTTGCTGCGTCTGAGTTCGAGTCGCTGACCCTCGCCCTCCAGCGCGGGCTACCGTTGTTCTCCGATGATTTGGGCATCCGCGACCTGGCTAGGGGACGCGGCTGTCCTGCTTTCGGGACACGAAGCTTCTTGGAACTGGCTCGGCGAGAGGAATTGGTCGACGCGCACCTGTATTGTAAGTCCATAGTCCGCCTGATCCGCGAGAACTATCATTTCATCTCGTACAGCGGAGAGGTCTTGGCCTGGGCAATACAGTCCAGTGGCTACGAGGAGAACGACGACACAAGGGCGCTATTGGCGCAGTTCTTGAAGCATGACGCTGAGGTCCGTAGCTACGTGCGGGTGCTCTCAAACGCCATCTGCAGACTATGGAGGGAGACGCCTCAGGAATACGAAGGTCGGCGGAGTCAGTGGACCGTGCGACTTCTCGACCTAGTGACTATGCGGGGTACCCCGTCGGACATACTTGGCACCTTGTACCTCACCGTCACATGTCTCGCTTTGGAAGCACCTCAGCATCTTCGGACGCTAATGTTCGAAGTGTTCGACATCTGGTCGACCCAACGGGGCACACCAGATGACTTGACCGCTGCACTGATCACGAGGATAGCCATAGACCTTGCAGACGCTGCCACGGCAGGCCGACAGCATTTGGATCGCCCGAGAGCGTTCGTCCAAAGCATAAGTCAGCACTGGCGTGGCCGAGTTCGGAGACTAATCCGCGAGGGCCGACACGATCTGTATCCCGTCCTGTTTGCGGACTAGCTAGTGTCCGCCTTCCGTCTAGGGAAAACCGTCCCCTTCGGCCTCCCGCAGCCGTCGCAGCAGCAGTCGCCGCCCTCTTCGCAGGCGAGTGGTATGCCAGGAGGCGGTTGGTCAGGTAGCGCTGTCGGCGGATAGTCAGCGCGCTCCCGCCTCCGCCGCCGTCCACCGCTTGCCGCGCTCGTAGTACGAGAGCGTGAGCAGCAGGTCGCCCTCGAGGCGCACCAGGTAGCAGCAGCGACGGGGCAGGTCTTGCTGACCGTCCTGGCCTGGCTGATCTAGGGGCGAGGATCACCAGCACGTTGCCACTGACAGCCCACAGTTCGGCAATCCTGGCCCCCAATCGTAATAAGGGTAGAACCATACCCCTAAATACTGTTCAGGAGTGGGACGGGGTACGGCGGGAGACGTGACGGCCCACATAGCGCCCCAGGTAGATGGGCACCATCCCGTGCACAACGGGGGTAGATGTCGGCCCTAGTCGGTGTGTTTGTCAACGAGACCTCTGAAAAAGTCGTCTGTGCTAGCGCGTGATCAATTATCGCAGTAGCACGGTGGCCAGAAGGGAGGGCCGCCATGCTTCGAATCCGACCGCCGCAGCGCCAGCTCTTGGGTGACTTCCTCTTCGAGCAGATGATGCCGGAGAACCATCTGCTCCGCCGCATCGCTGCCGTCGTCGA
>Ga0315289_10008764_pt1 | contig 14594 bp, 8 predicted proteins | sample YL17G11_40_MG_FD_203452 | JGI IMG/M metagenome (GOLD analysis project Ga0315289, IMG submission 203452) | Sediment microbial communities from Yellowstone Lake, YNP, Wyoming, USA - YL17G11_40 | ecosystem: Environmental > Aquatic > Freshwater > Lake > Sediment | place: USA: Wyoming | collected...
CTCTATGTAGCTGATACCCCAGAAAAGATTGCCATGATTGCATTGGCACAAGCTAGTTTTGACCTGCAGTATTCATAGAGATGAATTCATAGCAATCAAGTTATCCAGGGTCAACTACCTGGAATCTTGTTAGAAGTGGGGCGTTATCATTAGCTCAAGTTATCATCGCTTAATAATTTCCCCCCTCAGGACAGGGCTACGGATCGCCTTTCCTTGCTTCATACTGCGGGAACAATTCGGGAACAATTCGGGAACAGATATGCTAGAACAGTATGGTGATTTTGGAACATAATAGACGTAATAGACGGCTTTTTTCCCCCTCTTCCCCTACCTGCTCATCTATCGCACTGAAGAGATCGAGGGTTCGAATCCCTCCAGGTCCACCTAAATACCCCCACCTGTGGGAGAATTTGTTTTATCATTCCTACATATGGGGGTTAATGGGTTGGAGTTGGGGATAAAAACTGAAATCGTGTGCAATCATGTACAACGCGGTTACACGATGGTGATTGATTCAACTAGTTTCACCTCGGGAGGTGTTAACAGTTTGTCTATTTGTTCGGCAGCTTCTTCTTGTGAGACTGACCAGAAAGAGCAATTGTACGCCGACCGAGGAATAAAGTCATTCCGCCGATTCTGGTATTGGCTTGTTCTGCGACAAGTACGCCACTGCCAGACCGGCCTCATCGTCCATTGCCAGGTCCAGGTGGTATCCCTGGCGGTAATCAGTCACTGCGATCAACCGCACAGCCTGGCAGGACGCTTCACTGCAACTAATCCACTCTGCAATGCAGTTGGGTGAGTCGTAGAAGAAATCAAGGCGGAAGACTGCCTCCGGTTCATCCAGGTTAACTGCCAGGGGAAATATCTGTGCTTCCATTAAATCCTGGAAGAAGTGAGTCCCTAGTGATGGTTCTGGAGCAACACCGACTCCTTTGCCGGATACCTCCACCAGTGCCCCGGCATGACAAATATCCGAATAGCAGACATACACGCCCAAATCAGTATTCAGCGAACCCCAACGACCTGGGCCGACACAGATGAACGACTTTTCCGGTAATGCAGCATTCAGCCGGCTGATCACCCCGCCCAAATCTTTGCGAGCTTCGGCAGTCTCCAGTGCAAAATACATCTCAGGCGGTACGAACAGTACATATCGAATATTTGCCACCAAGCCTCTTGGCACCATGAAGTGCGTCGAGAAGAGGATATCCTCCTTTTCCAGATGTTCGGGTATTTTGCCGGCTTCTGCCTCTTTGAGCATACTCTGTGGACGGCACTGCAGCAATGTGATTTGCACTTGTGGTAGCAGCGCATATGGATCGGGGATCTGTACAGTGAACTCCATGTCCACTGCACTGTGATAATGTTCTTCTAACAAACGCAGCATCTTCGATAGAGTTGCCGCAAATGGGGTTCGACGCAGCAGCTCATCAAATGTGATTACCAATCCGCTGACTTCATCCTCCATGACCCGGCTGCGTGGGGTGACCAGGTAACCATCTCGATCCACTTGAGCGATAAAACGTAGTACTGGGTAGTTAGGGCGTAAAACATCCCGCACTGGTACTGTTTTGAAGGTGTTTTCTTCAAGATCGATCAGATCCACGTACTGTTGTGAATAATAGCGGATCGCCTCCGGCGTATCATCCGGTTGCAAAGTTGGATGGCTAAGCGCTACCGGGCGCGGGTAATCATTGCCCACCCGTTCAACTGCCCGTGTGCCTAAACCCCACACCAGCCGGGCAAAACCGTCTTCACGTCGGATTTGTGGGTTCCACCGATACAAGTTGTGACTGAACGCGACCCCAGCCCCGTGCGGTAAGTAATATCGCCCATAAGCCTCCCCTTGCACCACTTGGATCAGGATTGCCATACGCTCGTCATAATCCTGCAAACCCTTGCTGCGCCGGTATAACAGTGCCTCGGGTTTGAGTGTGCTGGCGAATGTGCCTGCGATCGCTCGCGTCAGTTCAGTCAGATTCTCTGTGGCAGTGCCCTGGTTTGGACAGAAGTGGCTGTCATACTTACCAGCAAAGGCAGTCCCAAAGTTATCTTCCAATAGACTGGAAGAACGCACGATCAACGGTTTATTCCCAATGCTCTCCAACAGGTCCTTCAATTCGACCAGGATTTCTGGTGGAAACTTGCCGGCCTCAAAATCTTTTTTAAGTTGAGGATATTCTGCCCAAATTTGCTCTTCTGGCTTGTACTTTTGATCATTCCAGTACGTGAAGCCATTCATCGCCATGAAGATATACATCACATCTGAACCAAGAAAATACGATTCAGGAATGCAATAACTAGTGCGTAAGGCTTCGTCCCCCATCTCGTTTAGGATATTTGCCGCTAGCATCATCCCGGCGGCTTTCCCACCGATCCTGCCTAATCCAATCTTACGCCGATGAATTTCCGCCAGATCCCTCACTTTGAACCACTTTTTGGCAATGTTGATATATGCCAATTGGTCGCTGATGATCCTCCGGATCAATATCACCTTAAGCTCGGTGAGGTGGTGCTCCAATGTTCCCCGTTCTTGGGGTGGAATGTTTTCGATCGACCGAGCATGCTCCAGCAACCTGCCCTCTGGGATCAATTCCGGGTCGAAAACCTCTGGCAAGATAACCTGCTCATGTTCAGTTCCCATTTCAAATACATTTGATACAGGCTGGATAGTTCGCTTCCAGACGGGTATGGAGCGGATGCTAGCGGCGCGTACCAGCAAGCCCAAACCTCGGCCCTCTTGTACATCATAATCTGAGACCAACCTCACATCCAATGCAAAACACGCCGGGGTAGCTGCTGCGCAACCAATCTGACTTTGGCTACCTTTGAGCACTGTCTCGAGCGTTTCAATCAGGGCACTCAACGCTGCGCTCTTCCTCTCAACCCACACCACCAAGTTGATACCAACATATGGCTCACTGGCTCCTGTTGGCTCTTTCCCGGTTTCTTCCACCGGCTGGTAGTTATACACAGCTTTCACTGTCCGGTCTACCCGTCCGAGATACTCACCAATCTGTCTTGCCAAGCATTCAGCCACACACTGGCAGTTTTCGCAGTGCGACTGGAGCAATGATTGTCGCATTCGCAGTGAATCGCCTGCGAAAATTTTTTCGGCGCATTCAATAATAGCCTCATCAATCATTTTATCCGTCAGGGATTGGTCTACATGTGTTCCCAACATGTCACTACCCATTAATGAAGGGTGTCAACTACATACCAACATGTAATTGACACCCCATCGTGAATTTAACTTGAGCCCTTGTTCACTTCCACACTCTTGGGAAGTGCTGTAGATGCAAACCAGGCGTAGGATCCCAGAACCTTGTGGTCAGACAATCCCGTATGCCAGCATTGCGTTAGCAACCTTTATGAAGCCAGCAATATTGGCGCCCATCAGGTAATCGCCTTTTTTGCCATAAGTCTCCGCAGCTTCCAAACATGCCTTATGGATGCTCTTCATGATCCTTTGCAGACGCTGATCAACCTCTTCCCGCGTCCAGGAGAGACGCATGCTGTTCTGTGACATCTCCAAGCCAGAGGTTGCCACTCCGCCAGCATTCGCGGCCTTGGCAGGACCATAAAGGACATGGTTCTCCTGGTAAACCTTGATCGCATCCAGGTTAGAAGGCATATTGGCGCCCTCGGAGACGCAGTAACAACCATTCTTAACCAGTGCAGCTGCACTCTTCCCGTCAATCTCATTCTCATGTGCAGAGGGGAATGCCAAATCAACCTTCACACCTTGCTCCCCGATCACATCCCACACGCTCTTATTTGGATAATATGGAACTTTGTACCGTTCGGCGTATTCACTGATCCTGCCTCGGCGGAGGTTCTTCAACTCCAATACAAAATCGAGTTTTTCGCGATCGATTCCTTTTTCATCGACAATTGTGCCATTTGAGTCAGACAGGGTGATAATCTTGCCACCCAATTGCAGTAGCTTCTCAACGGTATATTGGGCGACATTCCCGGCAGCGCTCACTGCTGAAACTGTCCCCTGGATGTCCTTCCCCCGGGTAGCCAGCATTTCTGCCGCGAAATATACTGCTCCGTAACCGGTTGCCTCCGGACGGATCAGGCTGCCGCCATATTCCAGACCCTTTCCCGTCAGTACACAGGTATACTCATTGACAATCTTCTTGTAATACCCGTATAAGTAGCCGATTTCACGCCCGCCGACCCCGATGTCACCAGCCGGTACATCCGTATCTGGGCCAATATGGCGATAAAGCTCTTGCATGAACGACTGGCAGAAGCGCATCACTTCCATGTCCGATTTGCCCTTGGGATCAAAATCGGAACCGCCCTTGCCGCCGCCCATTGGGAGTGTGGTTAACGAGTTCTTTAAAACTTGTTCAAATCCTAAGAACTTAATAATCCCCAGGTTAACCGATGGGTGTAAGCGTAAGCCGCCCTTGTATGGGCCGATGGCATTATTAAACTGAACACGGAAGCCTCGGTTCACCTGAACCTCGCCGGCGTCGTCAACCCATGGAACCCGGAACATGATCACTCGGTCGGGTATAACGATTCTTTCGTAGATCTTTGCCTTTACAAATTCCGGATGCTTGTCAACGGTGGGTTCCAGTGTGGTGAGCACCTCTTTGACTGCCTGATGAAACTCGGGTTGTCCAGCATCTTTTTCCTGCACCATCGCAATGACGTCTTGAATTACTGACATATTTAGTCTCCTTGTTTGAAATAAGTTGATTGGAAATTAAAACGTAATAGATGCATCGGTACTAGTACTATAACCAAATCGTATGGAATACTCATAAAATTAGCCAATCAGTGTATAAAAAAAATATAAAAAAGGAGACTACTCATCTTTCTCCCCCAACAATGCCCTATTCCCCACTATAATTGTCCTATGAGCCTCTGGTTCTTTGTCTCAGACTTACACGGGCATCTGTCACGTTACCAAAAGCTCTTTCAGGTGATTCTGACTGAGAGGCCGGATGTTGTCCTGTTAGGAGGCGACTTATTACCCGACGGGCTATCTTCTTCACGCGACTCACCTGAAAAGAGTTTCATCCATATCGTCCTCCAGGATGGATTCGGGGCGTTGAAAACTCAGCTCTCTTCAACTTACCCTCAAATTCTCCTCATCCTGGGCAATGACGATACCCGCGCCGAAGAAATCGAGCTGATGCAGGGTGAATCACTAGGCTTGTGGAACTACCTTCACTTCCGTAAGATAGATTGTGGAGGGTTTACGGTTTACGGTTATGCCTGTGTTCCTCCCACGCCTTTCACATTAAAGGATTGGGAGCGCTATGATGTATCTCGTTTTGTCGATCTGGGCTGCATCTCCCCTGAGGAAGGCTGGCGATCTGTCCCTGTTTCTCCCCAAGAGATTCGGTACGCCACCATTCAGGCAGATCTAGAGCTACTGACTAATAACTCTGACCTGTCTAGGGCAATTTTCCTATTCCATGCTCCCCCCCATCAAACCACCCTGGACCGGGTGGCGCTGGATGGTAGAATGATCGATAACACCCCTCTGGATATCCACGCTGGTAGCATCGCCATCCGTCGTTTTATCGAAAAAAGACAGCCCCTCATTACCCTGCATGGTCATATCCACGAGTCCACCAGGATAACCGGATCGTGGCGCGAACGTCTCGGTCGAACATGGGCCTTCACCGCTGCGCACGACGGTGCCGAGTTGGCTCTGGTTTGTTTTGATCCCGCTGAGCCCGAGAAAGCCATTCGGGCACTAATCTAATGACCGTTTTTCTTTCTTCGCTTGCCCATCGTTAACGGGCGAGCCGCATCGCTGATCGCCCCAATCTTGGATGCAAAGCTGCTCCGGTTATGAACATCCTCATCGGTCACCAGATGGACATCTAGCAGCGCGCTAATCTTGTAACCGGTGCGCTGGTAGTTCATTTCTGACAGAGAACAGTTCCAACCATCTAACCAGAGTAGCAAATCATCCCGCTGGGCTTCAGTTCCCTGGAAGTGGATCAACAAATCAATGTCACTTTCCGGACCAGCGGTAGCATTGTTGACACTGCCAAAGATATAAATACCTTTAATACCGAACTTATCCGGATCAATGAGACCTGCAATGCTTTCTGCTGCTTGCAGCCTCCATCTCCAGTGGATATCTGTAACCTCCCGATAAACATTTCCTTTGGCTTTCTTGGCTTCAAGTTCAATCACTTTGCTCGGCAGGGTCAACCTGGCAAGCGCTTGTTCAGTATCTGCATTCATCATCACCTGCAAAACCCGCCCTTCAGTTACAGCTGGGATATCAATCACCCGGATCACATCGGTAAGGTTGGCAAAATCCGGTAGTATTTCCGGAAGGATACTCTTGGCGATCGTCAGGAACTGCTCGTTAAATATTATTCCGCGGTCATCGGGATAGAGCGGCAGATAACGGATGGAAGCTTCAACTAAATCCTGGAAGAAATGCGTACCAAAAGAAGGATCAGGGGTGTAATCGCGTTGCTTGCGAGCGATTTCGATCAACATGGCAGTATTGTTTATATCTGAGTAGGTGACGCTTACCCCCAGCTTGATATCCCCTCGACACCCCCAACGTCCGGGTCCCATAAGGATAAACTGGCGTCTGGGTAAGATTTTGTTTAGCCTACCCACAACCCGTCCCACCGCAGCCAAATCTTGTTGGCTTTCGAGCTCACTATATTTGTAAGGATCGACATATACAATATGGGTAATATCCAACACATTTCCATTAGTAATAAATCGGTTAGCGGTAAAAATAATCTCTTCACTCGGGATGCCCCTTGGGATTTCCGCGGGTAAACTGTCCTCCCCATAGCTCTGAGCACGACACTGCAATAGATAGAAATCAACACCGTCATGCGCAAACTCGATATCAACCGGATAGCCCAGGGCTTCATGCAATGTTTTCAAAATGGCTTCCAGTTGTCTCATGAATGGCGTCTGGGAGATTAATCCCTCGAACGTCACTACGCACTCATCATGATCAAAATCGACCCCCAAGCCGCTCGGTATGTGTAATTGGTCAGGTTGAAGAATCGAAACTAGCCTGTTGATAAGGGGATATTCTTGCCCATGCTCTTTAAATAGCGTTCTTATCTCCACAGTTTCAAAGGATTTCGTCTTCAGATTGATTAAATCGATCTTTTTCGGTGAATAGCGGACGATCTCATCTAGCGAAACATTGACTGGCAGCTTGGGATTCCCTGGCGCCACTAGGACCGGATAATCATCACTCAGACGATCGACCGCACGCGTGCCCAAACCTGGCACCAGGCGAACCAATCCGTCTTCACGACGGATCCGACTGGACCAGCGATAATTGTTGTTGCTAAATGCCACCCCAGCATATGCTGGCATGTAATAATGCCCCACCTGTGTTCCCACCACCTCCTGGATCATGATCCCCATTTCTTCATGATAGTCGACCAAGCCGTTCTCGTACCGATATTCAATCGGATCAGGACTGAACATCGACCCATAGACCTCAACAATCGCATCCATGATCGCTTCCAGGCGCTCCTCCTTCGTGCCTTTGTTTGCGATGAACAGGCTTTTGTACTTTCCCGCGAAAGCGGCTCCAACCTGGTCTTCCAGTAAGCTGGAACTACGTACAATCAGGGGCACATCGCCGAAATCGTCCAGTGCTAGCGAAAGCCCTTTGATAATCTCAGGGGGGAGGGGTGAGTTCTTGAATAAGGCCAATACATAAGGGTACTCTTGCCTGACCTGAACCAAATCTTTATACTTTTGCTCAATAATGTCTTCAAGGTTGTTATAACCGATGAAATAAAAAATACCGTCCGAAGTAAGGTACCATGTCTTCGGAGTCTTAACCACCCGCAGTAATTCTTGATCACGCCGCGATTGGTTAAGAATCTGCGCTGCCAGGAAAAGTCCCGAGCTCTTCCCACCCAGCTTTCCATGACTACCCGCGGGAAATATCGCCCGGTGCATAAACCCGCTAAAATCATTTATGTTAATGTAATTCTTGGCTACCTCGATGAACCAGGGATGGTCGCTTAAAACGCGTCGGATGAGCGAGGTTCGGAACCATTTTTCACGCGGCGCCGTCAGCTCAATTCCCTGAGGTGCGAGCAAATGAAAGCGCTCGATTGCTGAGCTGATATCACCTAGCGAAGAGCCAGGGTTAGCCAATATATCTACCAGGAAAGCTGAACGATCCTCTTTAATCCAGCGCTGGATATTTTCCAGGATCGCACTTTGAGATAGATGCTGGCTGGCAAGGGTGAATACCTTGTCGCTGATCGACAGGAGGTCTGTTTCTGGCTGTTGTTTGTATGGACGGTTTTCACCAAATGCCTCGCTGCCCTCATGGAAAACCGGGCTGATCACCTTGAGCATCTCCTCAGCCTCTTTGACCTCGTGCCAGTATAGATAGTTCACCATCTTGCTGGAGATTCGCATCAGCAGCCCTGAGTCAGTCGCCTTGAGCATATCCAGGATTACCCCCCAATCACTCTTTCGTTCTCCCTCCTCTAATTGCTCCTGGAACACTTGGCGGAGTTGTTGGTGAAGAAGATAAAAGCCAAATTGCTCTGCAATAGTATTAATCAGCTTGCGCTCTTCTTTGAGAAAGGGACCCTCATCTGAGGCAGGTCGTTCTTCGGTATAACACACGCTGATCTTACCCACATCCTGATCCTGGATATAAATAGTGGCGCTCTGCACCCAGGGGCTTTCTTCAAAGAGCGGGGTCTGATAAGCCTTACTGCCAAAAACAATCTGCCCCCCACACACATCCGGGTATTGCCAGCCTGGTGGAAGAGCACGGATGATTCCTTGGCATACCTCTTCGATGGTGATCTCCGGGGTACTCAGCAATTCCTGCACTTCATACATGCAGTTGAGCTCTTTTGCCCGTTCCCGTAGTTGGTGGATCAAATTATCAAGTGGATTTTCGGTCTCGTTCATTTTCTAGTCTCAAGGTTTGCAGATTACCCCCCGGCTCCTCTGCCCATCGACCCGGATTTTCAACGGAGCTTCGAGTCTGACATGGCGGATGAAACGGGTTTCATCAATTATTTCCTGCCCTCCTAACCATTTCCAATCGATCTTATGCTGTTGGTTAAAAGGCAAGGAAAAATACTTAATGCCCAGATTGATCATGTTGTGAAAGTAGTGAGCCCCCTGGCTCAACTCCACCCTTACATTTGCCAATGTGGCTTCCACGATCACTTTTGCGCCGCATATCTGTCCCCATTGTACCGGGATGCCGAGCCATGGGTCAGCGGTGCCTAATCGACCAAATACGATTAACAAATAAGGGAGGCCAGCTCCCAATAGCTTGTCATTGAATTGCTCCAGTTCTGGAACAATTGCCTTCGTATTCTTTAACTCAAAACTCTCTGGTTTTATGTACACTACATCCTTGATATTCTCCACAATTCCGTTCCCCAACACGCTATCGGAGGAAACCACAACATTCTCGCCCTCCAATTCTGCCTCTGAGACATGGACTACATCGATTGGGATTGCCATTGCCCGTACCTGTAAAAAACCAAAGCGGTGTGGGTTGAAGGTCATAGCAAACTCAATTTCTACGGGTGTGCCGAGAGATTGCTCGCAGATGGATAGCAGTGATTTCATAAGATCACTGAAGGGCACCAGTTTGAGTACCAACAACGGGGCAAATGTCAGAACCCGTGGTCCTTTAAAACCTGTTCCGATTGACAGCCTGCCTGCCAGCGCATTATATGTGGAAGCAACATATTGTAACGATCCATCCTCTTCTGCTGCTACAATATTCTCCTGAGTAATATACTCGCCCTCATTGATTGGATCGTATTTGGGAGGCTCTCCCATATTCACCACCCAGAACTCTGTTTGGGTATCTACGAGCATGTCCGATACCGACCCAAATGGCGGCTCCGCCTTTGGAAATGCCGGTGAATATTGCCAAGAAATTCCTCCATCCACGACCGTTTTCCCCAAACCCAGAGCCAGATTCACCACACCATCCTCTGGTTTGGCGGGTTTCAGTGGGTAATAGTTATAGGAGCGCGCCACACCTGCCACTTCAGGGTAAAACCGGTTTCGGTACCTTTTCCCTACTAATTCTTGGATGATGACTGCCATCTTTTCGTCTTCGTCCTTGTGGCCAATCGTCTTCCGGTAACCCTTTGCACCCTTGAAGTATGTGGATGCATATATAAACTTTATCGCCTCTGCCAATTGACGGAAACGAACATCCGGATCATACTCGTTGTTCGGGATCATCTTGGTATGATAAATTCCAGCAAAAGGCTCGTTCTTGGTGTCTTCTAGCATACTTGAAGACCGAATGGCAAGTGGTGTATGGACCTGGTCGACTATGGAGCGTAAATCTCCGAGCACCTCAAATGGCAAATCTGCTTTTTGAAAGGCATATGCGACACGAGAGTCTGGCAAGTCTGAATAAGCAAGGTCGTATAGCTGATTCTGCTCTATATAGGAATCAAAGACATCTGTGCACAGGATTGCCATGGACGGGATTTCGACTTTGATATCAGGTAATTTTTCCTGGTCCAGTTCGGAATGAAGGATGTCGCTTATGAAAGCAAGCCCTTCAGCTTTGCCGCCCAGCTCCCCTGTCCCCAGGCAGCTTATTGGTGTGTCTGGATCCAGAAAATTTCGATTAAAGTCGATCGACCGCGAGCGTAATGAGCTTTTATTCGTTCTCTTCATAATCAACTTTTTTGGTCTTCTATACCCAACCGCGCTCCTGACAGGCACGCACGACCCGATCAACGGCAACGAGGTATACCGCATCCCTTAATGGCGTTTTGCGGCTTTGAGCAAAGTTGCTGATATCGATATAAATAGAAGTCAGGTGGACATCCAGCTTGCCCAAAACTTCATCTCTCTTCCAGAAATAATTCATATTACTTTGAACCTGCTCGAAGTAACTGCAGATCACACCGCCAGCGTTGGCTAAAATGTCCGGGATTACCTTAACGCCCCGCTGCACAAGCAGTTGTTCAGCTTTTGGGTTAGTCGCCCCATCTGCGCCTTCCGCAATGATTGTCACCCGCGGGCTGATTTTCCCTGCATTTTCTAGGGTGATCTGGTTCTCGAGCGCTGTTGGTACAAGGATATCCACGTTCTGTTCAATCCATGCTTCACCGGGTAAGCACTCATAGCCCATTTCTATCGCTTTTGTTTTATGGATCTCACCAAACGGGTTTGTGATTGGCAATAACTCATTCGGGTCAACCCCCCCTTTTTTACTAAATGAATAGGATGTCAGATCTGCCTGGTTCCAGCTTGATACACAAGTGACCACTCCACCCATCTGCTGGTAAAGCTGGATCGCATATTGCGCGACATTCCCAAATCCCTGAAAACTGGCGGTTGTATTCGCTGGCTTGACGTCGAGTTCTTTGAGCGCTTCGCGGATTGCAATCATCAACCCATAACCCGTTGCCTCTTTCCTACCTGCTGAACCTCCCATGTCCACTGGTTTTCCGGTTATGAAGCCAGGGCTTCTACTCCCGTGCATCGTCTCATACTCATCTAGCATCCACAGCATATGCTGCGCAGTAGTCATCAATTCTGGTGATGGTACATCCCATTCAGGGCCCACATTCCGGGCAATCTGTCTTACCCATCCACGGCAGATCCGTTCCTGTTCTCCAACACTAATATTGTGCAGGTCGCAGATGACCCCGCCCATACTTCCTCCTAGGGGTAAATCCGCTACTGCACAGCGCCATGTGTTCCACATTGCCAGCGCTCGCATTGTATCTACGGTTCCCATGGGGTGGAATCGGATTCCACCTTTACATGGCCCGCGGGCATCATTGTGTTGAATGCGGAAAGCGCGGAAGATTTTTGTATCACCATCATCCATCCGCACCGGGATACTAAAATGATATTCCCGGAGAGGCACGCGCAGCAAGTCGCGCGCCGACAGGTTTAGTTCAAGCACGTCCGCCATTCGGTCAAATTGTTCTTGCGCTATCTCAAAGGGATTGTATACATTTGGATTCATGTCTGTAGTTTCCTGTTATTTCGTTAGAATTACTTCGTCTGGGATCTCTAACATATAACCCACACCTGGGCTGCTGACAATTAGTTTTGGTTTTGAAGAGTCGATTTCAATCTTTTTCCGTAAATAATGAATATAAGAACGTAGGTAATCTACATCATCCCGGTATTCAGGTCCCCATACTTTGGTAAGCAAATGCTCATGGAACAACACCTTATTGGGATGGGTTGCCAACTCATACAGTAAGTTATATTCCGTAGGTGTCAGATAGATTTCGCTCCCACTTACAAAAACCACTCGTCGTGCTAAGTCAATACGTAAGTCACCGCATATGATTTCCGGACCGATTTTTTGCGCTTGTTCACCAATCGAGCGCTTGAGCACTGCCTGGACTCGGGCTAATAGTTCTTTAGAGCTGAATGGCTTGGTAATGTAATCATCTGCACCCACCTCAAAACCGTGCAACATATCCACTTCGCGTACTTTGGCAGTCAGCATAATAATAGGTACGTTGGAAAACTCTCGTAGACGTTTGGTTACCTGGTAGCCATCCAGGGTGCCCGGCAGAATGATGTCCAGCAAGATCAAATCTGGTTGTTCCAGGGCGGCTAACTCAATCGCGCTCTCACCACTGAAAGCAGCAATAACGTCAAATCCTGTGGCATTGAGCACCTCCCTTACCAGGTTAATCACCCTTGGCTCGTCATCCACAATCAAGATTCGTAGTTTCTCTTTTGGTGATGCCATTTTATTCCCTAATGGTCATGTCTTGGGTAGGGAGAAATAAATCGTAGTCCCTTCGCCAAGATTACTCTCTGCCCAAATCCTACCACCGTGTCCTTCAACAATCGCCCGGGCAATAGGTAAGCCCAGTCCTATTCCGGGGATATGCAGGTTTGCCAACGATCGTACACGAAAATATCGTTCAAACAGGGGGATCAGATCTTCGGGAGAAATCCCGATTCCCTGATCTGCCACCATGATGACTACGTCAGAAGGGCGTACCTCGCCACGAATGACGATCAGACCACCCTCTGGTGAATACTTGATCGCATTGTCCAGTATATTTCGAAAAACCTGCTTTATCCAGCGTGGGTCAATTGCCAGGATCGGGAACTTCTCGGGAAAATCTACGATAATCTGGTGAGACTCAGTCTGGTGCTGCATTTCCTCTGCCACATCGCGGGCTAGATGCTGCAAACGTACGGGTTGCCGTTCAATGATGAGCTGATCTACATCGATCAACGAGGAATCGAGGATATCCTTCAACATGGATTGCATGTTTTCACTCTCTTCCTCGATCAGGCGCAAGAATTTCTGACCTTTTTCCTCACTCCAATCTACCTCATCCAGCAGTAATGCCGATGAATATCCCTGGATTGCCGTCAAAGGCATGCGTAACTCGTGCGAGAGGGTCGCCAGAACCTCTGAGCGCATTCGCTCTGCCCTGCGCTCCTCGCGAACTGCATCTGCTTGTGCAGCCAGGCGGTCACGATCGATCGCCAAGGCAATCAAATCGCTGATTGTCTGTAGGAAAGGCAGATCACTATCTGAAAAGACAGCTGGTCCCTGGATCGTTTCCAAGACTAGCACGCCATATTTATACGCTCCCACCTTGATCGGCGCTGCCAGCGTGCAGCGAGGTAGAGCATCTGATCCCAGCGCCCGGGTCATCACCGCCTGATTCGAAGGACGCATATCTGCCATTGCCTCAGCCACTCGCTCAGGAGTACTGACCAGGCGTCCTGCACCATCATCATATACTTTGCCAGTAATTGCTTCGCCGGCTCTTAATCCTAGCTCGCTGAGCGCCTGCACATCATATCCAAAAGCCGCTGCCGGGCGGAAAAGTCCTGCTGGCTGGTCCCATAACATCACAGCCCCGACTTCTGCTGGCTCGATGACGCCAATTATTTTTTGAATAACCGCATTGAGTAATTCTGGCAATTCCAGCGGCAAGGTAAGCGTCTTGGCAATCTCGGTCAGAGCATAGAGTTGGCGCTGAAGTCTTTCGATATCCTTCATATTTTACATTTCTTGTAAAATTGAGCTCGAAATCCAGACAACATTATCATATCATGAGTTGCCAGAAATGACTCCACCCTACGACTTTTTTCACAAGATGCCTATTCTGAACAAAGTGAGCAAGCTCAGTCGAACTAGACGGTAAGATCGCGGGTGTCTGCATCCTGTCCCTGACGTCCAGGTCGCACTAAGTGGGTGCCGATATCAGGGATGAGCTTTTTACTTGTTATCTATCTCCCCCTGGGTTTACTTTCCAACATTTTATATATCATAATTAACCCGTTTCAATTTTTTGGGGTAGGACAATTTTACCAAGCGACGCCGTAAAGCCCACTGCTAAAATAGTCGACTTTACAGCGCAGTTTGGTAACAAGGGATATCCCACTTTCAACAACATAACAGAATCAATAACCGGGTGAACCTTGGTATACTAAATAAAGCAAAAGGAAAGAGGCTCTGCAGTGTCCAAAAATGTTGCGACCGCAATTGCAGAAGGACTTGGTGCTGCTGGCGTAGAAGGTTGTATGGGTTGCCGGGTGGCGAAATGCTCGCCCTTCTGGAAGCATGTCGCAAGGCTGGAATTGAATTCATCTTA
>Ga0315289_10008769_pt1 | contig 14590 bp, 13 predicted proteins | sample YL17G11_40_MG_FD_203452 | JGI IMG/M metagenome (GOLD analysis project Ga0315289, IMG submission 203452) | Sediment microbial communities from Yellowstone Lake, YNP, Wyoming, USA - YL17G11_40 | ecosystem: Environmental > Aquatic > Freshwater > Lake > Sediment | place: USA: Wyoming | collected...
AACGCCGAAATCGCCGCCGCGCTCGTCGTCACCGAGCGGACGGTGAAGGCGCACGTCAGCAACCTGCTGGGCAAACTGCACCTGTCTGACCGCACGCAGGCGGCGGTCTATGCATGGCGGGAGGGGCTGGTGAAATAGGCAAGAGACAGAATGCAGAATGTAGGATGCAGGAGGCAAGAGGCAAGAGACAGAATGCAGGATGTAGGATGCAGGAGGCAAGAGACAGAATGCAGGATGTAGGATGCAGGATGCAGAATGCAGGAGGCAGGAGGACAGGGCTTTTGGAGGAGGGAGTAGCGATGAAGAGGATGCTTTTGCTTGGGATGCTCATACTGGCACTGGTTGTAGTCGCGGGCTGTGCTGCCGGTCCAAACGAATTGGCGCGCTCCCCGCGCGAGGGAGGGAAGGTCGCCGGTTTCTGGCAGGGACTCTGGCACGGATTCATATCCCCGTTCACGTTCGTCGCATCACTCTTTACCGACAACGTAAGCATATACGAAGTTCACAATAACGGTGGGTGGTACAACTTTGGCTTCCTGCTTGGCGCTGCAACCATCCTGGGTGGCAGCGGAGGAGGAGCGGCGAGGACGAGAAAGTCTGGCAGGACGAACTGATGCTGCACAAGGTCATCAACCAGGCCCGTGCACCTGTGTACCCCGAGGTTGGTCCGTAACGATATGGCCAGGAGCAGGGCGGGGCGGCTGACCAATGGCCGCCCCGCCCTCTTTGTTTATCTGGCTCTGGCGAATTGGGCATTGACTTTCGCGCAAAATTGCAGTACACTATCAAGGGAGAAGGATCGCCCTGATGCCAGGGATTGTGACACGGAGCCGACGCTGGCGTCAGCGCTGGCGTGCCTCCGCTGTGCGCGGCTCAACCGCCGCGCCGTTCGGCGGCTTCCGCGTATCCAGAAGGAGCAAATTATGAAACACGGGCTTCCTTTTTTGGCAATCGCCATATTTATAGCCATAACCGTCGTAGCCTGTGGTGATAAGAGACCTTGCATTACTTCACAAGGCTGTGTCCTAGTGGAACAAGGAACTAATGCGCGTTGGTATCCAGACGCGACTGAAAATGCACCTTGCATAAGCCAGAATGACAAAGATTGGAAAGTAACTTATAAAACTGATGATGACACATGGCGAAATGCTGATATATCAACCATTCGTGTCTTTAGCGATAATGAGTCAGCCCTCAACAAGATAACCAAGAATGGAACAACTAATAGAGTTCAAATCAACGACCCTCAACCCCCTTCGATAGAGTTGTGTTTAAGTGGACGCTTAACCGTAGACGAACTTAAGACTGTTTGGGTTTGGCTTAAGACTACCCTTACACCGACTGCACCTGCAAATCCAACATTGGGTAATACACCTGCTACCTCAACCCCACTTCCTGTTCCTACATCCAGTAACAAGACAGCAACACCCCAGCCTATATCTCCCAGCGCCACATCTCCTCAAGGCTGCTCTTTACCCATTGAGGATTTGTCTTTCAGTCCAAGTTCTGCCATCGTCGGCACAACTGTCAATATCCACGCCAAAGCGACTTGGAACAATTGCTTCCGCGCCATGCGCCTGAAAATTGACGGCAATGTCGTTTACGAGCTAGGTTCACCTGAATTCACCTATAGTTGGAATACATCGGGTTACAGCGCGGGCAATCACACTGTTCGGCTTGAAGTCGCTGCGCAAAACGATAACAACTGGGCTAATCCATCGGTAAGCGAATCAACTTATAGTCTGCAAGCGGGCGTAACCGCAACACAGCCTGTACAGCCCAACACAACGCCGACTCCTCAAATCTGTCAAGCACCCCCAATTGAAGACTTATCTTTCAACCCGAGTTCCGCCACTGTTGGCACAACCGTCAACGTTCACGCGAAAGCCACTTGGAATAGTTGCTTCCGTGCCATGCGCTTGAAGATTGACGGCAATATCGTCTATGAGTTGGGTTCGCCGGAGTTCACTTACAGTTGGAACACTTCGGGTTACAGCGCGGGCGGACACACCATCCGCCTTGAAGTCGCCGCGCAGGGCGATAACAGTTGGTCTAGCCCTTCTGTCCGTGAAGCCAACTTCACTCTACAAGCAGGTGCGACAGCAACACCTATCCCATGCACAGCGCCACCCATTGAAGACCTGTCATTCAATCCCGGTTCGCCTGCTACAGTCGGCATGACCGTCAACGTTCATGCTAAAGCGACATGGAATTCCTGTTTCCGCTCCATGCGCCTGAAGATTGACGGTAATATCGTCTACGAATTGGGTTCGCCGGAGTGGAATTATAATTGGAACACTTCTGGTTACAGCACAGGCAATCACACCATACGACTCGAAGTTGCGGCACAGGGCGACAACAGCTGGAGCAATCCTTCTGTCCGCGAAGTCACTTACACTTTGCAGGCGGGCGCAACACCTACACCCGTGCCCTGCACTGCCCCACCGATTGAAGACCTGTCGTTCAACCCCGGTTCACCGGCCACAGTCGGCACGACCGTCAACGTTCATGCTAAAGCGACATGGAATTCCTGTTTCCGCTCCATGCGCCTGAAGATTGACGGTAATATCGTTTACGAATTGGGTTCGCCGGAGTGGAATTATAATTGGAACACTTCTGGTTACAGCACAGGCAATCACACCATACGACTCGAAGTTGCGGCACAGGGCGACAACAGCTGGAGCAATCCTTCTGTCCGCGAAGTCACTTACACTTTGCAGGCGGGCGCAACACCTACACCCGTGCCCTGCACTGCCCCACCGATTGAAGACCTGTCGTTCAACCCCGGTTCACCGGCCACAGTTGGCACGACCGTCAACGTTCATGCTAAAGCGACATGGAATTCCTGTTTCCGCTCCATGCGCCTGAAGATTGACGGTAATATCGTTTACGAGTTGGGTTCGCCGGAGTGGAATTACAGTTGGAACACATCCGGTTATAGTGTAGGCGGTCATACTATCCGTCTAGAAGTTGCCGCGCAAGGCGACAATAGCTGGTCCAATCCATCCGTGCGCGAAGAAACATACACGCTACAATCAGCAGGTGGGCTATCCAAACCCACTCTGATTAGCCCAACAAACGGCGCTTTGCTCCCGCCCGGAACTGACGTAACTTTGCAGTGGAATTCAGTCAGCGGCGCAACCCAATACCTCGTCGAGATTTGGGGTGGACAATATGGCGGTACTCATGCAACGCCTTGCGGTTGGCAAAGTGGCACAAGCTGTCATATTGGAACAATGTCGCCCGGTAATGTGTTGTGGCGTGTACAAGCTCGGGATGGAGCAGGAAATCTTAGCCCTTGGAGTGATGAATGGAATTTCACGCCGCAATAGTAGAGTAATGACGGCGGCCACGCCGCCGAACAAGCGGTTGCAGCCGACTCGCGTTCCGCTTCGCTCCACGCGAGCGGCTGAACGCGACCGTTATGACGGACGCTTCGCTCGCTGCGCTTCGCTTGCGTTCGTCATAGTAGAGCTGTGAAGGAATGCTCTACGCAAGAAGCCCCGGCCTTTGTGAGCCGGGGCCGCTTCTTTGTGGGCAAGCAGCGGTTGGGGTTTGCTTGATCTGCTGCAATAATCCTGTGGAGTATTGACTTTCGCACAAACTTGCACTATACTGTAGGCGTACAACATAAAAGACGCCTCGCGGCTTGTTTGGGCCCGAGGCTACGCGCAGAACAGTGGGGCAATGAACACCACTGCGCGGCCCGAAATCACCGTCAAAAGGAGCAAGTGGTCAAGTGAATGGAATGTACCAGATGTCGTTGCCTCTTGGTCAGGCTGAAAACACATTGCAGGGCGTCGCTCATAACTACGACAGCGCTGAACTTGGAACTTTCAAGGACAACTTGAGAGCCCCGATTCATCGTTGGTTCAAGTATCCTGCTGGGTATTCCTACAAGTTTGTCAATGCTAGTTTCGACTTATTCGGAGCGGCACCCGGTGACTGGGTGTACGACCCGTTTTTGGGAACAGGTACCACCCTAGTTGCCGCGAAACAAGCTGGAGTCAATGCCTATGGAGTAGAGGCTCATTCCTTTGTCCATTGGGTTGCTGATGTGAAGCTGTATTGGGAGTTTGACTTCAACCGCCTTAATCAGCAACTTGATACCGCTCTGACTGCTTGCCGGGCAGCAGTGAACCGGCAGATTGACCTAGTCGATCTTGATGGAATCTTTCCTGAACTGGTTTACAAATGCTACCACCCGACCGATCTGGCCGTACTATACCTCATCCGCGAGTTTATCCAGAATGAGGTCGAGGATGAACACGCCAGAGATCTTCTCAAGCTCGCGCTCACAGATACTCTACGCGGGGCAGCCTCAGCCGGAACAGGCTGGCCTTACATAGCTCCGCGAAAAAACCAGGAAAAGGTGCTGAAGGATGCTTTGACGGTGTTCCAAAAAACGGTCAGGCAAATGTATGATGACTTGCAGGCTGTAAGAGCTAGGAATCCACTCCCCTGTGAAATCCATAACGTTCTGGGAGACTCGCGCAACAGACAGGGGTTTCTTGACAACAAGCCGGTGTCACTCGCGCTCACTTCACCCCCGTACCTGAACAACTACGATTATGCAGACCGCACACGTCTTGAGACCTACTTCTGGGGCATTACCCGAACCTGGAAAGACATAACAGAGCAATTCCGAGACAAGTTGATGGTCGCAGCCACAACACAGATTGTGCGCAACCATTATGATGTTGAGACTGCTTTGAGTAGGAAAATAGAAGTCGCATCTCCACAGGTATATCGGGCACTCCAAGACTCTGTATTGCAGTTAGCTGAGCGCAGACTGTTGAAGGGTGGTAAGAAAGATTACGACCTGATGGTCGCATTGTACTTCAACGATATCTTTCAGGTACTTAAGGAAACCCATCGTGTTCTCAAGCCTGGTGGTCATTTTTGCCTGGTGCTTGGCGACTCTGCCCCTTATGGCGTTCATATCCAGACTGAGGAGATGATTGGTCGGTTGGGATTAGGTATAGGCTTCAGTCAATATGACTACCACGAACTGCGTCGGCGCGGCGATAAGTGGAAGGAAAACCCTCAGCGGCATAGAGTGCCTCTTCGGGAAGGCATCGTAATCCTGACGAAATGAGGATCCTAATGGAAGAACAAGAAGAAATGGGAGCTCACGGTAAAGCAAGCTTCATCGGCCAAAAGATCGGCGAAGCATTTGAAGGTGTAGTGATTGACTTCGTCAAAGCGTACTTGGAGGAAGCACATTCCGACTATGAAATTCTCAGCCCGGAGGAAGGGAGGAAGCTGCTGACACTGGAGATGCTTGGTGGGTTGCAGCGGCAGTTGGACACCGCTGTTGCCCTCAAAGACTCTGATGACCCTGTAGCTCTCTTGGAAGCAAAATGGCTAAAAGACGCCCGGCACTGGAACGATAAGGGAGCATGGATACTGCAACTACGTGAAATCAAAAAGAAACACGCTACGATACGCGGCGCAGTCGCAGTCCTGGCAGGATACTGGAAAACGGGTGTCGGAGTGTGGCTACAAAGCGAGGGTGGCGTCAAGATGATAATGGTTGCCACAGACGATGAAGTATATGGAACACTTCAAGAGCCAGTCAATGAGCACCTGAAAGGCAGTGCATTCCATCTTGACGCGAAAGAGATGCGGAAGCGATTTCCACCTCAACACATTAATAACTTCTACCGGCTTATGGTCAGCCTGGAAGAGAGTGGGCAGTTAAGACGAATTGCTGAAACCTGGCTGGATTTCGATAGGCAGGATGAGAACGGGGCCCCTGTCAAGGGGGCGGATCTGATCAAGCACGCTATTGACGAACTGCTTGAACCATTACCTGATACTCCAAAGATCCAACACTTTGAGATTTCCCTACAACTGGATACCGGCAATGTTATCCATGAGAAGTTTGACGACCTTGAAGACTTGCTTGAGTTTATTTGCGAACACTCAGGCGATCCAGCCAAGATACTGGAACGTATAACACCCAAGAAGGGGCCGAAACAGCTTGCGCTTACACAACTGAAGGATTGAGAATTGCAGGATGACACTCACCTTGAGGCAACTTGTCCGATGCGTGACGTGGGTCTCCCCATACCCCGTCCTCAAACCAGGCTACTGTCACGTAGTACTGCTTGCCATGACCAGGATTGTCGAGGGCACAGGCGATCGGGTAGCTGCGTGCCGGTTCTGGCTCTTCTCCGTAGTGCCACTCTATCTGTACCTGAATCATTGTTACCTCGCTTTCAGCCCTTTGAGATGCCTCTGAAGCCGCTCCTCCGTTCTCTGGTTCGGCGGCCAAACTGGGAAGTCCAGGGCCGCGAAGAAGTCCTCCTCCTCCGGTGTTGGGATCATCACTACATCGGGTAACTCGCCGCGCTCTGCCAGCCTGGCAAACTTTGACGCGGGCATCTCAATAGCATGTCGTTGACGCTTGCCCCGCTGGTATCCCACACTTGCCCCCCTGCCACTCTGCGATTCGTTGGACAGGCACCGCCTTTGTACCGGCTCGTGACCAGCAGGTGGTTGAAATCGCCAGGGCCGGTGCGGATGGCAAAGATCACACCCCACTGCGCTGGCTCGATGACCTGAAACAGGTCTACCGGCGCGTAGTCCTTGCCCTGGAAGAAGACGGCCCGCTTGACCCCAGTGCCCCAACAGTACCGGCCCTGGTTGTCGGGCCGTTTCTCCAACTGCCCGGTAGCCAGCAGTTCCAGACACCGGAGATCGAGCATGTTCTCTGTTGGCTCCACGCCCCACATCAGTTTGACCTGGCCGCGCCACCTGGGAACAGCCACGATCTCAACGTTGTAGTAGTACCAGGAGCCTTTCTGAGCCACAACGCCTGTCTCGGCGGCCACGTTCAGCACGTCGGCCTCGCGGCAAATGCCCTGGCCCCAGACGATCTCGAACCCGGCTTCTTTGAACGGGGCGGCCACGGAGTTCTTGACTACCTTACATCATGTCGATCATGCTGCTGGTGCGGTCCGTGAGCCAGTTGAACTCGATGCCTGGCCGCGGCTCCGGCGTGGTTGGCACAGTGGCAGGCCCGTACCAGGGAGCGCTGGTGCCCAACCCCTTGCCCTCCAGGGCGAACTCGGCCCAGTGGCTCCAGGAGCGGTAGTAGAGGTAGGCTTTCGGGTTCCCCCACTTCTGCGGCAGAAGTCGGCGGTACATCAGCACCTGGAGACAGTGGAACTGGTACGGCAGCCGCCCCTTCTTGATAAAGTTGTCGGGGTTCGTGGCCTTGTGCTCGATCACGGCCCCGTAGGGAAACTGCCGGCACTCCTCGACGAAGAAGTCCAGGTGCCCCAGCCAGTGCTCGTTGCCGACCCTGAGAGCGGAGTCTCCCTTGTCCCAATGCAGGAGATTCCCGTACGCCCGCTGAAGCGCGATGCCTGTCTCGCGTTCCCACACGTTCCTCACCTCCATGATCTCCTGCACGTACTCGTCGTAGGAGTGAGTAACCTCGACGTGCAGGGGATGCTCGAGGTGGTGGCGCACGGCCTCAAAGACGCACCGGCGCGGGCAGTGGCCCAGTTGGGAGACCGGGAGGCGCGGGCCGTGCTCTTGCAGTTCTGCTCTTCTGGCGCGGTCCATCATCGCCTGGTGATGGCGGATGTGTTATACTACGGCGTCTCTGACGTTCACGATTCCTCCTTGGTGGTTGCGGTATGGACTCTTGGAACGGTGCGGGATTATAGACGGGCGTTGCAGACCTGTGTGAGGCAAAGCAGCGGGCGGGGCTTTGGTTCGCCCCGCCCGCCGTATTCGGGCATGTCGGGTATGGGGGTATGGACTTTACGCCTGGCAATCAGGTCTGATGCTGTTGGCGATCAGCCAGTCAGTACGCTCACGGCTGCGCCGCTCCGCTTGTGCGGGGGGTGGACAGGGGAACTTCTGCCGCAGAAAAGCATAAAGCCCAGAGGGAGCACTGCTAATGCTCGACTCTGGGCTTAACGCGCTGAGCGCGACCGGAGGGGGCACGCCCCCTCTGGACTCCCCCTCAGATTCCAGAGGCCAGAGCAAGAATCGCGGTAGGATTCTTACCCGCTACACCTTGCCCGTTTATCTCGGCGCACGAGCCACTACCACTCGAAACCCCATGACCTCGCCACTCTTATTCGGCTCGTTGCTGATGCGGTAGGTGCAACGGACGTCTTTGCTTTCGTTGTTAAAAGAGCCTCCACGCAACACTCGGCGGACAGGCTGACTAGCCTCTAGGTTCTCCCGCCCATCTCTGAGATCGTACGGATACCTAAATTGGGGCCTCTCCGAAGTCATTCCCCATAGACTCCGTGTCCACTCCCATACATTCCCGCTCAAGTCCTCCACTCCATAGGGACTGACCCCACCGAGAAAGCATCCCACTGCGCTTGTCGTGCCAATCTCCGTCTCACTGTAGTTCGCCCTATTCGGGTCCGGTCTGTCTCCCCACGGATACACATGCCCTGGATTGGGATTCTCTCCTCGGAACGCAATACGCAATCCACTTGGACCAGCAGGGGCCAATCCCTCTGAAACTCGCAATCCCCCCCGCGCCGCCTTTTCCCATTCCGCTTCACTTGGCAAGGTAATCGCCCATTCTCGTTTCCGTAGCAGTGTTGTCAGCCACTCCGGTGTCTGTTTCCAGCCCCGCAATTTCTCCGTCAGCCACCTGCAATATCCCAGCGCTTCGTTCCAATTTACTCCCACCATTGGATGGTTGCCCCAACCCTTCACTTCGCCCTCACGACTGGGTCTAATGTCCTTTACGTAGGTCCGGAACTGAGCCACTGTCACCGGGTAACGGGCAATATAGTAGGTTGGCAGGGCGACCTCGTGCTGTGGCATTTCAGCATCGTTAGCATCTGGATCACGAGCCTTGTCACTACCCATCAAGAACGGCCCCTCCGGGATTTTGACGAATCCCAGCAATGGCTCATCTGGCAGGTACCAGGTGTCGGGGCAGAAGCGGGAATCACCCACCAGTGCCAAAGCATCCCCAGCGCTCACCCGTTCCCGCGCGGGACGAGCGGGGTCACGCATTGTCTGCAGTAACTGCTCGCGTATCACCTGGTACAGGGGGCCTTTTCGTTCAGCCTCCTGCTCCTCCAGCCGGGCCACCGCCTCTTGGACACGCGCCCGGTTGCCACTGAGCATCTCTGCCAGCAGGTGAGTGTCTGTCCAGAATCGTTCAGGTGGAGTGTGCACTATCTTCGGCTTCCGCGAATGCGTGCTCAGGTCCTCTTGTTCTTGATCTGTATATGGTAGAGCTAGTTGAAGAGATTCAGCACGTAATTGCAAAGCACGGAGCAGGCGCTCATACCCCTTCTCCTGGAAAAGGTTAACCCACTGCCAGCGCCGAAGACGTTCAGGAACCTCGCACTCTTCCAAGCGGAGAGGGATCAAGAAGATAGTACCCTCTGGCTGTTCGTCAGCTACATCCAGAGCATCCTTGATCTCTTTCTGAACGTAACCGGCCTTCGTGATCGCCTTACGTGAAAGGCAGATGATAACGGCATCTGAAGACCGCACGGCCTTTGGTATCTCCAGTTGCCAGTCTTGTCCTGGTAGCAGACTCTCCTCATCCAGCCAGGGGGCAATGCCAGCAGCACACAGCCGATGGTAGAGGTCACGTACTGCGGGTTTATCGCCGGAGGCGTGACAAAGGAAAACCTTCAACCGACGTGATGATTCCATGGGAGTGACAGGCTGTGCTGTCTGCTGGGATGGGGGTACCTGCGCCAGCAACGCTTGCAGTCTCCCGATCTGCTGCTCCAACCGCCGTTCATTCTTGATCAGTTGAAGCGGGATGTCAGTCTGCTGGACGAATTCCGACTTCCGCTCACGGACGAGCCGCAGGTTCTCCTCCGCCTCTGCCAGTTGGCGTTTGAGTGACCCGACCTGCTCCAAAAATGTTCTTTCCCTTGTCTCGACACGCTGCTCCAATTCCTCAGTGCTCTTCAAGGGGAGCATCTCGGCATCGGGTAGAGGCGGTGGGGTGTAGGCGGACACGAGTTCCTCAATCAGGAAACGCAGTTGGTCGGGGGACAGTGTGACGTGGAGTTGCTCGGTATGAATGGTGTAGTCACCGCCCGACAGCTTGTTGACAGTGGCGACGTTGTGGTCGCCGACCACGTTGCCATCGCCGGTGATGGTGGCCAATCGGGCGGCGAGGGTAGGGTCCTCCGCCAGGAGCCGCTTCAAGCGCTCAAGCAGTTCGGTCGTATCTTCCTGCCTCAAGTTCTATTCCTTCCTGAACAATCCCGGTCTCGCTCAGTTCTTACTCATCCACAGCACTGCTCGCTTGTCTCCGATGTGCTCACTGGCGCTCAGTATCTCCTTACCGACCCACGACGGTGCGGCGGCTACGATGGCGCGCAGGCAGCGTTTGTAGGCCGTCAGCAGCAGCCCCAGCACTCCTTCTAGGAAGCCCCTTGGGGCGGCCATAGCAAGGATAGGATAAGGCAAATCCAATAAAGCCCCCACGCTACGGTGTTAAGAATGGGTAACCAGCATAAGAACTTCTGTACACCCTTGCTTTGATGGGTTCTGGATAGCTTGTCTAAGTCCCCTTGCTGATCTGAGGTAAGGTCGGTTGGTAAGAACCTCCCTCTCAACCTATCCACTTCTTTCTGCCTTTTCTCTGTGTCACTCCTTCTGATCTTCAGGTCGCCCAAATCATCTAAGTAGGTAAGGTAGCGTGTTTGATAGAAGAATTGGAGGCGCTCTTCGATGTGGCGCATCCGACAAAACTTCACGTGCTGAATGCTCCACCAGCGCCTTGCCATGCGCCACCAGATCCAACTGGCAAGAATAGCAAGCAGACCGATAGTGATAGGAATGCCAAGCCCTAGCCAGCCTAGCAGTGGTTGGCCTGCCACCAGGGCCAGTGTTCCTATAGAACCAATTCCAATGGCCGCGCTTGTTTGCCAGATTGCTGATTCGAGGCCCTGTGCGGATACCTGGCATAGTTCGTATTCTTTCAGAAGCATTTCCTTCTCTTCTCTTGTTAACTTCCTCTCTTCTGCCATGTCTACCCTCTCTCCTCCGTCCCCCACGCAGGTGCAACTGCCACAATGCCCCACAGCCGCCGCCTGTATGCTGCCAAGAGCAGCTGCATCAGCGGGCGCTCGAAGGGGACTGATGGCTCGATGGTGCCCAGGGCCTCGATAGCGCGGACGAGGGTGTGGCCTTGGGATATGATGCGGTCGGTGGGAGCGGGGTTGGTCATTTGAAGAAACTTTTGATGTAGTTCGGAAGCGGGGACGGAGCCAGCGTTAGCTCCGTCCACCACAATTTGGTCGGCTCACTTGAAAGGTTTCTCAAAGTCCAGGTTTGCCCCTTCAGACCTGTAATCGGCAATACTACCACGCGATGCTGAAGGTAGGCTGTGATCTTGAATGAGTGCGCCTAGACCAGAGCCAGACATGATGTAACAATGGTGATCAGGCGAGTCCTTGGAATGGAGACTCCACGCCTTGCCATCGCTACTTTGATAATACAAGCAGTCATCTACTTTACGTGGCGGAGAGCCACCGGGTATGGTACGGAAGCCTCTCCACAGATACACAGTCCCTCGAGGTGTCATGTTTGATGGGAGGCCGGGAATATCTGGGCCAGAAAACGAGGATGAAGCTAACACCACACATTGGACACTGGATCCGCCCCACGGGACTCCAGCAGGAAGCTGAGATGATGCAGAGAACAGGCGGTACTCTCCAAGAGGTATTTCGTTCCTCAGTGGCTCAATTGTGCTAGGGGCGATTGACCTTGGCTTCTTGTTCTTGCGCGCCATCACTTCGACTCCTCTGGTCTCAATCGTTAGATTAAGTCCATAACCCAACAGCTCGATGGTCTGGCAGTGAGCCACAGATGGGGCAGTCCCCCAACAAAACATCCGCCTCAATCTTGACGGTGGGCTCTTACTACCTCAATCCATACCGCCTCAGTGCTCTTGCTGCCTCGGGCAATGCCCTACCTTCGTGAACGCCCTTCCACTACGGCGATTTCCTCCTCCGTCAAGCCGTACAACTCGTACACCAGCGCGTCAATCTGGGCGTCGAGGCGCTCGATCTGGCGGGCCAGGTCGTGGCGGGAGTCCAGCAGCGATGCCTCCGCTGCGGCTTTCTCACGCTGTAGTCGTAGCATTTCCTCGACCAGCGCCACCATGCGGTCGTGCCGGGCCACGTCCGCCGGGTCGTCGAAGTGGATGCGGCGGATGGGGAGGCGCTCGATGTATTGCTTGTTGTAGGCGTACCAGCCGTGCCGGAAAGGGCTGCTGATGCTTTGCAGGTAAAAGTCCAACAGGCGGCTGTTGAGCAAACCCAGGACGTACAGAGTGGACAAATCACCTTCTTTGAGCGTGATGCCGTAGCCGCCGCCCCCACCGCCGCCGCTGCCCACGAAATAGTATTGCCCTCGGGCGTCGTAACTGAAGGAGGCCCGTTGGGCAATGGACGGCGTCAGCAGTTTGGGCTGCTCAAACAGGGTCAGGTTCTTGGGATAGACGTAGCCATACCAGCCCGCGTGCCGCATCTTGCCTTGCTCACGGTTCTCCAGTCGCTCCCGGTTCTCCAACAGGTAAGCCCAACAGTTCGGGTAGCGGGCTGCAAATTCTTCCGGTGGGATGAGTTTGCCGTTCTGGTACGGGAATACGACGTAGCGGCTGACCTCCTCGATGTGATAGCGCCGTATGTGCAGAGAGCCTTTGAGCAACGGTTTGGCGACACCCAGTTCCAGCGTATACGTCCGTTCGTGTTCCTTTGAGTAGACAATGGCCAGTCCTCTGGTCTCGTCTACCTCTTGCACGTCGAGAATGTAGACTGAGTCAGCACTGGTCTGGAGGCCAACGAAAAGCTTGTCAACGAGAACACCCAGAGGCATACCCTCTACACTTACTTTATCAAGAACTTGACTTGTCCTCGTGGACCCAAATGCCCATGGCCCCTCGCTCAGTCGCTCTCTATCCACCAACGTCTCAGGCAAGTCGTCGGGCAGCAAGGCGGGCCGGTCGGGCTGGGCCTTGAGCCAGTCGCCGGCGGCCACGTATGTCAGCCGGGGGTTGGGCGCTTTGCGCAGGAAGAGCAGGCAGGTATAGGTGGTGGCGTCCTCGAACACCTGTGCGTCGCCAAAGTCCACCACCCGCCACACGGCCTGTTGCTCGCTCAACAGCGCCCGCAACTCATGGCCGTAACTGGCCTGGAAAAATTTGTTGGGCAGGATGAAGCCCATCACTCCGCCGGGGCGCAGCAGTTGCAGCGCCCGTTCCACGAACAGGACGTAGATGTCATAGTTGCCGCTGGCGGCCCGGTAGTGGTTGCCGTACCACCCAGCGTCGTCTTTGGGCAGGGTTTGGATGCGGATGTAGGGAGGGTTGCCTACGATCACGTCAGCCCCCCCACGCTCCATGATCTGGGGGAACTCCTGCTCCCAGTTGAAAGGATGCTTGGCGCGCCAGGTGGGGCCGAAGGCGGCCTCCAATTCGGCGGGCGTGCCGCTGATGAGGCTGTTGCCCTGGCGCACGTTGTCCAGTGGGGGCAGTAGCCCGCGCTGGTTGACCGCTTTCAGGAGCAGGTTCAGCCGGGCGATCTCCACCGCCTGGGCGTCCAGGTCCACGCCGTACAGGTTGCCCGTCAGGATCTCCATCCGCCGCGCCAGGTCGTGTGCGTCGCCCCCGGCCGAGGCAGCCGGTTGGCCGCGCATATTCGCCAGGTAGCGGTCGAGCACGTCGAAGGCCTCGATGAGGAACGAGCCGGAGCCGCACGACATATCCAGCAGTCTCACCTGGCGGGCCTGCTCATAGTCCCTCTCCTGCAGCAGGCGGCCCAACGTCTGGCCGACGACGTAGCGCACGACGAACTGCGGCGTGTAGTAGATGCCCTGCGCCTTGCGCCTGGCGCGCCGGTCTACCACCTGCTTGCCCTCGGGGTCCTGCGCCCGGTGGCCCAGGTATTGCTCGTAGATCGTGCCCAGCACGTCGGCGTCAATCGCGTTAAAGTCGTACAGGCCGTAGCCGCCCGGCACCTCGTACAGCCCCTCGATGACCCGCTCGTAGGGGCCGGGATCGCTCGTCAGCTCTTCGCACAGATGCGGGGCGAACAGGCGACTGTCGTAGGTCGCGTCAAATTCACGGAACAGCCCGTTCAGTTGGGCCACCAGGTCTTTCTTGCGCCCCTGATCGCGCCACTGACGCAGGAGGGGATGCAGCCGGACCGGCTCGATCTCGCGGTCTTCGCAGGTGCGGATAAAGATCAGCCGGTCGAGGATGCGCTGCACTGCCTCGTCAATCTGCTCGACGCCCTGCGTGGGGTTATAGGGCCGCAGGTGGCGGAACAACTCGCGCCGCCACGCGGTCAGGTCGGCAAACAGCAGGCGGCTGACCGGCGAGCGCTTGGCTTTCCTGCCCACCGCCTCGGCTGCCTGGTCCAGCGCCCCTTCAGCTATGGCCGGGCGGGAGAGCAGCCACAGGTCGTCGAAGCGCTCGAGGTACTGCTGCCAGTGCAAGTCTTTGAAGATGGCACGGATGGGGATGGTTTCCTGCCACTCGGCGTTGAACACCTTCAGGCCCTCAAAGTCGGTCAGGACGGCCCAGGTGACGCCCTTGAGCCAGGCGTAGTTGATGGCCTGT
>Ga0315289_10008770_pt1 | contig 14590 bp, 9 predicted proteins | sample YL17G11_40_MG_FD_203452 | JGI IMG/M metagenome (GOLD analysis project Ga0315289, IMG submission 203452) | Sediment microbial communities from Yellowstone Lake, YNP, Wyoming, USA - YL17G11_40 | ecosystem: Environmental > Aquatic > Freshwater > Lake > Sediment | place: USA: Wyoming | collected...
CTGCAGCGTCTTCTGTCCCCACACGACGACTCCACCCTTCGGATTGGTTCCGCCCGTTGCGTTGCCCGGAAAGGCGACCAACGGGTTGATGTTGACATCGTAGAGCGCGTCCATGTTTGGCTTGGACAACTGAACTCGTGCCTCGAGGGTCGTCTGCAACGAACCACGGGTGAAGCCTGCTGGTGCAAACCATGGGTGACCGACTGCATCGTTCAGAGCGAGTGCTCCAAGGACAACGACTGAGGGTGGGACAATGACGTTTGTCTTCGTCGTTGGGTCAGTCATGACAACGTCTGGGAAGTACGCAGCTCCGAAGCTGCTGTCCAACGCACGTGATGCGAAGTCTGCTGCTGTCAGAGAAACAGATGGCTGCTGCAGGCTGCTCGACACTGTTGAACCGTTGTTGTCGAGCTGCTCAATGTCCATGATATAGAGAGCGTCAAAGCGTGTCTCTACAGCAGAGATTGCAGCGTCGGTGACGACCGGGTTTCTGATTCCCGGGATGGCCAGGATCTGAAGGTCTGTGTTGACGAGGTCTCCAACAATCTGCAGTGCCTTCGTGTAGGCAGACACCGTTGAACCGAGGTTGAAACCACGGTTCGTTCCGTTCATGTCTGATTCAACTGCTTGGTTGGACAGTTCTGACTGTGCGCGGTCGAAGAGGTTGACGCCGTCAAATCCACCTTGCATCATGAAGTTGAACTTCAAGAAGCGGCGGTTCGACTGGACGAAGTCAGCAGGTGTCAACTTGCGGGTCTTTGCAGACTCATTTGCAACGATGTTTCCATTACGAACGTAGGTGGCATTCACCCACTGTTGTGGGTCAGCAGTGCCAGCAGAGCTGGTGACGACCTGCAGGTTCATCAATGAGAATCCATTGTAGTTGAATACATCGACGTCAAGGACACCGTTGACCGACGACTCCGGAGTTCCTGCGTTGTCGCCAACGGCAAAGTTCTGAATGTCTGTGCGGTGTCGAGGAAGGAATCCTGCGAAGCTTTGCAAGGAATTGTTCTGCAGCGTCGAGAGGTTAGGCGTCGAGAGGCTTGTGACATGCTCGAACTGCACGCCCCAGTAAAGGAGCGGGTTGACTGCTAGCTTTGCGCCGGATCCCTGCGTGATGTTCTGGCGAAGCGGCACAGGCGGTTCAATCGTATCGTGCCATGGCTTGAGAACTCCGCTGATCGCCATCAATGAACCGCTGAAGACAGACTGCAAGGAACCACTGAATAGCGGTCCGGCATTCCATGCGCCGCTTAGGAATCTTTCAGTTGGATTGCAAAGAGCGCCACGAGTGACGGTGTGTGCAGTTCCTCTGACACCTACCGGCATTGCCGTCGGATCAGTTTCTCCAGTATCGACTCCTGAATCAACTTCAACACGAATGTAGTTTGAAGCGTTCGGGTAGTTGCCTTCAACGACCATCTTCTGTGCTGTTGGAGCACGGTCAAAGTCAAAGAAAGCATGCTGGTCGCCGATCTTCTTTGCAATGTAGCTGACATCGCTAGGATTCAGCGATAGGCCCCTCCACTGTTCGAGGTAGACCGGTGCGTTATCGTTATCGTTCCAATCGCGGACAACCAAGTCAAACGATGGGTACGTGTTCGAAGGGTCAGTCGACAATGCGACGTTCTCAATCGACAACTTGTAGAGCGTTGAAATGCCCTTGCCGTCGTCCAAAGCATGGACTCTGAACAAGTTCTGTGATCGACCGCCGAAAGGCTGGCTTACGATCCAAGGAGATGTTGCATGGCTGAATCGATCACGGAAATCTTCAAAATCAGGGACAGTTGCAGATCCCACGTCACGTGCCAGTGAGCTCGTCAACAAGAATGCTGAAAGTTCCTTTCCTGGGACTAGGGTATTTGGGAAGCTGACGTTTCCAAAGCTCGATGTCACCGTGGCGCCCGCGCCAAGGTACGGGTTTAGAATGCCGGTGCCGGTAACATATGCCGTCGTGGGATGAATGTCCCAACCAGCATACAGATAGTGACCAGCCTGCTGAACCTTGTATGGGTTTGTGTTCAGGACGTTCGCAAAGTAGTTTGGCGAAGTCATATCGAACGAAGCAGTGATGACGTTTGGAAACAGAGGATCAAGTCCTGTCAACCCGTTCAAAAGAAGGACGAAATCTTGCTTCGTGATGCCGTTCTCTAGAAGGGTGACGTGACCCGCAGGAGCACCGTTTGCGTCTGTAGAGGAACCAGTCGCGGGTGGGATGAGGTTTGAAACGCCTGTCAAGGACGCCGAGAGCGTTAAGATGACGCCTGATGCAGCCATCAGAATTCCACGTACGATCGGAACAGCGATTGAGCTAGTCTGTGCTCCAGGTGAACTGAACAGCGTTGAGCCGGCAGATTCTGACATGAAACAACCAAGGAAGTACGTACGACCAGGTGCACCGCCGCCGTTTTCACCGTTCGCTATAGCATATGGGTTTGCTGCGAGTGAACCGTCGCCGGCGTTTGGTTCCTGTTCGCCAACAGTGAAACCAGCAGAAGTGACATCACCCGTTCCGACAACACGCTTTGTGCCGTCGCCGACTCCTAGCACCTTGAGGTACGTCACAGCAGTTGCATTACGCAGCCATTCAGTGACGGCAAGAGGACCGAACTTTTCACCGTCGGTCTCACCGAACTTTGCGAAATAGTCTGATCTTAGACCAACGGTGACAGGCACGAACGCCGGTCCCTTCAGCGAAGTACCAATGACGCCTGCTGGGACGCCAACCGGTTTCTGAGCCACTGGCCCAGAAAGGTCGATCTCCCGCGTTGAAACTCCTGCTGAGCCAAATTTTAGTTGTGCCACTATACGCCTCTTGTGTTCTAAGTATCAACAACGTTGAGGTTCAGCAGCAACAAGTGTTGAAAATCATAAACGGCTTGATTTACTGAACTACAGAATAATTAGCCGCGCAAATTAGATGACGTGCTTCCAAGTCTTTCGTGTAACAATAGCGTATACGCTTTCTGGCGATGTATTCTTTTCTTGTGACCAACGTCGACAAAGATCAGCAGTTGTTCCCCTGATCGAGTGATCAAGTTGATCCCATTCTTGACGCATAGCTTTTACATCAATCTCAGTAAAGCGCGCTTTTGCGTGTTTCTCACCACGCACTCGAGTTTCACATATACGTTGAACAAACACAGGATCTCTCTGATACTTTTCATTAAGTTTCTGCGCAACTTTTTCAGTCATGGCTGCTTTTATTTGTGAGTCTGCCATTCTTGTCTTAAGAACATCACGATGTTCTTTGCTAATCGATTTGCCTTTATGAAGAATGCTCATCCTCACTGACGTAGCATCACGTTCAGCCTGCGTCCAAATTTTGTTTGGCGTTTTTCCTTTTTTAGCATCAGAGATTCTTTGACGTGTTTCATCAGAAACTATACGTCCTGAATTTCCTTGACCACCCAACGTTTTGTTGCACCCAATACCATTGTATTCAGGATCAAGTGGGTGCGTATGACGTTCCTTAATGAGAATTCTCTCAAGTTCTAAAGCAACGTCTTCATCAAATGTCGTCAAAATCACAATACGTTTATGCCCAAATTGTTGAACGATGACGCTGTGTTGATCGCTACGTTTGACTTTAACGAGACGATCCTCATCACCTTTACCGACGTAAAAGCAACGAGGATTCTCCTCGAGCGTCCAATCCTCATAAGTACAAAAGGTCTTCATCAGACCAATTATACACCAGAATTAGACAAATGTAACTCCACTGTTGGTGATGATGAAATCGATCGCAATGAACTCGATGACCCGAGTCGGTACGATCACAATCCGACCGTTCACCTTGTTGTGTTCCTTGTCGGATTCTGTGTTGTTTGTCTCATTCATGACTACCTGGAAGGCTTCGATGCCTGCCTGTGCCTGAATGAGTCCGAGCTGCAGGACTGCCTGCGATACGAACTTGTTCCAGACTTCGGGTGTGTTCTGCTCGAATTCGATCTTCATCGCGATGTCTACGATGATTCGCTTGACCTCGAGCAGCAGTCGTCTCACGTTGACACGATCGAGTGCAGAAGAAGCGATCTGTAGGGTCTTCTGTCCAAAGATGACGAATCCCTGTCGAGGGAACGTCGCAATCGGATTGATGCGTGATTCGTACAGCCGATCCCTGTCAGCCGAGTTGAGGCGAACCTCAACGTTGGTGACAAAGTCTAGAGCTGCACGGTTGAAGCCGGCAGGTGCAAACCATGGGTAACCGACCCTGTCGTTGAATCCGAGGGCTCCCATCGCTGCGATCGATGCTGGGACCTTGAGCCTGCGCTTGTTGGTCGTGTCATCGATGAAGACGTCTGGGAAATACGCTCCAACGTAGTTGTTGTCGATCGAGCGGGTGTCTAGACCTGCTGCGGTCTTGTCAACATCTGGTCGTGTCGTCGAGTCGTCGAACAGTCTTGCGCCATTTTCATCGAACTTTTCGATGTCCATGACGTAGAAAGCCAGACCGTATGCCTTTGCAGACGCTGCTGCATAGTCGGTCACGAAAGGATCGCGGATGCCAGGAAGAACCAACAAGTTGTGATTCACTGCAAGCGGGTTCGTCATGATGTTGATTGCAGCAACATACGATCCGACGGTGGCATTGATCTGACCGGTTCCGTTCATGTTAGTCAACATGCCAGGAGAGACGTACGTTGATTCTGCACCACCGCCGGCGTCAAAGCTTGAAGCCTTGTCGTTCATTCTGCGCGCGTCAGGGTCAAGGAAGTTGACACCGTCGTATCCACCCTGCATGAAACTTGTGAACTTCATATATGGGCTGAATCGATTGAACTGTGAAGGAGTCGCCTTCGCAAGCAAAGTTGCAAACGTGATGCGGTTGTATGTCGTGCCAGTCCCAATCGGGTTCTGAATATCTGGCACTGTGTAGATCGTCGAATCGATGCGCGCATTTCGGATGTACGCAGCTTCACGCATGTGTGTGTCGACTGACGCAGTCAGGACTGATGCAACGTCGGTTGCATACAGGTTAGACAGAGCAACCCTTGCAAGCGTGAACTTGTTGTTGTTGAATGTGTCTGCACCCGAGCCCGTGACAAGGACATCAAGTTCTTTGATTCCCTGGAACTGCGTGTATGATTTCAGAAGTGGATTCTGCTCTGTTTGCAGATTCGGATCCAGCACGATGTCGTTGCGGTCAAACTTGACACCCCAGTAGTACAGAGACGTTGCTAGTTCAGTGACGCCCGGCGTTCCATGCCAAGTTGTCGCGGGACGAGCGCCTTTGGTGACCTTTGTTCTGAAAGGAACCGGTGGAACGATGGAACCAGAGAGGCTCATCGCAGACGTTGAACCACTTAGCGAACCCGTGATTCGTCCGACGGTGCCGTTCAATTGAGGAGCATCAGTCAACGTATCATTCGTCTTCAACAGCGCATGGCCCCTGAATCCAAACGGAAGTGAATTCTCTGGGACATTGCCGGTATCAACAGCGTTGCTCATCACAACTCTGACTAGACCTGAAACGTTCGAGTACTTACCTGCAGTGATGATCCTGCGCTCGTTCGGGTCAGTCGCATCAAAATTGTAGCTGACCTTTCGATCGCCGATGATCTTTGCAACATAGTGATCAGAGTTTGGGTTTAGGTTACAACCGTTGAACTGCTCGAGCACCATCGGCGCAACATCGTTATCATTCCAATCACGAATTTGAACCGTGAACGTTCCGAATGGATTTGCTGCGTCAAGAGACGCCTTTATGTTGGTGATTGAGATCTTGAAAAGATTGTTTGCATATGCTCCGTCGTCAAGTGCCTCGATTGCAAACAGATCGTATTCAACAGTACCAAAAGGCTGGCTGATGAAGAATGGCGTGACGGGTGTCTTGAAACGAGTATCAAATGCACCGAATGCTTTTCTGTAGATGAGTCCTGATTCGCCAGAGTTCTTGCTAGAAAGCGTGCTTCCTGAGAGAACACCGACAACAGTAGACTTTGCAAGTTCTGCGTCAACAGCGAAATCAGAATAGAGCAAATGCTGTGCAGAGACAAACTTGTCAGGATCGGTGTTCAAGACCTTTGCAAAGTAGTTGACGTTGCTCGGATCCATTGATGCAGTGAAAACATGCATGCCAGCGACGCCGTCGTCGCTATAATATGCGCTACCAAGAGATGACGAGATGATTAGCTTGAAAAGAACGCCTTGTTCAGAAGAGTTGTCACCCGCAGAATCACCAAGCGTGTTGATGTTCGTAGAATTCAACGACAGGCTGCTTGAAGCAACCATCATGCGAGCACCAGACGCTAGCAACACTACTCCTCGAACGAGGCATGCGATGCCGCTCGTAGAAATTGAGTTGTTGTCTGTGAACATCGGCGTACCGTACGCTTCATTAGCCTGAACAACATGGCGAGCTACGAGAAACTGAGTGCAACCGGTGTAACGTTCGTGGGTTGCGTCAAGCGCAGGTCCGTTGACATTTGGATTGCCGTCAAGTTTGAAACTTGCACTAACAACACGGCCTGAGCCTTGCGTCCTCAAGATGTCTGCAGAAGTCGAGTTTGCACCCGCTCCGAGCATCCTCAAGAACGTGAGTGAGCTCCTGTTTGCAAGGAATGCATTGGCAGCATAGGGTCCGAATCGCTTCGGATCTAGGTTGCCAAAGATTGAGATGAATTGGTCAAAGTTTCCGACAGTGACCGGCACGAACGCCGGGCCTCTGTTGGATGTACCGATGACTCCGGCGGGGACGCCGACCGGCCCTTGTTCTGCAGGGGCTGATTGGTCGATCTCTCTGTCGAAGAAATTTGGCGACCTGAAAGTCTGTTCGGGCATTACCGGGCTCCTCTAGCGTGTGATGAATCGCTAGAAGTAAGTATTCAACGCAGGTCTGAAAGACGGAGGACGGTCAGTCCTCAGTGATTACAAATGTCAGACCGTCAAGAGTAGCGTCCGCAGCAAGTACGGTCTCGCCGAATGCGTTGTTGGTGCTTCGCACACGAAGCAGTTTTGTGACACGATTTCCGTTCTTGTCAACGCCAGAAATTTTTCGAAATTGTGCAGGGACTGTGCCGCGCCGGAGACTTTTTAGTGCCGGATCGTCTGGGTTAGTGTCTGTTCCACCTTGATATAGACGAGTTCCGTTCACATTTCGCATGTCTCTCCTTCGAGATGGCGCATCGTCCCCCGAGTCTAGCGGCAGTGTCGGGTCATCTGCACCTAGGAACGGATCGTCGAGTCCGGAGGCCGGTGCAGAAGGAATGTCAAGTGAAAATGAGATTGAAGGCGAAGAAACGTATCGCTTGATCGGAACCGGAGCACCCGGGACCTTCGACGCCATGATGTAACCTGCGAGGCTGATCGTGAACTTTGTCCTCGTCAGTCGTTCAGATTGCGAAAAGTCGTCAGTGTTGTTGTCTGCCGTGTACGTGTTGTCGTCGACCTTTGCGATGAACCAGTAACCTTTTGGCGTGTCAATGCGCCAACAGCCCCCTTGAGGCAACTGTGAGTTGATCAATTGTTCAATGAGACCGGTCATCTGCAACGTATACTGCGACCACACCGTGACATCGTAGTGGGCCGTGTAGAACCTGGGTGATGGTACAACGATCGTCTCATAGACGTTGTTCCTTCGGTCAGGAAGAAGCAACATGCCTTGTTCGACCTGCGGATCGTTAGACATGTCACCGATATCGCGTTCTGTTGCAATTTGGTTCAGCTCAGCCTCCGTCACGCCGACCGCAAGATTACTCTGGTGCTTCAACAATAGTCGATTGATGAGTCCTTGATACGCCCTGTCTGATTTATCTAGACGGCGGTGGATGACAATCTCGCCGGTCTGTTGGTTGATGCCGCGGCCGGCAATGTCAGCGTCAGTCGCCTGTTCAATTGACGTTCGAACGATTGTGATCAAGGGAAGGATTAATGAACCGGTGCTGTCACGAAGTGCGCGCTTCTTCTTTAACAGCGCCCACTTTTCACCCGCGGCGAAGATGACGGGCACTTTCTTGATCCCGTCCTGTGTGTCAACCGTGAACGGAATCTCTGAGTCAAACAACTTGAACAGCGCCCTTTCTGCATCCTCAATTCCGACAGACGGCACGGTCAGGCCTTCAGGAGCAGCCTTTGAATCATAGCCGTTCGGCAGACCGGGAACGTTGAACCGCGTCTGAGACTGTGAATTGTAGCGTGTAGGCATTACTCGTCCTCTCTCTCACCATAGAACGATGAGGCTCCTGAATGTTCCGTGTCGCCCTTGGGAGAGATCTCTTTTGCACCGGTGATCGGAGGACCGAGGACAGTCTCAACCTGAAGATCGCGCTTGTCACCGGTAGCACCCTCAGCGTTATACGCTTGTCCACGTTGCTGGTGGAACGTCGTCTGAATGGCGTCCGCTTCAGGACGCGAGATGTCTGTCGGTCCGATTGTCAGCGCCTTGAACTGCGTGTCTCGAGACTGGACGCCGATGAGCTTGATTCCGTCTTTGTGTTCTGGCATGCCGTAGATGTTGCGCATGAACACCCTTTCGGTGACCTCATAGAACACCTCAGCGAATGAGAAGAAGTCTCCAATGTTGACGTTGATCCCTTTGTCGATGAGGTCGCGGTGTTGAATGTAGACCTCGATCTTGTACTGTGCGTCGACGCCGAACGCATCGATCTTGGTGTCCGACTGAAACTGCACGTCGACCAGTGCATCAATCGCGATGGGATTGTCATACACTTTTCTCAACGCCTCATTGTAGACGTCGTGTGCCAGCGTCTTGAGTTCATTGATGGGATAGTAGTAGATCTTCTGACCCACAACATCCTTGATGAACTCTTTCGTGATGTCGCTGATAAAGTTCAGCTCACGTGGCGTAATGTAAAGCCGGCTCATCCGAAAATGATCGCTTTCCCGAGAGGCATTGCAGTGTACTTAAGCTGCTTCTGAACGTTCTCAGCGATAGACGCCTGTGCTTCCATCAACGCTTGATTGGTCAATTTCTCGAGGAATTCCTTCAAGGTTGTTGTAAGCTTGTCTTTGTCTTCACGGCCTTCGGATCGCAGGGCGTCGCCGTTTAGCGTAAGCTCTGCGTTTGGGATCGGGATGTTCTGAAATTTTGAACGATTCAGACCAAGCAATTCTTTTGCTAGCGCTAGCGTGTATTGCCTGATCCACTGCCTTCCAGGCTGTGTGATAGTGCTGTACGGGAGGATGCTGAACGGAACATTTTCTGGACCTGAGATTCCGTAGATCGAGTCATCTGTGTAGGACGCATTGAACGGGTTCTGAGGAGCCATGACCTTCAACCAGAGCTTTGAAGCGCCCAATCCACTGAAGTTCAAACTTGTGTTTGGGATCGGAAAGATGCGCAGGTTACTGCCGATGATCTGATAACTGTAGTTTGACCTGCGAACGCGGAATGCTTCTTTCAGCATGCCACGTCGAAGGACGTCTTCGAAGACAGGAAGTACGTAGAACACCGTACTGTTCACGTATGACTCGTAGTTGAAATTCGTTGCGAGGAAGTTGGTGACGTTGCTTGCGTTCAGAAGAAAACTCTGTGCGGCAAGTGGTTCAAAGTGAAACACTTCTACGATGCGAAGCTTTCCCCTGCTGCCAGAAGGCATCAGGTCGGCAACGAGACTAGTCGGAGTTTGAGAATCGTACAGCGTGTCATAGATGTTGTAGTCCTGCACGCCCATCGTCAGGTTGATGAATCCCAGCGTTGCATCGTAGTCACCTCCGACGCCTGCCGGCGTTGCATACGCATCTGCTAACCTGAGAAGGTACTCAAGCGTCCGATGCGGATATGTGTTCGTCAGGTCGGTCGAACCCGTCGGTTGACCCAAGACATTGACGAGCTCGCTGACAATCTTCAGCTCTTGAACGTGGCGAGAGTATTCCAGGGTCGCCTCTTCAAAGCATGCCCAGATCTCTTTGTGCGTCAGTTCAACGCTCAGTACGTCATCGCCAAGCTTGCGCTTGACGAACAGAACCATTCCATCAGCTTCAGTCTGGAATGTCGCATCAGAGTTGTAGAAGCCAAATGGCGTCGGTCCAAGTGTTTGGTTGAAGTTCGGCATCGCTACCCTTTCCACGATAAGTATAGTTCATAGCGAGGTGGATCCGTGCGATACTCGAAAGGCGATGAGCTGGTTCTGAAGATCGAGGCTAGCTTTGGCTACAGTGATAAGACGTACAGACCTGTGAAGGTCCAAGTCATTGGATTCAATGTTGATTGTGATGGACCAGACGCAGAATATCTCGTCTACGTCCCATCGTACGAAAGCTTGGGATCTTCATTCAGGTTGACGCACCAACACGCAATCTGGTGGGACGTAGATCCCAAGTTCATTGGTGACGATGTTGCGTTTGTCACAGCCAAACACCCAATCTATAAACACGTGGCAGCGATTCCAGGCGAACGATGTGACAGGTGTAACGACTTCTTTGAAGGAGCGACCAGAGACGACGATGACAAATATCGTTGCCGGGCATGCACCGTCAATCCGTGGCGCTGATCACTTCTTCTTGCGTGCAAATGACTGAGCTAGCTCGCGGATCAGATCCTCGCCGTCATCATCAACTTCATTGATGACCTTTTCGATGACTTCTTGCTTAGCGTAGCGCTCTTTCAACGTAGATGGTGCTGCAGGTTTTTGAACTGGGCGACTCGCAACGATCGGACGCTGAGCAGGCTTTGACTGCTCTTCGATGATGATTGGGCGTGGAGCGGGAGGCGGAGGCGGCGGAGGAGCTTCACGCTTCTTGACAACAATCTGTGATGCAGTGACTGTCACCTGAGGTGCCTGGTGACGCGGTGGTTCTGCAACTTCAGCCATGACGCTCACGGCCTTCTTCAGATTGATGTTGAAAGCGACTGGCGAGAAGTATCGATTCTCGATCAGGACTTCGACCCTGCTCAGGTACGTGCCTTCCTTCAGCTTGTCGCTCAACGCAGGCAAAAGAAACTGCACAACGCCTTCATCCTGCGTCGGATGACCGTTGAACATGTACGCGACATCGCCAGTCTCGCAGACCAAGCGTACCTTTGCAGGTGAGGGTTCTGCACCCTCGATCTTGATCTTAAAGAGCAATTCCGACGACTCTTCAAGATCTAACGAAATAGTTTCTAAGAGTAATGCCACGTTCTTAATTAGGCTGCTAGCCTATCCTTTGACGAATCACTTGAGCCGAGAGGCTGTGACCTTGATGAGATTCCACGCGTTCTTGGTACCAGATGCAATGTGCTCTGCTACGATAGAGACATAACCACGATTCTTGTCGACCTTCACGCTAATCGAGCCCCTGATGTTCGACTGTTCTTCGATTGACTCGTCATCAACGTTAATAATTTCAGGTGAGGACCTGATCAAAGAAGCAACATGTTCGACAGTTACAGAAGTCTTTGCCTGTGTTCTTGGAACCGGGATCCTTACAAATCCCTTGATGTTAGGCGGCGAAGAGTTGTTGTTGATCTGGATCAGTTTGGCCCAAACGATTACCTCGTCTAGTTCCTGCATCCTGCGCTTGAATCCCGACTGCCCGCCGTGTCTTATCGCAGACTGGAATGCACTGACAACAAATGCGGGCGGAACTGGGCCATAACCCATTGTTATGGGTCCCGAATTATTCGGAACAGTCCTGATGGGACCGAAGCCTCTGGTCACAATTTTGTTGGCCAGCGCTGTCATAACGTGTTAGACCTTCTGACGTTCAAACACACCGTCGTACACGGGCGTAAGCGTGTCATCGAAGAGGTTGAACGTAGCGATCAAAGTGACATTGTCGGGCTTGTAGAACAACATTTGATTCGCGGCCTTATCGATCTTCCAACGCCCAAAGTTGATGTCAAACAGCGATTGAATGCTGCCTGTCGTGCTGTTGACCATCGACCACGTATCAGAAACTCGAGGATCGTTGGCTTCAACGTTCTGATCTTCGATTGCGGTGGCCGATGCTAATGAGCCAGTCGCAGGACAATCCCACAAGATCTGTCCATTGAATCGATCCGGATACGTGACGTTTGCCGCGTACGTTCCGGAAACGATGTGATAGACACCTGCTGTTGTTCGTGCAGAAACAACTGCACCCGCAGTGTCAAGAAGCGTGTAACCGACACCAGACACGCCGGTCAAAAAGCCGCGGGCTGAACCGAAACACACGTTTTGAAGAAGTGTCAGGGGCATGCGTTCATTCTACAATCAGTTCGAGTACTCGTATCCGATCAACGCGATGTCGAAGCCGGCGGCAGTGAAGTTCGTCTGTGCAGTGACTCCGAATACGTTCGCGCCAGAGAACTCAATGCCGTCAGGGAAGTTGACAGACGTTGACGTTGTGAAACCAATACCTGCTGCAGAACCACCGTTACCGACGTTGCCGACGCCAAGTGATGCAATGCTAAGAGACTTTGCGGTGACTGAAGCGCTGGGATGAACCCTGAGCCTACAGATGACGCTTCCTGTAACCGCCGTTGCACCCGTCCAAGACAACGTGATTGTCTGCAAACGGAACGTTTTGCCGCTCTGCGCAGCGAGCCATGAAGTTGCGCCTGTTGCTGAACCTGAGGTCTGGAAGTTTCTGATTGCTACTAGACTGACGAGGTTTTCAGCAGCAATCGTACCAGACACTGAAGACGTGACGAACATGACCGGCGTTCGACCTGAGTCTTTGAGGTTCCTGACATACTGCGTGCCGCTGATGTCAGCTTTGATACCGACGACAGAAAAGTTTGTCGCCGGAAGACCAACCGCAGTCGTCGTGAACGTGGCACCTTGAACACCCGGGAATCCATCGAATGTCGAGCCGGTGAGCTGTGATCCTCCAACGTAGAGCGTACCGCTCTGCGAAACGCGGAGTGCAGTGACGATCGCCGGCCCGCTGATGGTGCCAGATGGATACCAAATAGCACCTGCGACGTTTGGTGTTCCGTCGAACGTTGAACCAGTGAGTTGTTCACCGGTGATATACAGAGCACCGTATTGATCTGTCTTGAACGAAGTGACGTAGGCAGGACCAAAAAGTGGGTTCTGAACCGTTGCAGACGGGTACCAGACGCCACCCATGATGGCCGGGTAACCTTCAAACGTTGAACCTGAAATTCCCAAACCACCGATAGCCAATGAACCACTTTGTGTTGTTCTAAGCGCTGTGACGTAGGCAGGACCGCTGATCGAACCAGACGGGTACCAAATGCCGCCGGCAATGTTTGGTGTTCCATCGAATGTAGATCCGGTGAGCTGTTCACCGGTGATATACAGAGCACCGTATTGATCAGTCTTGAACGAAGTAGTGTACGCAGGACCAAAGATCGGATTAGCGACTGTTGCAGATGGATACCAGACGCCGCCAACAGTTACCGGTCTGCCGCCGAATGTTGAACCGCTTAGTACAGAACCGGTGACACCTACTGTATTATCGATCCAAACTTCGATCGGAATTCCACCGATAGTACCGCTGACTCCAACCGATCCTTCATTCCAGATCCTGACACCGGAAGATGAAGAGACGTTCTGTGCTGTCTGACTAACCGCCGGTGAAACTGTGATTGAACCTGTAATTCCGACTGGACCATCGTTCCAAACGCGGAGACCAGACGATGAGGACACGTTCATTGCCGTTTGGGTGACAGCAGGCGTTACCGTGATCGAACCCGTGATTCCGACAGGCCCATCGTTCCAGACCCTGAGGCCTGAAGAAGACGTGACGTTCATGGCCGTCTGAGTGACAGCAGGTGTCGTTACAATCGTTCCGGAAACAGCCTGCACAGCCGGAAAGTTATTGATCGAGAACTGCGGAGCAGTTCCGATGTTCACAGTTCCTGAGACGTTCTGGGTCGCTGGGAAGTTGTTGACACCCACAGTTCCAGAGACCATCTGAGGGCCTGAAGTGTAGACGTTGACGGAACCGGTCACACCGACCGCGACGTCATTCCAGACCCTGAGACCAGACGAAGATGATACGTTCTGTGCTGTTTGCGTAGCGCTAGGTGTCGTTGTGACTGAACCAGAGACACCGATCGTGCCCGCAGACCAGATTTGTACAGGAATGCCGGCTGCAGATCCTTGAACGGTCACTGTGCCGCTGACATTCTGGGTCAATGGGAAGTTATTGACACCCACCGTTCCAGATACGCCTACTGTACCTTGGAGATATACTGGGAAGGTAGATGAAGCAGTTACACCTTGAATACCGCCGTCCCAAATTCTGAGGGCAACTGATCCAGAAATGCCAACCGGTTGATCATTCCAGACCCTCAAACCAGATGATGAAGAAACGTTCTGGGCAGTCTGGGTCGTTGTCGGTGTAGTTGTGACTGAACCTGAGACTGCCTGAACTGCTGGGAAGTTGTTGATCGAGAACTGCGGCGCAGTTCCGATATTGACAGTACCGCTGACGTTCTGGGTCAGCGGGAAGTTGTTGACACCGACGGTGCCTGATACTCCAACTGTTCCCTGCATAAACACTGGGAGCGTTGAAGATGCAGTGACTCCTTGAATGCCTCCGTCCCACACTCGCAGTGGGAACGAAGATGAGACACCAAGAGTTGCCGGCCAGTTCTGAACTACGATTCCACCGCTGACACCCTGAAGACCTGACGTATAAACGTTGACAGAGCCCGTGATGCCGACCGCGACATCATTCCACACCCTGA
>Ga0315289_10008773_pt1 | contig 14588 bp, 23 predicted proteins | sample YL17G11_40_MG_FD_203452 | JGI IMG/M metagenome (GOLD analysis project Ga0315289, IMG submission 203452) | Sediment microbial communities from Yellowstone Lake, YNP, Wyoming, USA - YL17G11_40 | ecosystem: Environmental > Aquatic > Freshwater > Lake > Sediment | place: USA: Wyoming | collected...
AAGTGATATAGTTTTAGGTGATGACAGGGAAACGATTAAGTTTCTCAAACCTACTATGCGCCTGTGTTTTAGGCAATAAAAAAATCGTTCCCCTGTCATCACCTAAAACTATATCACTTTTATTGGAAATTGTCAACATAAAAACAAGGGGCATTTAGCCCCTCAAACTAAAATGGAATGTTAGTGTTAGTTGGATTTTCCTCTGTTGTCTGTTGTTTCTTCTGCTTAAATTCCTTGATTATCGCAAACTGTTGTCGACCTTCCCGTTCTTCTTCGGGGATAATTGCACCTTCGCGAGTTTTGTCGGGTGTCCAAACCCAAGCCCTCACGTTCATTAACTTGTCTTTCGTATCTGTCAAACTTAAATCAAACGCTTCCTTTGAAGAAGTATCAACGGTAATCCCTGCGGTGAAAAGGTCATTGGCGAGCTTGTGGACGCCTTCAGGGGTGTTTTGATACCGTTTACGAAGGTAACGGTTAGTTCCTCTGTCGCCGTCAATAGTTTCAGTTACTTGTAATGATAAAGTGTAGCGGTCATACATATCACCGCTGGGAAATGCTCCGATGTCGTGGAAACAATCAGCTATCCGTGCGATGTAACGGCCTGTGAGAGGTTTAAACTCCGAGTCCTCATTAGCCTCTGGCTTAAAATCTCCCATTTCTTTTCCCCAATCCCAATCCTTGCCGAAAAGTGCGACTCCGTCTGCCATAATTCTACCTCCTTCTGGTTCCTATAAACTCCATATTGCTACCACATTCACATTTATAATTCATTTTCTATTGCCCTTTGAACACTCTTTTTTCAAGTAACTCTTCGTTCATTCTTCCTTCTGCACAATCATTACAGATTACTGGATAGCCATGTTCCTTTTCAAAATAGATACCACACCAAGAACAACATAAACCATCAATCATATCATCAGCAAATTCACCCATTTTTTACTTCCGCATTAGCCCATATCGCTATTTCTTCCCCTATTGCTTCTGTGATAATAAATAGTCTGCCACCAAACAATGTAGTCCTGTCTTTAGTTACCTGTGCCCTATGCGCCATATCAACGTCAAAGACTGCCGAAAACTCATACTCGATGCCTTCACGCTGGACGGGAGCTAACCCAACCTTACGAGGTGCTAACTTACCTTTGTCGTCTGGTGTCATAACATAATCCTGTTTAGAACGGATACAGGCAATGAGGTGGATAGGACAATGAAGCATAGTTGAAAGAAATTTATTGTGGTCTGCGGTGAAACGTCTCCAGTTGGTGAATTGATTACCGCCACGCTCATCAACTTCCGACTTCTGTTCTAAAATTCCTCCTTCCCCTGACCATTCTTGGCTGATAGTATCAAGGATTATGATGTCATAGCCATTATTAGCCGCACTATCAATAGCGGCGATATACTTTGAAACTGTAAACGGCGGGTGCATTGTGGCAACGTCAAACTTGGTTAGATGGGAATAAAGAACTGATGAACCATTTTCGGTATCAGCAATGGCTATTTTGCCCCCTGGGCCTGCGATACCCCGAGCTAATATCAATGCTGAATAGGTTTTTCCGCTGCCACTGACACCAGTAATGGCGAGTTTTAGTTTGATTTTGTCTTTAGTAGCGGGTTTAAAGATATTATCCATTTTCTAATTCACCTCCCTTATTCTTTTACAATGCCATTCCTTGCTCCAAATAGTGTTCCACAGTGCATTATTTGCTTCCTTTCTCTACCTGAACCATATATTCTACGGTTGACATTTTCTCATATTCAGTATTTTTAGGCTTTTTGCCATACCTTAAAGACCATAAAACGCAATCTTTATGGGTACATTTGGCTACTTCGCCCTGACTCCAACAGCTACAATCTAAGCATTTTAATCTGATGGCGCGGAGTGGCCGAACTACTTTCATCAATCATTCCCTTTTATTATCTTCTTCAACTTGTAATTTTCCAGACAGTTTAGGAATATCTTCTGGCAGATGTCCCAATGAGTGACGATTTTGACTGCGAAACTTTCATCTTCGGAGCGGGGAATGTTAAGGATTATAATCTGTTCTGTCTCATAGTTATTTTCCTGTAAGAGTAATTGATAAGCACAAGTCTGTAATGAATGTTCGCTATAAATCCCCTTACCCGACTTAAAGTCCAAAAGTGTAAGTTTACCATTTACCTTTCCATAGAAATCAAGCGTGCCTCCAAATTTATGACATTCGGAAATTAACGGTTGCTCAAGCAATATCGGTTCAAGCAACATTCCTTTTTTCCATTCGAGGTAGCTCAACATACTATTTTCGGCACTGCTAATCTGCTTTTGGGTATAATCGGAAGTGTCAGTTTTAAGTTGACGGAAGTCGTCAAGAATAAATTGATGAGCAAGAGTACCAATCGCAGCTTTATCATCAGTATATTTATTACAATCAACTCCATCAAGCCCCAAACGGTTTGCCCAATTTATAAGAATCCGCTTCGACCATCCCAATTCCTGTTCGAGGATAGTCGTAACTCCAGGAAGAACTATTCCATTGACATTTTTATATCTTCGCCGATTACTATCCATTTATACCTCCTTAACTTATTTTATTAAAATTTGTTTTTATCCATTTAGCACTATTTCTTATCATCTTATGTCCCCAACGGATACATCGCCTCATCTACCATCCCCTCATCCTTACTATACTCTATACAATACCGCCCATCATTAAGTTTAACAATATCGATGAGATGTGCATTTCTTGAGTGAAAGAGAATCTCGGTCAAAACTTTCACTACTGCCTCAAGCATATCTTCACAGACGGGAATGTACCATTCACATTTTACGGTTTCGTAGGACATTATTTTTAATTTGTTCTTGTTCTTTATTCCACCCTGAAACAAAGTTTCCAAAATTTACATCTTTTATAGCTTCTTCAATCCTCACAAGTTCTTCATTAAGTTTTTGTAATGTTTTAGCCATTAGTCCTAATATTTTTATAGTCTTGTCGTTAAATTCACTGTCGGTCACTCTGCACCTTATCTTCTTTAGCTTTAATTTTGGCTACATCTAATTTTGCCTTGTGATATACTAAATCATTTTCTGCTCTACGAATACAATCTCTATGGTGATATGCGTTCCAAGCCCACGTATGATTATTCTTTTCTTTTCTATGAATTCTTGCTAATTCTTCTTTATTATGTTCCTCGGCAAGTTCTAAAGCCCTTTTTTCTGCTTCTTCTTTTGTAGGAAAAATTCTATTGGACTCGGCTCTATAACAATCCAAAAAACCATATTCAATTTTGTCTTTTTCAATTTCAAGCCGTTCAATAACAACTTCTTTTACATCAACGCCCCATTCCCAATAAGTAACATAACCTTTTGGTGGTTCAAACCCCATCGCACATCCTGCACAATCAATCGTAACTTGAGAGTCATCGCCCAAAATAACAGTTAAAAACTTTTTTCCAAAACACTCTGGGCATATAACCGTCTTTTGTGTTCCTCCTGTTCGAGCATACCAGACTTTATCGCCTATATTAAATTTATTCATCTTATTATCGGTCATTCTGCACCTCTGGTATTTCATCATGTTCTATCGATTGTGCTTCAAATTCATTTGTTTCCTCGTCAATCTGGAGTTCACTTTCGGGGACTATTATCCCAAATTCAGCCTTAGGATTTTTTACTCTGTAATAGACACCGTCTTTAGTCCTGATTTCTTCTACCACTTCCGCCCGCACTAAAACATTTTCGCCAATTTCTAACATTTGACCTCCTTTTTTTAATATCTATACATTTTAGAAGGGCGATGTGCAGGGAACGTTGGTAGACGTTCAGAACCTTCGCTAAGAGGGGGTTTTGATTGACCCTGCACAGCCGCCTATTTATTTTTGTTTGCATTATCTCTACCAACGTTTTTTTTTGTAAGATATTCTTGAAGTGCTTGACTGACAATAAATCTTATCGAACAACCTGATTTAATTTTATATTCTGTAAGTTCAAAGTGAAGCGGGGCGTCTATATAAACCATAAGGGGAAACATTTTAACTTTCATCAATAAAGATTATATAGAAAATTCAATAATTGTCAAGAGTTATCTCGATATTGTGAAAAAATTATCAATGTTGGCGTAACGCCTTATGGCGTAAAGACTTACAAACAAAGAGCTTTCACCTTCAGCGCAACGTTTTTCTCTCATTCGTAAAGGTGATACAAAAAAGAAGTCTTTAAGAGAAAACCTTCACGCAAAAGGAATACGCTCATGCGGAAGGGTAAAACCCAATGCATAAGGTATCACTCCATTACAAGCATATTAAAAGTTTGAGAGATTACGTTTTGATTTTAGAGAAAACGTTTGTTTGAGAGTATCACGAAAGCTCCGCAGGAAATAAAACACCCCGCCATTTCAGACGGGGTGAAAAAGGGTTGCGGTGAGAATTATTTTTTTGCTTTTTTCCCTTTTACTTTTTTTCCACAAGGCATATTGACCTCCTTTGCTACGCAGTATATATTAAGGTAAGAACATTTTGCCTGCTAAGTGCCATATCAAAAATCCCCACATTGCCACCATTGAAGCCAGAATTATAATCGCTTTAGTCTTATGTTTCTTGCTCCATTCCCAGAAACACTGTGAGACGGTTTTATCTTTAAACCTTGAATATACAAGTTCTATAATTCCGAAAATAATGTCAAATGCCAAGAATACCCAGAACAAAGGCCATATTTTAAAAACAGCCATCAGCACCGTAGGAATAAACATCGCCACGATAAACAGGATTTCAAAGATTGAGGTTTTGGCTTTTTTCATAATCCTCCTTTATTCAATCGACCGATTGTATCAACCATTTCTCAGATTGTGCGTTAGGACTGTCGAGGAATGTTTTTATCTCGCTACTATTTCCCCACCATATCCTTACCGCCGGCGCCTTCTTCGGTAATACTGGACTAATCGTTCTTAGACATCCGTTGCAACTCAGCCAAACGGTTGACAATAATATTAAGCCGAGTAGCAGTCTTGACGGTAGCCGTGCCCTTGAGTATCTGTTCCCGTTCTTTTGTGAGTTTATCAATTTCATTTCTTATCCGCTCCTTCCTTTTTTCGGGTGTAAACCAACTTGCTATTACCGCCCCAATATCAAAAATTTTATCAAACCCCATCATTTACCTCCGTTTTGGTTTCTATCCGCTTTCTCAAAATATGATTTTATGATTGTGGCTGTTAATGTCGAAAAAGCGGTAAACAACCCAAGAAACGCCTCTATGCTTAACTTACTTTTCATAGTAAGATAAAGACAACCCAAAACAGAGGCACAATAGGTAACTACGATAAAAACTGTTACTAAAAATCTGGCGGAAGTAAGTTTAAAAACAAGCCTTTCTCTTAAAATAGCGCCTCCTTTATAAGGTTAAATATTGTTATGATAAAGGCCAAGATAACACTTATGATGAAGTAAGCGATTAATAGTGAGAAGATTAGGTGTATCATCTTTTTTTAAGCCTCAGGTGCATATTTTCTTGCTTCTTCCTCAGTCATAGCTGGTATTCCAGCAGTTCTTCCTAACATTTCAATTAAACCTTGTGGAAATGGTTTTTTACTGCTTTCGTACATACCTATTGCTCCTTCTATACCGCCCATCATCATATAAAGATTAACACCAACGCTTAGAAGAGGATACCCTTTTGAAACAGCATTTCTTAAACCCGGTATTCTGGCCGCTGCTGACTTCTGATTTACAATAGTTTGTGAAGTGCTTAATTTAGAACTTAAATCCTTTCCTTTACTTAACCACATACGAAATTCATTCGTTTTAGTTTGAAGTTGTTTTGCAAGCGTCCTTATTTTTATAGTTCTTGCTATATTTACTCGGGCGGGAGCTTCTGTCAATGCCAATCGTTGAGCTTTTAATTGCTGTAACCCTTGGACTTGCGGAGCCATTCCTTCCATTGGAGTTACAAGTTTGTTACCTTCACTTACCAACTGCATAACTTCTTTTGCCCCTGTATCTATTTTATTGGTAATATAATCCATTGTCCAATTTACTGTTTTTGTCCTGTCGAATTTACCTGCTGCATTCTGTAATCCTGACAATTTAGTCCGCAACTTTGCATACTCAGCAAAATTAGCATTGAGTTTAGTATACTGTGGCCTTACTTCTACCGGCACTTTATTAGTAAGAAATTCTCCATAATTTTTCCTTACTATGGTTGATACTTCGTCATAAGGAGTTTTACCTAACATCTGGTTTTTTAAATGAATAGCTTGAGAGATACCCATAGGTTTAGCTACATCTTTAGACCAAGCCAATTTATTCTTTACCCCTGTAAGTTTCTCTAAACTTTCTAACGGTATGTTTCTGCTTAGGGCTTCATCAATAGATTTAGTTACTACGTTGGTGTTGAAGTCAAAACTGTCTAATGTTACACCCTGTTTAGCCATAAAACTTTCGATAGGTTTTAACCCCTTGCCAAACGCCTCTGATACATTCTTTCGGAAAATAGGGTCTTGTTTATCTAAATTCAAAGTAAAGTCATCAACTTTTTTGGCTAATATTCCTCTATCAAAATCATTTAGGTGTTGCTTTAAAACTATGTTTGCCTCATTAGAACGAGAGTTAACCTCTGCAACTTGAAAATTATAGTCTTGTTTAGCTTGTTGTTGTAATTGTATTATACGTTGAGGAACGTCTGCGGCTTTTACAGGCATCCTTGCTATTACTTCTTTCGGCGAAGGCGGGAAAAACATTTCTTTCCTGCGTTGTAACCACGAAGGTGAAGGTGCTTTTAGACCTAATTGTTCTTCTATGCCTAATATTTCTTTACCTATGATATTTCTTTCTCTGAAAGGACGCCGATACATTCTGCCAAGTTCGTACGCTGCACCTGCACCAGCAGCCAAACCTAACCCCGCAGGGGCAAATTCCTCCAATGGGAATTGGCGTTGTGGTTCATCGATGGCAGGTAATTCTTCTCTAACTGAGGTATCGCCTTTAAAATTTCTTATTTCTTCTGGAGTAGTTCCTTCTAAACTTATATACTTATCAATTTCTTGTTCAGAAGCATTTTGTTCTACCATTTTCCTAACATTATTTTTAACCTTTAATAAATCAGCCACATTGACCTCCTAATCTATAATCCATATTTGGATTTAAGAGAATTTAATTCTTTGTTTTTAGTCGGAGTTCCTTTTTTCATCTGATTAAGATAATTTTTCATATCTTCTTTCGCTGACCGTAAGACTTCTAATGCCTGTTCATTATTTTGAAACTCAAGTTGAGGCAACGCTGGCAAAAGGAATGACATTTCTTTAAAACCTCTTTGTGCGCCTGTCTGAGCCTTAATAAACTCTGCTTGTAATTTACGAACTTTTGCTTTTAAAGCTGGCTCGCCAGTCTTACCTGTCCTTGCCATCATATATTCAGATATTCCAAAAGGCAAAGTTCCATATTTAGAAGAAGTTAAAACACCGCCAGTAGGAAATTGATATTTACCTTTTTTAGTCTTTTGAGATAAGGCTTGCTCTATGTTATCCATAATACTTAAAGAGTTTTCTGTCGCAGTAACAGCATTTTTTTGGTCAGCAGTTATATCTATTGCTTGTAATGCTTGTTTTTCTTCAACTTTCTGCTCAAGCTCCCTTCTTGCCTGTTCAGGGTTATATATTCCTATATCCATTGTTCCCCCGCCTCGAATTTTAGTGGACATACCTTTAGTATAAAATATCGGAGCAGAAGGTGTAGTAACTGGCGGTGTAGCAGGTATTGCTGTTCCTACTCTTTGGTCAACTTGAGCAGGGGTAGATATTTGAGGTTGTGACGAAGGTTGTCTTCCAGAAGGTTGTCCTTCGCTAAGTCTTGCCTGTATGTCTTCCACAGAAGGTGTAGATAACATTTCAATCGATTGCATTAATAATTCAGGAGGAAGTCCTAATTTTCCTAATCCTGAAGCCTGTTCTTCCGAAATTACTCCGCTTTTTACATATTCTCCTAATATTCCTTTAGTCTGCTTTTGTTCTATATCTCTTTTTCTTTTCTCAATAAATCCTTTTCCTATTGATTGCCCCAAACTTTCTAACCCTTTGCCTATATTTTCTCCGTTAGACATAATTCCCTCCTTATATCCGTTTTATATAATATCTTCATTAAACTATCTCTAAATTCTAAATTACTTTCTTTTGTCCTTGCGATAGAATTAATCATCACATTATTTTTAGGACAGTAAATTTTCTCATTTTTCTTTTTATAGTCCAGACAATTATGACAAGTAGGAAATAAGTCAGGATTGACACTTTCGTCATTTTCATCATATCTTTTTTTGTCATAAGGAAGCTCGTATTTCTTGATATAATCCCATATATCTTTATCCGTCCAGTCTTTCATGGGTAAACATAATATACCTTTTCCAAATTTTAATTTATGTTCTAATTGCACTTTATCAGCAATATGAACCGGGTCTGTCTGTTTATGACCTAAAAATACACAATCCCACTGAAAATCATAACTTGAAACAGTCGGTCTTTTTAACCAATCAGTTACTGCACATAAAATCTGTTTATCATCTGAAGTATAATTTCTTATTCCTGCGTAGAGAATTGCCTTATCTTTACCATCAACATAATAGAAATTGAAAATTTCAAAATAATCGTCCAGTTGTATATAAGTAACATTAGTGGGCGGATAATCATAAAGAGTTAAATCCCATAATTCTGCTATTCTTTGAACGTGTGCAAACTTCTTTTGAAAAAATGGTTCTCTGAAAAATAGAATAGGGATTTTTCTAATGCTACGCAGCAAATGTAGCATTACTAAACTGTCTTTGCCAAAGGAACACATACAAATTGGGTTTGAAGAATTGTCTAAACATTCTTGGATTAAGGTTAAAGTTTTTTCTTCCATTATCATTATACCGCTATCATTCCTCCTGCCACAGCTCCTCCTCCTGATAATCCACCACTTAAAACAGAAGCCCAATCAAAAGGCGAACTTGTTGTTTGTGTAGTTGCAGGTTTATACGTCCCCGCCGCATACCCTAAAATTGAAGATGTAAGCGCACCTGTCTGTGTAGGTTGTCCTGCCGTAGTCTGCGGTTGAAATTGTTGCGACCCTACAACTGGAGTCCTGCCTGCATACGACATTAACTCTCCCATCCTTTGGGCCCGTCTTTGCTCTTTTAACATAGCCAGTTTATTAGAGATATTAAGTGAAGCCGTGGGGCTTCCTAACCTTCCTGCCGCAGCCTCTTCTGACCTGAAAGTATCCAGATAGTATTGTTGTTCTTCGGGGCTAAATTCCCCGCTTACGTCTCCTCCAACTATTCCGCCCAATTTCTTTTCAGCTCCATACATTTCAGGATAAAGTTCCTCGCCTAACGCGCGTTCCTGACGGGCAAATTGTTCCTGTAACCCAAAAACTTCAGGCGCATATTGTTTCATCGCCTCAATATCAACCTGAGTAAATTTAGGCCTGTAAGCGAGTTCTGTCTCATACCGTTGCGGTAGTAAAGCTATTTCGGCCTCAACCGCTTCTCTTGTAGCCGCCCCGGGTGATACCGCAGGTGTCGGTGTAGTCTGTACAGTAGTTTCTCCTTTAGCCATCTAAAACCTCCTTGTTAACATATCAGCTATTTTTATTACTTTAAACTGTTTATTTTTAAAATAGACTATGTAAGCCAAATTGGGAAAGTATTTCAAAGCTAACAACAATGATTCTTTCATAGTGCCTATGCTGCGCAGTAAAGGATGTAAAACTATGTTTGCTACCCAAAGATATTTACCTTCGGGGTAATCTTTCGGCCATTCATTGTTGTACAGCTGTGAAGGAGTTTCCAAAAGCATAAAAGCACATAGCCCTAACAACCTGCCTTTATTCCTAATGACAAATAACCGTCTGTTAGCCAGAAACCAATCAATCCTTTCATCAAGCCATTCGTCAGACTTAAAGTCAGAGTTATCTTCATATTGCCTGAAAAATGTTATGAACTCTGGGTATTTTAATTTTGATTGTGTCAAAGTATCCATTACTGTTTTATTTCTGTTATTGTTATACTTGAAGCCATGACACCGCCGAATTTTCTGCCACCACCATACCCGTTAAAATTTAATGTAGCTGATGTTTGGAACCCAGCTCTGACCCTGAAAGTTGTTGCACTTGTTGTTCCAGCTGTCATATAATGGGTGAACGAAATCATGGATGGCGCACTGCCAGTAGAATCATAGTTAAACCCAGCAGCAAGTGCATCGGCAGCAGCGTCTTGGAACAAAGCTACGCCGATATAATACGCCGTTGTTGATGTTCCCCCAAACCACACCACATCTATCTTCAATTTATTGGTAGCATTCGTAGGAGTTATAGCAAGTGTCATATATTCATCGCCCTCTGTTTTTTGAGGAATAGTATCATCGAAAGGAAGTACTGTCGTTCCTGTTGCATTAGCACCTGTTTGGTAATTCACAATTTGAACTATTTTTGAAGTAGTATCGGCATATGCTTTTCTTACACTTTGATTATCATCAGTCGGGTTGGAAGCAGGTAGAACCGGGATAGAAGTAAAATTTTTAATTCCCGCAACAGTTTGATTAGAAGTAGTGTCTACCACCCCGCCAAAAAGAGAAGTACTGTTGGCTGTTACCCACCGTGTTCCATTATAATACATTGTAGTATTGGCGGTAGGTGATTCAATAGTAGGTATTTCAACCCACGAGGCAGTTCCATAAACATTAAGCACATTGTTAGTAGTATTAAAAAATAAACTGTCAGTATCTGTTAAAGCTGTCCCGCTACGGTAAAGAAGTCCGTAATTCGAGCCAATATCCGATTGGATAATATTTGTTACCATGCCGTCATCAATTAACTGATGTAACTTAGTATTAGTAACATTTTCAGTAGAGGTAAAAGTCTTGCCACGAGTCAAAGTCGCGCCGCTAACCAGACTATTCCAGACAAACAAACCACCTATAACTATGCCTAATAAACCTATGCTACGCAGTACTCTCATTTTGCCTCCTTTATTCCCATTGTATTGCTTCAGTAAAACCTGTTATCAAACAATTATATATATCTACGGGAGCATAAAGAGTTGCTTCCGTAAAACGGACTTGAATATCTCTCCCGCGTCCTAATCGGCTGAGGTCATATTTTTTCCTTTTGATATTTTGCCCTACAAGTGTGAATGGAAGGTCAATCGGTAAATGCGGGAAATTACCTTCCTGTGAAAAAGACCCTAAGGTAATCCAGCCACTTCCGTCTATTTGCGCTTCTACTTTTAATGTTCCAGAAGTCTGAATGGCAAGTTCTACCTCTAACATTTCATAAGTATTTTCTACTTCAGGCACTCCGAGATGGTAACGTTTAGAAGTTTCAGAGTAAGTTATAGCAGTTCCATCATCTGAAGTAGCATCGTTAGTAGGGTTTAATGACCTAAATTGATAAACTTTACCGTCTGCGCTGGCTTTACCTACATAGAATTTTGTAGGATACCCGCTAAAAGCCTGCATAGCATAATCATTAAACTTACAATTTTCATAGATAGTCCAGCCGCCCTTATTACCGTTGGCTTCAAAAGCCCGCCTTGAAAATACAAAAGTATAACTATTATAAGTTGTATCGATAGGCACTGAAAGATAATATTTATCCTGCCATACGCCCGCGCAGGCGTTACTGACATATTGCCAGTTAATTCTATCTATCCAATCTTGTATGGGATACGATAACGGCAAAGATACTCCTCTTTTTTTATCCTGAGCAGACTGGGCTATACTGCGTACGCCGTCAGAACTTAAAAACAAAACGTCTTCACCCATTTGTTTAACTGTCCTATGCGCTATACAACCTATATCGGCTATCTTAGCCTGTGTCCACTTAGTAGCATCAGTATTTGAAATATCCAGAAGGTACATTGCGTCGTTGGTAAAAGTTATAACTTCAGAATTAGTAAACTCGATTAACCCCGTTACGCCATCGGCATTATTCTGTCCTATTTTATAAGCATTGGTAGTTCTATCCCAAGTCTGCGGGTCGCCTGAATTAGAGTAATAAAGGAAATGCGGATAAGCAACACTGTTAGCCGCAAGCATACGTTGGGTTGAAGTCCATAGAGCCATTTTGACTTTGGGAAAGTCAGTGTTAGTGTTAAGTTCATCTGTCCAAGTAGAACCATTAAAAGACCAAATATCATCTGTCTGACTTAATCTAAATATTTTATTACCAGCTACTACCAGGTCTGATTGGTCTTGGGCGGTAAGTCCGTCTTTTGAAGATGTCCAAACTGAAGCTAAACCGTCCCAAGTATAGACTGTTCCATTAGATTCAGCGGCTAATAATCTTGAACCTCCAGAAGGGTTAAAACTCGAGAGTCCCGCTATTTTGACCGAACCTAAATCATCAGCTATTAAAACATAACCTTTCCGTTTTGACCTTATGCCTATCCTGTCAATATCAATATTAAGTAATTCGGCAGCAGCATTAGAAGGCGATATTATCGTATCAGTAGGATGTGGATAACTGTATTGCCCCGCTGAAACATCTTTTATCCTGACCGCGCTAAACTCGCTCGCTAAAGTAAAATTAGCGGCAAAATTAGTAAGAAGTAAGATTATCAGACACTTCATCAATTTCGTCTTTTTCAACATGCGGTACTCCTTGAGCTAAAGTATCAGCCCATTGTTCATATTTGGCTATTAGTTGGGTTACTTGACCTTCATAAGTAGTATGGTCGTCTGGAACATAGGGGTTAATTTCCAGTTGCCTCGCAGCGTCATAATTCTTGTCAAACTTTCTCAAAGCGTCGGCATATGCGCCTATTTTAACAGCCGTATCGCACGATATGAGCATAGTATCATTATCATTCACAAGCCTACGGAATTTCCTTTTATAAGTAATTGTGTATTCAATAGCGGAATTTGGCCGCCTTACTAAATGTATTTTAAGATAAGTAGCCTCATACTCTTTAGCGTCTATGATTGCGTTGGTAACTACTCCAGCGTTAGACTTAATGGTAATGTAGCCGTCTGTAACATCACTTTTAGATACTTTATCTATCGTAGTATAGGTGTTAGCGGAAGTAACGGCAGATGTTCCAGTTAAGGTTTTTTCTTCAGTGAGCTCATTGCCCGAAGCGTCTCTACCCCAAATTCTGACTGTTTGAGAAGTATCTGAGGTTGATGAACTTTCAATGGTTAACTGTGAAGCAGAGGCAGGTTGAGTCTTAATGCTTGTTTGCTCTGGCCAGTAAACATTAGGTGTAGAGGAACTGTCTTGCTCATCTGCATGTTCACGTCCGCCACGCTGAGGACTTTTAGGATTAAGATGATAGTCATTAGTCCTATCGTGTATGTCAACGATATAGTCTAAATCTCTTGCGTCAATAACCATATACTCATTATCAGCCACACAAGATTTTTGGACTCTACCGTAGAGAAACGGCCAGTTAAATCTTCCCCATATATCCTCATACCTATCGTTAATAAAGTCGCCTATAATAGATAATGAGGCACTTTCAGTCTTACCAACTTTATTACCTGTTTGTGATTTTAATAAACTGAATGGTAACATTGATTACCTCCTTTTTAATAAGACAAGGCGGTTTTCACCAGATAGCTACTCTGGCTCATCCTGCGCCCGCCCATAACATAATATAAGCTCCCCTCGTGCACGAGGACAGGAACGGTTTTGCTTATAAGCATTGATTTAGTTTTCAAAATCATCATTCTTTTCTTCCCTCAACTTCTCCTCTAAATCCCATTTCTTAGACAACATATTCGTGCGGAACTCTTTCATCAAAGTATCTATCTCCTCAAAAAACTTATGAATTATTCTGTTACGCTGTTCGTCGTTCATTTTATATTCCCATTACTTATTTTGTCCACCTTACTCTCAATCCGAGCAAGCGTTTCAGAAATCTGGTTGTGTAAAATCTGGCACATATCCTTGCGGGTGTATTTACTTTCTATGTCACTTTTGACCTCGTCCAAACGACTATATATTCTGGAACGTTTCGTCTCATCTTCCTCTTTCAAATTCTTAATCTCGCCGAATATCTTGTAACTAAAACCCCCAACCGTGCCGAGTATTGCCACGCCTACCCCGACAATTGAGACTAATTCCATTGTGTCAAGCATTTGGTTTTTCCTTTTTTACTTCCCTATCCCTCAATGCTATCCCTATCCACATACTTATCACGATACCGAGAATGATTGAACAAAGAATGTCCATGTTAGTTTATAATAAAGACTTGGCTGTCGTCGACTGCACCACCTGCCGCCACATACTCATCCGCACCGATGTCCCAAGTGCCTGTTCGGGTAACGCCGTCTATGTCGTCAGTAAAATTAAGAGGTGCGGCATCACCCGATGTATCAGTCCCTACATCTATAAGTGGCGAACCAACCTTAATATGGAAATCTTCACTCCCACCCGTTATATTGGTAAAGCCAGCATGAGTAGCATCAGCTGTTGTGCTTACTGCAATCGACCTTAACCCAACAGAACCAGACGTGGCATCGGAAGATGCAGAGGTTGTCATATTTGTTATGCCCCAATAATCCGTACCAAATGAACCCCCGCCAGCATAACAATTTTTTACAGTAACCACGCTTCTCATTACTATCCAACCGCTGATAACGGTAGTGCTA
>Ga0315289_10008775_pt1 | contig 14585 bp, 11 predicted proteins | sample YL17G11_40_MG_FD_203452 | JGI IMG/M metagenome (GOLD analysis project Ga0315289, IMG submission 203452) | Sediment microbial communities from Yellowstone Lake, YNP, Wyoming, USA - YL17G11_40 | ecosystem: Environmental > Aquatic > Freshwater > Lake > Sediment | place: USA: Wyoming | collected...
GCGAGGTCTGGCACCCTGGTCAGTCCAGCGATTTCTTCGTTCCCCTTCACACCGTGGCGCGAGGACTTCGGGCGGTGGTCGATCCGGAGTCGATTGGCTTCTATGGCTTGGTGTCGTCGGCCCAGGCAGAGTTTCCCCGCAAGGTGCGCACCATTGTGCATGGGCTTGTCGTCTTCTTCTCGCATCTTGAGCTGCTGAATCCCGTGCAGTACGGTTTCTTCTCGCTGCAACTCCTGAGCCATAAGTTTTTCCGATGGCTGGTTCCCTTCGCTGCATTTGGCTTGCTGGTCTCGAGTCCATTCCTTTGGGACTCCGGGGTCTTTTACCGCGTATGTGTGGTTGGGCAGGCAGCTTTCTACTCCATGGCCCTCGCAGGGCGACTGTCAAGCCGGCTCTCCCGTGTAAGGCCCTTTAGACTGGCAGGGTTCTTCGTCATGGGCAACCTGGCCACGCTCAACGCTTTCTTAGCGTATTTCGGTGGAGAGAAATTTGTTACCTGGAGTCCAACCCGGCGCAATTAACTCCGGCGCCGTCCTGGAGAAGGCCCGACTGGACTCTCCGAGCAAAGTCCGGGTATGCCACATCGTCTCGGGTGACCTCTGGGCCGGAGCGGAAGTCCAGGCGGCGAGCCTGCTTCGCGCCCTGGCTTCGAGGCCGGACCTGTCGTTGACGGTCATCCTCTTGAACCAGGGCCGCCTGGCGGAAGAAGTCAGAGCCTGCGGGCTTGAACTCAAGGTCATTCCCGAGAACGCAAAGAGCTTCATTCAGATTTTCCGGGAGGCGGCGCGGTTCCTCAGGTCACGAAATATCCGGATCCTGCACTCGCATCGTTACAAGGAGAATCTGCTCGCCGTTCTCCTGGCACGCACCTGCCATATCCCGCATATCGTCCGCACCCAGCATGGCATGCCCGAACCTTTCAGAGGCATAAGGCACTGGAAGCAAAAGCTCACGCTGGGACTCGATCGGCTCTTGGCCCGATGGGTGACAGATCGCGTCATTAGCGTGAGTTCTGAACTTCGAGAGCACCTTGAGCGCTATATGGATCCCCGCAAGGTGGTAGTGATTCGCAACGGACTGGATACCGAAAGAGTGTCGTCGGACCTGAGTCTGGCCGAGGCCAAGCAACGCCTGGGGATTCCTGCGGCATGCCGAACACTCGGTTACGCCGGCAGGCTCGAGCCCATCAAGCGGCTGGACCTGTTTCTGGCAGCGGCGAAGCTAATCGCTGGCCGGCTGCCTGACACCAGACTCATCCTTGCGGGTGAAGGGAGCGAAGCAGGACGCCTGCGGGAAATCGCTCGCGCCCACGGTCTTGAAGACTTGGTTGTGTTTCTGGGCCACCGCGACGATATCTACGACGTGCTCCGCGCCATGGAGATCTTCGTTTTGTGCTCAGACCACGAGGGCCTCCCCATGGTCTTGCTGGAGGCTCTGCACCTCGGTGTCCCGGTCGTGGCGCGGAGGGTGGGCGGCCTCCCGGAGGTCATCCAGGACGGGGTGCACGGCGTCTTGGTACTGTCGGACGAACCCGCCGAGATCGCCCAAGCGTGCCTGCGCCTCCTTGAAGACGAAGGCCTGCGCGCGCGCCTGGCTGCCGCGGGAATTGCCTCGGTGGCAGAGCGGTTTACTGCCGCGCGGAACGCTGCTGAAGTGGTGGAGCTTTATCGCTCGCTGTGTTGGCGGGATCCCTGAGGTTGTTCAGGACGGCGCTAACGGTCTCCTATTGGGATCAGCCGGACCCGGGGACTTTGCCCATGCGTGCTTGTCCATCCTTGAAAACGAACCGTTCCGAGAGCAGATGGCCCGTGCAGGGGCCGAGGTTGTAGCCGGTCACTTTTCCGTCGCACAGACAGCCGAGGAAGTGACTCGACTCTATGGCTCGTTGTGGGGGTTCGGCTGAAGCAGCCTGGCCTTTCCTGCAAAAGCTTGCCTAGATCAGTCCCGTGAGACTAGACCACGCACCTGGGAGGAGAATCGTCGTGAGGCAAAACAAACCCAAGGCCCGGTTCGGCGAACAACGACTCGTTCGCGATGACGTCGGGGCCGTAGCCCGACTTCTCTTCCGGTTCATGGGGGTCGCAGATCCGGGACATTATCTTCGCAGCTTGTATTTCCGCCGGGAACTTGATCGCCTCCGGGATTCTGCTCCTACCAGTATCCTGGATGCCGGCTGTGGGGCAGGAGACTACAGCTTCTATTTGGCGCGGCGATACCCAGGCGCAGCGGTCTTAGGTATTGACCTTAACGGGCAACGGATTATCCGTAATCTGGAAGTCGCACGCAGACTGTGCCTATCGAATTTGCAGTTTCAGACTGCCGACCTTCTTACCGCTGAGCTCGAAGGCCGTTTTGATCTCGTGGTGTCGCTCGATGTGCTTGAGCACATTGCGAAGCAGCAGGAGGCCCTGGCACGTCTTTCCGCCGCCCTGCAGCCCGGCGGCTTCGCCTTGTTTCATATGCCTACGGTTCGGGAGCGTCCAGTTCCATTCTCAAAGTATTTGGGAGCGTTCCGTGTCTGGACGCACGAAGTACATGTCGCAGATGACCTGACTGCTGAGGAATTTGTCGCGCGCGTTCGTGCCGCAGGCCTCGATGTATTGCGATGGTACCGGACCTTCGGCTTCTTCACGGGTGAACTTGCCAACAGCCTCTTTGTGTTACCTTACGCGCCGACCACCGTCAACAAGATCCTGGGCGGTCTTCTCGCCCCCTTGTGCCGAGTTCTCGCCGGCGCCGACACGCTGAACCTTGAGCGGACGCGCTACGCAGTGGCGGTTGTAGCACAGAAGCCTAGGTAGCTATGTGGGAACCGAACCCCGCTGCGTGTGATGAAGGCACTAGCAGCCTGGTGATCAGTGCCTTGTGCGTTCAAGGGCTTGCTGCCTGCCACCGTGGGACTCATACCTCCAGGACGGCGAGTAGTGGGCCGGGCCACATTCATTCGCAGAGGGAAGACAGTTTCCCTGTTGGCCGCCGGCGATCAGCCGAGGGGCAGGAGGTTAGCGACGGGGATAAGCATTCTGGGGTCGGACATGTCCTCGGGTTCGATAAATGACCAGCTTGAAGAGAGCCCATACCCTCGCGGAGAAGTAGATGTGGTAAAGGAGGACGCTCCGCAGTGGGCGATAAGTCCCGCCCCTCTTAGCTGCCCGATAGGCAACCGCCACTGCAGGCACAGATACTGAAAGAAGCAACAGCGCGGCGATACGTATGCTAAGAGTGACCCATGGTACGAAAACGTTCATCAAGCCCAAAGTTGTGAAAAAGAGGTGGGTGAATGTTGCGAGTAGCGGCTTGTCTTTCCAGGAGACTTTGAGACTCCCAAACATGCCCAGACCATGCCACGTGTGTTTTCTGAAGAATTGGCCTAAGGTCTTGGGATTCCCCAGATGGACGGCAGTAATGTCGGGCGTCGCGAAGATCTTGAAGCCTGAGGCGTTAAGTCGCAGACCAAGTTCCGCGTCCTCGCCTGTGATCAATTCCTCATTGAACCCGCCGACCTTCTCAAATACGGATTTCTTGATGAGGAGGTTCCCCGAGAACAGATAGGGGACGTACGTGTTTACACCGCGGCGGTTGATATTGTCCCAGGTCTCTTCAATCCAGCTTGGGGCTTCCGGGAGGCTGTAGTAACAGCCGGCGGCATCGGCCTTCCGCGTAGAGAAGACCGCCATGGCGGAGTGAAAGTAGTCCTTCGGAATCACGCAATCCGAGTCGATGAAACTCAGGTATTCACCTTGGGCGAGGCGCGCCCCGAGATTTCGGAGCGCAGAAATAGTCACGCCTCCTATTTGGTGTATCCGTGCGATGTTTCTGTAGTCCGAAAGAAGTATCTCGTAGGACCCGTCGGTGGACCCGTTGTCCACTAGAATCAGTTCAGCCGCGCCATACTCGTTGATAGCAGCAGTCACCGATTCCAGACAGGTCCTCAAATACTTTTTTGAATTGAAGACCGGGATTATTACGGATATCTTAGGAGTTGGCACTATGGGCAGAACCCTCGCCGGGAATGCGAGCAGGGGACGTGTTCCTATCCCTCGGCTTCGATTGCCGGCATCCGTCCGGCGTCTTCGCCAGTACTCGGACCCACCCGGGTGGTATTTGGGGCGCTTCTACCGTTCGAGGCGTCAACCCACGCGAAACCGGGCAATTCCCCAGTGGAAGCACGCAAGGATACGACTTCTGAACTGCTGCTGTCAATTTGGACAAACATCGACGAAAGAAGCGACTGTTGAGAGGTGGGGCAAGCGTGGCCACCTGGAGTAGAGGTGCCCAGACCTGCCGACCGAATTGAGCGTCTGGATGAGGCTAGACACGCAATGAGCAAGTGGATGGATCGTATTTACGCCGTCAGCCCGGTTTGGGTACAGCAGTTGGGGATTAATGTTTACGGTTGGTACCGGAAGCGGCGGAGGCTCGGCCCGGTTTTTGAGAGAGTGTGGCGCGATTATGTGGAACGCGAGCGGTGGCCTGTGGAAAGGGTGCGGGAATACGTTGAAACCCAATTACGCGCGCAGGTTCAACGGGCGTACCGGAATGTGCCCTACTACCGCGAGACCTTCCGCAGGAACGGGGTGACGGACGAGCTCATTGATCGGTTGCGCCTGGAGGATCTTCCGAAACTCCCTCCGCTGGACAAAGGGGTCGTGCGCGCCAACTCCGCGATTTTGCTGACGCAGGAAGCGGCTAAGAGTCCGCCACCCGCTTTCGCCACGAGTGGCACGACAGGCACACCGATTCGGGTGCACTGGGATACAGCAACTCACCAGCACAATCTGGCGGTGCGCGAGGCTCGGTCTTATAGGTGGGCTGGGGTCAGCATCAGGGAGTCCCGTTCGGGGATCGGCGGACGCCTCGTTGTGCCCAGGGCAGATAGTCGGCCACCCTTCTGGCGCTACAACGCCTGGGAGAGGCAACTCTACCTCTCAGCGTTCCACATTAGCCCTGCAAACGTGCCGGATTACGTGCAGGCGCTCAACCGCTTTCGGCCCGTTACCATGACGGGCTATGCCTCGGGCAACTACTTTCTAGCTCGTTTTATTGCCGAGCTGGGCCTGCGAGTCCACTCTCCCCGTGCCATCATCACCGAGAGCGAGCGGCTCGAACCGCACATGCGTGCTGCCCTCGAAACCGTCTTTCGCGCCAGAGCCTACGAGGAGTATGGCAGTGTTGAGAATTGCGCTTTGGCCACCGAATGTGAGCGAGGCCGTCTTCATGTGCATCCGGATTTTGGGTATGTCGAGATTCTTCGACCAGACGGCCAGTCGTGTGCGCCAGGCGAAATAGGCGAAGTGGTGATGACCGGATTTGCTAACCCCAACCAGATCTTCATCCGTTATCGGATCGGAGACCTTGGAGCTTGGGGAATCGAGTCTTGTCCCTGTGGTCGGGAGTCTCTACCCGTGCTAGGCGAACTTGTCGGGCGCCTTGAGGACACGGTGGTGGGTCCTGACGGTCGTGAGACGGTCCGCTTCCACGGGCTTTTCATTGATCTGCCGGGCGTACTCGAGGGGCAGGTCGTTCAGGAGTCTCTGGAGCAATTTGTAGTCAACGTTGTACCGGCGGCATCGTACACTCAGGCCGATGCAGAGGCCATCCGAGCGCGCATGGTCACGAGGCTGGGGGCTCAGGTTAGCGTAGAGGTTCGCGAGCTAGACACTATTCCTCGCGAGCCTAACGGCAAGTTCCGGGCCGTGATCAGTCGCGTGCAGCGCGCCCCTGCGGGCTAACATTCGTCCCCCCCTGTATCCCGACCAGAATCCTCATCCTTCCAAGCTGGACCTAGTGATTTCCATGGCGGGATAGGTTCGTCTCATTTTCTGTTGAGTTTTGGCTAGAATTGGGTATATAGTCAACGCGAGGGACGCTTGTCGTGCTGTCACAGGGATCTACCCGGGGTCTTCGGACAGTATGTGGTTGGTGCTTTCCCATTGGCGACTGATGTTGGCTTGGGGTATGCCAGCGGGGAGGTTCGGGGTAGGTTCACCTGTCGCTTTGATGGAGAAAAGGTATCGGGAGATGTGAACCCACGTGCGGTCCTGGTCTCAAGGACGTGGCTAAGGTCCATGGCAGGTGTTTGGTATGCTGCTGGAGGATCTGAACTATTGGATCGGGGCAAGCTAGGAGGGTGTCAATGAACATTCTAGTTGACAAGAGGCTTGGAATGCTCAAGACCTCGGCTGTCGCGGCAGCATGTCTCACCTTGATGAGTTTCCTCGTCGCCTGTGGTGGTGGTGCGGGCTCCGTCAATAGTACCGGCTGGAACGCCATCACTCCTCCGAAGCTCACTGGCATTTCGCCCGCTACCGGCCCGACGACGGGTGACACGACTGTGGCCATCACGGGGACGGACATCCAGAAGGGAGCCACCGTCCTGTTTGGGAATGTGCCCGCGGCGAAGATCAACTCGGTGACTTCAACCAGCATCGAGGCGGTAACGCCCGTCCATGACCCTGGCAAAGTCGACGTCAAGGTTACGAATCCCGATACTAGATCAGACACCTTACTTGCAGCTTTCGCGTTCGAGGGGAGTCCCCCGCCCATCGGCGGCCCCGCCCCGACCGTCAGCAGCGTCTTGCCGAATTCCGGACCCGTCGTCGGTGGGACAGTTGTCACCATCACCGGGACGGACTTCCAGAGCGGAGCGACGGTGACCTTTGGACAAGGCCCAGCAACGGCAGTTGTTTTCAACAGCGCCACGCAGCTCCTAGCCACCACTCCGGCCCACGCCCCAGGCACTGTGGTTGTAATCGTCAGAAACCCGGACACCCAGAGCGCGACGGTTTCCGGTGGCTTCACTTATCAGCCGGTGCCGGCTCCCACCACCATCAGCATTCTGCCCACCAGTGGCCCGGAGGCAGGTGGAACGCTGGTGACCGTGTGGGGAACGAACTTCCTGGCGGGGGCAACGGTGTCTTTTGGCGGGGTGGCCGCGGCTTCTGTAACGGTTACCAGCGCGACGCAGCTTGGGGCGGTTACGCCGCCGCACGCTGCTGGGGTGGTTGATGTGCGGGTAACCAATCTCGACGACCAGTTCGCCACGCTGGTGGGCGCATTCACGTACGGAACTCCACCTCCGACCATCCTTAGTGTTGCGCCCAGTTCCGGGTCAACGGCGGGTGGAACTCCGGTGACCATCACAGGGACAGGTTTCCAACCGGCAGTTCCGGACACTATGGTGACCTTTGGCGGCGTGGCTGGGACCGGTGTGAATGTCCTGAGTTCAACGAAGATACAGGTCGCCACACCGGCCCACGCTGTGGGGCCGGTGCCTGTACAGGTCACAAATCCGGACGGCCAGTTCGCGACGGCAGCCGGTGGTTACGCCTACGTGACGAGCCCCGTTATCGCCGGTCTTTCGGTTGACTCCGGGCTTTCGATAGGCGGGACACCGGTGACAATAACAGGGTCAAACTTCGCCGGGGGTGCTGCCGTGACCTTCGGGGCGGTGGATGCGGCCTCAGTCAACGTCGTCAGTTCCACACGGATCGATGTCACGACGCCCCCTGGTACCGCAGGGACCACCGTCGATGTGACGGTGACGAATCCCGCCGGCGGAGGAACGTTCACGCTGCCCAACGCCTTCCGCTACGGCACAATCCTTCTAAGTTCTAGCTTTGAAACTGGCGACTTCAGCGAGTGGTCCGGTTACTACCAGCATAACCCCAATGTAAACTCCGTCATCACGGGGGTTCCGGGTGGGGATGTCCACTCGGGGACGAAAGCCTATCGAATCCATTTCGTGATTTGCGGTATTGATGTGCCAGCGGCCACGACCTTATCCCAAACCAGCGGAAGTCATCCAGGGACTTACTATGTTCGGTACACCTACTACACGACGGATGGTTTCGAGGGCGCGAATCATCCTGGCGAAACGAAGGCGTCGGTCGAGCAGAGCTTTACCGTTACCGCAGGAAATGACCTTACGGTAGCCTCTCCACCCGCAGCTATTGGACTCACGGGTTGGAACGTCTATATTTCCGACACGACCGGCAACGAGAAAAAGCAGAACACAACTCCAATTCCCCTTGGTACTGATTGGACGCAGAACGCGGCGCTGTTGACCGGAACTACCGCTCCACCCACGACTAACACGGCCTGCGGCGGAGCCCAGCAGGACAACAATCAGGGCGTGTACCAGATGTTTAGAACTGCTCAAGGGTATCCCACGGGCCTACACCATGTATTTGTTCGTGGCTGGGTTAAGTTTCACGCCAACGCGGGGGAAACAAATCCTGACCTGGGGCATATACAGCGGAAGACGTTCTATTTGAAGGGTGCAATCGCCAATCAACAATTCGGTTACGCTGCCACGGTGACCACTTACGCACCTGACAATACGCTTACCTTAAGAATGACTTACAGTGTTTACGCTCCGCCGCGTGCCTCTAATTGCGACCCAGTTGGAATATACGGCGCGGAGGGTGTGCTTTTTACTTACACCTACGACACTTGGTATGCCGTTGAGTTTGAGTGGCTTCAAAACAGCGCCCCAGGGGTCGCGGATGGCGCTTACTGGGTTTGGGTGACTCCCGAAGGTGGGGCCACGCAACTGGTAGGGGGGCACGCTGATCGAAGTACATCGGGAGACTGCACTGCTGGTGTTGATTCCATTACCGTGGGGGAGCAGGTGAATCGGTACTATGCCGCAGACGTTGTTGACGAATACCGCTACTGGGACGACGTGATAATCGCCGATGCCTATATCGGCCCGTAGATTCCTCCGCCTTAATTGGTGCCTGTGGCCATGTGCGCCCTCGCGGAATGAGCCAGTCGACCTCTTTCCGGGAGTCGTGTGTAATTGCCTGAGTTGTTAAGGGAGAGCGACGCATGGGCGAGTGGGACACCAAGACTCAACTCGAGATAGCTCATCAGGCCGGAGAGGCAGCGAAGGTACATCCGAACTCGCCCGGCTCCTTCCTTGCGGTTTTCCACTTCCAAGGTTACGCCTGGGATTTCCTGGAGCGTCTTTACGCGCGCGTGGCTGACCACTTGGCGTCGCACGGTATCCCCACGCTCGTGGCCTACCCCTCCTTGTACTCAGCGCCCGCCGGTCTGGCAGGAAGCGCTGCGCGCCCCATCGTCCTGGACGGCTCCCTGCAGGGTTCGCAGTCGATCCGCGCAATGCAGGAAGTGATTCGGCGTGAGAACGTTCGGGTCGTCAACTTCATTGACTCGCCCGTGCGAAGCGTGCACTACCTTCGCCTGCGCCGGGCCGGCGTGCGGCGGATCATCGTGTACGATCATACGTCGGGAGAGCGAACCCGCCCCCGCGGGTTCAAGCGTGCCGCCAAGTGGCTCCTGGCGCGCACTCCCGGAATCGTCGCCGATATGGTGATGGGAGTGAGCGAGTACGTTGCTCGTCGTCAACGGGAGGTGGCGCTGATTCCGCCTTCCCGAGTCACCACGGTTTGGAATGGCATTCCCATCGTGCCCACAAATGAAGCTGTGGCGGCTGACGTTCGCGCCATTTTCGGCTTGGCCCCTGGGCGCCCCGTGATTCTATGCGCCTGTCGTGCCACGCCCGAAAAAGGTGTGGCTTATCTCTTCGGCGCGTTCAGCCGTCTCCTCGAGTCCGAAGCGTCGTCTGCTCCACGCCCCGCGCTGGTCTATCTCGGCGACGGTCCGCAATTGGCCGAATTGAAGTCGTTGCGAGACAGCCTCTCCGCAAAAGACGACATCATCCTGGCCGGCTATCGCCCGGATGCGAGGGAGATCATGCAGGGGGCGGACTTATGCGTGATACCCTCCGTATGGCAGGATGCCTTCCCGCTGGCCGTTCTGGAGGCAATGGCTTGCGGCAAGCCTGTCATCGCCACAGAAGTGGGCGGAATCCCCGAAATGATCACCCCTGACGTTCACGGGCTTCTCGTGCCGCCCGGAGACGAAGCGGCACTCGCCGCAGGCCTCCGCGCGCTTCTAGCGGACCCCGCGCGTGCAGCGTTGTTGGGCGTCGCGGCCCGCCGGCGTGTCGCCGAAGAGTTCACCCCGGAGCGCCAGTTTCGGCGCGTCACGGCGCTGGTTGAAGAAGGATTCGGGAGTGCCTGTGATGCGGTGCGTTCGGCCTTTGACCCGACCTGACGGCTGGCGGCAATCAGGCGTGCTCGAATGGCCGTGCATCTTCCCTCCCACTTGAGGTGGTCCGCCGTTTGCTTTAACTCCAAACTCTTCGGACGGTCGCAGCATGGATGCTCGGTCCAACGAAAAATTGAACCTTGACGGTCACTGGAGTCTGACCGAAGCAGCGTTTGAAACCATAGTCCGGTTGATGTCTGCAATGGGAGAGCCCAAACAGATCGTGGAGTATGGCAGCGGACCGAGCACCGTCCGGTTGGCGATGGCATTTCCTGAGGCCGGGATTACATCGATCGATAGTGATAAACAATCGTTCGAGAGCACCAAGGCTTTAATCGATGAGTTCGTGAAACAGTCCCGGATCATCCTTCGATACCGGCGGTTGGGGTTCGAACGGTACGGATCCGGCGAAATACTCTCATACCAGCACGAGCCCTTGGATGACCTGCCCATTGATTGTGTGATTGTTGATGGGCCTCCCTTTTATACGTTGAGGGGCAGAGAAGCATGCCTCTACCAGACGTACAGTAAGATTCGAGTTGGCGGCATTGTATTCTTGGATGACTGTTATCGCGAAAGTGAAAGAATTGTAGTCGGCAATTGGCTGTCGGTCTTTCCTGGGAGTTTTCGTCTGGAGATGATCCCCGTGGGTCATACCTTGGCCGTGCTGCGAAAGGTTACCTCCGTCGAACCGAGGTGGAACGATCCGCTGAAATCGAGAGACAGTTCCTTTGTGAGTCGTGAATACCAGGAATTCAAATCGGCAATGCTCCACATGGACGAAGACGCCTGGCGCCAGGCATGGGGGGAGAATGTTGTACATATGCGCCATCTGCTTGACGCGATCTACGAAGCTTATGGCGTTGCGCCGGAGCAAGTCCGGGCGGCCGCCCTGTCTGATTCCCAGCTTGGGCTCTTTGGCCGCTGGCTTCTAAGACGCCGTTCTTTTAAGACGTTACGGCGCTTGCTGAATCCGAAATAATACGGCGGGGAGCTTGGTGAAGCAGCGCCACGACGGGTGATGACCTGGAGCCGCGAACTCAATTATAATGGGAGTTGTGGAAGAACTAAGGTGAAGGTCAGCCTGGTGAATCACGTTCAGACTTCGGTCATTATCCCAACCTATAATTACGGCAGATTCTTGCGGGAAGCGATCGAGAGTGTCTTTGCCCAGACGGTTAGCGATTTCGAGGTCATCGTTGTCGATGACGGGTCCACCGATGATACGCCGGAGATTCTGGCATCGATTTCCGACCCTCGGTTGCGAAGCTTCAGGATTTCCAACAGCGGGAGCAGCGTCGCCAGGAACCGGGGGATGCAAGAAGCTTCCGGCGAATTCATCGCCTTTTTGGATGCCGATGACCGCTGGCGCCCCCGCAAGCTTGAACTGCAATTGTCCATCCTGATGTCGGAGCCTTCCGTGGGCGTGGTGTTCACGGATTTTGTAAGATTCAACGAGGATGGATTTCTTCCGAATCATTTCTCGTTCTGTCCGGACTTGAACACCATTGAAACGCGCCCGGCCGCGCAAGGGCCGGGCCGTGTCATCACGGGCGATGCCTTCTGTGAGCTCATCTCTCTCAAGTTGCTTCTGGCTTTTCCTCCAACCTTGTTCTTTCGCCGGTCGGTCGGGCAAGGTCTGGAGTTCGCACCGAGTTTAAGACAAAGCCAGGATTTGCATTTCATGATGCAGCTCTACGCGCGGACCCAGGTTGCGTATATTTCCGAGCCGCTGGTGGAAGTGCGCCGCCACCAGACCAACACTTCCAGGCCCGGGGTCGAGAAGGAAAAATGGAATCTTCAAGCGTTGTTAATACTGGAACGAGATGTTGACTCGGCCAGACACAGACGGGCCGTTCGTGCCCGGATCGGGAGGACGCTCGCGGGCATCGGTTATCAGTATTCCTTGCAAAGAAAACTGATCCCATCCGCAAGGTACTATCTGAAAAGCCTGGGGTACCCAAGTTATCGTCTTAACGCGCTCAAGCACCTTTTGGCTCTTCCAATTATGCCCCTGATCCATTCAAAATCCGGCGGAGAATGAGACGCAGACGCAAATCTAAGTAGCCCGGACAATCCACTCTGGCCGCTGAGTTCCAGGCCTATTGCGACGCGATAGAGGGTCACTTGCTCCGCTAGCCCACACCAGATTCACATTTCTCTGATAATATGCGCTTATCGCACGACGGACTTGACGAAGGATGATTCAGTGCTCCTCTCGCCCACAACGCTTGATCTTTGGGTTTCTTCGAAACTGGCCGGATTCTTAGGGCAGTATCCGCTCTTCGACGCGGCTGTCCAAAGCGCCATCCGGCACAATGTGCTGGGAGGGGTCTGGTACGCGGCGGCGCTGTTTGTTGCCTGGGTGGTCGGTACACGGCCCGGGCAGGAGCCGACGAAACGCCGGAGCCTGACCATTCTCCTGGCCACGGCGATGGCCGTTCTTTTCAGCTTTCCTGCGGCGTATTTGATTTCCTGGCTGCCCCCTTCCCGATATCCCGCCTTGGCGGATCTGTATCCCGCCTACATCGAGGGGAACGTCAACTTGAATTCCTTCCCCAGCCAGTCAGTCGCCCTTTACACGCCGGTGGCGGCAGGCATCTACTCGCTCCACAGGTTTGCAGGCGTTCTGCTCTGGCTCGGCTTGCCTCTGCTGGTGGCCCTGCCACGCATGTACGTCGGAGGTCACTACCTGACCGACGTGATGGTAGGGTTCCTGCTGGGGATGGCGGGGTACATGGTCTCTCGCTACCTGCTGGAGCCCAGGCTGGGCGAGCGTTTGCAGCGGTTCATGGATCGTCCGGGAGCAGTCCGCGTGCTCACCGAGATGGTGGTTTTTGCCTGGATCCTCCAGATTGCAGTGGGATTTCGCGATGCCGTGTGGTTCCGGAACGGACTGAGGATTCTGCTGCAGGCGGTTTTGAGGTCTTGAGGTAAACAGCCACTCGGAGATTCAGACGGGGCTCTGCCGCATTTCCCTGCGAGGAGTCCGAGGCCAAAAGTCAGGCAGGCCTGGCTGGAGTCTTCACTTGTCCCTCTGCAAGTTCAGGGGAGACAACGGACTATCCCGGGCCCGACCCATTTGGTAATGGGAAGCGGGAGCCGCTGCCAAAGCCAAATTGCCAGTCGATACCTGGGGTTTTGCGGATTGAGTTCAGGCAATTCATTACCCTTGGGCAACCAATAGTTCCAATAGAGAGGCACCTCATGTGAACTCCATTGGAGCTTGAACTTGTGCGGCCCGGAGCCAACTGTGGACCGGCCAAAATCGAAGACCCGGTATCGCCGCTCGAGAGCAAAACAAAGCATCTTCCAGTACATGAGCATGTTGGGCGCCATCGAGTTGTATTGATGTAAAGAGGCACCCCAGATAGTCTCCAGTGTGTCCCGGAAGCCACTCATGAGCGATGCCGCGATAGCCTTGCCTTGGTGACGGACGACGACGACGTGGGTGTCGGAGGGGAAGGTCCGAAGGATCTCCCGGAAGAAGTTGCAACCATACACGGGGGTGCCAAGGTCCCGCATCGTGTGCGCGAAAATCTCGTAGAAGTCGTGCAGGCCCTCGATCCCACATACTTCTGCCGTCAGGCCCAACTTGATGGCTTTGCGTATCTTGGTCCGCACCTCGTGGCGCAAGGCGCGCAGCATTTTCTCCTCGTCGGGGCCGACCTCCATTACTACGGACACCTTGTTGGTCTTTGCGGGCAGAGCCAGCGAGTGGTCGTGGCGATGACGGAGTTCCAGGTGTCTGGCCTTCAGTTGCTGGCACAGCTTGATGCCTTCTCGGAGCAGTGCGTCCTCGGCGGCCTTGTCCTCGGCAACCACTCCGCCGGCATTGAAAAACGGCAGCGAAGTCAGGAAACTCCCGAACAAGCGGCTGTGTTGCCAGACCAGGGGGAGGATCCCCCCAACATGGCCACCGTCGCGGGCCATCAGGTAAAAAGTGGGCCAGGCAAAACTCCTCTCGATGACTTCCTTCCAGTGCCAGCGATGGTAATTCGTACAATCGCTGTGGCTCTCCGTGAACTGCTGCCACAGGGCCGCTTCGTCCTTGCTTTCCGCCTTCACAATCTGCATTTCCGGCTCGCCTCGCATGCGATGATGAGTGATCTAAGCATGGTCCATCTTGAATCCTAACACGGCCTTGGGTTTTCCGCCGGGCCGGCATGGACCACGCTCATGTTATTTGAACGTTAATGGCAGGAGCGCCTGGAATGGAGGAAGGGTCCCTGCGGGGTGCTACTTCGGCCCCGCCTCGCCAGTAAGGTCAGAGCGGGACGCTGTGTTGCTGTTGAGGAGCAACGCCAGACGACGCGCGCATGACTGGATCATTCGAAACGACCTCTGCACGCCATCGAGGTCTCCTGTGTAGGGATCTTCAATCTCACCCTCGGTTGCGGATTCCGGATCGCGGTAGTCACCCAACAGTGCGATCTTGCCTTTGAATTGCGGGAACCGCGCAAGGAGCTCGGCCTCGTTCTGATAGTCCATGACCAGGATCAGGTCCG
>Ga0315289_10008776_pt1 | contig 14585 bp, 10 predicted proteins | sample YL17G11_40_MG_FD_203452 | JGI IMG/M metagenome (GOLD analysis project Ga0315289, IMG submission 203452) | Sediment microbial communities from Yellowstone Lake, YNP, Wyoming, USA - YL17G11_40 | ecosystem: Environmental > Aquatic > Freshwater > Lake > Sediment | place: USA: Wyoming | collected...
TAACCTAATTCCTCCTTATTATTTGTGAAAGAGTATTTCGATTTCTCCCGTATTCACCCTAAAACTCAGGGACAGGGTATAGATCAACTTTCAGGTCCTATCGAGTTAATCTTACACCCAATAATCTCCTCATCATAGGTCATCGCCACCTCCTGACCCGGCTGAAGCACGAGGTAATCACTGTGTGTATCCTCAGCCCAATCCCCCTCCAGCATGCCACGGATCAGCGTCAGGTCACCCGCCATCCGCTCAAAAACCCAACCCCGGCGGGTCGCCTCAGCCTGCGCTCGGTCCTCCACCATCGCGTTATCGGCTATCCCCAAGTCGATATATACCGCTCTCTTGTAATGGGCCTGCCAGGCTCCCATGACCTCCATCAGGTAATCCGCGTTCTCCTTCCCATATTTCTGGACATATTCATCGTAAATTGCCTGCAGGTCGGTATCCGTGCCCGAACCCATCGATAGGGATGAGCCTGTGCCATCCTCGCGCTCAATATAATCCTGCGAATACCAGTAGGTACCGGGATAATTCTCAAACTGGTCGCGATAGCGGAGACGGCTACCCAGGAACAGGGTAATGCAATCGTGCGCCCGGGGGATGACCAGTGGCACATTCCGCGCAACCAGCCCGGCGGTCGCCTGCCCACACAGTCCATAAGCCAGTAAGACCGCATCATAGCTCCGACTTTGCGTCCCGTCGATCAAGGCCTGCAGGCGTGTGCGCAAGTCAGCCGGCTGGTTGTGCAGGCCGCGCTGCAATAACTCGACATCGACGATATGCGGCGAACGGGCAGCACATAAATAAACTGGCCGTGCGAGGGCCTCACAGGTAATGCATTTCAACCACATAGCCTTCCCTTCCTGTTTTAGCATTCTATATTCTCCTATAACTTCTCAGCTTTGGCCGTAGAAGGTCGAAAAAAGGGTGAGCGTGGGGCATGCGCCCCCACGCAGTCCCTTTTTCCGAGTAATGATTTTAACCGAACCCAAACAAACGACGTGCAAATAGCCTCGCTACCGGACTAGTTTGCATCCTGCCAGCTAAGGTCATCTGACAGATGCGGAAGCGCCCGGTACCATAGGATATCTCTGCAGCAGCCAAAGCCGGCTGCCAATCGCTCTCCCAGGACCCATTCCCGCTGGTCAGGATGGGACGCCAACCCTCTGCCGTAAACGTTGTCGCCAACAGTGGTGTGACATAACCCTTATCGGCATCATACCAGAATTTGAAGTCATCCGCATTAAAGTCTGTTACCAAGGGGTGATCCGTAGCCCGGGAGACAAAATGGACCGGGTTCATGCCGCAAGGGATGACCTTCACGGTACTTTCAGCCACCTGGTATTCGCCCTCCCGCAGCTCGAGGAAGACAACGGTTGCACCTTGTCGTGCGGCATCCAGAATGGCGGCTTCTTGCTTTTCATATTGGGTGAAATCGTCAATCAGGATAGTAGTCGTTTCGCTGTCCTTAATATCCTCGAACTGGGTCGGCGACAGGTTGAGCTCTCGTGCTAACCGGGCTGCTTTGCCCTCCAGATTACCGGTTATATACAACCGTCTCTGACTCGTTACAGGAGGGATAGACACGGGCTCTGGAAACACCTCCAGGGTCACTGCACAATCATGCAGCACTCGCCCTTCCGGGTCCAAAAGCCCCAGGCGAACCGTTATGGGGATGCGGATGTCGGTTGTTGGCATTGGCAAGGGCAAGAACCCCTGGAAAGCGGCATCACAAACCGGAACATGCGCCCTGACCCGCTCGGCCATAAGAACATGGCCTCCCAATTCCACCTGGTAATGCAGATAGGCAGGGTCTGGCGCAAACAGCCGGTCATTGCAGACCCAGGCTTCCAGCCGCGCAGTCTCACCGGAGAAGAAGGCATAGCGGTCTGTGCGTAAATTCACCATCAACGGTGTTAACGCTTCACGGTAAACAAAATAAGCCGGTTTGGGCTGCCGCTCTTCGTCCATGATGGCCTTCATCCAGCCTGCAGGAAATGCATCGATGAACAAGTGAATTGCGCAGGAATTCAGGCGGCAATCCCTCCGGTACGCCTCCGTCATCAAGCGTGTAATCCAGGCTTGGTGCCGCTGGCTGGCATCCACCCAACCCTTCAAGGTGTGCTGTGTATCGAACCACATGAAATGGTAATCGCCTGTCTGGGCATTCAGGATTTGCCTGGGATTCCAACCTTTTTCCTCTTCGACCGTTTGCGGCAGCCATTCCGGTGGATAACGGCTGCGCATTATGTCGACCGGGTCCAATCCCTCTGAACCAAATTCGCCACAGGCGTAAAACCAGCCGGGTTTCACCGGCTGCCAGTAGCCCTTGTGCAGCTTGCCCAGATCAACCCCGTGTCCGTTGTACCAGCCGCAGTAGCAGTGGTTATCTGGGAGGCCCGGCGCGGGTGGGTCGTAATCACCGTCCACCGGCTTGATGACCCGGTCCGGGTTTGCCAGCCGCACAGCCTGGTCGGCAGCCGTAAAAAAGCTCTCCAGCTCCGGGCGTGCCAGGTGGCGGGAGACCTGCACCCCCGAGGCAAAGGGGCGCTCTTTCGCAGGGAGCGGCTCGTTGATATAACTGATCAGGATATTACATGGATGGCAGCGCACCAGTCGCTCCATCTCCTCCACCTGCCGCACAGCCTCGCTGAACTGGTTCCGGCGCAGAACGGCAAACAAGGGTAGGTCGGTCTGTGTCATCAGGCCAAGCTGGTTACACATCTCGTAGACTTCAGCCTGCACGGGCCGCTGGGTCAGGCGCCAATAGTTCAGGTGGCAGATCTTAGCCAGCAGGATGTCATCCCGCAGCTGCTCCCAATCCTTTTTTATGACATCCTGTTGCTCAAAACCCATCGTGTTGGCGCCACGTAGACGGACCTCTTGACCATTGAGATAAAAACGCCCTTTCGGCTCACTGATCTCGTCCATGCGGAATGAACGCATACCGAATTGGCAGGCTCGCTTATCCAGCAGCAGGTTATTTTCATCATGTACGCTCACCCGCGCCTAGTAGAGCCAGGGATTCTCAGTATCCCAAACCCGAGGTTCAGGCACCTCAAACGGCACCCGGAAATAATTGATCCCCGGTCCTAACGGACCATGCGGCTTATACTTTAAATCCCGAGAAACCGTCCCCCGGAAGTTCTGCCCGAAGACTGAAAGCTCCAGGGTCGCTGGCTTTCGCAGTCTGTGGCAGTTGTAGACCTCAACCCAGACCTCAGCGCGCTGTTCTTCCAGGATCGGGCGAATAAAAATGTCATGGATGTGTACAGGCGCGCGGGCTTCAATTGATACAGGCTGGTAGATTCCCATGCCTGGCGGACAGTGATGCCAGCCTAGCTGGGGGTCGTCCCAGCCAGGACCGGTCGCTGCGTACAGCTTGTCGCCTTCATTCAGATATCCATCCTCCCCCCAGGAGCTGTTGCCCATGCAGATGGCATCGTTCTCCACACGCACGAGCAGGATATTCTTGCCCAGATGGGCAACCGAAGTGAAGTCAAACTCGAATGACGCAAAAAAGCCTTCATGGGAACCTAAATAAGTTCCGTTGATGAAAACATGCGCCCGGTAATCCACGCCCCGGAAGCAGATGAACAATGCTCCCTTGGCAAGCATATCTTCGGTGATCTGGAAGGTCGTCCGATAGTAAGCCGTGGCGCGGCCGAGCGGACCGCCATAATGCGGGATGCGTACGCTTTGCCACGGACCAGTCCCGATGATAGGCCCAAGGCCATCCACCAGGTCAGCTTCAGTCTGCAGGCGCCAAACAAACCGTTCCAGGGGGAGTATGAGGCGCGTCGGTTCCAGCGATGGGGTAAGATTGCGCTGGAACTTCGCATATCGACGCCGGTATTTCGCAAGTTCGCGCTGTAGTTGGGCTGCAGTTTCAATCTTTGGGAGGGGGCGAAAAACCGCATCGGGGTTAAACCTCCCGGTTGGCAGATAGCGCTCTGGCAAAGCTGGCGGCTGCGGTTCAACCAAAGTCATAGACACACTCCCTGGCTTCGTCGTACATTGCGAGGATGTTCTCGACCGGCGTGATGGCCTGCAGGTTGTGGCAAGGTGCGAGGATGAACCCGGTCCGGTCATGCCCCAGGGTCTCGAACAGCCAGCGGACCTGGGAGCGCACCTCATCGGGTGTGCCAAAAGGCAACGTCTGTTGGTTATCCACCCCACCGTGGAAACACAACTTTGCACCGTATTGCGTCTTGAGAGCTACCAGGTCCCAGTCCCCGCAGCGCCACTGGATGGGATTGAGGATATGGATGCCCATCTCCACCAGCCGCGGAAGCAGCGGGCGCAGGTCGCCATCATCATGGTGAAAGACCGCGATCCCATAGGATTTAGCCAGGTCGATGGCGCGCTGCATCGGTTGGCGATAGAACGTATCAAACACTTTCGGGTTGATCAGCAAACCAAATTGAGAGCCGAAATCGTCTGTTACCTGGGTGATGTCAATCAAACCTCTGGCGGCCTCATAACACCGGCGGTGGTATTCGCTGAAGAAATCCGAAACGCGTTCGATGAGATAATGGGTGAACTCTGGGCGCAGCAGCGGGTCCATCAGGGACCTTTCCAGGCCGCGCAGCCGGTTGTGCCAGTAGAATATTGCTGTATAGCCTGTACTGATCGCTCGACCCGGGTATCTTGCAATGAGGCTGGGCAGAGCGGTGTAATCATACCAGTACGGTGAGGGCCAGGGATATGCTTCCAGGTCTGCGATAGTCTCCGCCCCCGCCAGGGGATAATGAACCTGTTCATCGTAGACTCCGGAGGTATAGGCTTGCTTGCGGTAGCCCATGCCCCATTCGTCGACCCGATAATCACCTTCCACCTTGAGCGGAGGGCCGACATAAGGTGGGGGAACATCCATGATTCCGTCGATCTCCAGCCTGTCATACAAGTCCAGGACATTATCTACATGGAAGTAGGCATAGAGCTTATCAAAGACCTCTTGCGTCGCCCAGAGGTCAGTAGGCAGCCTGTCGAGAGGCTGGTGGCTGATAGCAGCCAGGATGCGTTCGCGATGGTTCATCTGTTTTCAGTGAAGGTATTTTAATTAAGCTGTTGTGATGAATTGATTTTTAGCCATCATCACATCGTTACCCGATGCCCCGCCAATCTAACGTTATAGGCGCTCTCTTATCCGCCGATTCCATGATCGCCTCGATCACCACATCCACGTTAAGCCCATCCACCACATCCGGTTTTCCCTGGTAACGCCGTTCCAGGCAATCTGCAAAATATTTCATTTCGACATCGAAGGGATTGATCGCCGGAAAACGATATTCGGTGGAAGTCTCCCGCTCATTGTCATAATACACCAGCAAGGCTGGGTTGTTGTCCGGTTGGTCCCACTTGACAAAATACAGCTCCAGGCGACCGCCTACCCCATTGATCTGGATAAATTCATCCCAGGCGTTCCGTTCGTAACCGATGCGCTTGAGGGGATGGGTGGCGGCTTCGAAGGTGACTACCAGCCCGGCATCATACTCAAAAAGCGCCGTGGCTTTGCGGTCAAACCGGGAATTGGGCATATAGTCCACATGGGCGTATAAGCTGCGCGGTCGGCCAAGCAGGTTCAGGGTCATATCGATCATGTGGCTACCACCGCACTTCACGATCGCCCCGCCGTAATTTTCCAGGACGGAGTTTAACCTGTCCTCAAAGTCGATCGCGTAATAATTCTCACCCCACTGCTGGTAAACCCGCACCTGGGCACTGAACAGTCTACCCAGTCGGGGCAGCAGCTCCTTGGCTTTCTGGACCGCCGGGATGAAACGTTTCATGTAAGCCGTTAAAAACAACTGCCGGGATGCCAGAGCTGCCCGGGCTACCTCCTCGGCTTCCTGGGCGCTGTTCATCATCGTCTTTTCACAGATCACATCTTTACCCGCCTGTAGCGCTGCCAGACACATCTCGCGATGATATTTAGCATTTGTGAGTACGCTGACGACCGTTACCTCTGGGTCAGCGAGTAGATCGTGATAATCGGCTGATAAGCGCGCTCCCCAGGCTTCTTGATAAGGCCGGGCGACCTCAGATCTGATATCCGCAATGTGTACGACTTCGGCGCCGGCTTTTTTCAACCCGGCAAAGTGGAAGCGCGATATGCCTCCACACCCGATAATACCAAACCCAGGTTTCATGACGGTACTCCTTTCAAGCGACCTGCACCAGCTCAATCCCCTCGCCGGTACCGAGGTTGCGCGAATACTGCTTATCAACGGGGTTGTTCCAATGCTCATGGACACCCAGGCTGGTCAGCCCTCCGCCATCGCCCGCGGGGTCATAGCGGGTTTTCGAGGGTGGTTTGTCGGCCAGGGCGGATTCGTGCAGGTAATTATCGGCAGTGCTGTTCGGAGGCAAAACGTCCGGGAGCTTCAGGATGGTCGGCTCCGAACGCAAGAAGTCCAGACCGACCGAGTCGATCGCCACGCCGTCCTGGGAGATAAAAAGGCTGGAGGGCCAATTATTACCAAATGGCTTGGACTGCCAGCGGCTGTCGTGCGTGATCTCATCGCTCTGATTTTCAGACGCATACAGGCCATCTAGCATGAACAGTAGCGTCTTCGCGCCAAGGTGTTTGTGCCCCATCAGGTCAACCAGGGCATTATAGGTGCCCATGGGGCGCTGCGGCCAGGTCCATTCCGGGCCCCAACTGTAGTCATGGGCGGCAACGTAACCGTGGATATTGGCCCCCTGGGGTGCCTGCTGGGTCGGCTTGCCTTCCAAGTCAGAGCAGAGTGTACCGAAGTGGTTCTTGGCGCACAGGGAAACCCCCGCCAGGTTGTGGCCTTTGAGCGAAGCCAGGTTGATGATATATTGCGCCTGAGTGACACAGGTGGGCAGGTAGGTGGGATTGCCGTGGACATCCTCAGACCAGTGAATCTGACATTTGAGGTCGCGGCGATAGACTTCTTTACCGATACCGCCGGCCCAGTCGACAAATTGTACGCCAGCCAGCTCGGGTGTACGGCAGCGCTCAGTGACCGAGTCGGGGATGTAGCGTGTCGCATCGTAGACGGCAATGTCCGTGGCAGGGACACCCGCCTCAGTCACAAGCTGGCGCAGCAAGGCGTAGATCATTGGCGGAGAGGTAAAAGAGGCGTTGCCCTGGTAATTGGGCGAACCGCCGGTGTTCATGTTGATCTTTATGGCAATCTTCTCCCCTGCCTGGTAGCCTGTGCCTGGTCGGTCGTGGGTATTATTGAAATACTTGAATAGCGCTTGCCAGGCAGCCCTATCATCCGGCTGGCCGGTCTGCTTGCGCAGAGCCTGAGAGAACATCTCGCTGACCGTAGCCTGGTCGATATTGCCCTCATCCCACCAATGGCCGGTCGATCCATCCCAGCTGGTCGCCTCAGGGTTATGGACCCACACGACGCGACCGGGATAAATCCCTTTGGCAATGCCGATGGGTGACGTGGACGAAGCTACAGATACAGCAGTCGGTTGAGGTGAAGGGACCGGGGTGGATGGGCCGGTTGGCTGCAAAGTCTGTACAGGACTTTTACGCTGGCAACCAACTACAACCAGCCCTGCCGCGAGCGTGCCCATAATCTCCAAGAACTCACGCCGCGAGAGAGCCTTTTCCTGATTTGACGGGTTGGATTGTTGATGGTGTTTACCGTTTGAGCACTGCTTCATTGAACATCTCCTAATATTATTTTATAGAGCAGTCGGACGGGGTGCTCTGAATAGCAATTTATACAGGTGGTGTGTTAGCCGTGAGGCTGAAGATCTCCGGAACTTCTTCCCAACGCTTTTCGAAACACGCTCCTGTTACTTGCTGCCATTCCTCTTCCGCGGCCGCATCGAAGACCCGATCCGACACCACCGCAGCTTCATCCCACTCCATGTACATCAGTAGGGTCGTTCCTTGGCGGTAGATGCGCAGCTCGGTATACCCGCTTTCGCTCAGGTTTTTGACGATTTGAGGCGGTATCTGGTTATGCAGCCGTTCATATTCAGCGATCATATCGGGGTGCAGTGTGGCGATATTCATCACGCGTTTCACCTTGCGTTTTAGCGGAGCATCGCTCTCAGGGGGTTGGGCTGTTGGCTTACCGGTTGGCTCTGGTATGGATAACTTGCTGCAAGCGGTTAGAAGATAGCCGCCGGCCAGCATCCCCAGTCCGGCAGTCACCAGGTGGAGAAACTCATTGCGTGTGATGTCTGTCATGCTCATCCTCTCACGATTGAACGATGAATGCCCGGCTATCAGCCCCCTCTGCTGTTTCGATAGGTGATTTTACCCTGTGCAGGTCATTATCCGCCAGGATGACCTCGTGACAATCTTCCCCTTCCGCGCGTACAAATGTCCCGATGTCCGTTAACGCCCGGCAGCCATGGATAAACGCCCGGCGGGTCTGGCGGAGGCGGATCAAAGATTCAACTTCCGGATGACCCTGAGCGCGAAAACTGGACAGCTCCAGGTCCGCAACATCATCACAGACCACTGCCGGGCGCAGATCCGGGCCTGCCAGGTCAAAGCGGACGTTATGCAGGGTGAGTTCTTGAGCGTGACGGGCGTATAACCCATATGCCGGAAGGACACCGAACATGTGATACTCCGGGTAATGGTCCCTCAGCTCGGCGATGTCCCGTTGGGCGGCTTCCTCACGCGTCCCACCACCCGGGAAGGTGATGTGAATGTTGCTCAATGTCACCCCTTCGACATTGTGACCGGGTAGCCCGGTGATGTTGATACAGGAGTGTTTTTCACCCGGCCAGGAGGGCACCTCGTGCTTCAGCGGGTAGGAGTTATCGGCTACACGCGCCCGAATGTTGCTGAACGAGATGTTACGGAGCTTTCCCACCGGCAGCGCCTCTTTGCGCTCAAACCGCCATCCAAGCCATTCAGCCAGGCGCAGGGAGATCGGTCCCGTGACGTTGTCCATCACCAGGTTGTCGTAAGAGATGTTCTCCATCACGCCCCCCTCGACGTTCTGGATCTTAATCGCGCTCCCATAGGTGTCGTAAATCACGCAGTTTGAGACGGCTATATCTTTTATAACACCCGTGGAATCGGGGCCGATACGGAAGGCAGACCAGCGGCTGCTGATCACACAGTTGGTAATAACAAAGTTCCTGGCGGACTTAAATATCGGGATGGCATCGTCGCCGCAGGTCATGTTGCAGTTAGAGATGTATACGTTCTCGCAGGCGATGAAATCGAACCCATCATTGTTTTGGTTAGCGCGGTTGTCAACCCAGACCCCGCTGATCTTGATATCTTTGCTGGCTTCGTACTTCGACAGCCAGGAGGGCGCGCTTTTCAGGGTTAAGCCCGTGATCGTGAGATTGCGGACGCGCACAAAATGCAACAGCACCGGGCGGATGAACGATTCGCCGCTCGGTGCGTAGGTAACATCCTCGATATTAAAGCCCTCGGCGCCGCACGGGAAAGCCCAACCTTGACCATCGATCGTGCCCTCGCCAGCCAGCCCGATATTTTCAGCATCAATCGCATAGATAAGACAGTCCCCTTCCAGATGGGGGTCCTCGATGGTGTAATGCTTGAGATCCGTGCTGCCCAGCAGCCTGGCCTGTGCAGCCAGGTATAGGGTGACATTACTTTTGAGGATCAGGGTACCCGTCAGATAAGTGCCGGCCGGGAAGAAGACGGTGCCGCCGCCGTTCCTGGCACAGGCATCGATCGTCGCCTGGCTCGCTTGCGTGTCCAGGCTGACCCCATCCCCTTTGGCTCCAAAATCCAGTACTGAAACGCGATCGGAAAGCTTTGCTTTTTCAGCCATTGTATATCTCCTCTCTTTTTTTATTATAGTCTTTTTAATTTAAGTCAGCCTATCATCTCCATGACAAAAGTAACAAGATTAAGTGGCTCTTCAGGAATTTGCGTAGTGGATCCCAAAGATCCGATTAAGTGCAAAGCGTTACATCCTGTTTAGCTGCATAGTAGTAAAAGCGATTCCCTATTGACTTTCTGATAAATCAATGCTATTAATGTATATACAAAGTCCCTAGTTATCCTTCCTCCTTATTGTTATAAATATATACACTTTTAGGATATTGGTTTGGCTGACTGTTTTGGCTACTTGGATCGCTTCGGAATAGGTTGTGAGCCGTGGTTGATCGAAATAGTTCAGTACCTCTCCATTTGCAGATCCGCAATATCCTCCGCTCCGAGATTTTGGAAGAGAGATATAGAGACGCCAACCTGCCGGGTGAATTGCGACTGGTTGAACGCTTCGGTGTCTCGCGCGGCACGGTTCGCCAGGCACTGAGGTCACTGGAACAGCTCGGTTTCATCCGCCGCGCCCGTGGGAAAGGTACATTAATCATTTCGAATGAACAAGCAGAGCTTCCTTCGAGTACAAATCCTATCATCGTCTCGCTCATCGTTCCCCACTGCCGGGATTCGTTTGTCCCCACCCTCCTGCTGGGAGTGGAAATGGCCATGCGTGAGCGCAGCGCTCGATTGTTTTTTAACCATACCGAAAAAAGCATCGATTTGCAGAATAACGCCTTGAATGCAGCCCGTGATTATGGAGTTTCAGGGATCATCCTTCTGCCTGTGGATGTCAGCTATCAGGATCCAGTCTTAAAGCAGCTCAATTTGGAGAAATTCCCTATCGTTCTTGTTGATCGTTACATTTACGGTTTAGATATCGATTATGTCACCACCGATGGTTACGGAGGTATGCTGCGAGCCGTACAGCACTTGCTGGCTCTGGGCCACCGTCGGATTGGCTTCGTTTGCTTCAGCCTGGAGCATACCGGACAGATGTGCCGTTTCCTGGGCTATCAACAAGCGCTGCTCGAATGGGATATCCCATCGGACCCTTCCCTCGTGTGTGAATTGGCTGAGCTACCTGATGAGAACCTTGAGGCCCTCCATCAGTATCTCACCAGTCCTAACCGGCCTACTGCAATTGTGGCGTTAAATGATTACCTGGCAGTTAAAATTATTAACTTGTGTCGGCAATCAGGCATACGTATTCCGGATGAATTAGCTCTGGTTGGCTTTGACGATATTGATATTGCAGCTCAGTTAGAGACCCCCCTGACGACGGTGACCCAGCCGATCTATGAAATGGGTTACCAGGCCGCTCAACTGCTGCTGAATAGAATTTCAGGACGATCCAGCGGCATACAACGTATCATCCTGCCCACGCATCTCACCATTCGAAAGAGTTGCGGTGCAAGGATGGCTCCTAGCATGCCTGTATCAACCTGATTGGGTTAGAAAGGAGAGAAAAGAGAGAAGATAAGTTGTCCATACGTAGTAACAAAATGACGTTTAAGAACCAGGACTTACATTCAGATTTCGATAAGGAGGAATACAATGAAACGTGGTCTGTTTATGATTGTTTCGCTGGCGTTAATCCTGACCTTCATCCTGACAGCTTGCGGTGGAGGAACCTCTGCCGGGGGCGTAAAAATTGACGAAAAAGCCCCGGTAACGGTCTGGATTGATGCAGCCCGCAAACCGGCAGCCGATAAGTACGTGGCGACCCACCCTGACAAGAAGGATATGGTCAAGTTCGAGATCGTAGACCGCGGCCAGTTCGCCGCCAAGGTGCTGCTGTTCAACAACTCCGGCAGCGGTTGGCCGGATGTCGTTTTCGCCGAGGCCCAAATTGTCATGTACAATGCCGATGCCGCTCATAACTTCCCCCTGGACCTGACGCCCTGGGTGGACAAGAAAATCATCGACGCCTTCGTCCCCGGCTCGCTGGACCCCTGCTATACGAGCGATAAAAAGCTGCTTTGCCTGCGCAACGACCTGGCTCCTATGGTTTTGTGGTACAACAAACCCCTGATGGATCAATTTGGCTATCAGGTTCCCACGACCTGGGAAGACTTCATCGCCTTGAGCGACCAGGTTGCCAAGGACCATCCGGGTTATGTGATGGGTTCAGCCGGCTCCCCAGATGTGCATCTCTTCTGGCCAAGCCAATGCCCCATCGCCAATGAAATCAGCGTCGCTAAGGTCCAGATCAACGCAACCGATCCCAAGTGTGTGCGCGTGGCCAAGATGATCGACCACATGATCGGGAACGGCACCATGTCCAAGTACGGCCAGTTCGATCCCAAGTACATCGAACTCGCCAACAACAATAAAATCTTGATGATGGAGGATGCCGCCTGGATGGGTGACTTCGTCTTCGGCGGCAAACCCGACAGCTCCTACTACAAGACTGCCGACCACCAACTGGCTGCCGCGCTGCCCCTCAAGTGGAAGGACGAGGACAAAGCTTACACCGGCGCCTGGGGTGGTGCTGCCTGGATGGTCTCCCGCCACACCAAGAACCCCCGCCTGGCAGCGGATATCGCCATCTACATGACCACCGACATCGAGGTCGGCAAACTGGTCGGCACCATGCCAGCTTATGGACCCGCTGCCGAAGAGTGGAAGAAGGGCATGGACACCAACCCGTTGTATGCCATGAATCCATATGACATCATGAAGCAGGCAGCCGGCCTGGTCAGCACGGCCGCTTTCACCGACGGTGTTCGTTACAGTATTGGTGAAGGACTCAAACCTTTGACCACAGCCATTGAACAAGACAAACCGGTTGAACCCACCCTGCCGGATTGCCAGAAACAATTACAGATCCTAGCTGAAAAAGAGGGTTACGAAGTCGTCACTACACCGTAAGCCAGCTTTGTTGTTGTCTCATTAGCAGACTTGCCTCCCCGTCCTCCGCCCCTTTTGGGAAGGGGGACGGGGGAAAGGCTTATAAACTTAGGAGGTATTCGTGACTGCTCAAACTCAAGCGATTACCAATCCAACAACCAAACCGCGACGGCGTTTCTCTATCCACCCAGCGTACATCTTCCTCGCTCCTTACCTGATTGCTATGGTGTTGTTTTCTCTGGGACCAGCGCTATATTCCTTGTTGCTTTCCTTTGCCACATTCCAGGAAGGCCGGCCGATCTTCTTTGCGGCCGGATTCAAGAACATCATCACCGTTTTTAAAGATCCTTTCCTGTTGCCTTCCTTCTGGAATGTGATCAAGTTCCTGTTGGTATCGGTACCGTTCGGGATAATCTTCGTGGTTTTCCTGTCGTTACTCCTGCACGCGCGTGCCAGTGGCCTGTCAAACATCATGCGCACCCTGTACTTTGTGCCGACTGCAGTGACGGGTCCTGCCCTGGTGCTGGTGTTCTTGTTCACCCTCAACCCGGACCTGAGCGCTTTCCGACCACTCCTGCGCGGGATAGGATTCCAGGATATTAAACAGATCGTCAATAACAACTATGCTCCAGTGGTTTTCACCTTAATGGGTTTCTTCGGTGGTGCCGGTACCTGGATCGCCATCTTTTACGGTGCTTTGCAGGGTATCTCCGAAGAGCTGATTGAAGCAGCCATCATGGATGGCTGCAATCCCTTGCAATTGGCCTGGCTGATCAAGCGTCCCCTGATTGGGCGTTACGTCGCCTACATGACCATCCTGGTGCTGGCTGGTAACGTCCAACTCTTCGTCGAACCCCAATTGATGAGCTCCGTCACCGCGACGATCTCTGCAACGTGGTCACCCAACCTGCTGGCGTATGACTACGCCTTTAGACGAGGCAACTTCGGCTCTGGGGCTGTCATCGGGGTAATAATGATGATCATCGGTATTGCAATTGCCTATGTTGTGATCAAGGCCACCGATTTTTACTCAACCGAGATCTCGGCTGGCTAGGAGGAAAACACCATGCGAATCGCCACTTCTAAAGAAAAAACGTTTTTCGACCGGCTGGCCTTTGCGATCTTTAGACGCAATATCCGCATGAGCGGCATGACCGGCATTGAAATGGCCCTCCGCCTTTTGATTATGCTGCTGTTTGCCGCTTTCTTTATCATGCCATTGATATTTTTGTTGATTGGCCCGACCAAACCCTATACAGTCTGGTACGATCGCTCGGTCCCCCCCTTGGCGATCGGCCCACTCTACGGTTATGTCCAGGCCTGGAATAACATCCTCATGTTTGGTGAAGGCCTGATCAACAAATGGTTATGGAATTCGCTCTGGTATTCTGCAACCTCCGTCTTCCTCTCCGTCGCCATTGCCATCCCGACCGGCTACGTTCTGGCTACCATGAAGTTCAAAGGACGCCGGCTTATCATGTGGCTGACCCTGATCTCTATAATCCTACCCGGCTCAGCCCTGGTTCTACCGCTGTTCCTGGAGATGAACCTCGTTCATTTGATTGATAACGCCTGGTCGGTCATCTTACCTTCGGCATTCTATCCATTTGGCGTTTACCTCGCCTATGTCTATTACAGCACCACCCTACCTAAAGATTTAATCCTGGCTGCCAAGGTGGATGGCTGCAATGAATGGCAGCTTTTCTACTATATTGGCTTGCCATTAGGGCGGACATTGATCGCCACGCTGGGCTTTTTAACCTTTAATGGCGCCTGGAACAACTATATTTTGCCGTTTTATATGTTGAACCACAAAGAGCTGTATAACCTGCCGTTAGGTATTGCCGCACTGATGAATGCCCAGGCTGGCTCGCCCGGCTTCTTGCGTGAGCTGCCCATAAACGAACCCGAAAAGGCCCTGGGTGGCCTGATCATGATCATCCCGGTGATGCTGATTTTCCTCATCGCACAAAAA
>Ga0315289_10008778_pt1 | contig 14582 bp, 10 predicted proteins | sample YL17G11_40_MG_FD_203452 | JGI IMG/M metagenome (GOLD analysis project Ga0315289, IMG submission 203452) | Sediment microbial communities from Yellowstone Lake, YNP, Wyoming, USA - YL17G11_40 | ecosystem: Environmental > Aquatic > Freshwater > Lake > Sediment | place: USA: Wyoming | collected...
TCGCCTTCGGCAAATTTGAGCGCGCGCAGTGCCGCGGCGAGGGGGGCTTCGTAACGGCTGCCGCTTTCGAAGGTCAGGAGGCGTTGAGTTGGATCGTAGCGGTAAAAGTCGGCGCGCTCGGAATGGACGCTCTGGTTCGCGATCTCCAGCAGATGTTCGATGACCTGGCGCGGTTCGATGGCGCGGTTGAGGGTCAACAAGGCGTCGTACAGCAAAGCCAATTGTTCGGCGCGCTGCTGCGTTTGTTGGAGCAGGCGCGCGTTGTACACCGCGCTGGCGGCTTGCGCGGCGAAGAGACTCAGGAGGCGCGCATTGTCTTCGCTGTATTTGCGCTCGGACTCGCCCATTTCGCTCAAGTCCAGCACGCCGATCAATTCGCCGCCGAAGATCATCGGCACATCCAACGATGCCCTGAAGGGTACTCCCTCGGCTTTAGGGGAGCGATGTTCCCACGCGCGATAATCGTCTACGATGAGAGGTTGGCGCGCTTGCGCGACGCGTCCCGCCATGCCTTCGCCCAGTTTCAAACGCAGATGGAGTGGGAGCGGATAGTCTTTGGCTACCGCAAGTTCGACCTCGCCACGCGGCGCGTCGTACAGAAAAATGGCGCCGCTGGGCGCGTGGAGCAACGCGGTGGCGCGCGCGATGATCGTCTGGAGCAGGTCGGTCAAATCGGTTTGAATCGCGAGGTCCTGCGTCACTTGGTACAACGCCGCGAATTCGTCGGCGCGGCGCTGGGTCTCCGCCAGCAGGCGCGCGTTATGCACCACGCTGGCGGCTTGCGTGGCAAAGAGCGATAACAGCCGCGCATCCTCCTCGGTGAATTTGCGGGTTGTTTTTTGGTCTTCCTCGACTACGAGAACCCCGATGAGTTCGCCGCCAAAGAGCATCGGCACTTCGATCACGGCGGTCGGGGGTGTCCCTGCGTACTTCGGTGAGCGATGAGGCCAGGTGCGATAGTCGTCCACAATCAAGGGTTGGCGCGTTTGCGCGACGCGTCCCGCCATTCCTTCACCCATTTCCAACCGTGTGCCCACCGGCGTCGAGGCATGGGTCGCGACCACTACTTGGAGATCGCCGCGCGCGCCATCATACAGGTACATTCCGCCGCCCGAACCAGCCAGGAGCGTAATCGCGCGTTGAACGATTGCCTCCAATAACCCCTGCAAGTCATGGAGTTCAGCCAAACCGCGGGTGGTCTCGTGAAGCGCGGCGAATTCATCCGCGCGCCGCTTGGTCTCGGCAAATAGGCGCGCGTTTTCGAGGGCGATGGCGGCTTGATCGGCGAAGAGACCGGCAAGCCGAATTTCTTCTTCTTGGTACGGTCCGGTCTTTTCGCTGTCGGTTATATTCAGCACGCCGATCATGCGACTGCCGGATTTGAGCGGGACGCCCAGGACGCGGCGAAAGGACTCTTTCGAGTAGGCGGCTACCTGACCCTCCCAGGTTTTGTAGTCGTCCACCATCACGGGTTGCCCGGTTTGCGCGACGCGCCCGGAAAGCCCTTCGTCTAATCGGAGGGTGGTACCCACATAATTGCCCGGCAAGTTGTGGCTGACGACGAGTTTCAGAGTTTCGTTATCGGGCTGCATCAGGTACAGCGCACCCATTCGCGCGTTCAACAAGTCGGCGGCGCGGCGGACGATGGTCGGGAGCAATTGGATGAGATCGGTTTGGGAGTTGATTTCCAGCGACGTTTCGTACAGCGCCGCCATTTGGCGTGTCAGGTGTGCTTGGGCGCGTTCGGCGCGTTTGAGTTCAGTCACGTCGCGCGCCATCGAACGGACAATCGGCGTGGCGACGCCTTCTGTGCGCAGCGTGCTGGTGTACTCGAGGAGGCGCGTCTCGCCGGTGCGAGTTTGCACGCGCATCAGTCCGCTGGCTGTGCCGTCTTTCTGGACAGCCGCCAGATAGGATTCGAATTGATCGCGGACTGGGGGCGCCAAACCGTCGCGGACATTCAGACGGGTGATTTCATGCGTCGTGTATCCGAGCAGTTGCGCCGCGGCCGGGTTTGCAGAAACAACTTGCCCTTGCAGGTTGTGCAGTATAGTTATGACCGGACTGGTTTCTACCAAGTCGCGGTAACGATCTTCACTTTCGCGCAGCGCTTGTTCGGCGCGTGTGGGTTCGGTGATATCCACGTAGATTGCATAGACGCCCACAGTTTTGCCATCGCGAAGGATAGGCACCCCATAAATCTCGACCGGTACTGGAGATCCATCCTTGCGCTGCCGTACGGTCTCTCTCTGTACGGTAGTACCATGGAGAACGTAGGATGAAAGTTGCGAGGCTTCTTCCCGACGGTTCACTGGGACAATGACATCGTTGATTTGGCGACCGGCTATTTCCTCCAGACGGTATTGAAAGGTGATCTCGAAAGCATGGTTAACGTTTTGAATGCGGTCCTGGTCATCCACCATGGCAATGCCAATCGGGGCATTGGCAAACAACTGTTGGAACAGAACCTTTTGGAGAGTGATGGTCTCCTCGGCCTGCTTGCGCTCGGTCACGTTGCGATAACTGACGACGATGGCTTGAACATCCGGATCGCCCAACAAGTTTTTACCAACCCCCTCGATCCAGAGCCACGTACCATCCTTGTGCCGGTAGCGGAGTTGCATGGTAACGCTCCCGCCCGGTGTTTGCGCGAATTGGTCGAACGCGTTTTGCGCGGCGGCGAGGTCGTCCGGGTGGATCAGTTCCAAGAAATTTCGCCCGAGTAATTCTGCGCTGGAGTAACCCAGCATCCGTTCAGTTGATGCACTGACGAAGGTGCGTTTGCCATCGGCGGAGAGGAGCATAACGCCATCCGACACGTTTTCGATGAGCGCGCGGAAACGCACTTCGCTTTGGCGGCGGGCGTCCTGGCTTACGTTCAATTGCCGGGAGAGCCGAGCACGGCGCAAGAACTTTTCGATCCTAGTCCACCTCAAAGTCACAGGGACGGGTTGCCAGTCACTATCTCGTTCGCATTGTATCGCGAATCGCGGCGAACGTCAATCAAATTTGTCATTCGAGCGTATCCGGGATATACTACAAGTACCCCATAGCGTGATGAGGGCTCACATTTCACATCCAAGGAGGGAATCGGGATGAGACCGGTGTATGCAGTGTCCGGAGGCGTTTCCAAATTTGCGAAAGCGCGTCCGGACAAGACTTTTCAAGCCGTCGTCAAGGAAGCGTACGATTACGCGATCCAAGACCTCGGCTTGGACTTTGAGCAGTTCACCGAATTGGTGGACGGTTCGGTCGCTTCGTACTTTTCGGATCATTTCAGCCGTCAGTTGATGTCGGGCATTATGGCTCAAGACTATCTCGGTTTGTGCCCCAAGCCCGGTCACCGCGTCGAAGGGGGTGGCGCAACGGGCGGCATTTGTTTCCAGGAGGCGTGGAAACAAATAGCGTCCGGCTATATGGACGTTTGCGTCGCATACGGCTTTGAAACGATGTCGCACGTCGAGACGTGGAAGGGAAACGAGTTCATCGCGCTCGCGAGCGATGTCAGTTTCGACTATCCGGTCGGCGGCTTTTACTCCGGCTATTACGCGATGATGGTGACGCGCCACATGAAAGAGTTTGGAACGACGGTCGAACAGTTGGCGCATGTGTCCGTCAAGAATTACATGAACGCGTTCTACAACCCGTACGCGCAAAAGCACCAACGCTTGACGATTCAAGACGTTCGCAACTCGCCGATGGTCGCGTGGCCCCTCACGCGTCTCGACATCTGCGTGATGAGCGATGGCGCGGCGGCGACAATTTTGTGCAGCGAGGAAGGTCTCGTCAGACTAGAAAAAGCATCGGGCAAACGCTTGCCGCGCGTCCGGGTGACGGGCATCGGCAAGGGCACCGACGCGATGCGGATGGCGGATCGTCCGCATGACTCGTACGACAAGTTTATGAAATCGTACGCGCTGCCGCACGAAGCCGGGAGCAAGGAGACGCAGGCGCACTACAAAAAGTTGTGGAACAAGGGTTTTCGGTATCCGGGGGTTCATTCGTTCCGCGCCGGTCGGATGGCGGGTCGGCAAGCGTACAAGATGGCGGGCGTCAATGATCCGCTCCAAGAGATTGATTTCATCGAGTTGCACGACGCGTACACGTCGTCTGAAATTCAAACGTACGAGGACATGGGCTTGTGCCGCTACGGCGAAGGGGGACCGTTCGCCGAATCGGGCAAGGCGTTTGTGCCCGGCGTCAAGTACGGATTGAAATTGAAAGATAAACCGATCTGCCCGGTGAATCCCTCCGGCGGTTTGATCGCGTGCGGGCATCCGGTCGGGGCGACTGGTTTGATGCAGGCGGTGTTCGCGATGTGGCAATTGCAAGGGACTATCGAAAAACATTTCAAGAGTCCGGTCTTGCAGGTCAAGAACGCCAAGCGCGGCGCGATTCATAGCCATGCCGGCACAGGTACGTACGTCACGGTGAGTATTTTGGAGAAGGAGAAATAATGCTGACCGCAGACGGCAGACCGCAAACCGCCGCTGTCATCCTGAGCGGAGTGAAACGAAGTTGAAGGATCAGCGGTCGGCGGTCAGTGGTCGGCGGTCGCACAGAGAGGACATGATGGCAAAGAAAAATATCCAGACCCGGCGCGAGGAAAACCTCGACGGGACGATTGTTTTCAATCTGCCGTTTCCGAAAAAGTTGGACAAGGAATCGCTCAAAGCGTTGAAGGAGATGACGCCGATTGTCAAGCGGCAGCCCTACCACGTCGAGTACCTGCACTCGTACGGACAGGATTCGCCGTGGTTTGCAGGATTGACGAACAAAGTCTTCCTCGGCAATCGCGATCCGAAAAGCGGCTACACCTACGCCACGCCGCGCGGCGCGGATATGTTCACCGGCAATGAAACAGAGTGGGTGCAATTGCCGAATGAAGGGACGGTGCACGCGTTTACCGTTTGTCATTTCGGGAGTGAAGAATTTCTGCCGGAAACGCCGTTCGTGCTCGCGCTGATCGAGTTTGAAGGCGCGAACACGCTGTTCCTGACCCGTTTGTTCGGCGTTGATCCCAACCAGGCATCGCTCGACTGGATCGGGATGAAGGTGCAGGCGCGGTATATCCGCAACAGCAAGTTGAAACCGACCGATGTGTACTTTGTACCGGTGGATGCGGAGGCGGAATAGGACGCGGATTGGCCATGCCCTGAGCAAGAGCCTGCCCTGAGCATGCCGAAGGGTCGAAGGGGCGGACGAGCGCGGATGAAAAGTGAGAGCGTGCAGGCGGAAATCTGCACGCTCTCGTTTTGTTCATTCGATGCGGGTGTTCGCGTTGTCATTGCGGGCGCAGTGTGCGAAGCAACACTTGCACCGCACGCAAGTGCAGGTGTCCCCAAGCCGCGATTCGGGGATTGCTTGCTTCGCCCTTCGACTTCGCTCAGGGTCGCTCAACACCGCATCGTTCGACTGCGCTTCGCTCCGCTCACGATGCTCCTCGCAATGACAGCGGCTATGTGATCTTGTCTGGAATCTTGGGTTGCGCGGCGGCGTAATGCTTTTGGCAGAGCCAGAGGAAATCGCCTGTGTAGGTGGGCATGCGCTTGAGACCCAGTTTCGCGTGGTTCGGATCCAACTCGCGCAGGAACGCGTGGAGCGCGAGGACGCCAGAGCGGTTGGCTTCATCCAAGCCGCCTTCGTGCAAAACTGGCTCGTCACAGGGCTTGTACTCTGGCATCAATTTGCTTGTCGCCTCTTTCGTCAGATTCAGTTCATCCTCGAAACCTGATTTCTTGATTGTGTCCGCGCCGAAGAACGAGTTGACGGCGGGCGCGACGAGCGGCAGCGCGGTTTTCAAAACGCCCGCGATGAAATTGGCGTATGGGGCGACGCGCGCGACCCACTCTCGGATTGCATCAAATTCGTAAACGCCTTTGCCTTTTTCGAGAACGGGATGCTGGCAACCCCCGCTTCGCACCACAGGTGCAGACAATATCGTTTGGCGAAGAGTTTCTTTTTCCAGTCCTCATCGGTTGGGACAATAGTGAACAGGCGCGGACCTTCTTTCGATTCGCTGGCGATGGCTTGCATGATTGTCCACATGACGTTAGCGACGCGGCTGTCCAAGCCATCAAGTTTGGCTTGAATGTCTGCAAGTTGCTTTGACAAGTCTAGTTCTTCAATGCCATAGAGCAGTCCGACGATGTTCTGCCGCGCGCCGCACGACAAGCATCGTACCGTTGAGTCTCCCTCCTCAAGGAATTTGCGGAGAGAATCAATGCGAAAGCGACCATCGCACGTCTTACCATCCATGCGATGCTTGCACGGCACGGCGAAATAGTAGCGACCTTCCATCCCAGGCCAGTTATCGGTGATGAGTTTCTGCAGCGTCTTGCGGAGGACGTTCATAAAGAACTCGGGCCACACCGCCTCGGCGTAGATGTGGAATTCGCGCTCGCGCAACTCCAGCATCGCTTCGCCGTGCGGCTTGTTCCGCAGAAACATTCCCTTTTGCCAGTGCAAGCGATGCCTTGACAAATCATGCGCGTAATCCTGCGTGCGGACGATCATCCACGGCACCAAGCCAGGCGGAGCATCCTCCATCGCGCACACCATCGCGATGCGACGACTGCCGCGCGTTGGTTCATCTTCGGCAAACCAAGGCAAGTTTTTGGGGCGCACTTGTGGGACGTGTTGCGCGACCAGACTCGCTGTGCCATTTTCGAGCCGATACGACACGTCGTACTTTTCCATCAGTCGCAGGAAGAACGGATAGAGGGCGGGTTCGTATTTTTGCTCGCCCTTGAATGGATGATCCCACCAAACCTCTTTCAAACGATTGTGGGGCAGGATGCCGTCCATCTCTTGCGTCTTGCGATCCTCCAAGACAAAGCCAATCGCTTTGGTCAACCATTCGGGTTGCAGAACCACATCGTCCTTCAAGCGTTCGTCGCCACCATAATAGACGATATAGCCCAAATCGTGCATCAGTGTCGCGAGCGTCTTGGTCGAGATATCGTCCAAGTTGTGGCGCGCGCAAACATCGGCAAAACACGCGTACGAGACGCACGGCTCGCGCATCGCGAGCAGTTCATCGCGCGCTTCGCGCCAATCGCGATTGAATAACATTCCCATCTGCTCCAGATTTTTCGCCGCGTCCGCAATCATCGTCTTGAGTGCCGCGATCCCGACCTTTTCGCCTGTGGCGGGATCGTCCACCAGACTGTCCACCTCGTGAAAGCCCACGATCATCGAGCCAAAATCGCGCATCAGCACGGGCTTGTCAATGTGCGCGATGCGCTCGCCTGTTTTGCAGTGCGTGGAGACGATGATGACGCGCGCATCGTCGCCGACGCGCAGACGGATGATCTTGAGCCAATCTTCCACCTGACACGCTTGCACGCCTTTGCGCGGCTCCCACACGAGCAGGTAGATGGAGCGGCGGCTGAAAAAGAATTGGTGCGTGACGCGGTAGACCTCTTGCCCGCCGAAATCCCACGAGTTGAATTGAATCTCCACGCCTTGTTTTTCTGGATGAGGAAGAAGCAACGCCTTGACATCAATTTTCGCACCGTGTGTGGTTGGTTCATCCGCGCGCGGCTCTTGCCCTGTTAGCGCTTTCAGCAGAGTTGTCTTGCCGACGCCGCCTTCGCCGACGAGAACGAGTTTGGCTTCGTAGAGTGGTTCTGCTTCCTCCAGACTGCGGAGGTACGCGCGTAGTGCGTCCAGTCCTTGTTCGTACGCACTTTTGAGTGCGGGATCGAGGGGATTGTTGTCAAGTTCCAGTTCTTGGAGTTTCTCCAGACCTGCTAAGGATTTGGGTAGTGAAGTCAGACGGTTTCGCTTGAGGAAGAGGGTTCGTAGGTTAGTGAGTTGACCGATGGATTCGGGTAGTGTCGTCAGTTGAAGATTGCTGAGGTAAAGCGACTCTAGCCTGGCGAGTTTACTGATAAACTCTGGCAATGTCGTTAATGGATTGTTCCTGAGGTCGAGCGACCGCAGATTGGAGAGTTTGCCGATGGATTCTGGCAACGCAGTTAGTTGGTTGTCATTGAGGTCAAGTTCTCGCAAGTTGCTGAGATTGCCAATGGACTCTGGCAAGGCTGTCAGTTTGTTGCGAGTGAGGTTGAGCGACCGTAGGTAAGTGACTTTGCCGATGCGTTCGGGCAGCGCCGTGAGTCGGTTGTTGAAGAGGTTTAGCGATCCCAGATTGGTGAGGTGACCAATTTCATCAGGGAGTTCGCTAATACCCGCGTCAGACAAGTCAAGCCCTATCTCTTCATGGAGCGCAACAGCTCTTTCGATGATCGCGAGCAATTCTTTGCGGGTCATGCGTTTTCGTTTAGGCATAGGCGGCTCCGTGGGGGTGGACAACGGACAAGTGCGGATTAAACGGACGGTTGGTGGCAGGGGCGAGGCATTCGCACAACCAGGTTGGTCCAGTCAGGTGATTTGCAAATTGGAAGATGATCTGCCATTGCAGGACACATTGACGAATGCCTCGCCCCTACGCGGTTGTGCGCGCGGGCTTGTCGTCTAATCCGTTGTCCAACGTGTCTGACAATCAGACTTTTGCTGTCTCGCGTAATTTCTCGCTGAGCCAGACATTGATGAGCGTTTCGACGGAGATGCCATCGGCTTGCGCTTTGCGGCCGACTTGCTTCATCAATCTTGGCTCTAGCGCGACAAGGTAGCGGCGATGTTTGAGATTGACCTTGAAATGCACGGGACGCGTCAAGGCGCAATAGTCCGCCAGACTGTGCGTGTCCCAGAACTCGGCGGCTTGCTCGATGGATCTAAAGTTTTCAGGAATCGGATCACGTTTGATTTTACTTTTTGCCATGTTTCCCTCGAAAGAGTATAGGGCAAACTTCAGAGGTAGTCAAATGCCGCGATAGATTGCGGTGTTTCAGACCTGGGTCAACCTAACCCGCCCAGCGGGTTTCTTGGGTGATAGACGTCGAATTCCATTCGATGTCATCGTTTGAAATGGACGCCATCGAATAGAATTCGACGTCTACCGGGCGCAAAACCTGCTTCGCAGGTTGGATTTGTTACGCGCCTCGCCCCTACCTTCGCAATCGCGCGTTGATCGCGTCGCGCACATCGGGACACTCGGGCGCGTGTTCCGCCATTGGAAACGTCGCGCGCAAGTGCTCCAACAGCGCGCGCGTCACAGGAATCGGCGCGCCGTGACCTGGGACGATGATGTCGGGGGAAAGAATCTTGGCGACACTGCGCCACGTCTCGACGATCTCCGTTTCGGAATAGCCGTTGGGCCAATAATATTTCCAGCGTTGGAGCCATTCCAAATTTAGCACCGCATCGCCGACGACCCACACTGTCTCATCGCGCGTCGAATGAAAGACCAACGCTTGCAAGAGCGGATCGTGCCCAGGACAAGGTACGCTGTCGAGATCGGGGAAGTCCACGCCTGAGTCGTCCCAGTTTAGCCATTTGGGTAACGGCGGACGCGGCGGCACATCGGGCATGTGATCCCAATGCTGATGCGTAACGAAATAGTAAGCGATGTCGGCGATGGTCAACCCAAGTTGCTTGAGTCGTATCTCCGCGTCGGTGAAGCCCGATGACGTGAAACACGGATCGGTGACGATGGTGTTGCGCGCGGTTGGTTTCTCATCGGCAGTCCAAATCAACGCGGCGGTACAGCGATGCTCGACGCCGTAAGCGTTCACGCCATCGGGGCGTAGGGGAAGCGACCCTTCTTGCAGGATAGTGTAGTTGTATCGGGTCATTTGACCCATTGACCGATTGACTACTTTTGCCCCGTTGTCTGCATCAATTGCCCCAGCGTTTGTTGCAGCGCTTGCATCTCTTTCCCATACGTCGCCCAGTCGCCGGTCTTGAGCGCGTCTTGCGCGCGCGTATAGTGATCGTTTGCCTTCTTGATGAGATCGTTGACACTCGTACTGGTCGGCGCGCCGGTTGTCGGCGTTGTCGGCGTCGCGATGACAGGCGCCGGGCTTGCGCCGAACACGCGCGCGAGCGATTCGCCGAGTGTAGCTTCCATCACGACGTTGTTCGAGGTCGCGACGACGACGCGCTTTAACTGCGGGATCTGCGATTGTTCCGCGAGCAAATACATCGGTTGGATGTACAACAGTGATTTCTCAATCGGGATGACGAGCAGGTTGCCCCACACGACGCGACTACCGCGCTGGCTGAGCAAAGTCAGTTGCGACGAAATCACCGTGTCTTGATTCAAGCGCGCGTGGATTTGTTCGGGACCGTAAACGAGTTTGTCTTTCGGGAAACGATAGACCAGGCGCTTGCCGTAATCCGCGCCGTCGCTCTTCGCCGACATCCACGCGACCATATTTTGGCGTTTCGCCGGAGTGAACGGCAGCATCAGCATGAATTCCTCTTTCGGATCGCCGGGCAATCGCATAATCACATAGTACGGCTCCATCGGATTCGGCTGACCGTCCGCCGATTCGTTTGGCACCGCCCACAGGTCTTCCTTGTTGTAAAAGACGAGCGGGTCCTGCATGTGATACGTGCGATACATCTCGGCTTGAATCGAAAAGAGCCCTTCAGGATAGCGCAAATGATCGCGCAACGACGCGGGCATCTGATCCATCGCTTTGAAGAGCGCGGGAAAGATCGCGCGATACGCTTTGAGGATCGGCTCGTCCGGCTCCATCACGTAGAACGTCGTCGCGCCGTTGTACGCATCAACCGCGATTTTCACCGAGTTGCGAATGTAATTCAAGTTCTTCTGAGACGGCTCGCTGTACGGATAACGATCCGTGATCGTGTACGCATCTTGAATCCAAACGAGGTTGCCATCGGCGATGACGGGGTACGGATCCTTGTCGAGCATCAAGAACGGCGCGATGCGATTGACGCGCGTCTGAATTTTGCGATTGAACATCACGCGGCTGTCACCCGTGAGGGCATCCGTGAGCAGAATGTTCATATCGCCAAAGCGCAGCGCGAACATCAGGCGATCCCACAGCGCGCCGATGGAAACGCCGCCCGTCCCTTCGTACGTCGTGAACGCGTTCTCGTCACCCTTTGGGTAATCGAATTCCTTTTCGCGCGTCTTGACGAAGACGTAACTCGTCGTCTCTTCGCCGAAATAAATTTGCGGACGCGCGATGGGAATCGCGCCAGTCGGCGGAATGTCTTTGACGAGCAAACTCGGCAGACCATCGGCGGTGAATTCGTTGACGGGACTGACCGCGACGCCGTAGCCGTGCGTGTAGACGAGATGCAGATTGACCCAGGTCTGCGCCTTGTCCGACAATTTGTTCGTCGCGAGTTCACGCACGCTGATCATTATCTGGCGATACTTGCCGCCGATGGTGTAGCGATCAATGTCCACGTCGCTGAAATCATAGTACGTGCGAATGGATTGAATCTGATTGTACGTTAGCAAGAGCGGTCGATAATCCTGCAAACGAATGTTGTTGACGGTGTCCGCGTTGCGCTGAATGTCGGCAGGCGTTGGCGCATCATCGGCGGCGTACGGCGCCTCCTGAATCGCGTCGAGCGCGTACGCTTGCCGCGTCAGCGCGATGTTGTATTTGATGTACGCCTCTTCCTTTGTAAACTCGTTCGGTTTGACCTCAAAATTTTGCACGAACCCCGGATACACGTCGCCGAGCAAAACCGCCGCGAGGATCCAGAGCGCGACTGCGATGCCAATCGCTTTGAGCGCGCGGACGAAAACGTTGACGAGCAGCAACACCGCGAGCGCGGCGGCGAGAATCGTCAGGATGTTGTACGCGGGAATTTGCGCGTTGACATCGGTGTAACTCGCGCCAAAGACGACGCCGCGCGCTGAGTAGACCAGTTCGTACTTGTCGAGTTGATAGCCCCACGCGCTGACGAGGAGAAACAAAAAACCGAGTGCGGACAAGTGCGCTTTGACCGCGTTCGTCCATTGGATGCGTCCCAATCCCATCAGGTACGTCGCGCCAGTCGCGAGCGCGGCGAGAATGATCGCGCCGCCGATCCAACTGACGAGAAAGCGGTAGACCGGTAGCGTGAAAACATAGAACGCGACGTCTTGGTTAAAGATCGGATCGCTGACGCCGAAGGGCGCGGCATTGGCATAGCGCAGAAACGTGAGCCACTCGTTCTGCGCGAGCGCGCCGACGATGAACGCGAGAAACAATCCTGCCGCGACGAGCAAGAAGGTGACGGACTTGCCGGCGAACGCGGCGAGTTGCGCCCAGCGCGATGATTCGTCGGTGACACGCGGCGTGAGGCGGCGCGCAATCGCGATATTGATCGCGTAGAAGATGAAGAACACGATTGCCGCGCCGAAAAAGATCGCGAGGCGCGCGGTCAGTTCGGTCGTAAAGACCGCCGCGTAACCGACTTCCTCAAACCAGCGATAATCGGTGTAGAGGCGCGGCGCGATCGAAAATAAAACCCAGAGCAGGAAAAACGCGCTGACGAACAAAATCGGTCGGCGCAAATTCGGCGGCTGCCGCCGAAACACTTCGTCCCAATCAACCGTTGGCGTCGCGTTCGCGCCGCGTCCGCCGTGATAAAAAGCCATTGTAACCTCCAAAGGATGAGGTCAGAAGTATGAAAGATTCTTTTTCATTCTTCCTACTTCATACTTCTGCCTTTAGTTGAGCCACTTGAGTTTGATTCCGACCCACACACCCGCAAAAACGAACACGATCACGATGATACTGCTCAACGCAAGAATCGGGATGCCCGCGAGTCCGTGAAAAATATTGTCGCCCCCGGCAATCGTCGCGCCAAGGCCCATCAACGTGCCGCCGAGAATCGCGTGCGGAATGCGGCTTGATTTCACCGGCATCTTGGGCGATTTGCCGCGCCGCACACTTGCGATGTACGCGCCCAACGGAATCGTCGCGACCAAGAAAAAGTTCCAGTTGAGCGCAGTGAGATCACCGCGCAACAATAACTCGGCGATGTTGTTGCTGCCCTGCACGGTGCCAAGTCCCGACGGCTGCCCCGTCATCGTCGAAGTGATCCACGCGATCACGCCGACGATGCCCAGCGCGAGACCGGTCTTGAGCCAGTTCCAACTTTCGATGAAAATGCGCCGGCGTCCGCGCAGCAGATACAAGAACGCGCCAAGCGCAATCGTCGCGATGGTCGTCCAACGATCCAGCCCCAACGCACGCGGCAGTGCCAGCGGGATCCCTTCGCCGCCGAGCAGTTGGCGAAGCGGCGCGACGAGCCAGTTGTTGCTCGCCCACGCGCTCACCGCGTACGCCGCGATGACGACAAGGTAATCGAATTTGCCTTCGCCCGCGCGATAGAACACCGAACCCGCACAGCCCATCGCAAGTACCATTCCGAGTCCCAGCGCAAAGCCACCGAGCGCGGTCGCGAGTCCAAAAAAGCGCGCGTAGGGTACTTCGATGTCCCCGAATTCGATGAACGCGTTGACCGCGATCATCTGCACAAGTACGGCGAGCAAGTACGCGCGCAAAGTGTCCGGCGCCCGGCCGGTAATCACCTCGAAAAAGGCGGACAACATTCAGAAACGACCGCGCTGCGACACATATCCAAACAGCACGCCGACGAGCGTGCCGAGAATCATCGCATTGAGCACGATTTCATTCTATCCGATCGAAGGAGGAATGTCAAAATGGTTTGCAGGCTTGTCACTTTGAGCGGAGCGACAAGTCTCGTCGTAACGAAAACGAGATTTCTCGCAACACACCCCGTTGCCCGAAATGACAAGTTGCACACTGGAGACCTCTCTGTGTTCCCTGTGGCTTAACGTTCAGCAAGATTTTCGCAAAAACCGGATAGGCAGATTGATTTCGCATGTCAACGCGAGCAGCGCGCTCGCCGCGCCCAGCAGCGCGCCGCCGAGCACGTCAGTCAGCCAGTGCTCCGCAAGATAGACGCGGCTGACCAGCATCACGATTTCCACGGCAAGCAACAGCACGTACAGCCCACCCCTCGTCGCGCGGCGCAGATGGCTCGCCGCGAGCATACTGGCAAGGACGATCACGATGAACGTTGTCCGCAAGGCGTGTCCCGATGGAAATGAAAAACCCGGATTGACCTCGGCGCTGAAGATTGGCAAGAGCGGCACGCAGCGCAGAAGATAATGCGGCGTCGTGGGCTGGTTGATGATCGTTTTGCCGACGAGTTCGATGACCGTTGCGGTGCTGAACCCAAACAGCAGTGGCAGTCGTTGCGCCGGGCGCGCGCAGAAAATGATCGCCAGGACGATCAATCCTGTCGCTTCGGCTGATCCAAGCAAGCTGAGAAGCGAAAACGACCAATCAACCGAACGCGGTAGTACGCTTTGAAGCAGGAGGACTGCTTCTAGATCGAGGGTTTGCCAGAACCGCCAATGAACGCTCGATGCTAACATGCCGAAAAGCACAAGGAAGAATCCCGGTGCGTGTCTCAATGTGTCTATACCTCGGATTGATTTCGCCGAATTATCCAACCAAATCAGGTTTCGTGCAAATTAGCGCCCCTTGCCCATTGCAATTTGCGAAAATTTGGTGTACAGTCTCAGGTAGGTAATGGGGGATGTTCCCCCCCAGATGGGCGTAGCGCGGTTGGACCAACCGGCGGCGATCATCGAATGGAACCTGGGAGCGAATCGCCAGGATTCATTTCACCTGTACCATTGAGGATGGACTCTTATGCTGAAACAG
>Ga0315289_10008779_pt1 | contig 14582 bp, 14 predicted proteins | sample YL17G11_40_MG_FD_203452 | JGI IMG/M metagenome (GOLD analysis project Ga0315289, IMG submission 203452) | Sediment microbial communities from Yellowstone Lake, YNP, Wyoming, USA - YL17G11_40 | ecosystem: Environmental > Aquatic > Freshwater > Lake > Sediment | place: USA: Wyoming | collected...
ACCTCATTTTGGACTTCGCCATTCTAGCCTCCCAGAAACGTCTTTATGTAGCGCGGGGCCTTGCGCCCCGCGCATTTTTGCGCGAGGGACAAGCCCTCGCGCTACAAAATTTCAACAGAGCGCCTTCCGCTGCCCTTCCAGGGCAAACGAGGCGGATTATATCCGCAGGACTTCGGGAACGCAACCCAGCAGGTCCAGGGCGGTGAGGCCCAGGAGGCCGAGGCGTTCGGCCGCCAGGTCCCCCGCCCTCCCGTGGGCCCAGACGGCGAGGACGGCGGCCTCGAACATGGGCATCCCGGCGGCGAGGAAGGCGGCCATCATGCCCGTCAGGACGTCGCCTGCGCCGGCGGTCGCCATGCCGGGGTTGCCGGTCTCATTGACATAGAGGCGTTCGCCATCGCAGACGACAGTGCCGGCCCCTTTGAGGACGGCGACGGCGCCGAGTCCGGCCCGTCGGCCTCGCCTCGCGAGTCCGCCGAGGCGGGCGAGCCGTTCGGCAGCCGCCTCGCGGTCGGCCTGAATCGCCTTGACGGTGGTCCCAAGGAGACGGGCCGCCTCGCCCGGATGCGGCGTCAGGATGAGGCCGTTGCGTGCCCGGGCGACGACTTCGGCGGCGTCCGAGGCAATGGCGTTCAGGCCGTCCGCATCGAGGACGATCGGAATTTCAAGCCCTTCCAGAACGGCCCGGACGACGGAACCGACGGCGGGCGTCCGGCCGAGGCCCGGACCCAGAGCGACGGCGTCCTGGCCGTCGGCCAAGGCGAGGACGGTCTCAGCGGCCTCGGCGCAAAGGCACGCGCCGTCGTCCGGCAACGGGGCGGTCGTGCAGCACGGGGCGAGGATTGCCACGGTGTCGAGTGCGGCATCGGGCGTCGCGATCCTGACGAGGCCCGCACCGGCGCGGAGGGCGCCGTTTCCCACCAGCGCGGCCGCGCCGGCCATGCCGCGGCTCCCGGCGACGACTAGGACCAGGCCGGCCGTACCCTTGTGAGCATCGCGGGGACGCGACGGCGGTTTGGGAATGTCACGGACGCGCTTCACGCAATCGCCCTCAAATAACAGCACGCGCCCCGCAAGCGGGGCGGCTAAACACGCGCCGTGTCTCCGGCCCCGCCGGCGAACCATTTGCACGGCCGCGTGGGCGGCCGACTATCCCTCGGCGCTTTCGGCGGCGATGCGTCCGGCGGCGCGGAGGATCATGGCGGCGAGGCACCCGGCGCCGAAACCGTTGTCAATGTTGACGACGCCGACGCCCGCCGCACAACTGTTGAGCATCGTCAGAAGCGGCGCGAGGCCCCCGAAACACGCCCCATAGCCGACGCTCGTCGGGACGGCGATGACGGGCACGTCCACCAGGCCGCCGACGACGCTCGCGAGGGCGCCTTCCATGCCGGCAACGACGACGACGACGGACGCCTCCGCGAGAGCCTTCGAGTGGGCCAGCAACCGATGAATCCCTGCGACGCCGACGTCGTAAAATGTTTCGACGCGGCAGCCCAGGAATTCGGCCGTCACGCGGGCCTCCTCGGCAACGGGCTGGTCGCTGGTGCCGGCGGAGACGACGGCCACGCGGCCCGGGAGCCGGACGCACTCCCCTTCCTGCGCGAGGACGATGGCCCTCGCGGGTTCATGGTAAACGGCCTTGGGATGGGCGGCGTGGACGGCCCCGTAGAGGTCCGGCCCCGCGCGGGTCGCCAGGACGGTCGCCCCGCGCTCGGCGAGGCGTCCGACGATGGCGAGGACCTGCTCGGTGGTTTTGCCCTGGCAGAAGACGACCTCGGGGAAGCCACACCGCAGGGCCCGATGGTGGTCGAGTTTCGCGAAGCCGAGGTCCTCAAACGGCATGTGGCGGAGGCGTTCGGCGGCCTCGTCGGGCGAGAGGGCGCCCTGGGCGACGGCGTTCAACAATTCGCTCAGGCGTTTCGCGTCCACAGGTCAGGTCCGCGAGAGGGCTCAGGTGGATTCGGGTTCTTCGGGCTCGTCAACGTAGTCGATCCGATGAACGGGCGAGACGACGGCCGTCGCGATGTTCGCCAGGTGCGCCCCGATGCGCTTCAGGTGCCGCGACAGAAGCGAATAGGCCACAGCCTCGTCGGTGGGGACGGTGTCGCGCTCGCGCAGAAGTTGCCGAATCACAAGTTCGCATTCCTTGCCGACCTGGCCGAACGTCTGAATGACCTTTCGGGCCTTGCCCATGTCGCTCTGGCCGAAGGCCTCCTTCGTCAGGGTGAACAGTTCCTCCGTCTGGGAGCGGATGCGCTCGAGGGGATCCAGGTAGCGTCGGGTGGTGAACTCGCGCGTGTAGAACTTGCCGACCTCGAAGATGTTTTTGCAGTAGTCGCCGATGCGTTCGGCGTCCTTGACGACGCTCATGAGGATCAGACAGGCGGCCAGATTGGCATCCGGGCGGACCGTCAGGTGCTTGACGATCTGCGACCGGATGGACTGTTCGAGGCGGTTGACCCCCTGGTCGCGCCGGTAGAGCGGGTCCTGAATGGCCTGCCAATCGACGCGGCTGAAAAAGACCTCGACGGCCTGCTGGAACATCCAGTGGGTCTCGTCGAGCATGCGGTCGAATTCTTCGAACATCTGGCCGAGGGCGTCCTTGCCCCGCCAGGCCGCCAAGAGTTCGCGCAACATCGTTTTCACCCTCGCCTGTGCACGCCTATCCAAAGAGCCAATATAGCCCAATCACGACGATCGGCAACACGAAAAAGAAGAGCGTAATATGCAGCACCGCAAAGTACCGCGACCGGGCCGCCTGCCGAGACCACCACTTGGCGATGCCGATCGGAACGAACCTCAGCGGATACCAGACGACGGACCCGATGGCGTTGAAGAGCATGTGGCTGAAGGCCAGCGCGATGCCGACCTGGGCCTGGGCAGGGGTGTCGGCGCTGGTCGCAAAACTGGCGATGATGGCCGTCACGGTGGTCCCGAGATTCGCGCCGAGCGTGTAGGGGAAGATCTGGCGGAGGGTCAGGAGGCCCGCGCCTGCCAGGGGAACGGCCAGGGACGTCGTGATGCTCGACGATTGGACGATAGCGGTCAGGATAAGGCCGACCAGATAGGCGGTCAAGGCGTTCCGAAACAGAACGCGATCGAAGAACTGCTCGACGCGTTTCATGATGAGACTCCGCAGCACCATCGTCATGAGAAGAAGGGCCGCGAACAGAAAGACCACGCCGAGCACCGTCAGCGTGATGCTGGCGGCGATATGTCCTAGACCCAGCCCTCCATCGAGCAGCCACGCGACGCCCTTGACGAGCGGCTCGACGGCGTCCTTCAGGAAGTTCGTGGGCTTCTGACCGGTCGGCGCGCCGGAGTAGAAGGCGGAGGCCATCCAGGTCGCAAGCCGCTCGAGCATCCCCTTGCCCGTCAGGCGCCACACAAGGTACTCCGTCGGAAAAAGGAGCAGCACCGACAGGGTATTGAAGAAGTCGTGGACGATGGCAGCGCCGTAGGCCCGCTCGAACTCCTCGCGCCGCCGCACGTGCGTGAAGGAGACGCCGGTGTTCGTGACGCTCGTGCCGATGTTCGCGCCCATGATGATGAAGATGGCCTGGTGGAGCGTGAGCGGAGTCGTGACGACCAGCGCGACCGTAAACGAGGTCGTGAACGAGGAACTCTGGAAGATGCTCGTCGCCAGCAGGCCGACAAAGAGACCCACGAGGGGGTTATCCGCGTAGGCGAAAACCCGATAGACGACAGGGCGGTACTCCAGGCTCTTCGCGCCTTCGGTCGCGTGCTTGTCGTAGTCGGGGTTCTTGCCGAGGGTCTTCAAACCCTCGCCCATCATGGCCATCCCGCCGAGGAAAAAGTACAGCAGCACGAGCACCAGGAGGACCTTAACGGCGATCTTCCAGGTGGGCTGGCGCGGTTCTGCCCGTTCGCTGGGCATCATCATCAGATAGCGGCTCCGTCCGGGTTATGGCCTGAAACCCGGGTGTCCCGGGATCCGTCAGAGCCTCAGATTATAGTGCCCGGAGCAGCCCTGACAACCGATTTCGCCACGCCCCAAAAAGGGGAGCGCCGGCATTTTGCGAGAGGGAGGTTCGCCGCCCAGTTTACTGGGCGCTGGCCTTTTGTAGCGCCCCGCAAGCGGGGCGGCGAACCCCCCTTGCCAGAAACTCTTGGCACACCCGCCGCAGGCAGGACTATCGAAACAGCCAACACCCCAAAATCACAAGAAGCGGCAAGACAAAGAAAAAGCCGACCACGTGAAAGACCGCATAGCGTTTCGAGCGGGCCGCCTGCCGCGCATGCCACTGGGCGATTCGGATCGGCACGCGACGAAGCGGATACCAGATGCCTACCCCCATGACATTGAACACGGTATGGCTGAACGCGAGCGCGATGCCGACCTGCGCCAGGTGAGGCGTGTCGGCGCTGGTGGCAAAACTGGCGATTAGCGCCGTGACCGTCGTCCCGATGTTGGCGCCCAGCGTGTACAGGTAGACCTGCCCGATGCTCAGAAGACCGGCCGCCACGAGCGGCACAAGGAGCGACGTCGTGATGCTCGAACACTGAACCGTCCCCGTCAGAATCAGCCCCACGAGGAACGCCGTCAATGCGTTGCGGAAAAGAACCCGGTCGAACAATCGCTCGACGCCTTTCAGCACGAGGCCGCGGAGCGTCTTCGTGACGCCGATCAGTCCGACGAACAGAAAGACGACGCCCAGCAAGGCCAGAAGGACGTGGGTCCAGTTGTACGAAAGACCCAGGCCGTCGCGCAGGGTCGAGGTGAAACCGTCGACCATCGGTGCGACGCCCTCCTTGAGAAAATTGGTAGGCTTCTGACCGACCGGCGTCCCGCTGTAGAAGTTCGAGGCCAGGATGGTTGCGATGCGTTCCAGGACGCCCCGGCCGGTGACTCGCCAGACGATCCACTCGATCGGAAAGAGCACGAGGACCGTCAGCGTGTTGAAAATCTCGTGGGTGATGGCGGCGCCGTAGGCCCGCTCAAACTCGTCCGAGCGGCGAATCTGCGTGAACGAGACGCCCACGTTCGTGACGCACGTGCCGATGTTGACGCCCATGATGATGAAGATCGCCTGGTGGAGCGTGAGCGGCGTCGTCACAACCAACGCGACGACGAACGAGGACGTGAGCGAGGAACTCTGGAAGATGCTCGTCGCCAGGAGGCCGACAAAGAGGCCGACAAGCGGCTTGGCGGCCTGCGCGAAAATGTCATAGACGATCGCGCGGTAGGGCATGTTGCCCTCGCCGCAGGGCAGATAAGGGTTGAAATCCGGATTTTTCCCGAGCCCTTTCAGGCCCTCCCCCATCATAGTCATACCGCCCAAGAAACCGTACAGGAGGGCAAAGACCAGAAGAACCTTGGCCAAGGTCATCCAGGCGGGTCGACGCGGTTCGGCCCGTTCGGCAAGACGGGTCATCTAGGCTATCGCTCCGGTTACAGCCAGATCGTGATCGCGTCCGGTCACGCCAGAACACCAAGGGACTTGGATTATAGGGCGCCCCGCGCCCACCGCAAGCGATTTCGCCTCGCGCGCTCAGCCAGCCCGCGCCTCAAGGTCCAGGTCGGCGAAGCGGCCGGCACGGGCGTAATGGTAGGCCAGCCCGGCGACCATGGCCGCGTTGTCCGTGCAGAATCGCATCGCGGGAAGGAGCACCTCGATCCCCGCGCGGTCGGCCTCTTCCTGGAGCCGCGCGCGCAGACGCCGATTCGCCGCCACCCCTCCGCCCACGATCACCCGGTCCACGCCCGACGCTTCCGCCGCGCGAAGGGTCTTCGTCACGAGGACGTCGACGACGGCCTCCTGGAAACTGGCGGCGACGTCGGCCATTTCCTGGTCCGCGAGGTGCGTCTGTCGCCGCTTGGCCTCCGCCCCTTTCCCTCGCACGTGGTACAGGACCGCCGTCTTCAGGCCGCTGAAACTGAAGTCGAACGAGTCCGGCCCGAGCCAGGAGCGAGGAAACGGGACGGCCTTCGGGTTTCCGCGTTCGGCGGCGCGGTCGACGCTCGGCCCGCCCGGATATTCGAGCCCCAGCAGGCTGGCGATCTTGTCGAACGCTTCGCCGGCCGCGTCGTCCGTCGTCGCGCCGAGCAGCCGATGGTCGGCCGGGCCCTCGGAACGATAAAGGCTCGTGTGGCCTCCGGAGACGATCAGGCTGACGCACGGGAACGGCCCCGGCGCGCCGGGGTCGCGCTCGAGGCAGGCGGCGTAGATGTGGCCCTCGATGTGGTTGACGCCGACGAGCGGAATGCCGCGAAGCCACGCCAGCGTCTTCGCCGCCGCCAGGCCCAGCAAGAGCGACCCAATGAGGCCGGGGCGGTGGACGACGGCGACGGCGTCGATGGCATCGGCCGCCGTGCGGGCCTCCTGAAGCGCCTCCGCCACCACGGGCACCAGCGCCTCGATGTGCGCCCGGGAGGCGATCTCCGGCACCACGCCGCCGTACTTGCGATGGATTTCAATCTGGGTGGCGACGACGCTGGAAAGGACGCGGCGGCCGTCCGAAACGACCGCCGCGCACGTCTCGTCGCACGAGGTTTCGATGCCCAGGATCTTCATCGGCGATTAGCGGATCGCGGCAGCGCGACTAGTGCTACAACGCGATCTCAACGCAGAGATCGCGGAGAACGCAGAGAAAAACTCTAATCAGGGAAAGACGACTACGACTAAAGTGCTTCCCATCTTTTTGCCTTTCTTCCTTTTCCGCCGTTCTCTGCGCTCTCTGCGTCCTCTGCGTTGAAGAACACGGCGTAGTACTGCTAAGCGGCCTTCTTAAGATATTTCTCAATGACGTCCATGCTCCGCAGGACGTCGAGCGCCCGCTCCAATTGCCGGTCGGTCGGCGCGGCCGCGGGGACGGCCTGCGGCGCTGCGGGCGCGGCGCCGGGCACCGGCGGCAGAAGTTCCTCCTCAAGCCCCTCCTCGCCCGGGGCCGGCGGAGCCGACTCGGGCGCCGGTGGAGCCGATTCAGGCGCCGGCGGGAATAGAGGACGCGGATGCGGACCTTGCCGCCCTCGCCGCTCGGGCGCCGGTGGAGCCGATTCAGGCGCCGGCGGAGCCGACTCGGGCGCTGCTCCCTCCTTGCCCGCTCCGCCCTTGCCGTTGCGGATGATGTCGGCTTCCTGACGCGCGCGGATGACCGCGACGTATTCCTCCGGTTTCACCGGCACCAGGATGTCAGGCATGACGCCCCACTCGTCTTTGTCGGTCATGTCTTCCTCGCGATGGATGTTGCGCCCCTTCGGCAGATAATACTTGCTGGTCGTCAGTTTCAGCATCGCCTTGTCGCCCTCCAGCGGGATAAGGTTCTGGACGCTTCCTTTGCCGAAGGTCCGCTCGCCGACGATGATCGCCCGGTTGTGGTCCTGAAGACACCCCGCGACGATCTCGCTGGCGCTGGCGCTGAAGGGGTTCACCAGGACGACCATCGGAAAGTAAGGCAAGGTCCCCTCCTTCTTGGCGACCGCTTCCCAGGGGGGAACGGTCCGGCCCTTCGTCTGGACGATGACACCCTCGGAGATGAACAGGTCGCACACGTCCACCGCCACACGCAGTTGCCCGCCCGGGTTGAACCGCAGGTCCAGCACGAGGCCCTTCATCCCGTCCGCCACGAGTTTTTCGAGCACCGCTCGCAGTTCGTCGGACGAGTTGTCCACGAACCCCGTCAGGCGCACGTACGCAATCTTCCTCTCCGGGTCGAGCATCCACGCCCACTGGTTTTCAGCATCGCGCTTCGGGCCCTTCACCGTGTGCACCTCGATGACAGCCCGCGTGATGGTGATGTCCGCCATCTCGCCCGTCAGGCGGCGGACCTTGATCTTCACCTGCGTTCCCGGCTCGCCGGTCAGGATCTTGACCGCGTCGTTCAGCGTGATGCCGTCCGCCGTCTTGCCGTTGATCTCCAGGATGACGTCGCCCGCCAGCACGCCGGCCTCGAACGCCGGCGTATCCTCCAGCGGGCTGATGACCATCAGCATGCCCCGCATCATCCCGATCTGGATCCCGATGCCGCCGAACTTCCCGCGCGTCATCTTGTTGAACTCGTCCGCCTCCTCCTCCGGAACGTAGTCGGAGAACGGGTCCAGGCCGCTCAACATCCCCCGGATCGCGTTCTTGAACATCTCGTGCGCGTCCACGTCCCGGACGTACTGCTTCTGGACCACCCGCAGGATCTCGATGAATCGGTCGTATTCCCCGAAGATCTTGTCGTTGGCGCTCTTGTCCGGGGTGACCTCGGCGAATGCCCACGCCAGCAAGACCCCAACCACCAGAACCGACACCAAGCCCATCAAATGCTTCCGTGCCATCCGATGCCTCCTCACTGTCCACGTTCGATCCGCAGCACGGATGCATTGTAGCCCTCCCAACCGGTTTTTCAATAGCCAACTGCCCCTTTGGCATGCTACCCAGACACTTCCTTCACGGCCGTCGCCAGGCGGCGATTGTGGATAACTTTTTTTCGCGAGTTTTGGGGGGTATTTTGGGGCGATTTTTTGGAACCCACCGGCCCTGGCGCTAGCGTCCGGGGGGATTTTTCGGCGGACGGGGTGCTATTGGTAAGATGGGCTAGCGCGGATTTTGCAACTTTTTGCAGGTTTTTGCAGGTTTTTGACCGGCTTTTGGGGGCTTTTTGCGGCCATTGGGTGCTTTTCGCATCCATGACATGTGCATACCTGTATGTTAATAACTTTTCCCCCGCGTGTTTGGCATGGGAATTGCACAGCCTTCACCGCAGCGGGCCACCCTGGCACGGCCACGAGCCGTGCCGTGGCCGGCGGCCGGAGCCGCACCCCGGCCAGGGAGGCCGTAGCCCTGCCAGGGAGGTCGCTGAGATCGCAGAGAACGGCGGAGATGGGGAAAGGGCAGCAAGGAAAAACTGTAGCGCGGGGCCTTGTGCCCCGCGGATGTCGTCAAATCCAACGCGCGAGGGCGAGCCTACGCCGGGACCCGCCTTCGCCGGAGGCTTCGGCGTGGCAAGCAAGACGCCGTGGCAGGCAGGGGGACGGCAAAGCGGCCTTCGCGACCTGCAGCCTCAAGCCTCACGCCTCAAGCCTGCCGTTATGCGGGGAAAAGCAGGAGGGGGGGCGGGTGAGAGAACTCGGAAACCGGAGCCCGGAAACCGGAAAAAGGGGGCGAAAGAGGGGGCCGGAAATGCCTGTCGCCGGGAATCATCTCTTGAGTCAAGCCAATTAAGTTCTATGTCACCGGAACTCCCCGCGCGTGCATGCGTCAGGCCCGACGGGTCCGGGAACGCGAAGGCGACGGCCGGCACGTCGGCCGCCGCCGGCGTCCAGAGGTCGTGCCAGGTGGCGGCAAACGAAACCTCCCGCTGAAGGGCCTGGGCCAGATAATGCAGGACCGTAACAATGGGATCGTACTGGCGTCGGCGAAACGCGTGGCCGCAGGCCTGGCAGGCCTCCAGAATGGCGCGGTCGGGCAGCATCTCGCGCACGGCCCCCAGGGGCGTCTGGCGGAGCCGCGTCCGGATTTCCTCAACTCGGTCGCACGGCGTGACGATAGGGATGGACACGAGAGCCTCCTTTCGGTCGATCCTGTTTCCTTTACAGTTACAGTATCGGCCAAGAAGGCCTTTCTTTTTCATCTGCTTATTTCACCGCCATTGCCTTGTGTCCCCGGAACTCCCCCGGAACTCCCCGGAACTCCCCGGAACTCCCTCCCCGGAACTCCCTTAGCGAACGTCCTCTCGGTGACTCCGTGGCAGGGCCGCCCCGCGTTCATCGAGGGGACCGACCGCCCGCTGCCGCTCGTTTACCTCCTGGCCGGCGGCGAGACGGCCGCCAAACTCGACCGCGCGAGACGGTAACGTTTAGCCGTCGCGTTTAGCCGTCGCCGCCCACCGTCGTCCCGATGAATCGGGACTATGGCGGGCAAGGCACGGCGACGGCCGTTCAAAAGGACGCCTGTGCCCCGCAAACCCGCGTCCAACCTGCCGCCGACCCAGGCGGCCGGTCGGGCGTTCCTCGAACGTGACCTGCCACGACTTCCTGACGGCAAGAAGGGGTACTTTGGGGCTTGCCTTTCGGGTAATACAAAGTAATAATGCCGGGGGTGGCAGGACCGCGGAAAGCACGCCGGGAGGAACGCCCGTGAAACGCCGAAGCAGGCGGAACGTCCCGCCGGGAATGCTGCGCAGAAAGCCCGGGGTCATCACCTTCAAGGCCGACCCGGCCTTGGTCGAAGCGATGAAGAACATCCCGAACCGTTCGGAGTTCATCCGGACCGCCGTCCTGGCCGCCATGGGCAACCTCTGCCCCCTGTGCCAGGGCACGGGCATGCTCACGCCGAAGCAGCAGGAGCACTGGCAGGCCTTCGCCGAAACCCACGCCGTTCAGCAGTGTAAGGAGTGTCACGAACTGCACGTGATCTGCAAGAGGCCGGCCGCGAAACCGAAGGCGCGCGCCGGCAGGAGGAAATAGCCATGCGAGCCGGGCTGCGCCACCTGCAACAGGAACTCTTCTCCCATTTGCCGTTCTCCGTCTTTTCGACGGTCGGCGGCATGATGCTGGTGGCCATCCTCACGTTTCTCGGCGCGCCATTCTACGCCAACGTCACGGGAGGCCTCCCGGCGGCCTTCGAGGACCTCTTCCACATTTTTCATCCCGCGCACATGCTTTTCTCGGCGACGGCGACCACCGCCATGTTCTGGAAATACGAGCGCCGGTTCTGGAAGGCCTGCATCGTCGGGTTCCTCGGCGCGATCGTCATCTGCGGCATCAGCGACATCCTCATGCCGTACCTCTCGGGCCTCCTGATGGGCGCTCCTATGGAGATGCACATCTGCATCATCCAGCACCCGCAACTCGTGCTGCCCTTCACGCTGGTCGGCATCGGAACGGGGTTTCTCGCGGCCGACCACATCGTCCGCGCCACGTTTTTTTCGCACGCGGCCCACGTCCTCGTCTCGAGCGCGGCCTCGCTCCTGTACCTCGTCAGTTTCGGCCTGGGGGACTGGTTCCATCAGGCGGGCCTCGTGTTCATCTTCGTCGTCCTGGCCGTCATGATCCCCTGCTGCGTGAGCGACATCGTTTTCCCGCTGCTCGCGGTGACGCGGGGAGGCCAGCCCGTCCCTCGTCCGCATGCACACTGACGGCGCTGGGCGGAATGCAGCCGGGAAGTTGACAATTGCAGCAGAGCACTGTATTCTTTCGGCCATCCCCTTGCTTGATTGGAAAGGCGGGCGATGGACCTGGCCGGCGCTATCCTCACGGGTCATGCCATATTGCAGATGAACAAGCGGGACATTGACCCGCAGCGGGTCCGGTCCGTCCTGGCAAATCCAGACGAGGTAAACGACGTCAGACCCGGACGCGTGGTGGTTCAGGGGATGGATGGCAAGCGGTTGTTGCGGGTGTTCGTGGATGTGGACCGCGAACCGCCGGCCGTGGTGACGGTCTACCGGACCAGCAAGGTGGACAAGTACAGGAGAAAACCATGAAAGTGAATTACGACCCGGAAACCGACACGCTGACGATAGAACTGAAGGCGGGCAAGGCGGCCGAGAGCGACGAATCCAAGCCCGGCATCATCCTGGACTTCGACGAGAAGGGCGACCTCCTGGGGCTGGAAATTCTGGACGCATCCAAGCGGGTGGACCAGACGCGGACGGTCCAGATCGAGGTCACGGCAGCGTGAGTTTCGCTGGGCCCTTCCTCAGAGGAGTAGAATGCGGGGGACGCCATCGCCGCACACCGTTGACACCCCAACCGACCTCCGATAGAATCGCGCGCGTCCGTGCCGAAGTGGCGGAATTGGCAGACGCGCAGGATTCAAAATCCGGTGGCCCAAAAGGCCGTGAGGGTTCGACTCCCTCCTTCGGCACCACCCGTCGAGAGCCTCTCGTTCGACCCAGAGGCTCTCGACGGGTGGGTCGAACGACGCTTCTTGCCGCCCTCGGGCGGACCGGTATGCCGGGGAGAACGACTATGCGACGCGCGCCGGCGGTCGGAGCACTGGCGACGGCCGCTTTGGCGGCGGCTTTCGCCCTCAACCCCCTCCTGGGCGGAGACGCCGCCCTACCCGAGAAGAAAGAACCCGCCCCCGGCGCACGCATCGAAATCCTCGACCCGGCCATGAACGCTCTTCTCGCGCCCGGCGCCGCCGTCCGACTCCTCGGCGACACCTTTCAGTTCACCGAAGGCCCCGCCTGGCTCCCGTGGGAAGGCGGCGTCCTGGTTTTCAGCGACATCCCCGCCGATACGCTCTACCGATGGACCGAAACGGCGGGACTCGCCGTCTTCCGTAAACCTTCCCACAACGCGAACGGCAACACCGCCGATCCCGAAGGCCGCCTTGTCACCTGCGAGCACGGCAGCCGAACCGTCACCCGCACCGCGCCCGACGGCGCCGTCGTTACCCTCGCCTCGACCTACCAAGGAAAGAAACTCAACTCCCCCAACGACGTCGTCGTCCGGTCCGACGGCACGGTCTGGTTCACGGACCCGCCGTACGGCATCTCCAAGGGCGAGCAGAAAGAGCAGGAGAAGAACCGCGTGTATCGCCTGGACCCCGGCGCCAAGGAGCCTGTGGCGGTGTCGGAGGACTTCGACATGCCCAACGGCCTGGCCTTCTCGCCCGATGAGAAGTTCCTTTACGTCGCCGACTCCGGCAGGCCGCGCCACGTCCGCCGCTTCCGCGTGAAGGCCGACAACACGCTGGAGGGCGGCGAGGTGTTCGTGGCCATCACGCCCGGCGGCCCGGACGGCATCCGCTGCGACGCCGACGGCCGGCTCTACGTGACGGCGGGCGACGGCGTCCAGGTCTACGGCCCCCAGGGAAAACTCCTCGGGAAAATCCGCCTGCCCGTCCAACCGGCCAACTGCACCTTCGGCGGCCCCGACCGCCGGACCCTTTTCATCACCGCCCGGACGCACCTCTATGCCGTGACGCTCGCCGTCCGCGGCTCGCGCTGAGCCGTGTTTTCACCGCAGAGACGCAGAGGGCGCGGAGAAAGGCGGAGACTGGGGAAAGGCAAACAGCAAAAGGCAAACGACAATGACCAAGGCGAGATGTCGTGCGAGCCGCCCGCGGAAGCGGGCGGTCACGGCCTGCCCTGAGCGAAGCGCAGCGCAGTCGAACGGGTTCCCCACCGTGGCACGTGCCACGGTAGGGAAGATACCCGGCGGCTCCCGCCGCCGGCTCGAACGGCAGGCGCGCAAGGGTGAAAAAAGAGAGCGGCGTCCCGTAGGACGCCGCTCGTTTCTGCTTTACGTGTTGCGGCCCCCTAAACAGATGGGGTCTTCGAGTTACCGATGTTTTCGACGGAGGAGGACGCCCAGGCCGCCGAGACCCAGGAGCGCCATCGTCGCCGGCTCGGGAGTGAACCGGACCTCTTGAAGACCTGTATATTTCTGTCGATTATTTCCCCCATCCCCTCCTATCGTCTGTGCGAAGGTGTAATTCGGGGCATTATTGGGCGGAGAGTATGTGTTGTCCGCAGGGATACTGTCCATGACAAACTTGACATATTGCACCCCGACGGCTACTGTAGGCAACGCATAATCCTGGCCAGGATCGCTGTCGCCCGCTGGCGCAAACGTGAAGTGGTCCCCCGCGCTATAGTTGCTCCCGTCTTCCGAGGTTGATATGGTCACGCCCTTGGCACCGTAGGCCCAATTGTAAACGTCCGAACCGGCGTAATACGCGTTCCAGACGTGGGTCTTGGCAAGGTCATATTTCTTATCCAAGGTGAAAATGAGGGTTGGGTTGTCCGTGTAACCTGACAGCCATTGGGTGGTGGTGATGCCGGGAGAATTTGCCAGGCCGGTAGTCGTATTAATGCCGCTGGCGTCGATGAGGTTCCCCGCGACACGGGGGTCGATCGGAAACTCGGAGGAGGCGGTCACGCCGGTCGGCTTAATATAACTGATGCTGTTGATGATCTCGGCCTTCGCGGCATTTGCCAGGCTCATCGCGGCCACCAGGGCAAACGCACTAAGAACGAACAAGCACTTACAATTCTTCGTAAACATGACAACCTCTCTTTCTGCCCAAAGGGCACAAACCAATCCGGAACCCTCGGCCGACCCCGGCACCGCGCCGGGATCCGGCTACAAGACTTGTCTCCAACGCTCCAGGCCGCGTACCGTGCGGCACTTCGGCCCCTAACTCCAGGGAAACTATACACCAGAATCCGGAAAAGTCAAATCGGGGAATTGGGGGGGGGGTAAGTGCCTGTAAATAAAGGACTTACGGACGAAAAATTTTTTTATTTTCCCAGGTTTTTCTCCTCTTTCGGCCTCTTGCCCCAGGGACGGTGGTTTTAACCGCAAAGGGCGCAAAGAAAGGCGGAGACTTGGGGAGAGGCAACCCGGCGTCGCCCTTCGGGCTATACCGGGGCAAGCGACAAACGGCGCAAGGCCAAACCACCGAAAGGACGCAGAGGGGGATTGGGGCACCCGGCGTTCGCCTTGCCCCCAATGGGGTCGTCCTTGGCGCTCTTTGCGGCCCTTCGACTGCGCTCAGAGGCTGTGATTTTTTCGCGCGCTTTTTCTGGACAAGGGCGCTATAACGGGTTCCATGCAAACACCAATCAAGAAGAGCGGGTGTGAAGGTAGGCCAAGGCCGCGGCTGCGCAAGCCGGAC
>Ga0315289_10008780_pt1 | contig 14582 bp, 13 predicted proteins | sample YL17G11_40_MG_FD_203452 | JGI IMG/M metagenome (GOLD analysis project Ga0315289, IMG submission 203452) | Sediment microbial communities from Yellowstone Lake, YNP, Wyoming, USA - YL17G11_40 | ecosystem: Environmental > Aquatic > Freshwater > Lake > Sediment | place: USA: Wyoming | collected...
CAAACTCGTCAACGAGTACGGCAAGAAAGACGACATCACGCGCGTTCTCGACACGCGCGCGTTTTACGTCTGCCCGCGTTTCAATCCCGATGGCGCGGAACTCGCGCTCGCGGACAAACCGAAAATCGTGCGCTCGAGCACACGCCCGTACCCGTACGACGAGGAGCCGATTGGCGGACTCGTGCAAGAAGACATTGACGGCGACGGTCGGATGTTGATGATGCGCGTGCCCGATCCGAACGGCGCATGGAAGAAATCGCCTGTCGAGCCGCGCTTGATGGTGCGTCGCGATCCTACCGAATCGGGCGGCGAGTACTATCGGCTTTTGCCCGAAGGTCGCCTGGAAGATTACGATGGCATCAACATCAAACTTCAACCGAAAAAAGAGCGGCTCGATCTCAATCGAAATTTTCCAAATGAGTGGCGTCAAGAACACGAGCAAAATGGCGCGGGACCATTCCCGGCATCGGAACCCGAAACGCGCGCGGTCGTCAATTTCATTACGAGTCATCCAAACATCACGGGCGGCGTCGCGTTCCACACGTACAGCGGCGTGATTCTGCGACCGCGCAGCGCGCAGAATGACGAATCGTTGCCTGCCGAAGATTTGTGGACGTTCCAAAAAATCGGCAAGAAGGGCACCGACCTCACGGGCTATCCGAACATTTCGGTCTTTCACGATTTTCGTTATCATCCGAAAGAAGTGATCACGGGTGTGTTCGACGATTGGCTGTACGATCACCTGGGAATTTTCGGATGGACGGTTGAGTTGTGGAGTCCGCAGCGCCAAGCGGGCATCAAGGAATACAAATTCGTTGATTGGTATCGCGAGCATCCGTTTGACGACGACTTGATGATGCTACGGTGGAGCGATCAAGTCCTGGGTCGCAAGGGCTATGTGAATTGGTACGCGTTCGATCATCCGCAACTTGGGAAAATCGAGTTGGGTGGTTGGAATCAGTTGTATGCGTTTCGCAATCCGCCGCCCGAATTTCTCGAAAAAGAAATCGCGCCCTTCGCCGATTGGCTGATCTGGCATCTGCTCATCTCACCGAAACTGGAATTGGTCGAGGCGAGCGCGACGGCATTGGGCAAAGGCGCGTATCGTTTGCGCTTGGTTGTGCACAACACGGGCTGGCTGCCGACGTACGTGACGAAACTCGCGCTCAAGAACAAACTCGCGCGCGGCATCGTTTGCGAAATCGAATTGCCAAAAGGCGCGACGTTGGAAACGGGCAAGCCGCGCGAAGAACTGGGGCAACTCGAAGGACGCGCGTACAAACCTGCCGCGCCCGTCGGTTGGAGTTTCAACGATCAAACCGAGGAACGACTCAAAGTCGAATGGGTCGTGCGCGCGCCGAAAGGCGGTGTCGTGAAGCTAACCGCGCGCCACGAACGCGCGGGGACGGTGCGCGCGAAAGTGGAACTATAAGAATATGCCAAAGGTGCCAAACAAGCCAAACCTGCCAAAGGTTTGTTATGGCATCTTTGGCGCATTTGGCAAATTTGAATGATTACATTGCGTCCGCTCAACCTCGAAACCGATGCCGCGCGTTATGCGGAATTGGGCACTATCGTTTCGCCCAAACCGATCACCGTGGAACGCGTGCGTGAATGGGAAGAACAATTTCCGCACGATGGGATTCGTCAGCGCATCGTTGCGTTGGACGCGAACGGCGGCATCATCGGCTGCAACAACGCGGCGCACGTGCTGTACATGTTACCGCACGGTTTTTGGATCGAGGTGATCGTCTTGCCCGATTTTCGGCGGCGCGGGATTGGCGCGCGCCTGTACGACAACGCGGTCGAGTTTGCGCGAGCCCAAGGCGCGACGCGCTTGGAATGTGAAGTGCGCGACTACAATCGCGATTGGCTCAAGTTCGCGCAAGCGCGCGGTTTTCAAATTGACCGCCACGTTTTTGAGTCCTCGCTCGATCTCGCGAGGTTCGACGAAGCGCGTTTCGCGGGCGTGATCGAAGCGGAGCAGGCGCAGGACATCCGCTTTTTCACGCTCGCGGACGCGGGCAACACCGAAGCGAATCAGCGCAAACTGTACGAACTGAACAAGCGCAACGCGCTCGACATTCCTGGATCGGAAGGGATGTTACCGCGTTTTGAAGATTTCACCAAGTTTGTGTTTGGCGCGTCGTGGTTTCGCGCGGAAGGACAGATTCTCGCTGCTGATGGAGAGCGCTGGGTCGGTTTGAGCGCGGTCGGCTATTTTGCGAACACGTATTCGACGTACAATATGCACACGGGCGTGCTTAGAGAGTATCGCGGGCGCAAGATCGCGCTCGCGCTGAAACTGCTGGCGATTCGCCGTTCGCGCGAATGGGGCGCGGTGTATCTGCGGACGAACAACGATTCGCAGAACGCGCCGATTCTGGCGATCAATGAAAAGTTGGGGTACAAGCCACAGCCGGGGTATTTTAGGTGTGTCAAGAGGTTGGACCCGGATAATCTAGGCGTCCGCGTACCTAGTTCGATGTGAACGAGATCTGGGAGCGATGCATGAGGTAATGAATGAAAGACCACCAGCAAAGTGATTTTGATTTGCGGCAGGTGTCAAGATCCAAAGACTACTGGGGCATTGTCTTTGAGGAGGCTCATAATCCCAAGGCAGGGTTGGCGAATGCCAATCTTCTGAAGCGATCTGCCGATTTGATAATGGTTGCTCACACGTTGGAAGTTGAGCAATTCAAAAAAGATTGTGCTCAATTCAGGTCTGTTCAACCTCCTGCCCTTTGGATTGTTTACATGCTGTTGGCAGGTTTAGCCATCGAAAATGCAATCAAGGCAATAATCATTCAAAAAGATTTGATAGGTTTCCGTGGAGGAAAGTATTATCAACATGATCCAGGCCAATTGGCTGAGTCTGCGAATATCAAACAGGATGCAATGGAGAGACGTCTCATCAAGCAGTTGAGTGCTTTTGTTGGATGGGAGGGGCGTTACCCAGCACCCAAGAGAAAGGGAAAAATGACGGTTGGAATTCCAAGCATTGATCTGAGCAAGCGATTAAACGAGCTGTATGGAAGGATCATTGACACGGCAAAAGCTCATCTCGATGCCGAGTACGTCCTTGCGCCGTCCTCCGTTGGGCAACTTGCCCCAGCACAGAGAACGTACCCCGCGGCCCGATGGGGCAATCTCGGTGTAGGTCTGCATCACGTTCACAACGCGCTGCGCGAAATCGGAGAGATGGCCAGCGTCGTCAATGCAATGATCGAGGTCAATGCCTGCCAGCCCACTCGCGCAAACGATGCCGATGCTATCAAATCGGCTGAGCGCTTCGACGCAGTTGGTGAATAGACTCCAGGTTTTGGGATCGGTCACGTCTGCGCGGCGACCGTTGGGCATAAAGGGCACCTTGGTCGGCTTGCCATCCCTTGTTTCGTATCGCCAGTTTACCCATTGCGGCAATGCTTTGAGTTGGACCGGAATCGAATCGAGATTCAGGGCTGGCATTGCGGTTCTTTCTGCGCGGAAGGCCGTGGCGCTTTGTCGTCCTCCATCTTCTCCTCGGCATTTTTGCTTCCTACCTCTTGCTTGGCCTGGTCGCGCTCGCGTTGTAGACGCAGTTGTCGCCTGCGTGCCGCAAAGATCTTGAGACATTCAATCAACGCGCGCTCAATTCCGATTTGGACCGTGTCATTCTGTTCTTGCAATTTCCATCCTCTAGGAGAGAACCGCCGCGTTTTCAATTCGCTGGTCCGTATCTTCGGTCTGGGTTGGGTTAGGTTTCAGCGCGCCGCGCCGCACCAGTTCTTGGCGCAAAAGAAACCGCGCCTCGACGTTCGGCACGCGCAGATCCGCCAGCGCGAGTTGGATGAGCGCTTCTTCTTCCGCGCGACTCAACATCAAAGTGATCTGTGGCATAGGCTACCTCCGAAAAAACAAAACTTCTTGCCGCCTAGCATACGGCAAGAAGCAGAGGCGAATCAAGATTTAGTTTGACGCAGAGTCTGCGGTATATGACGGGTTTTGTGACGCTACGGTAGTCTGATGCCACCCCACTGGCGCAAACCCGCCTTGCGGAAAGCGGCCAAGTAATGGCTGATCGTACCGCGGCCAACCGACGCGTGCGTGGCAATCATCGCAGGTCACCATCGCCCGCCCGTAAATTCCCTATCTTTCCACGCTTTGGGAACCGCATTCAGGATGTCCATCGCTGTTTCAGGTGAATAGTCCGGATAGTACTGGCGCATCGTTTCCAAGTCCGGCAATCCATCCGGTTGAGGTGGTGCTGTCTCCGTAGAGGGTTCCATAATGACTTGAGGTTGCGTGCGCGTGTGTCGGCCAACGGGTCTCGGTTCTGGAATCATCTGGAGAAAAGTTGCGGCGAGCTGTTCTGGCGCAAGGTCTTCCAGTGCCTCTTGATCGTGCTTGAAGGCGCGCGCTTGTTCGATTTCCCCCTGAAGTTTATCCATCTCCAGGGCAAAGTTACGTTGTCGCTCCAATGCCCGGTACTTTTCCTTGAGCCGTTCTTCAACCTGGGCAACGAGCGCTTGGCGAGGTGGAGTATCGATGCGGGCGAGCAATTCGATTTTCCAACTCACCTTGCGATAACCGGGTTCAATGAGTTGGTACCCCTCTCCCCGCATCTCTCTCGGAAACAGGCGAAAGAGTTTATTCCAGCACTCCTGGACTTGCACGTCGGGGTATAAACCGACTGTCCACATGTAGTCGGACTGCCGCCGGGCGACCAAAAGGAATATCTCCGTGAGATTATCTGCAGACTCACGCACCGCGATGACGCAGTTGGCGATGGTCCAGGCAGCCGCGTTTGATTTTCCAGCGTAGCCACCCAGTCCGAGATGGTGCAGGTCATTCCAGAATTTGATGTTCTCTTTGACCGTATCAATCGTCGCCTTGATTTTGCCACTCGTTACAATTCGGGCCGGTTCGGTCACGTTCTACTCCACTGTTGGAATCAAAAAGTATTACACGCAGAAAGGGGAATCCGCTAATGCCCGATTGACTTTAGCACGAAGGAGCGGTTTCGGCAAATCGGCGCACTCAACATAACGCGCGTACAAAAATTTACGCAAGTTATATCGAGTTGCAAGTAGAACATAGGTGCGAACAACAAGCGGCGTAGATACGCGATTGGTCTTCATCCCGCGCGTAACGCGCTTTTTGCTTTTGTTTCTCTCGGTGTTATACTTGAATCAACGATAGGTGTTCTCCATTTTCCGACGCGGAGAGAATGACGACGATGTCGCAAGAAACTGAGGTACACATCATCATTGATCGTCTTTTGCGTGAGGCGGACTGGGCGATTGAAGACAAAGCCCAAGTCTCAACCGAAGAAGCCACCGCAGATGGTCGCGCCGATTATCTGCTCAAGGATTCGCGCACGCGTCCACTGGCGGTACTCGAAGCCAAGCGCTTCTCGATTGATCCGTACTCTGTCGAGGGTCAAGCCCGCGCATACGCCGAATCGCTCCCCGTTCATTTTGTCATCCTCAGCAACAGACACGATCACTATTTCTGGGATTATGCCGATGGCGACGCGCGCCCGATCCTGGGAATGCCAACGCAAGCCGACCTCGAACGGCGCGCGAATCTCAAACTGTATCGCAAAAGCGGATGCCATTCGCGCGGTGCAAGCGACAACGAAAAGGAACTGGACGCGCGGATGCCGCCAGTGCTGGACAAGGCGTTTCGGGGAGAGCGGTAGCAAGAACCCGAACGAACCATCTCCGCCAGTTTCCTGCTGCGTTCAATCGCCTGCGGCGAACGATCAGGTTCCACAATTCTTACGGCGGGCAGTCCGACTTTCCACAGGGTTTTGCGAGTCGGCTTGAATGTGCGCTTGATTGGTTTGCGGATTAGAACCATCCTGTCAAAATCTTAGTTGCTCCAGCACCTGACGGGCAGAGCATTGAAAGACAAGCTCTCGAACTGAGCGTGCACCAAAGTAGCGCGGACAGGTAAAGAAAAATTAACTTTACTTATTGCTTTGGTTAAGAAACGTTAACTTGCCCGTATTGCTTTGCATGCGAATTTGTTTTATAATTGTCGTTGGCGATCTTTCCGTCATCATTCTTCTGCATCGAACCGCCGCAAAAATCAATCCATTGCGCGCAAGCGCGCCCCATTGAGATGCGGAGTCGAGTTTGTGGCACCCCTTGATTGGAACGACAATCATCTGTTTCGCAGTCTGTTCGACAACTTGAGCGATGCCGTATTCCTGTTCGAGTGGACGGAACAGGGAGAGCCCGGCCGGTTCGTCGAGTTCAACCAACGCGCCATTCAGTTGCTCGGCTATGCTCGGGAAGAGTTGTTGACTCTTTCCTACGCGGCTGTTCAGAGCCCGGAATATAGCGAGAAGGATCGGCAAGCGTTCCATTCTCTGGCGATGCAAGAGCGTCTCCTCTTCCGGACGGAGTTGATCTGCAAAACCGGTATCAGAATCCCGGTGGGGACGAACGCGTGTCTTTCAACCTGGAATAACATGCCGGTCACGATCTGTGTGGTGCACGATATTACGCCCCGGCAGCAGGTAGAGATGGAACTGCGACATCGAATTGACCTGGAGCGTCTCATCGCAGACACCTCGACTCGCTTCGCCAATCCGACCCCGGGAAAATTCAAGACACTTGTGTGTCAAGCATTGCAAGCGATCGGTGAATTCGTCACAGCCGATCAATGCTACTTGACGTTGCTGGTGGAAGGCACCCACGTCCTCGAATCTTCGCTCGGTTGGCGCGCGCCGGGAATTGAATCAGCCGGCGTGTCATACAATGGAATATCCATTGACCAATTCTCTTGGACGATGGAACGCCTTAAATGCAATGAAGTGATCCAGGTGGACGATGTATCCATGCTTCCCCTTGCGGCGACGGCAGAGAAGGAAATCTGGAGCAGGGAGGGAATCTATTCGCTGGTGATGATTCCGATATTTTTAGAGGACGTTCTTGCCGCATTTCTGGGCCTTAATTTCGAACATCGACCCATCGAGAAGAAATGGTTGGACACGGATTTCCGGCTCCTCCGAGTCATGGCGGATATTTTCGCGAGCGCCCTGGCGCGGAAGCGATATGAAGAGCGACGGGCAGCACTTGATCGCGACCTGGAGCGAACTGTCTTGGAACGGACCGCGCAGTTGCAGGAATCCGAAACGAGACTCCGCGCATTAGCGCGCCAAGTCGTCGAGGCACAGGAAGGGGAACGTCTCCGCATCTCGCACGAGTTACACGATGACGCGGGTCAAGTGCTGAATGTGCTCAAGATTCGGCTGAATCTCGTACGCGCCGAAGCGAGTGGGGATTCGCACAGAATAATGCGGCAGGGGCTGGACGACGCGTTGCATTTGATCGATCAGGCTCTGGAGAGCATTCGGAGGCTGGCGCATGGACTGCGCCCTGCGGGCTTGGATACGGCTGGGCTACATCCGAGTCTGGAAGGGTATTGCCACGAATTCGCGCGACAGACTGGCTTGCCGGTGACCTATCGCGGGGAAGAGATCCAAGGACTGGCGGATGTCGCCAACATTGCGCTCTATCGTTGTTTGCAGGAAACGCTGACGAATGTGCTCAAGCACGCGCAAGCCAACCAGGTCTGGGTAACGCTGGAGCGCAATGCGCATCACGTAACGCTGACTGTGCGCGATGATGGGCAGGGATTCGACGCGGCGGAGAGCCCGCGCTCACCCAGCAGAGGCACCGGCTTGCAGGGTTTGCGCGAACGTTTCGAATTGGCGGGAGGCGATGTGGCGATTGAATCGTGCGCCGGTCAGGGGACTCGGATCAAGGCGCAGGTCCCGTGGAGGCAACCGGAATGATTCGCGTGATCCTTGCGGACGATCATCACATGCTGCGGGCTGGCTTGCGCGCGCTATTGGACCGGGTCAACGACATTCAAGTTGTGGCGGAAGCTGAAAACGGGCAACAGGCGCTCGAATTAGTGGAGCAGTTCGCGCCGGACGTGATCGTGATGGACATTACGATGCCGCGCTTGAATGGGCTGGATGCGGCGCGACAGTTGCGCGCCGCCAAAAGTCCCACGCGCATTGTGATCCTCTCAATGCATGCCGACCTCGTCTCGGTGCGTGAGGCATTGCGGATCGGCGTGGGCGGGTATCTCCTCAAACGCTCGGTAGCCGAAGAATTGGTGTTGGCGATTCACGCGGCGAGCCGGGGCGAAACGTACTTGACGCCAGCCATCGCGGGAGCGCTGCTGGAGCAAATTGCGACGACTGTGTCGCCAGGGGCGCAAAATATTTTTAGTCTCTTGACGGAACGCGAACGCCAGGTGCTGCAACTGATCGCCGAAGGGTATACGAATCAGGCGATGGCGAATTTGATGAATGTGAGCGTCAAGACGGTCGAAAAGCATCGCGCGAACGTGATGACCAAACTTGGCGCGCACGATAACGCAGGTTTAGTGCGGCTGGCGATCAAATTTGGTTTGGTGCCGCTCGAAACATGATACAACGATTGGACTGACTCGCGTACGCGTGTGGACTCTTACCCCCTGAAATGGGGTTTTTTATTTCACCGGGTAGGGTATTCCCTACTATCCAAGGCGCAGAGTGACTGCGATAATGGTAGGAGGCGCGCGAGGTAAAAGCGCGCCGGGAGGCCGTCATGATCCGAGTGGTAATTGCTGATGAGCACTGCATTATGCGTCAGGGATTGCGTGCCTTGCTTGAACGGACCGATGACATTGAGGTTGTTGGCGAAGCAGAAGACGGTCAACAAGCGCTCGCGTTGATCGAACAACTCGCGCCGGACGTGATCGTGATGGACATTACGATGCCGCGTCTGAATGGTTTGGAAACGGCGGCGCGTATGCGCGCCCTGGGCACAAACACGCAAGCGGTGATTCTTTCAATGCACTCGGACGCCGTGTCAGTGCGGCAGGCGTTACGCACCGGCGTGCGGGGGTATCTGCTGAAACGCTCCGTCGCAGAAGAATTGCCTTTGGCGATTCGCGCCGCGAGCCGGAAGGAAATCTACCTAACCCCAAGTGTTTCGGGTCCAATCTTCGACGATCTGATCAACCATCAGCCCTTGACCGATACCGAAGAAGGATTGGCCAAACTCAGCACGCGCGAGCGCCAAGTCCTGCAATCGATCGCGGAGGGCATGACGAGTGGCGCGATTGCATCCGGGCTCAGCATCAGCGCCAAGACTGTGGAAAAACACCGCGCCAGTTTGATGGGAAAATTGAACGTGCAGAGTGTCGCCGATTTGGTTCGGATCGCCACGAAACACGGCTTGGTCTCACTCGACGAATAGAACTTGGCATGGTGACACAGTAGCCATCCCTTGTTCTTGTACGACGCGCAGTGGGGTGTTGCGGATGGCGACAGGGTGCACGCGGCGCGGGAAGATAAAAGCCGCGTAGCCGAAGGATCTTGTCATGGTCATTGCACTATGCGCCTGGAGTACGGGGAGTAGTGATGTTTGGGCGGATTCCTTCGCGGGTAGATGAAGCGATCGTGTCTCTTGTTGCATCTGCTTAGGCGTCAGACATCTGTTCGGTGAGCCGTAACGGTGGGGTTCGCAAGACTGAGCGTGCCGCGATAGAGTGATTCGAGCGCAGGGGTTGGGTTGGTCGAGCGCGGCTCAATGGCGAGCCGAATGTCTCTGCCGCTGAGTGGAGCCGCGCTAGTTGACATTCCACCGAACTCACTCGGCGGCAAGTATTTCAAGTCTAATCGGGATTCTGGCAACGGTGGATGTTGCTGGAAGGGCGGAGCGCGCCTGGAACCTGAAGGGCGCTCCGAAACAAGTAGCATGGAACACACCGACATGGATGATTGGCTCGCGGAATTGCGCGAAACGAAAGAAGATGCGATCGAGCAAATGCAAGCGGAGATCGTGCGCGGACAATTGCACCGAGAGGAGACCCAAGAACAGTCAGGAGCCGGGCAAGCTCAAGTAGCGGCGCTGATCAAGAGGGTCGAAATCGAGCGATTGCTGCAACAGTTCACGAGTGAAATCCTCCAGGATCATCCATTTTTCTCCAACATCGCATTGACGCGGACCGTGCGCAGCAAAGCGGTCGGCTCGACCGGCGAGTTTACCGAGCCCACGCCGTGGAGCGCGCCGGTCGCCGAGAATCCTCTCCCGGACCATCTCGACCTGGGGAACGGGCATTACGTGATCGCGATTGATTGGAAACTGCAAGCGAATTACCGCCATCTGCACGATTACGAAATCCAGTCGTATCGGCTGAAGGTTTCCACTTCCGCGAGCCAAGTGCTGATGGATGGACAACTCTTGTCGGCGCAGACGCCCGATGCCTTTAAAACCCAACTGACGACAACGTTCAGAAATTCGCTGGAGCATTTCAATCGCCGCCGTGTCCGCCGGCATCGCCATCGTCCGTGGCATAGGCATCTCTGGCGCACGTTCTTTCCGCGCACAAATCTGACGACGCGTTTTCTGATCGTGGTGATAGTGGTCCTTGTTCTTGCGATCCTTCTCGCTCTGGTCGCAGGGCAAATCTTGGTCGGAATGTAGGGCAATCTCACAAAGGTCATTCGGTATGAGAATCTTGGTCACTGGGGCTGCCGGTTACATCGGTAGTGTAGTTACGGAACAACTCGTCGAGCAAGGTCACCAGGTTTTTGCGCTCGACAATCTGGTGAATGGTCATCGCGCCGCAGTTCACCCGAGCGCCACCTTCGCGCAAGTAGATTTGCTGGATGCGGATGGATTGGTCACATTGTTGCGGAAGCACCCGGTCGATGCCGTGGTTCATCTTGCCGCCGAAGCGTTGATTGACGTTTCGATGCGCGATCCGGGATTGTTCTTTCGCGTCAATGTCGTCGGCGGGTTGAATTTGTTGGACGCGATGATCGCGGCGGGCGTCCAGCGAATGGTTTTTTCGTCTACCGCCGCCGTGTACGGCGAACCCGAAAACATTCCAATTACGGAAGAGGCGCGGCACTTGCCCGTCAATCCTTACGGTGAATCTAAACTAGCGTTTGAAAAAATCCTCGCGTGGTACCGCACGGCGCACGATTTGAAGTACGTGACGCTGCGCTACTTTAACGCGTGCGGAACGACGGAACGCTTTGGCGAGTACCACGTGCCCGAAACGCACATCATTCCGATTCTGTTCGAGGTCGCGCTCGGTCAGCGCGAGCAATTCAATCTCTACGGTACCGATTACGATACGCCGGACGGCACGTGCGTGCGCGATTACATTCACGTCTGGGATATTGCGAACGCGCACGTCCTCGCGCTCGGGCAACTGGACAGACTCGGCGCGCGCGTCTTCAATATGGGCAACGGCGCGGGCTATTCGAACAACGAGATTGTCGAAACGGTACGGCGAGTGACGGGGAAAAACATTCCGGTCGTTCCATCATCGCGGCGCCCTGGCGATCCGGCGCGGCTGGTCGCGAGTTCGGAGCACATTCGCAGTGAGTTGGGCTGGGTGCCACGTTATCCCGACTTGACGACGATGGTGGAGACGGCGTGGCGGTGGCGGCAGAAACATCCGCGCGGATACGAGACGAAGTGATCCGCGAATCACGCGAATCCACGCGAATAGGGAGAAGGGCGGATTCGAAATCCGCCGTCAGCGGACGGGATTGCGAATCCCGCGTACTCCACATCACGCGGATTCGCGGATGAATAGGGTTCCGCGATTTGTCGAGTTTTCAACTCTACCTCAATCGTCAAGCCAGTAGTCTGGGGCGATATTGCCTCGAACAATTACTCCAGTGGATCTTCGGTGGGATTCCCACACTCATCGGCATCGCGCTGCGCGCGGTGGTTTATCGCGCGATGATGCGGCTGGACGGCATCGTCGCGATCGAGCCGAACGTGCGGATTCGCTTCGCCGATCACGTTCGCCTCGCGCGCGGCGTCTATCTCGACGAAGGGGTGTACCTGCACGCGACGCCCAACGGGATCGAAATCGGCGAGAACACGGTTGTGATGAACCATGCGGAATTGCACGTGTACAATTTTCGTAACTTGCCTAGAGCGGGCATCAAGATTGGACGAGATAGTCTCATCGGGGAGTTCTGTATGATTCGCGGTCCGGGGGGAGTAACAATCGGCGACCGAGTGTATCTCTCGCCAGCGGTACACATCTATTCGTCCAATCATATCTTTGAGAATCCAGATGTCTGTTTTGTTGATCAGGGAGTGACGACGAAAGGTGTCACCATCGAAGATGAGTGTTGGATCGGCGCGAGGGTCGTCATCCTTGATGGCGTAACCATTGGCAAGCGAAGTGTTGTTGCGGCAGGATCTGTGGTTACGAAGGATATCCCTCCGCACAGTATGGCGGCGGGCGTCCCGGCACAGGTCACTCGCGAATTGAAAGAGCGTGAGTCGCCGCAGGGGGTGGAATGAAGACGCGTGACCTGATCGTCATTATGCCGGCGTACAACGAGGAGGCGAATGTTGCTCGGGTTATTCGGGCAGTCCACGAACGCCTTCCCTCTGCCGATGTGGTGGTGATTAACGATGGCTCGAGTGATCGCACGGTGCAGGCAGCCGCGTTTGCAGGCGCGCGCGTGATTTCGCATCCGTACAACATGGGATATGGCGCTGCGCTCCAGACCGGCTACAAGTATGCGCGAGAGAACGGATATCGGCTGTTAGCGCAGATTGACGCGGATGGTCAACACGACCCGGTGTACATCTTGGAAATGCTCAATCTCATCCGGCAGGGTCAGGCAGATGTGGTGATCGGTTCCCGATTCTTGTTGGATAATGGCTACCGCACTCCTTTCGCCAGGCGCGTGGGAATGTTGCTATTTGGTACGATTGCCTCTTGGGCCACTGGTCAAAAGGTGACAGATCCGACTTCCGGTTATCAGGCGCTCAACCGTAAAGCGTTCTGCTATTGTTCCGGCGATGTCTATCCAGCCGATTTTGCCGATGCCGATGTTTTGATCATGCTGCACCGCGCTGGCTTGCGTATTCGTGAAGTAGCGGTGAAGATGTATCCGAGCGTGAACAAGACATCGCGCTATTTGAATATGTATAGTTTTCTGACGCCTGCCTATTACATCTTCAAGATGTCTCTGGCAGTGTTCGTGAGTGTGTTGCGGGAACGCGGCGGAGCGGAAAAGATGATAGACGTATGACGTTACGGCAACAAGCCTTTGCGCTTGTCCTCAGCATCGGTTTGCTGATTTTCATCGTAGAGATGGTCCGCCGTCGCAAGTTGCGAGAAGAATACTCGTGGCTGTGGATCATTACGGCGGTCACGATCCTTGTCCTTTCTGTGTGGTTTGGATTGCTGGAATGGCTTACCTACCTCATCGGCGCGGTCGTGCCGGTCTCCACGCTTTTCATGTTCGGCATTGTCTTTCTGCTGATTATCAACATCTATTTTTCGATGAAGATCTCTACTCTGACTACGCAGGTGAAGAATCTAGCGCAAAGGCTGGCGATTTTGGATTCTTATTTACAGGGATTGCGGGCTGGAGGTAAACAAGCACCGGAAACAAACAAGACAATTGGCGACGGAAACAGTAACGGTGAGAAGCGTGATTAGCCGCAAGCAGTCGACTGGCGCCAGGGTATGGACAAACCCGGAAAGACGATGGCTGTTGTCAATCGTTGTCTCAGGCATACTGCTCCGTCTGGCAACTGCGATCCTGTTGGGCGATAATGTGGTACCGTTACCAGCAGCATACGATCAGATCTATTTCCATGATGTTGCTCTAAACCTGCTTGAGGGAAAGGGATTTGCCTATTCACGACCTCCTTGGCCTTTTATCCAACCCTTAGCACCCACGGCATACACTTCGTTTCTATATCCAATTGCGATTGCAGGTGTCTACTGGATTTTCGGTCCACACCCACTCGCCGCACGAATCACTCAGGCACTCATCGGTAGTCTGTTGCCCTGGCTGATCTATGGGATAGTACGTCGCATACTCCGGCAGCCGCCGGTTGTGGAGAAACAGAGCCAAGTGGTCGCTTTGGTGGCAGCAGGAATTACGGCGTTCTATGCTTACTTTATCTACTTTAGCGCGACACTTATGACAGACGGTCCCTATCTGGTCACATTAGCATGGGCATTGATTCTGACATTGGATCTAGCAGACCAGCCAACCCGCTGGCGTTGGGCAATGTGGGGACTCGCTGTCGGTCTTGCTATTCTTCTGCGCCAAGTTGTTCTGCCTGTTGCCGGGTTGCTTTTCGTGTATATACTTTGGAAAGCGTGGCGGCGAGTACAGTGGCGGCATATTTTAGTTGCTGCCGGAGTCATCGCCGTGCTAATCCTGCCCTGGACGGTGCGCAACTACTTGGTATTCCATCGTTTCTTGCTTCTCAACTCGCAGGCAGGGCAGGTCTTCTGGACCGCCAATCACCCGGACTTGGGCACGCAATGGGAATACGCCCCGATGTTTCCAATTCCCGCTGATCTGCAAGGCGCGGACGAGGTGACTCTGAATGACGAACTGATGCGACGTGGATTACAAGTCGTCGTGGAGAATCCCGGACGTTTTGTCCAATTGTCCCTCAGCCGGCTCGAAATGTTTTTTCTCTTTTATCCTTTGCCCGAATCATCTCTGTTCAGCAATATCGCCCGGACTTTTTCGTTCGGCATTTGCTTACCTTTCATGGCTGTGGGGTTGGTACTCTCTT
>Ga0315289_10008785_pt1 | contig 14578 bp, 10 predicted proteins | sample YL17G11_40_MG_FD_203452 | JGI IMG/M metagenome (GOLD analysis project Ga0315289, IMG submission 203452) | Sediment microbial communities from Yellowstone Lake, YNP, Wyoming, USA - YL17G11_40 | ecosystem: Environmental > Aquatic > Freshwater > Lake > Sediment | place: USA: Wyoming | collected...
GCACATCGGGCCGTTTGGAAGCGAATCGCTGGTCTTCAACCGGGAAAGCCGGGTTGTACCAGTGCGTGATCTCTGCGGTATAGGGGACCGGCTTCGCGGGGTCGCTCAGGTATTCGTCGTATTCGAGTTCGCCGGCCTTGCTTTGCTCTGGCGGCTCAAAGGATAGGCGGCTGTTCTTCGTGAGGTAGACGTTTGCACTCGTGACGTTCTTTGGCGGCCAACTCTCCAAGAATCTCCACGCATTGTTCCCCGTCTCAAATACCATCGCTTCGGCAAGTCTCGGTTCGCCCTTCCCTTTCAAATAGTAATCGAAGAATGGTACGATTATGCTGTCTAGGTAGTAGAGACCTGTCTTGAAGCCCCATTGAATGTGGCCCAACGAGTCTCCCGTCTCAGCACCCCACTGGCCGTGATACCACGGTCCCATCACCAGCATGTTTCGGTTGTTTGGATTCTGCTTCTCGATTGATGCATAGGTGTTGAGGGCTCCAAACAGATTTTCTGAATCATACCAGCCGCCGACAACAAGTGTTGCTGGTTTGATGTTCTTCAGATGCGGCAGAATATTGCGTGCTTCCCAAAAGCTGTCCCACATTCCATGCTGCATGATTTCATTCCAGAATGCCACGCTGTCCCTCAGATACTTCTTGTTGGCGTAGGGGAGTGGACCCATCTCCAGGAAAAACTTGTATTCATCCGGCGTGCCGTGATTGAATGGGACATCCATTGCGCTCTTGGGCTTCGGTCGGGGCTTGCCAAACCACGCGTAGAAATTGAAGGCATGCGGTAACAAGAATGCCCCATTGTGAAAGAAATCATCTCCACCCATCCACTTTGAGACAGGGGCCTGTGGTGACGTGGCTTTCACGGCAGGGTGAGCGTCGATGGTGCCCATCGAGGTGTAAAAACCCGGATAGGAAATGCCGGTGATGCCCACGCGGCCGTTGTTGCGCGGAATGTTTTTGACCAACCAGTCAACCGTGTCATAGGTGTCTGTGGTTTCATCGATATCCTTTGTGGATCTCTTCACAGGGATGTAGGGGCGGACGTTCACAAACTCACCCTCGGACATGTAGCGCCCACGCACGTCTTGGACGACAACGATATAACCCTCTTGGAACATTCGTTCCCCCTGGGTGCCAACGAACGGTGGAAACTGGTTCTCACCATAGGGTATGGCGCTGTATGGTGTTCGGGTCAGAATAAAGGGGTACGTTTCCGCCGTGTCCTTGGGCGTGTAGACGGCAGTGAAGAGTTTTACTCCATCGCGCATAGGGATCAAGTATTCGTGCTTCGTGTAGTGCTCAGCGATGGAGAACGGCTCCTGCGCGGACGATCTCAACGCGCTGAGGGCAACGAGCAGTGCAACGAGGCGGGCATAACGGGCGAAGATTGCGATCGGTTTCGTGTGCGTCATCATTTCTCTTGGATAAAGTTAGTGCCTACGTGGCTAATGAATGGGTTCGCGTACCTATGCGGTTTGCTTGAATACTCTAGGATGGTAGACAAAAATAAAGAAAGACTCAACGAGAGACTTCAAAAAGTGTGTGATCGAGGGTTCATCCCACCGACGTGTGAGTGCAAGATCGAGATAGGGGAAGACATCTCGTGGGAAACTCAGCTCGACGTAGGCGGGAGCGATTGGTGTGCTGCTACTGGTGCGGGTAAGCCGATCAGCGAAGCCGAATAATGCCTGGTTTCTTTCCGTCAGACAGTTGCCTAGCCAACGAATAGCGAGATTTGTACTTGCGCTTCCCAAGGACGTCCATAAGGAACGCTTATGAGCTGCAGTATGCTCTTGAGCGTATGGAAGAACACGCGCGTACCAACTCCTCATTATAGGTAAACGATATCTTCTCCTTTGTGCTCCAGTGATAAGAACAGCAACAAGTAGTCGCGGAGATGTCGAGTAATGAGGAAGTTCTTTCTCACATGCTCACGACCATTTTCTCCCAACGCGTTTGCGAAACTGGGATTTTGCAGCAGCTGTCTCAACGCGAACGCTGTGCCCTCAATGGTGTGTGTGAGAAGCCCTGAATGCTTGTGTACGATCTGCAAAGGAATCCCGCCTACCGCTCCCGCAATCACGGGCTTGGCCTTCCACAGAGCTTCAGCGACGGTTAGACCGAAACCTTCCCGGAGTGATTTCTGAAGAATGACAGACGAAGCACGCTGCAGTGCATTGATTTCTATGTCACTCGCGGGGGGAAGCAACAAAAGGAAGACATCCGGGTCGTTATTGGCAATTTCTTGAACTTCTGCGAGAACCTTTGCGCCCTCGGGGTCATCTGTCGCTCCGCCTCCCGCGAGAACAAGCTGGCAATCAACCTGCCGCCTGACTTGATGAAACACCTTCACCACCCCAACAGGATCCTTCAAATAGTCAAACCGAGATATTTGGGTCACTATAGGTCGGTTCTTGTCGATCTTGAACCTCTCCAACACAGAGTCGATGACCTCCTCCGAAAGCTCGCGGTTCTTGTCGCTCAGCGGGTCAATAGATGGCGAAATGAGGACCTGTGGAATGCGTAGCGAACGCGCAAAGGACGGTGCCGAAAAAACAGCGACATCATACTCTTCTATATATTCTTTCAGGAAGTTCCAAGTAAATGGATCGGGTGAAGAGAAATCAATGTGGCACCGCCATATCCATTTGCGACCCAGGTCTTTCCTTCGGTCAACCAGTGCACAGGGCTGTGGATCATGAACAAAAATGATATCCCCCGACAAGTTCATTTCGCGGGCATTCATCTCATTTGTCTGGACGTAGAGATCGAGTTCCTCGCGGGTGAAGGCGGCCTTCTGGCCATGCAGCGCATTATGCATCTTCTTTGTGACCTCAAAAAACCGCTCTCCACCTTTGATTACATCCCACATTGCATTTACCCCAAGCTCATGAAGCATCGGAATCATCCGCATAAGAATTTCCGCAACCCCTCCGCCGACCGCTGTCGAATTGATATTTTGAATGGTCACACCCGACAGCTTGCTGGCGTACAGTTCAAGCTCATCAATGACATCGCTTCCAACGTATTTTTCATATTCCCGAAGCTTTGCCACAGATGCCCTCCATCAGACGGGTTTCAATAAGCCCGATAAGTGTTCGCCTGAGATTTTCGAGCGTGTGTGTATACGGATCGAGCTCCATGAACTGTTGCGCAAGTTCGTCCTCACCCAGTGATGCTGCAAGCCAAACAGAAAAGTCTGAGAACTTTCGCCGAAGCCTTGCTTCGAAAACGTGATAATAGATTGAGTAGATCGACACCTTTTCAAGACATTCTTTGAAGTCGATAAGGCTGTGCGCAACGTATTTGGTGGGAAACACGAATGTCTGCGCACTCATGAAGTGGAACTCCTCGCCGTTTGGAACATTCCGTTGAAAGCCATCGAGGCTCCGCCTCATCCCATGTTCAATGACTTCGATAATTCGTGATCGAATGTCTTGCAGCGTAAAGAATTCTCGCAAGTCAATACTCGCCACCCTCTCCCCCAGCACTTTGTCTTGAAGGATGTCGGTGATCCAGTAAGCGAAGTCATTTGGCGGCTCCGGTGAAAGGAATTCGTGCTGCTCGAGATAATGATGCGTGTGGTGATAGATCGATGAGGTTGGGACCTGCTTGATGCCCGAGAGCAGCTCGGCCAAGTTCTTTGCTTTTCTCCCGGTCAGGTAAGTGAGGGTTTGACGCGTAAAAAAATAGAACGGCTCTTTTGCTCCGAAGCTCATCTCCTGTTCCCTTCGTCTCTTATCGAATCGATTGCTTTCAGCACCACTTGCACCTCAGTTGGGCTGTGCACAAAGTACGCTGCACGCGAAGAGCGGCTCCACCCGACGCGAATTGTAATGGCGCTGCGCCGAAGAAGCCTGAAAGCATCTTCATCTGTCTTATCATCACCAATGTAGACAATCAAGGGTTTCCCTCTCGATGGAAGCAGCTTTATGACTCGGAGGACAGCGTGACCTTTGTCCCAAGAAACGTTTGGCCTCACCTCAATGACTTTTTTCCCCGTTGTCATTTTGACCATCGTCCGATACGGACGAACAACTCTTCTCACGCTTTTCTTGAGCAGGGGTACTGAGCGTTCACGAACATTTCGGTAGTGAACCGACAAAGTGTACTGCTTGTCTTCGATGAGCACTCCGGGAATAGAACTGAGTGCGCTCCTAAGCTCCGAGAAAATCTTGCCCAGAACTGGATGAGCTCTTTGTGCCTCGGGATGAACCCAGCGTGATTTGGCAAGCGAAGTGTGGAAGCCGTGATTTGCCACGTAGAACACACTGTTCAGATGTACCATTCTCTTGATATCCGATAGTGATCTACCTGTCACCAAACCAAGTGAAACGTTTGGACGCTTTGACACGCGTCGAAGAAACTCCTTCATCTCGGTGGGGAGAACCGCCGATGAGGGCAGCTTTTGGATGGGAACAAGAGTCCCGTCGTAATCAAGAAAGACCAGCAATCGACGGGAAGCGGTCAACTCGCCTAGAATGGAATTCCAGATTCCAGCCTCTCTATCGAATAGATATTGTGGTGGCATGAAGTCTAGGGTATCTCTTCAACGACGTGTGTTGCAACTCGCAATCGACATAATGTGGAGACGATATTCGCGGCCCAACGGTATACATTGCGGTCTCTGATGATTGTGCGCATGCGTCGCATCCGCTCAGATCTTTCTTTGGGCGACATTGTCAGCGCTAGATGGATTGCGTCCGCCATCTCTTCAACATCATATGGGTTTACAATCAGAGCATCTTGCAGCTCTCGCGATGCACCCGTGAATTGGCTTAGAATCAACGCGCCGTCTTCATCATCACGAGCGGCAACATACTCTTTGGCCACGAGGTTCATGCCATCGTGAAGTGAAGTGACCATACAAATCTGCGCAGCTTGGTAGAATTGATTGATTGTCTGGTGATTGTGATGAGCTTTGAGAAAGACAAGGGGCTTCCATTCTCTCATCTGGAAGCGCCAATTAATTCTGTCGATCGTTTCTTCCAGTTCGGCCATCAGATCATGATATCGCTTGATGTGAGTCCGGCTGGGTGCGCCAAGTTCTACAAACGTGAATTGCCCAACATAGTCCGGGTATTTTTCCAGAAATCGCTCCACCGCCTTGAATCGTTCAATAATCCCTTTGGTATAATCGATCCGATCAACTCCGACCGCGAGGTGCTTTGCATTCACCCCGACCTTCTTCAAGACGATTTCCAGATGAGTTTTCTGGACGGTTACCGGTCTTTCTCCATTGTGCATGAGGCCTGGAAAAGCAACACTGATTGGGAACGGCTTCACTGTTGTAACCATCCCCCGCCGTTCGACGGAAAATTGATCCCAATTAATCTTTGATTCCAAGAATCGATCGACAGTTTCAAGGAAATTGTTGCAGTGAAACTGGATATGAAATCCGATGAGATCTGCGCCCAACAGACCCAGGAGAATCTCCTGTTTCCAGGGGCAAATCCCGAATACTTCCGGATTTGGCCACGGAATGTGCCAAAATATCGCCACCCGCGCGTTAGGACGTTTTGATTTTATCAATAACGGGAGAAGGGCAAAATGATAATCCTGTACTAAGATGAGCGGTTCCTGTTCATGGGCAATTTCATCGAGCAACACTCCGGCAAACGTCTCATTCACCTTCTGATAGCTGATCCAATCGTGCAGGCGAAAGATGGGACGAGTGTGCGTGATGTGGCAGAGTGGCCAAATCCCCTCATTAGAAAAACCATAGTAGTATCCTTCTTCTTCCTCTTTCGAAATGAAGATTCGTTTAAGCGTGTAGGTTGGCTCCTCTGGTGGTACTCGCAGTCTGCCTTTTTCATCTGACGTTTCGCGGTCTGCGTCCCCACTTCCGCTTGCGATCCAAACACCTCCACACGCCCGTAAGATTGGATCCAATGCAGTCACCAAGCCTCCGGCAGGAACAATGCATTCTACAGTGCTTCCTTGCCTGACGTGCATATATGGTTCGCGGTTCGAAACTATAAGGAGATTCTTTCCACCTAACTCATGCCGCACATGCTCTTTCAAACGTTCGGCAGTCCAGAGAGACTCCGCTTTAACCCGCAAGCGGGCTTCCTCTTCTGCTGTCGCTCTCGCGAGGGCCAAGCTCTTTGCAAGAAGCGCCACCTCCTCCGCCAAAGCACCCAAAATGTCTCCCCGCGGAACAGTCACCGGCTGGTTGATCTTCCCCATCCTCAATCCTTTCATCCATCCAGCAATCTGTGCGATCGGACCTGTAATACTCCATCGTACTACCAAGACCGTCGTGAGAATAATCAGAAACGACAAGGTAAGCAGGCGAACGAAGTTCGTGTGCCAAATCCCCTCGAGTCTCGCATCAATGTAGGAGGCATCGTGAAGGAGCAAGAGCGCGCCTACTGTCCTCCCATCAAGATGAAGAGGAACAGCGTAGACATGCGCAGTTCGGCCGTCGACAGGCTCGAATCCAGAGACGCTCTCGTTTCTTGTAAAAGATTCCGCGATTTGAACGGGGGATGCTTTCATCGTTGTCAACAGCGCAGGGCTAGAGGCCAAATGTACCCCCAAGCTGTCATACACTGCTACCCCGATAAGGCTTTCACGATTTCCGAATCGATCGACGAGACGTTTCAATCTCGCCGGTGAGTTAGACCGCAAGAGCTCCTTCACCGATTCCTGCAGACTCTCAGCCAAGATGACGGCCCGGACGTCCAACTCCTGCCTAAGACGATCTCTCTCGCTTTGGACTTGCCAATATGAGAATCCGGATGCTACGAGTGCTGCCACCACAACAAGCGAGACGATGAGGCGAAGCGTGATTTTCATACATTCCTCTCTAACCTAGGTTTCGTCACACTGTGAACCGCTTGAATAAGAAAGCAATTCAGTCCTCTTGCGGAAACTTCGATGTAGCTCCCAGTGGAAAAAAATCGAGTGTTCGTGGATAGCGTCACACAGCTCCCACCTCGGTCCACTCGAATAATCCTCGTTTCCAACAGAATGTGGTTGCATTTGCGACGTAGGTTGTTAGCATCCTTACTCATAAGTACTTCACTGCCGCTTCGGGTCCAAGGTGTGGTTGTTCTTAGTGAGAACTGGCGGTATACATTACTTGCACTTTTGTTTTCCTTAGGACGATCCACCCGACAGTTCCAGCAAGTCCTGACGCGATCAAGACGCCGATTTTCGCGATCGAGAGCAAATGACCTTCTCCAAATGCCAGCACCGCAATGAAGAGCGACATCGTGAATCCGATTCCTCCAAGCAAGCTTGCGCCGTACACATGAAGCCATCGAACGCTGCTTGGGAGGCTGGCAATTCCAGTCCTTACGGCGAGCCAAGAAAATAGTGTTATTCCAATTTGCTTCCCGAGCAAAAGGCCAAGAATTGTTCCCAAACCGACTGGATGCAGAATGGTGGACAACAATTGTCCGCTCAGCCCCACACCCGCGTTCGAAAGTGCAAACACCGGCATAATGATGAATGAAACCCAAGGATGAAGAGCGTGTTCCAGGGTCTGTAATGGAGTCCCTTCGGTGTCTTTTTCATTTTGTTCTGAATGCCTACGCGCTGGAATTGTCATCGCAAGCATCACACCAGCAATTGTCGCGTGAACACCGGATTTCAACACGGCAAGCCACAACAGTAGTCCCAGGAGCAAGTAGGGGAGCAATCGCCGAACGCCTGCCTTGTTAAGCACGAGTAGCGTTGCAAACACCGCAACGGTTGCGCCTAATGCGATAAATGAAATCTCGCTGGTATAGAAGATGGCAATGACAAGCACAGCGCCGAGATCATCAACAATTGCAAAAGCCGTCAGAAAGATTTTCAACTGATAAGGAACACGTTTCCCAAGTAACGTCAGCACTCCCAATGAAAACGCGATGTCCGTTGCCATTGGAACCCCCCACCCCGACACCGTGCTTGTTTGGTGGTTGATCGCAATGTAGATCAGAGCCGGGACTATCATGCCACCCAGGGCAGCAGCGATCGGCAAGGTGGCCTTCTTGATTTCAGCTAGTTCACCGATGAGCAGCTCCCGTTTGATCTCCAATCCAACCAGGAGAAAGAAAACGGTCATGAAGCCATCATTAATCCAATGAAGAAGGGATTTCGATAAACGGGCGCTGCTCAATCCAATTGAGACTTCTGTGTTCCACACGGCCTCATAGCTCTCCTTCCAGGGTGAATTTGCCCAGATAAGTGCGAGAAGCGTGAAGCCGGCTAGCAAAATGCCGGAAGCAGACTCTAACCGGAAAAACTCCTGAAACGGCCGGGTGATGACCGATAGAGCGCTGTTAGCATTGTCTTTGGTGGGGCGTAGCGGCATCGATCCCTCTGTGAGCTTTGCTGGCTTTCTAATCAAGAGGTTTCCCCTGGTAGTCTTCCAACTCCTGGAAAGGAACATATACTACGAATGAAACAAATCTCTTGTTAGGCAAACCAGATAACCCGTATCACCGACATCAAGCACAACTCTATTGCCTGGGTCTTAAACGATGCCAACAGCCCTCAATATTATCACCACCAAGCTCAGACCAATGATCGCTAGAAGGATTTTCAATTGAACTGGAAGCCCTCCTTGGCCTTCAACTTGACCTTGATCCTGTGCCGTATTCTCTTCCATGGTATACCTCCTGTTCCTTAGGATGGACACAAACGAGAGCATCCAAAGGCGCGTTTCAATCGTTCAGATGGCTGGGCAATGCTAGCCAGAATCTCACTGAACGCAGATGAGACCTATGAGCTCAATAACTAGAAATCAAAATTGAAGCGAACCTATGAAACAGGGGGAGCACGAGAATGCTGCGAATGAGGAAGGGTGTGAGGAGTGAGTTTGCTGCCTTCAAGGTTTATGAGACAGAACAAAGCCTCTTGGTGGAAGAAATTCGGCGCCGTGAGGGCCGCGGGAGAAGGAACAACGATTCGCGAAACAGCGGGAATATGTTTGTACTGCGTCCAGTAGACTTTCGAGGTGACTGGACGCGAAGGCTTGCTTTGGGTGAGCGTGCAGGAACCAGTTCCAAATCCGAAGAATTGGTATAACGATGGAAGATGCCCCAAAACGCCGACGAGCAAATAGCTGGCGAGAAGAAGAGCCAGGACACTATGTTGGATTCTCTTCTGCATCGAACTAGGGTTCCTCAATTACGATACAGAGTTCACGGTAAACATGCAAGTCTTTTCGAAAACAAAGGCAAGAGAGAAAAGATAAATCTACCGCTGCAGGCAGGAGTAACAGCGTAGCTTAGGTGACGCGTTGATCAACCTTGGAAATCACTTCACCAAGACAAGTTTCCTCGTTTCAACGAATGAGCCCGATTGAAGTTGATAGTAGTACACACCGCTGTGCAGGTCGTTGCCATATATCATGACAGAGTGTTCACCGGAATCAAACTCTCCGTCGAGCAACATTAGAGCTTCCCTTCCGAGGACATCAAAGACTTTCAATGTTGTCGGTGCACATGGCATCAGGACTGGCGATGGTCGAAGCAACAAAGCATCGTGATGGCTTTCTATCCTCTGGCGTGTGATTCATTCGCCCACGTCAACAAGCTATGAGGCTGGCAAAGGATCCGCCACCGGCTGTGCAGTGAGTTCACCTTTTGCGCACTCGCGATAAAGGTGAGTCTGGCATGCATAGAAACTTGCCTTTACCCACAACCGAGCGATCACGTAGAGCTGCTGCAGCAGGAACAGCGCAAACAGCGGCCAATACGAATCTTGCGGGATCTGTGATTCAAGCAGCGCATAGACGGCGATAAGGATAACGCCAAGAAGACTCAGCAAGAGGTAAAGCCCGTATGTCTGAATGAAACTGCCAAAGGCAAAGCGGGCCCCGGCAAACGATGCCAACAGGGCACTTGTCCGAACGTCCACGACAATGCGAATTCGAGCATAGTCAAAAATCATGGCAAGGATGGAGAGGGACAACAAGACAACGACGCCCTTGACCATGTAATAGAGATAGGGCGTTTCTTCTGATGGGGCATTCTGCGTCCAGCGAGGGATGGCGCTGCTGATCCAATCGAAAAGAAGAATGAAGAGGAGATAGTAGACGAGGAGGGCAACAAGGGCGAGCCGGAAAAACTTGCCAAGGTACTTTCCTCCATCGGTCAGGAATTCCGTGAACGTCGAGCGATAGTCTTTTGAGTACATGCTAATGAATCCTCCGGCAAGGAAGCTGGTCAAGCAGGTGTAGAGAAGTCCAAGCAAGACGAAAACGGAGGCGTACCGAGGGTTGACTTCCAGCCGGAAGATGAGGTTGTACAAGAAATTGCCGGCGGATTTCACGAACTGACCGTTGAGAACAGCATCCAATTGGCGCATGAACGGAGCATAGCCAAAGATCGTGTAATCGACGGCCCGGACGAGATCGCTCTTTTCGAAGTCAAGGCGAAAGGTCTCAAACCAGGAAGGATCCATCTGTTGAAGGATTTTCTCGTCCATCACCGTATCGCGGAGATAGCCATCGAGTATGTTCAAAAAGGGTATTGCGAGCACGGAGGCGAAGAGAACATTGACGAACCAGGCAAACAAGACCATCCGTTTGGTCCTTGTAACCTGTCGGAGACCGTGCTTGAGTGATGCGATGATTTTCATTGGTTTCTCCTTGTCAAGTATCCTGTCTATGACCGGATCTTACAGCATATCAAAAACCGACAGATTCAAAGAAGTTCTGTAGCGAAAACATCCATTTCGACGCGTACTTGCGCGCTGCAAGCGATCGGTATCCGGGCTCCCGGACAATCTTGCTGTTGTTATTGTAGTTGATGTCCAGCGCGAGTTTCTTCTCAGGGTCAACGATTGCATAGCTCACCGGTGAATCGGATTGAAACGTGAACTTCTTCCACCGGTACTGGCCGTCCCATCCTTCACGCCGTATGTCGCCGTTCTTGAAAACAATCAGGACATCCACAGGTGCAAGAGCTTCACCTTCGCGTTTGATGACCACTTCACACTCGTACTCCTTCGACGGTTGCTTCGCGACGCTGTCTTGCGGCTGCCCGTTCATCGTAAAGACCCCTTCAGGAGGGGGAAGTTTGCGGTTTACGATCCGGTCGATGCTGTAGTCGAAGAGATTGGAACTGAACCATGTGTTCTCGAAGAACCAGCTCAGGTTTTTTCCGGTGAGTTCGTTGACAACATTGATGAAGTCCTGCGACGTCGGGTGCTTGAAGCGGTAGCGGTGGTGATATGTACGCATCACGCGATACATCATCTCCTCGCCGAGGTACCGTTCTAACATGATGAGTGACAGGGCGGGCTTGGAGTACGAATTCAACCCGTAGGTTTGGTTGTATTCCCAGCCCCTTCGCGCCATCACGTCGTTCTTGCCCATCTGGCGGAGTCCGATATTCCCGGCCCCCAGAGGAGTCTCGTTCACCTCGTGGAAGACGTACGGGATTCCGACTCCCCAGCTACCGAAAAAGTACCGCACCTGTTTGAATGGTTTCCACGCGGCGTTCATCACGCGGTCGGTCGAATAGGTGTCGAATCCTTCATCCAGCCAAGCCTCTTCGAACTCGTTATTACCAACAAGGGCATACCAGAACTGGTGACCGAACTCGTGGACCGTCACCCCTTCAGGTGATGACTGTTCTTTCGGAGAATACCTTGTTGTTCCGCCTGTGAAGAGCGTCGGATACTCCATCCCACCGGAGCGGCTATCGTTGGCAGGATCGACGACGGTGAGGGTCTCGTATGGGTACTCGCCATACCACTCGCCGTAATATCGAAGCGCTTTAAACGTGGCGTCGAAGTACCGATCGATCATATTGTCATGCTGAGGCTGTGTCAGGACGATAACGGTGACCTCCCGAAGCGGGTGATGGCGATCCGGACGCTCATCGGGCTCCTTCATGTCGTGGACAAATTTCCGGACTGTCGCGACGAGATGAGGGGATGTGACCCACGCGAAATCATGGACATCCACTTGATGGAAGTTGAACGTCGTCGTACTATCCCGATTGTTATCGATGCGGCGCGGGATTCCCCCGGTTGCCCCAACAACATACCCCTCTGGTACCGTGATTGTCACATCATACACACCGTAATCAGCAAAGTACTCGGTGTTAGCGTGAAACTGGTGGCAATTCCATGCCCGGTTCCACCACACGCCGATCTTCGGAAACCATTGCGCTAAAAAATGGTAATCGCGGATCGCTCCCGTGCGGGAAATCGGCAGGGGTTGCTTCGTCTCAAACTCAATTTTGACTTTTATCGATTGCCCCGCGGGCACGGGCTTCGGTGATCGAATCTGAAAGACAGTTTGGTCATTGGCATTGCCGTCGTCCGGTTGGACATAGCGAAACGTGCTCGTGATGTCGGTCTCCCTCTTCGCTTCCAGAACCTTCACGCTCTTGACGTTCGTGTAGCCATAGTCCTCCTGGCGCATGTGCGGACGGCCGAGTTCGTAATCATTTTCCTTCACGAACGTACTGCGGTTGTTCTTCCACGCGTTATGGTAGAGATGGAACGGGAATTCCTGCTGCGGCTGACCCGTGGTGTTCCTCCACTCAAGGATTTCCCATCCGCTGATGATGTTTGTCTTCATGTTGAGCCTGACATCCATCGTGTAGCGGACAATTCGATCGCTCTGAGTCGGGAGCTTCAGGTCCTTATCCCACGGCTCTGTTCCTTGCTCCCACCTTGGAATCGAAGGGCTAGAGGCAGCACGACTAGTGCTCTGTTCAGCGGGGGGGAGGCCGATGAAGGCGACCACAAGGATCGTGGCTGCCAGGATGAATCCGTACTCGAGGATTGTAATCACGGTGTTCTTCATAGTTGTTCTCCAGATAAAGAACGATAGTCGTTGCCCAGAGGTCATCCGGGCGACTACTCCCACTTCGTTTTCAGCCACGATTCGAAGGTTGCCTTTTGGAGGTTTGTTGGCTTTTCGACTCTTGCGATCTTGTACGCAGGAACATCTTGAAGCCGAAGCGTGACATCGAATTGCCGCAGCCTGTTGTCACGTAAAACCGTGAAAGCGATTTTATCACCTAGTTTAAGCTCAACGATCCGTTGTTGCAGTTCGGTGGAGCGAACGCGAAATCCGTTCAGCGCGACAATTTCGTCATTGATATCGAGCCCGGCCTCGTATGCCGGCGACCCGGCGATCACGAGTGTCACGCGAGTCCTGTTATCGCGGTCGACAGTCTGCAACCCCAGCCATGGCTTTCGCTCGGCGTCTCTTGCCTGAAGAGAAAGCCCCGCATATCCGAGCGAGCGTTCCCAATCGAGGGGCATGGTGCCGTGGACATAGCCTTCGAAGAACTTCTTCAAGCTTCCTCCTGCAAACTGTTCGGCGACTGCCTGGAAATCGTCGCTCGTGTACCCGGGGCCGCTCAGTGGAAAGCGCCGGTACAGCGTGCGCATCACGTCGTCCAGGGAGTAAGTGTTGTTTGAGCGCTGCCGAATCTCGAGGTCGAGCACCAGACTCACATCAGCCCCCTTGTCATAGTAATCCGACTCCGAATTGTATGCTTGCTGGTTTTGCTTCCAGTACTTGATCCAGGCATCGAAGCCGGATTCCGTTGCAGACTGTAACCGGTTGCCGGGGCGTTGACGATCACCCTGCACGGAGGCAGCGATGCCCTGCAGGTAGGATGAGTCCGGCAAGAAGCCTGCTCTGGTGAGCAGCAATCCACCATAGTAGGAAGTTGTGCCCTCGGCGATCCAGAGCTCCTTCACGTAGTTCTCCTTCATATAATTGTACGGGAGGATACCTCTCGGTCGAAGCTGCTTCACGTTCCAAGTGTGGAAATACTCGTGTGAGACCAACCCGAGAAACCCGCGGTAGGAGCCGGTGTTCTTGAACACGAATGGCTGCGTTTGCATGATCGTTGAGTTTATGTGCTCGGTGCCGCCACCTCCGGGCATAAGATGAAGCATAAACACATACCGTTCGTACGGTAGATCCCCCCAGAACGCCTTGTTTACTTCCACGATCTTGCTGATGTCCCCAATCAAAGTATCTGGTTCGTAGTTTCCGTCTCCGGCGATGCTGAGCACGTGGTTCTTCCCACCAGCTTTAAACTCAAAATCCTTCTGATTGCCAATCTCAAGAGGACAGTCGACAAGGTAATCGAAGTTCGGCGCAGAGAATTTGAAGCGCTCTCCCGGAATTGCATCGAGCCCGGTGGTGACATGCCACTCCTTATACGGGACGACGCGCAGCGTTAAGGGAAGGTAGCGATATTGTTCGACGAACATGAATGCGGCGCAGCCATCAACGAACGCATGGTCGTCGTTCAGTCCGCGCGTCCGCATATCGAATTCATTTGCGAAAACTTTGTATCGCGCGACAACCATTGTGGATGGTCCTTTCTCGATCCGCCACGTTGACTTATCAGTTTTTTCCCAGCGAACAGGCTTGTTGCTTCCATCAACAACCGAGAATTCCTGGACTCCTCCCGCGAAATCGAACACAATATACCGCCCCGTCCGCCAGGTCGGCATCAGGAGGTCGAGCGACCGAGCCTTTGCCGGAAGACCCTTGAGTGACACTTCGACCTCAAGGAGGTGCGTCCAGGGCTTGGACATCCCGAGTGTGTATTCAATGGAGGCTGTTTGTGAATGCGCGAGTGCGAACGAAA
>Ga0315289_10008786_pt1 | contig 14578 bp, 11 predicted proteins | sample YL17G11_40_MG_FD_203452 | JGI IMG/M metagenome (GOLD analysis project Ga0315289, IMG submission 203452) | Sediment microbial communities from Yellowstone Lake, YNP, Wyoming, USA - YL17G11_40 | ecosystem: Environmental > Aquatic > Freshwater > Lake > Sediment | place: USA: Wyoming | collected...
TCCGAAAGCTATTACCGCAAGGCAGTCGCCAAATATAAGGATTTGATCGTCCAGGGCAAAGATCCGGATAAGCTTTATTTTGAGCTGGGAAACTTATATTTTAGCCGCGGAGAATTCAGGGAAGCAGGCGAAGCGTTTATTAAGAGCAATGACTCGCAGGCAAAGAAGCTTCTGGGGATCTCATATTACCGCTTGGGGGATTTTACAGGCGCCCTCGAAGTCTTTAATAAACATGAAAGTCAGGATGACGAATATCTTTACTACAAAGGGCTGACCAGCGAGAAATTAAACCTTTTTGACCAGGCTTTGGGGGATTATAAGAAGATAAAGGATAAAGAATTCTTGGCATTTGCTAAGGAGCGTATCGATAGAATAGAAAAACAGGCCTTACCGCGCAATATCAAAGAGATCGATCCTCAGGTGGCAAAGGTTCTGGCCAGCGCCCCGAAAGAGGAGGATTATCCGCAGGCAGGCGCTTTGATTTTGACCTGTGATGAGTTAATCGAGGTGACCCCGGAAAACACGGAAGTCTCTTACCTACATTATGTGGTCAAGATCTTAAATGAACGCGGCAAGGAGGGCTTTTCCGAAGCGAAAATCGATTACGATTCCACATACGAGAAGGTGGAGCTTGAATACGCCCGCACTATCAAGCCGGACGGGGCTGTGGTGGAAGTGGGCAGCCGCCATATCCGCGATGTCTCCAAGTATTTAAACTTCCCGCTTTACAGCAACGCCCGCGTTTACATCATCTCCTTCCCGGAGATCACCGAAGGTGCTAGCATCGAATACAAATTAAAAATCTACCGTAATAAGCTGATCAACAAGAAAGATTTTGTCATTCCGTACCCGGTGCAGGCGACTGATCCGATAATCGCGGCGGATTTTACGGTCACTTTTCCCAAAGACAATCCGGCGGCCATAAAACTCATCAATGAGCAATACAATAATTTCGGGGGGAAGCTTGCGCCGCGGACAGAAGAAAAAGACGGCCTGATCAGGTATCACTGGCAATTCAAGGATATCCCGCAGATAGTCCCTGAGTCAAATATGCCGCCGCAGGTACAGATAAACCCAACCATCTTTATTTCTTCCTTTAAAAGCTGGAAGGAAGTATATGATTGGTGGTGGCAGCTGGCCAAAGATAAGATCCAGGCAGACCCTGCGATAAAGGATAAGGTCAAAGAGTTAACCGGCGCTCTCAAGACCGAGGAAGAAAAAATCAGGGCCATTTATAATTTCTGCGCCAGAGATATCCGTTATGTGGCCGTAGAATACGGACAGGCCGGATACGAGCCGCATCAGGCAGCGGATATCTTCAGGAATAAATACGGAGATTGTAAGGACCAGGCGATACTTCTGGTGACCATGTTAAAAGAGGCCGGATGCAAGGCCTACCCCGTGCTCATCGCCACCAGGGAAGCTTACAACTTAAACGAGGATTTTCCGTCGATGCTCTTTAATCACTGCATCGCCTGCGTGATCTTTCAAGAAAAAATAGTCTTTCTTGACCCGACCGCCGAGACTTGTCCTTTCGGGGACCTGCCCGATGGGGACCAGGGCCGCAAGGTCTTTGTCTGCCAGGAGGATGATTTTAAGATCGCGGATACGCCTCTCTACGGCGCCGGGCATAATCTGGTCAAACAGGTGATCAAGTTAAAGACAAACAAGGACGAAAGCATCACGGGCGAAAAAGATATTTATACCTTTGGGGTCTGGGATCAGGGCCAGCGTTATTGGCTGTTATACACGCAGCCGGAATTGATCGAGGCCCAGCTGAAAGAAAGAATACAGGATTTTTCCATCGGCGCAAAACTAGAGAATTACAGCATTGAAAACCTGGAAGACCTGAACAAACCGGTGGTGCTCAAATATTCTTTCCGTGGGCCGGAATATTTCAGCGTTGCCGGGAACTTAAGGATAATGCCGCAATTGTCCGGCCTTGATCTTTCGCTGGTAGCCAGAGAAGGGCGCAGGTACCCGATTGATTTCAGTTTCCTGGAGAGTGAGGAGAAGAGCTTTGAGATCGAGATCCCGGACTCCTTCAGGATTAAATATGTTCCGGAAAACGTTTCTCAGGATTCCCCGTGGATGAAATTCAGCGGCGAATATAGCCGCAAAGGCACTACCTTGACTTTCTGGCAAAAAACGGAATTCAAGAAAAAGGCTATCCTTCAGGACGAATACGCTGATTTTAAGAAATTTTACGAGACCCTGGCGAAAAAGATCAAACAAAGGGTAGTCTTGGAAAGGGTAAAATAATATGCGCACCGAAGACCATTTAGGTAAAGAGCGGCGTAAATATATACGTCTGGATACGGTTTTCCCTGTGCAGTTCCGCCTGATGCCGCTGGACGGAGAAAGTTTTATCTCGGGCTGGCTGTTAGGATTTACCAGCGACGTAGGCCACGGCGGGATATGTCTTTCCGTGAACGCATTAGACCCGCAACTAGCCAAGTTGATAAGAGAACAGCAGGTAAAGATATCATTAGAGATAGAGATGCCTTTATTAAAAAGCCCGGCGGCTGCGCGGGCAAAGATCGCCTGGGTGAAGGATTTTCCGGGTAATCCCACCAGGTATCTCCTTGGTTTGACCTACGAGGATATCGATCCCGGCCAAAAAGCGATGATCATGCGCTATGCCTGGACGAGGAAATTATTTATACCGGCGCTTGTGACCGTGATCCTGATATTGGGTTTTGGCGTTGCGGTGAACACCTACACCAGCTTTAGATTAGTTAAAAGCAACAGGGCGCTCATCGAGCAGCTGGTGCAGGTTTCTCAGGAAGCGGGCCTGGCCAAAGAAAGGGCCGGACAGATAACAAAGGAACGCGAGGGCCTGGAAGGAAAGATCAGGTCCCTGCAGTCCCGCATACAAAGCGCTGAAGAAGAAAAAGCCGCTTTAGAGAAGGGCCTTAAGACAGAATCAGAGCAGAAACTGGGCGAGTTGAATGCCCTGGTCGGCAAATTGTCGAAAGACAAAGTTTCTCTTCAGGGCCAGCTGGCTTCTCTGCAGCGCCAGGAGAGCGCTATTTCCGAAGAGCTCCAGCGCCTGGATAAGACAAAGGGGCATCTAGAGAAGGCAAACTTTGATAAGATGTACCGGTGGCTCACCGTGCATCAGAATCCGCATACCGGGCTGGTGATGAGCTTCGAGGGGGACAGCGATATCAAGAACTGGGCGTTCACCTATGACCAGTCCCTGGTGATACAGGTTTATAATAATTTCTCGGATTTTCACCGCGCAAGAAAAATATTGGACTTCTTTGCGCACAGCGCCGAACGTCCGGGCGGTTTATACCTGAATGCCTATTACGCTTCTAACGGCGGGCCGGCTGAATATTCACTGCATTGCGGTCCGAATATATGGCTGGGCATCGCCATACTTCATTACACGAAAAGGTCGCAGGATCCAACCTACCTTTATCTGGCTGAAGAGATAGCCCAGGCTATTATGGTATTGCAGGATGCGGAAGGCGGTGTCCGCGGGGGGCCGGATACGCGCTGGTATGCTACCGAACATAACCTGGACGCTTATGCCTTTTTTAACATGCTCTACAAGATGACCGGCAAGCAGCAATACCTTACAGCCAGCAATAAGGTTTTGCAGTGGTTACAGCAGCATACCTACGGCCAGCAGGATATCCCGATCAAGCGCGGCAAGGGGGATTCGACTATTGCCACGGATACCTATGCTTGGTCGATCGCGGCGATCGGCCCGGCTAAACTTGAAGAAATAGGGATGAATCCGGAGAATATCCTGGAATTCGCAGAGAAGAATTGCGCGGTAGAAGTCGCCTATACCCGGCTGCAGGGCCGGACAGTAAATATAAAAGGTTTTGATTTCGCGCCGCAAATAAATGTCTCCAGGGGCGCTGTGGTCTCCTCGGAGTGGACAGCCCAGATGGTCATGGCATTTAAGATCCTGGGAGATTATTATGAGACGAAAGGTGAAAAGAATAAGGCGCTAGCGTATAAGATGAAAGCCGATGGATATTTAGACGAGCTGGGGAAGATGATCATCTCCAGCCCTTCTCCGTCGGGACAGGGGGAAGGTTGCCTGCCGTACGCCACGCAGGATGATGTGGATACCGGGCACGGCTGGCGTACGCCTAAAGGGAACTCAACTGGTTCGATCTCCGGCACTGCCTATACCATTTTTGCTTACTATAATTACAACCCCCTGGACTTAAAAAATTAATGGGAATTCTTAAAAAGCTGCGGTTGATCTACGGGAAATTATACAAGAGTTTCGGCCCGCAGCGCTGGTGGCCGGCAGATACGCCCTTTGAGGTGATGGTCGGAGCGATCCTGACGCAGAATACCAACTGGCAGAATGTGGAAAAGGCGGTAGCGAACTTAAAAAAGAATAAAGCTTTGGATCCGGTCAAGCTTTATCGCATGCCTTTAAAGAAATTAGCGCTTTTGATCCGGCCGGCCGGTTATTTTAATATAAAAGCAAAAAGGTTGAAGAATTTCCTGAAATTTTATCTTGATGACTACGGCGCCAAGGTGAAAAATATGCGCTGCGTCAACAGGCATATTTTACGCAATGAGCTCCTTTGCGTTAACGGCGTAGGTCAAGAGACCGCGGATTCGATTTTGCTCTACGCCTTACATAAGCCGGTCTTTGTGGTCGATGCCTATACCAAGAGGATCTGCTCCCGGCATGGCCTTATCCCCGAGGATGCCTCTTATCAGGACGCGCAAAAATTGTTTATGCAAAATCTTAAGAATGATGTACAATTATTTAACGAGTATCACGCACTCTTGGTCAGGGCCGGCAAAGATTTCTGCCGCAAGTCAAAGCCCAGGTGCGGGATCTGTCCGTTAAAGGATCTCTTATGAAAAGGTTTTTGCTATTTTTAATCTTAAGCCTGACTTTTATGGAAGCCGCGCATGCGGCACCCTGCTACGGCACGAATATGCCCGAGAGAAGGAAATTTTCGGCGATGTTTGAATCGTATACTATTTTCAAAAGATACTTAAGGGAAAACTTCGGCAACGTGAAAAGCCAGCAGGAATTTTTCGGCATGTCCTACGGAGTTTTTGATTGGCTGGCTATTGATTTAAAGGCGGGAGCAGGGGACATAAGACAATACCCGGTAAATGCCGATAAGATCAGTTACGGTTCAAGTTTTGCCGGAGGCTATGGCCTGCGCGCGAAGCTTTTGGATATGAATAAAACAAAGGTAGTCTTTGGTTTTCAGCATATCAGCGTGCACCCCTATTCCACGCACGTAGGAGACCTGAAACATAAGGCGATCTTAGATGACTGGCAGACATCGCTTTTGGTCTCATATGAGATCTCTAGGTTTACCCCGTATCTTGGGACGCGCTGGTCGCGGGTGGACTATATCCACTGGACAGGAGAGGACAGAAAAAGAATCACTTCCGATGCCAGCAAAGGCGTTGGATTGATCACCGGTTGCAGCTATTCCGTGACCAAAAATATCTGGGTCAATGTGGAAGGAGAGTTTTTCGATAGCAATGCCCTTGCCGGCAGCGTTAATTACAACTTCTAATGATCAATAAAAAACGCCTGATACAGCTTGCCCGGAAACTCATCCAGATAGATTCCCAGAATCCTCCCGGAGACGAAAGAAAGATCGCCGCGTTTGTGGCGGATTATCTGAAGCGGATAGGGATCGGCAGCAAAATCTATGAATTTAAAAAGAATCGGCCTAACGTGATCACGACGATAGCAGGAAGCGATAAAAAACATTCGCTTCTTATCACCCCGCACCTGGATACCGTCCCCGCCGGAAGAAGCTGGAAGGCGGCAGGCCCCTTTTCGGGGAAAATAATGAATGGCAGGATTTATGGCTTGGGTGCGACTGATTGCAAGTCCAACCTCGCTGCGGCGATGGAGACGATCAATAGCCTAGTCGAAGACAAAGTAACGTTGTCTTACACGCTTATCTTTGCCGCAACAGCTGATGAGGAGACCGGTTCGGACCTGGGTATAATCGCGTTGCTGAATAAGGGGATATTAAAGCCCGAAGCAGCGGTGGTCCTGGATGCCGATGATTTCGATATCATCGTTTCACAAAAGGGCCTCATACATATGACGGTAAAAATTCAGGGTAAGCGTGCGCATGGCGCGTATCCCTGGAGGGGGATCAACGCTATTGATATCGCGATAGACGCGATCAAAGCGATAAAGGCATTAAAATTTTCACGCACCGAGCATAAATATCTGCGCCCGCCGACGATCAACGTGGGAACGATAAAAGGCGGCGATAAAGTAAATATCGTCGCGGACTGGTGCGAGTTTGAACTGGATTTCAGGTTTTTGCCGGGAAGCCAAGCGCAGGAGATCATCAAAAAGGTCAGGCAGATACTGGGCAAATACACCAAGAAATACAAAGTAGAAATTCAAGGGATTCAGAAGCCCTATAATATCGAGGAAACGCATGCCCTGGTGAGGCATTTTAAGAAAGCCGCCGGAGAAATCAAAGTCAAGGCGCCGGTAAAAGGCTCGGAAGGCGCAACCGTGATCTCTTTCTTTCAGCGCAAGAATATCCCCGCAATTGCCACTGGGTTCGGTTGCGCAGGATGCGCGCATATCGCGGATGAATATGTAAAGATTGACAGTTTGCATAAGGGGGCGCTGGTTTTAGAAGAGTTTTTAAAAAAATATAAATTTAATTAAGGAGTAATAGCCATGGATGGCGTCAAAATCACAAAGAGGCCTAAACTAAAAAAACCCTACATGATCTTCGCCTGGCCGGGGATGGGAGAGGTGGCGTTTAAGGCAGCCAGTTACTTAGTTGAGAAGCTAAAGGCAGAGGAATTCGCCAGTATCCCGGCGCAGGACTTCTTTTACCTGACCGGGAGCATGATAAAGGAAGGGATATTGAACGTCCCGGATTTACCGTCGGGGAAGTTCTATTCCTGGAAGAATAAGGCCGGCAAGAACGACCTGATTATTTTTATCAGCAATGCCCAGCCGGATTTGGTCAAGGCAGAGGATTATTCAAAGAGCCTCCTTTATGTCGCTAAGCTTTTTAAGGCGGATACGCTCGTCGGTTTTGCCTCTATGCCACTTCCCATCGACCACACGCAGGACGCGGCTGTCTGGTTTGCCGCGACGCATCCGGAGCTGCGCGAGAGCCTGAAAAAATATAATTTAAATATGCTCTCTGATGGCCAGATCAGCGGGATGAATGGCCTGTTCCTGGGTATTGCCAAAAGAGAAGGGTTCAAGGGATTCTGTCTTTTGGGCGAGATGCCGATGTACACGATCCAGATCGAAAATCCCAGAGCTTCGCAGGCAGTGCTTAAAGTATTTGCCAAAATATTCGATATCCATATTGATTTCTCCGGCCTCGTTGAACAGGCGCACAAGATGGAAGCAGAGATCGATAAGCTTCTGGATTACCTGAAGACCGGGACTCCGGGACAGTCTGCCCCGATCGGGGAGGAGGAGATAGAAAAAATCAAAAAGGCCTTAAGCCAGCTGACAAAATTGCCGGCTTCGGTAAAAGAGAAGATCGAAAAACTGTTTTGCGATGCAATGGTGGATCTGAAAAAAGCGCATGAGTTAAAAGCGGAGCTGGATAAATGGAATGTGTATAAGGAATACGAAGACCGGTTCCTGGATTTATTCCGTAAGGGCAAGGAAAAGGGAAATTGATCAACACGATTATTCTGGACCTGGGGAAGGTCCTGATCGATTTTGACCATCTGCGCTCGGCCCAACGCATCTCGCATTTCTGCAATAAGGCCCCGAAAGAGATATTCGATTTATTTTTTGCTTCGGAGGCGACGGTTCTTTTTGAGGAAGGTAAACTTTCGCCGCAGGATTTTTTCAAGCGGGTCAAGGAGATGCTTGACCTAAGGCTGGAATATGAGTCCTTTGTGCCGATATGGAACGATATCTTCTTTCTGACCGCAAAGAACCGCGCGGTGTATAGCCTGGCAAATAGCCTGCGCACACACTATCAAGTCGCGCTTTTATCAAACATCAATGTTTTGCACCATGAGTATTTGAAAAAATATTTTCCCGTCTTTGATGTCTTCCACAGGGTATTCGCCTCCTACGAGTTGGGAGTGGTTAAGCCGGACCACGCCATTTATAAAAAGGCTCTCGAGGAATTGAAAGTTTCTGCGGAAGATGTCTTTTATACCGACGACCGGGCAGAATTAGTCGAAAGTGCCAGGGCCATCGGCATCAACAGCTTTCAATTCATCAGCGTCGTCCAGTTGAAGAAAGACCTGATAAGTTTAGGCGTGAGAATAGAATAATATGGCCGGTCAAAAAATACTTCTTGCTCACGGAAGCGGGGGCAGGTTAGCGCACAATCTGATCAAGGATCTGCTGCTTAAGAAACTCGGCAATCCCGTCCTTAAGGAGCTCGCCGACAGCGCAGCCATCAACTACAAAGAAAAACTTGCCTTTACTACGGATTCCTTTGTGGTCAGCCCTTTGTTCTTCCCGGGTGGAGATATCGGAAAACTTGCGGTCTGCGGCACGGTGAATGATTTGGTGATGCTGGGCGCTGAGCCGGAATATCTCTCCCTGGCATTCATTATCGAAGAAGGGCTTGATCTTAAAGTATTAGAAAAAATTGTCGATTCCATTTCTCTAAACGCCAGAAAGGCAGGCGTCACCATTGTCACCGGCGATTTAAAGGTTGTAGAGAAAGGGGCCTGCGATAAAATATTTATCAACACCTCCGGCATAGGCAGGATCATTAAGAAGAGAGATTTATCGGTTAGGAATATAAGCCCGGGCGATGCGATTATTGTTACCGGTGAAATCGGCCAGCATGGCTTAAGCGTTTTAGCCAAAAGAAAAGAATTGGATTTAGGATTTAATATCCAAAGCGACTGTGCTGCATTAAACGCGTTACTTATCCCCGTTCTTAAAAAAACTGACGCTATAAAATTCATGCGCGATCCCACCCGGGGCGGTGTAGCCACGACCTTAAATGAAGTGGCCGAAGCAGCGGGTTTAGGCATTTTTATCGACGAGAAAAGTATTCCCGTATCCAGCAAAGTGCGCGTAGCCTGCGAATTGTTAGGAATTGATCCTTTATATGTGGCTAACGAAGGCAGGGTGATAATGATTGTAAAAAGATGTTTTGAGAAAAAAGTTTTGGCGTTATTGAAGAGGCATCCCCTTGGACGCAAGGCAAAGATTATCGGCAAGACGATGAAGGAACAAAGAGGCATGGTAGTGCTGAATACGGTTCTGGGAACACAACGCATCGTTGATATGCTGACCAGCGAACCGCTGCCAAGAATATGCTAAATCTAAAAACTTAGGCTTAGGATTTAAATAAAAATGAAGACGCAAAAATATCAAAGACGTTTTTACCGCGACTGGGTGAATGCCAAGGACCTGCACCTTATGCACATCATGGCGCGGGAAACCGACCTACAGATCCTTACCAACAAGCCGGTGCCCAAGGATTTTATCGAGGAGCGCATCCGGCAGTATCGCTGGGATATCGAGAATTATATCAGCAGGGACCGCAGATTCCTGGTTACGCTTAAGCCCATTGCTGTAGAATTGACCGCCCCCCCCATCATTAAGGCTATGGCCGATGCGGGAAAGATAGCCAATGTCGGCCCGATGGCGACAGTCGCAGGCGCTATCGCCGAATATATCGGCAGGGACTTGCTTAAAGCCGGTTACAAGGATGTGATCATCGAAAATGGCGGGGATATATTTTTAAAAAGCAGGAAAATGCGCGCGATAGGGATTTATGCCGGCAAGTCAAAATTATGGAATACTCTTAAGTTAAAAATAAAGCCGAAAGATACCCCTATTGGCGTGTGTACCTCAAGCGGAACCATCGGCCATTCATTAAGTTTCGGCTATGCTGATAGCGTGATCATCCTCTCCAAGAATACCGCCCTGGCAGATGCCGTGGCTACTGCAATCGGGAACCTGGTGCATTCCAAAAAAGACCTGCAAAGAGCGGTTGACTTTGTGCGCGGCATCAAAGGGATTTTAGGCATAGTAATTATAATAAAAAATAATATGATCAGCTGGGGTAAGGTCGAATTCATCGAATAGGCATTTCCCGTCGATAAAATTTCCTTCCACAAGTTTTTCCACATAATTCGCAGACGGCTCGCTCTCGCTCTCGCGAGAGCGAGCCTACAACTTCCGTTTCCCGCCAGAGCCTGGATTCCGGAAGTTGCCTGCTCATTAAATTTTCTTGACAATGACAACATATTGTGATAAATATTAACTATAGACACAAGATATTGGAGATAATTTTTTTAGGAGGATAATACTTAAATTGAAAAATAAGGCGAAATTTTTAAGGGCTCAAAGCAACTATTGAGCCCTTTATAGTATACGCATAAAATTTATGAAGACTGTAGGCCTAACATACGATTTAAAGACAGAATACAAATTCAAGCCCGGAGACCCGCCGGATGCCAACGCGGAATTCGATCATCCTTCCACTATCGACGTTATAGCCGATGCTATTGAGGCGAATGGTTTTAAGGTGGAAAGGATCGGCAATGTCGTAAACCTCCTCGATAAAATCGGCTCCCTTAAGGTCGATATAGTCTTTAATATCTCAGAAGGGCTCACCGGAAGAAACCGCGAATCACAGGTCCCTATCTTGCTGGAAATGGCGCGCATCCCTTTTGTCGGAGCGGACGCATTGACTCTGGGCTTAACGCTTGATAAAGTCATGGCCAAGAAGATCTTCGTTGCCGACGGAATACCCACCCCGAAATTCTTTGAAGTTAGCTCCCCCCAGGAGTTGATCAACATCAATCATCACCGATATCCCTTGATCGTCAAGCCGCGCTTTGAAGGTTCCTCAAAAGGCTTAAGCGAAAGTTCCCGCGTGGAAAATAAAGAGGACCTAAAGAAGCAGGTGGATTATGTAGTGAACACCTACAAGCAGCCGGCATTGGTCGAGGAGTTTATCTCCGGCCAGGAATTTACCGTGGCTATCATCGGTAACGATCCTCCCGAGGCGATGCCGGTAGTGCAGATCAAGATCGACGGCAGGCTGAAACTCAATGATAAATTTTACACCTTTGCCCGGATCACCTCGGACAGATTGGAATATGTCTGCCCGGCAAAGATCTCCGTAGAGCTAAAAGATAAATTAAGCGAATTGTCGCTTAAGGTCTATAAATCGGTAGAATGTAAAGATTTCGGAAGAGTGGATTTCAGGGTGGATAATGACGGCAAGCCTTATGTATTGGAGATCAATCCCCTGCCTTCGTTATCGACGGAAGATGTCTTTAAGCTTGTCGCCGAAAATATAGGCATCACCTACGAAAAGATCATCGGAAAGATTTTAGACAGCGCTTTAAAAAGGCATAACTTAAATTAAATGAAGATCGCGTTGACCTGCAACCTGAAGAAAAAAGACACAAGCCTGCCCGCGGATTATTTCTCGGAATGGGACTCCGAGGAGACGATCAATGCCATCGCCTCGGCCCTTAGAAACAAAGGCCATAGCGTTGAAGCGATTGACGTAGAATATCCGGGGCTTTTTTCATACTTCCGAAAAAACAGCGTGGATATGGTCTTCAATATCGCCGAAGGCAAATGCGGAAAATTCCGCGAGTCAGAAGTCCCGGCTGTTTTGGATTATCTGAATATTCCCTACACCGGTTCCGATACTTTTTCCCTGGCCCTGGCTTTAAACAAAGCCCTCACCAAGAAGATCTTAAAGGCTGAAGGGATCCCTACCCCGAATTTCCAGATTTTTACCACCGGCAAAGAAGAATTGGACCCCGAGCTGAAATTTCCGCTCATCGTTAAACCGAACTGCGAAGGTTCCGCCAAAGGCATCAATAAATCAAACGTGGTACATAATAAAGACGAGCTAAAGAATAAGGCCAAGGAAATCATAGAAGTATATAAGCAGGAAGCGCTGGTCGAGGAGTTTATCGATGGAAAAGAGCTGACCGTAGGCATCCTGGAGAACGGCAAGACCAGGGTGCTGCCGATCCTGGAAATTGATTTTGAAAGTTGCAAAACAAGCGGCGAATATTTTTATTCCTGGAGGATGAAGGAATACCAGGGCAATCAGGAATTGGGCCTGGTCCCCACATTCCATTGTCCGGCGCGGCTGGATAAGGAAACCGAGGAGCGCGTGAAAGACGTTGTTTTGCGCACGCACCGCGCCGTCGGATGCCTGGATATTTCGCGTACAGATATACGGCTGGATAAATCCGGGACTCCCTATGTCTTAGAGATAAATCCCCTCCCCGGGCTAGACCCTAAGGAATCAAACTTTCCGATAATGGCTTATGCGGCGGGGATGAAGTACGAAGATCTTATTGAGGCGATCGTCTTAAGCGCCTCGGAAAGGAAAAAGATAAATTGAATAATTCCCAACAACTGGTTGAGAATCAGAAAGTACATCAGCAGCAGGAAACTACAAGTGCGCCGCGTCCGGTAAGAAGGCCGCGCGATTTTCAACAGATCGCCATTTATAAGGATGTGAATCCGCTGGACTGGGAAGACTGGCATTGGCAGATAAAAATGAGGATCTGCACCAAGGATATCCTTTCCCAGATCATCAGGTTGACGCCCGAGGAAGAGAAGGGCATTGACAAGGCCAGGGGGAAGTTATCCATGGCCATCACTCCTTACTGGGCGGCACTGATGGATCACGAAGACCCGAATTGTCCTATCCGCCGTCAGGCGGTCCCGGTGGCTGCTGAATCAGTGGTTTCTCCGCACGAGATGACCGACCCCTGCGCAGAGGACAGAGATTCTCCCGCCCCGTACCTTGTGCACCGTTATCCGGACAGAGTCCTGCTGTTAGCGACGGAGCACTGCGCGATGTACTGCCGCCATTGCACCAGGCGCCGTTTGGTCGGTGACCATGAGCCAAAGGGAGGCAACGGCGCAACGCGTTTTGATGCGGCGATCGAATACATCAGGCAGAACCGCAAAGTGCGCGATGTCTTGATTTCCGGAGGCGATCCATTGATCCTGGAAGACGATGAATTGGAAGACCTTATCCAGAAGATCCGCTCTATCTCCCATGTGGAATTTTTGAGGATAGGAACGCGCATCCCCGTGACTTTGCCGCAGAGAATCACCGAGAAACTGGTGAATATGCTCAAAACTTATTCGCCGATCTGGATGAGCATCCATTTTAATCACCCTAAGGAGATCACCAAGCGCTGCAAGATGGCCTGCGATATGTTGACTGAGTCCGGGATCCCTTTAGGCAGCCAGAGCGTTTTGTTAAAAGGCATCAACGACCGTCCGTACATCATGAAAAAGCTGGTCCATGAATTGCTGCAGATTCGCGTGCGGCCGTATTACATCTATCAATGCGATCCTGTGCGCGGCACGCAGCATTTCCGTACACCTGTCGCGGTGGGCATCAATATCATGGAGAAGCTGCGCGGCCATACCTCAGGCTATGCGGTTCCGACTTACGTGATCGACGGGCCAGGCGGAGGGGGGAAGATCCCCGTCGGCCCCAATTACATCCTTTCGCAGGCCAAAGGAAAGTACGTCCTGCGTAATTATAAGGGAAAGATCTACGCCTACCTAGAATAGCGTAAGTAAAAATGTAAGATCGCTGTAAGCCGTAAGTCTTAAGCATAAAGCTTATGACTTATAACTTACAGCTTTTTTTTCGCTTGTTTTATCCTTGACCCCTCTATATAGGTATTATATAATATAACATCCTTTAGCCGCAAACTAAGGAGACTTATTATGGATGTGAAAAACAAGAGAAATTTCATTCTTTTAGGACACGCCCAGTCAGGGAAGACTTCGCTTGCCGAAGCCCTGCTATATTTCTGCAAGGCCATCACCCGCAAAGGTAGCATCGCCGACGGGACTACGGTCGGCGACTACAGTTCTGATGAAATCGAACGCAAAAGCTCCATAAACTTAAGCGTCTTATTTTGCGATTATAAAGGCAACCGTATCCAGATCGTCGATACCCCCGGTTACGCGGATTTTTACGGCGAAGTCATCCAGGGGGTCCGCGCTGTGGATAGCGCGGTCCTGGTCGTAGATGCGAATTCAGGCGTAGAAGTCGGCACAGAAAGAGCCTGGCAGGTTATCGAAGAAAATAACCTGCCCTGTATTATCTTCATCAGCAAGACGAATAAGGAAGGCGTTGACGTTTCAAAGGCGCTTTCCGATATAAAAAATTCCCTTTCTAAAAAGGCATTTTTCATCGATAAAACCGATGATCCGGAATTGATCGAGGCGGTTGCCGAGAGCGATGACAAGCTCCTTGAGAAATATCTTGAGAGCGGTAGCCTTTCTCCTGAGGAGGTAAGGGCCGCGCTTACCCAAGCGGTTATCAAGCGTAAAGTTTTCCCGGTGATTGCCGGATCTGCGCAGGCCGACAAGGGTTTACCCGAGTTCTTAGATGCGGTGGTAAAATATCTCCCTGACCCGCAGGCAAGGCAAAAGGTAGAAGCGGCTGATCCCTCTAAGCCTGATACGAAAAAAGAGGTCCCGTTGATCGCGGACGGCACATTCTCCGCGTTTGTTTTCAAAAATATCTCTGACCCCTATGTCGGCCAGCTGACGTTGTTGCGGGTTTTTTCCGGGGCGCTGGCGTCGAACACCGGTTTTTACAATGTCAGCAAAAAGACCAAG
>Ga0315289_10008791_pt1 | contig 14575 bp, 12 predicted proteins | sample YL17G11_40_MG_FD_203452 | JGI IMG/M metagenome (GOLD analysis project Ga0315289, IMG submission 203452) | Sediment microbial communities from Yellowstone Lake, YNP, Wyoming, USA - YL17G11_40 | ecosystem: Environmental > Aquatic > Freshwater > Lake > Sediment | place: USA: Wyoming | collected...
AAACTCTTCAAAATCACCGTGCAATCTGTTCAGAGTCTGTTCTGTGAGTGGCTTGGTTCCTTTTGTTAAAATAATAGCCATATCGTAGCCATTATCGAAGGCCAAAGCTATTATTCCAAGAAAGGCTCTGGTTTTGCCACTTTGAACCTTTCCAAGTAAAATGCCCGGTTTTTGTGCACTCGTGTCAGACTCCATCAATTTAGTCACAGTCTTTTCAATGCAGTCCTTCAATGCCATATCGTCTTTACGGCGCGCAGTAAGCGCATTGTAAAAATTTCCCTTGGATAATGTCATAACAACCCCCTATTAAAAGAAAATATCAAAATTTACTCTTCTCCCGCATTATAATAACATAGTGGGCTATCACTTTTCGCAAGCCAAATTCTCCAAAAAATACTGCAATTCCCTGCATTTCACTTGCCCGAACAATTTGTGCGCATATCTTTTCCCTGCAAATTTTCATGGAGGCAAATAATGGCAAAGCAACAGGACAAGGTCCCGATTAGTCGGGACAAAATGCTGTTCATTCGCTCAAAAGGGCTTCTACTTCAATCTTGAGCTTGGGAAGATTGTTCACAATTACATTCCAAATAATCGCTTCATCAATTGTGTCGTAGCCGTGAATAATGCGGTTTCGCAATGCAATGATTTTGCGGGTGTCGGAAATCTGCACGGAACTGTCTTCAAGCAGAATTCTATTGACAGCTTCACCGATAATTTCAAATTCCCTTTCCACCGCTCTTTTAGCGGTGATATCGTTTTGATATGCATCGAATTTTAAATCGCCCTTCAGATGAAGATAAATAAGCTCAATAGAGGTTTTTATATCGTATAAACACTTTTTAACAATGTCATTCATAGAATTTCTTGCTTGGTCTTTTCAATTTCCATAAGAAGATAAGGATTTTTTATTGTTCCTTCGGTTACGAGGTCAATTTTATGATGTAGCAAATCCTCAAGTGAGAAATATAATTCCCACCAGAGATTGCCATATTCGATAGGGCTTAATCCATCCAAAAAGGAAATGAGCAAATCCACATCGCTTTCTTTGCCAAATTTGTCGGTGCACACCGAACCGAACAAGTAAGCTTTCTTGACTTTTTTCTGCTTCAGAAGGCTTCTAATTTCGCCAAGTTGCGCATTCAATATTGAATTAATCACATTTCACCCTTTGTTGCAAATAGTTCCTTTTAGTTCTTTTATTAAGAAAAGCAAAATACCATTCAAAGCAAGAAATATCTCAAAAAAATGCTTTTCCCATCTCATCAACAAAAAGCCTTGCCCAATCAATTTGCGCGCATATCTTTTTCCCGCGTAAAATTCTTATGGAGGCAAATAATGGCAAAGCAAAAGGACGGAGTCCCGATTAGTCGGGACAAAGTAATGAATGAAATCGTCGCGCTATGCAAACGGCGCAAGCGTTCCGCTTGACCATTCAGCCTTCGGCGAATATCTTAAACGAATATTTTGGAGGAAACGATGGCAAAACATGATAAAATAATGAGTGAAATAGTGGCATTGTGCAAAAGACGCGGATTTATCTTTCAATCGTCGGAAATATATGGCGGGCTAAACGCATGCTGGGACTTTGGTCCGCTTGGCGTGGAAATGAAAAACAATATCAAGCGCGCATGGTGGCGCAGCATGGTGCAATTGCGGCAGGATGTCGAAGGTCTTGACGCGGCAATCTTGATGCACCCGCGCGTGTGGGAAGCGTCGGGACATATTGGCGGTTTTGTTGATATGATGCGCAGTTGCAAGTATTGCAAAAGGCTGCTGCGTGAAGACCAGGTCTGGCCGATGATAGAAGAGAGCAAATGGTATAATTCATTGATGGATATGTATCGCAGAGGTGCCGCTGTGACCGGCGTGGAGTTGAAACACTGGGGCGAGACTAAGGCTAAAAAATTGGCGCCCAACTTAGCTATTGCTCGCAATCCGTCGGTGACCATTAGCTGGCTCGCCGAGCGTTTGGAGAGGGTTACCGATTTGGCAGAAACCAATATGCACGAATTAGTGCAATATCTTGCCACGGAGCAATTGTTACAGACGGGATTGGTGACACCTTGCCCTTATTGTGGCGGCGACCTTGCAGATTCCCGTCCATTCAATTTGATGTTCAAGACAAACATGGGAGCAGTCGAGAACGAGGAGAATACGGTATATCTGCGTCCGGAAACCGCGCAGGGAATTTATGTCAATTATCAGAATGTGATGGTAACGATGCGCCAACGCCCGCCGTTCGGTATTGCGCAAATCGGCAAAGCGTTCCGCAACGAGATTTCGCCGGGAAATTTCATTTTCCGTTCGCGCGAATTTGAGCAAATGGAGATGCAATTTTTCGTCAATCCCAAAGAGGCTGACAAGTGGTTCGAATATTGGCGCGAACAGCGATGGAACTGGTATTTGGAAATGGGTTTTTCGCCCGAAAAAATCCATTGGCACCAGCACGGCGCAGGCGAATTGGCGCACTATGCAAAGGCGGCATTCGATGTCGAATTCGATTTCCCATTCGGCACAAAGGAACTCGAAGGCGTGCACAATCGCGGCGATTTTGACTTGACAAGACACCAGCAATATTCCGGCAAAAATCTCGAATACAATGACACAGTCGGCAATGAAAAATATATCCCATTCATAATCGAAACATCCGGCGGCGTTGACCGATGCGCGCTTGCCGTGCTTTGCGATGCATATACCGTCGAGCCTGAGCGCGGTTCGGTCGTTTCGACTCCGCTCAACGACCAGTCTTCTCGTTCCCTGAGCGGAGTCGAAGGGAACGCCCCAAAAACCGAGATGCGCACCGTGCTAAAGATGCACCCAAAGCTGTCGCCAATCAAAGCGGGCGTGTTCCCGCTTGTCAAAAAAGACGGCATGCCCGAAGTGGCAATGGAAATTTGCACAGAATTGCGCAAAAGCTTCATGGTATTTTATGATGAAAAGGACTCCATCGGGCGCCGCTATCGCCGCATGGACGAAGCCGGCACGCCATTCTGCGTGACAGTTGACGGGCAGACATTGCAGGATAAGACCGTCACAATCCGCGAACGCGACACAATGGTGCAAGTGCGCGTGAAAATTGACGAGATTGCAAAGATGATTGAGGAATATACGGAGAATTGGAAAAGGGATGGGGGGATTTAAAAGCTCAAAGCTTAAAACTCAAAATTCAAAAGTTCAACTCAAAACGCAAAACTGAACAAGGATTGCCAAGATTTGAAGGATAGGACAGGATAATTTAAGTAACACCACAATGAATTGTGGTGCTGTTTGAAGAAAAAACACCACACTTTAAGTGTGGTGTTTGCGATTTCAATAGCACCCGAATTTATTCGGGTGTTAATATCGCAAACCACGCCCCTCTTCATCCTGTCTTCTCCTTTCCATCCCGGCTATCCTTGTTCCGCCCTAATCCGTGCAATCCGTTCCATCCGTTTAATCCGTGGTTCAGACTCTTTTCCATTTCCCAAAAAAAGGACTTGACTTTTCCCAAACACAACTTTCCTTACAACTATGAATACCTCATATCTAAATACGGCTCTTCGCTCCCCTTCGGTGCGGGGGGTGGTGCCCTTACTACTTGCTACCGACTACTGGCTACTTGCTTCAGCGGCTTGCCCTGAGCGCAGTCGAAGGGTCAGCGTCCAGTCCCGACCGGTCGGGATCCAGCGTCCAGCGTCCAGCGTCCAGCGTCCAGCGTCCAGCGTCCAGCGTCCAGCGTCCAGCGTCCAGCGTCCAGCGGTCAGCGTCAAAGCTGAACTCCCTATTCGCTTGTCAAGCGAAATCTTTCACTCAATTGAATTATCCCCGCTTGTTGCGGATAAATCTGCATGGGCGGGTTTTGGTTTGCAAACCATCAGACATAATCAAGGAGGTCTCAAATGAGACGGGTAGTGTTTGTTATTATAGTAATCGGTTTGCTGGCTACCTTTTTATTGGCTGGCTCTGACTCAATGAGCGGACAGTGGTTACTAAAAAACGATTACAAACTTGATGGTGTTCTAAGCCCAACTGAAACACAAACAGTTGAGCTTAACTCGCATCATGATATGTTTTCTGGACATTATGTAGGCATAGATAATGATTCTGATTTTCGAGGGAATGTCCATACTGCGCGAAAAACTTCCGTTATTACTATCACGATAACTGACCAAGATTATTATTGGGTATTATGCGGAAAAAAGGTTGGAAATAATCGTTTTGTAGGAACATGGTACGATGTTGAAGGACAATCTGGAGATTTTGAATTAATTAAAAGATAACTCAAGTTGGAAATGGTAGCCAAAAACTTGGAGGTATGAGATGTTCAGAATCATCTTGTTTGCTAGCTTTCTGTTTGGTTCTTCAATGGTGTTAGGGCAATGCATGCAATTGAACTGCACACAAGGATGCTCTGACGCATATATCGGATGCACAGAAATATCTTTTTCAAAAGACCCTGGTGGTGCTGGAGTTGCAACATATGTTTGGACATCAAAGATTGCATATGATTTCTCATGGGATTCAAAGGTAATAATTGAGTTTGATGCTGCAATCTCTGGAAGACAGGAAATAATGCTTGCATTCTCAAATAATCGAAGACCATGGGGAGACCCATATACAGATGCGGTAACCATTGGTTATATAACTAAATGGAACAAAGTTGCAATTCGAAAAGGAATGTTTGCTGATTGGATTGGTAGCGTTGATAATTATTATTTGACTCAGGGACAATGGCACCATTTCAAGCTGGAGCTAACACAGACTGATGTTACTATTTATATTGATTCCAATCCATCTATATACACAAGCGGATTATATGGAAATCTGCCAACTACCGGCTATATAGGCTTTATTGGATATGATAATGTTAATGACAGAACATTAGGAACTGCAAAATATACAAATTGTCGGATAACCAATGAACACAAAGTAACTCATTAATCAACAATAATGCACAATTGAACGGAGAATGCTATGTTGGCGATAATTGGACTTATAGTTTGGGCCGCCATAGCCTTTGCGGGCTATACTCTTTGGCATCAAACAGGACTGATAGTTGGAGCGATTGTTGGTTTTTTTGTCTTTTTAATCATTAAAACATGGGGGAAAATGATATTCTTTGGATAAAACCCCTTTTACTGTTTTCAATGATAGAAATATTTTCAGTAAGTTGAGAAATAGCCCTAAAGATATAAGCGAATGAGTCCTAAGACTTATGGAAAAAGTCTCAAGACTAAACCAATGAGTCTTAAGACTAATTGAAGTAGTCTTAAGTCTAATACGGTGAGTCTTGAAAATGAGATAGTGAGTCTTTAGACTGAAATAATTAGTCTTGAGACTGAAGGAATAAGCCTTAAGACCAAGTGAGTGGGTCTGAAGACTGAAAGGATTAGTCTTGAGACTATGACAATGAATCTTATCAATAAACACAAGGAGGAATCATGCGAACCGACTATATTCCAGCAAAAGACGAGAGCTTCGATGTATTTCAATCCAATTTCATCGCTTCAGTCCAGCCAAAGCTCATAACATGGAGCATTCCGACTACGGAATTCACCGCATTGACGACATTGCAGACCGCATGGAATACCGCATGGAACAAGGCGAAAAACAAGGACACTCGCAGCCGCGCCGATGTGCAGGCGAAAAAGGAAGCGCGCAAAGCGTTCCAGTCGGCGCTGCGAAAGTTTGTGCGGCAATGGCTCGCGTTCAACAGCAAAGTCGCGGATGCCGACCGCGAGGCGCTTGGATTGAAGGTGAAGGACATCGAGCCGACGCCGATGCCCGTGCCTGACCGCGCGCCGGACATCACACTCGACGCAATCAAGCACCTGTCGCACAAATTGCGCCTGACCGACCCTGCGAACCCGCACACGCAGAGCAAACCGAAGGGCGTGCGCGCTATTCAGGTGTTTCGCTTCATCGGCACATCTGCGCCCAGCGATATTTCCCAATATCAATATGTCGGCGATGCCACGCGCTTCCTGTTCGAGAGCAAATTCACCCTCGCCGATGTCGGCAAGACGGCATATTATCTCGCCCGCTATGTGAACACCCGCGGCATCCCGGGAAATTGGAGCAACGCAGTAAATGCGGCGGTGGCATAAACCATCGGTGAGGTGCAGGGTTGGGCAAATTTGCATTTTGAAATTTGCATTTTGAAATTTGAAATATAGGGGCGACGCATGCGTCGCCCTTTTTCATTGCCGCCTGCTTCAGCTGACGTAAAACGATGGTTCAAGCCCGCGTGAAAATTGATGACATCGCAAAGATGATTGAGGGATACACTGAAGGGTGGAAGAGGGATGGGGGGATTTAATGAAACTACCTGTGCAGCATTTCTTCGTAATCGTCATGGCTGCCAATCCATACCCAAATGTAATCATTGCCATCCTTGACTGCAAGCGCTCTATGCATTTCTCCAATTCTTACAGACCATAACCGCCCGATTTTTTTGAATCGAAGAGATGGATGTCGTGAGTTCTCCTTAAGAAGCGCGAAACTCTTGTCCGCTAAATCGCGGATTCGCTTCGGCAAACAGGAGTATTGTCGCCAAAAATTTTCAATTGTGCGGTGCATTATAACGCCTTTAGGCATTTATGCTTTTTAGCCTCTGCAGCTTCCTCGATAAGGAAATCCAGCTTCCCCGATTTAGAATCTGCTTGTATCTGCGCGTCCCATTTTGCCCAATCGTTTTCCAAGAACCAACGGCGGAAACGGCCATAATCATCCTCGGGTAAAGAGATAACCGCTTTTTCCAATTGTTGCACCTTTGTCATTATTATCCTCCTGACTGATTATTAGTATATTCTTCAAAATGGGAAAGTCAAGTTATTACGCGACACGATGGTGCAGGTGCGTGTGAAAATTGACGAGATTGCGAAAATGATTGAGGAATACACGGAGAAGTGGAAGAGGGATAGAGGGATTTAGAAAAGGTCAAAATCCAAAATCCAAATGCCAATATTAACCATCAGTTGCCAGTCGCCAGTCGTCAGTCTCCACCCCGGCCAATGTGTGGGAAAGGGCTGATAGCTGACGACTGAAAGCTGACGACTGAACTCCGGACTTTGAACTCTATTTGGCATCCCGCCTGAGCGGGACAAGTTTTGAGCTTTGACATTTGAATTTCCTCGCATATCTTCTCAACATACCGTTCAGAATAGTGTTGCTTAACAGAGGATTTTCAAATATGCTCATCTCGAAAATAAGAGTGCCAATAGGGATTTCTCTCTTTTTCTTCTGCATTGTATTTGTCAGTAGCTTCGCAGCCGAGCCGCTGTGGGACTCCACCGGGGTGGGGCAATCACAAATCACAATTCACAATTCACAATTCACAATTCAGTTGATAACTCGCTGGCGATGGGCTGAAGCATTAGATAGTCTCAACAGTCCTCGTTCCGCAATTGATGAGCAAGATGCATTATTTTTAAAAGGATATCTGAATTTGCGATTGGGAAAATATACCATCGCAGAGTCGCTATTTGCGCTGATTCTCGGCGCGCAATACGATTTGAATGACTGGGTAAATGTGTTTCTTGCGCAATCCGCATTCAAGAATGGCGATTATGAGACTGCATACCAAATAGCGAAGTCTGCAGGCAAAATCCCCGGGCTCGGAGACACGCTAATCGAGATTCGCTGGCGTTCATTATGGAATGCAGGGAAAAAGGACGCCGCAATCGCAGAATTGGATACTCTGCAAAAAATCGGGCTTATTTCAAAGTGGTTCTACAAATATCGAAAAGCGATTTATTATCGCGACATCGGCAAAAGCAAAGAAGCGAAAGAGATTTTCACGGAAATTCTTCACGCTCTCGCACCAAGCGAGGAACAGCAATGGCTTGTCAGGATTGCAGCAAGAGAATTTTCCGAAATGTCCGATTTGACCGATGATGACAAGAAGCTTTTGGGAACTTCGTTTTACGATGCAAAAGATTATGAGAGCGCATGCAAATGGCTCGATAAGTATTCAAAAACGGATGCAATCTCGCAATTGCGATATTACAAAGCCGTCTCGCTTTCAAGAATGGGGGAGTATGATAAAGCGATTAAGGAGTTAAATGCCCTGCTGAAGAAGGGCGATTATGATAGGTCTGCGATATGGTGGAGAATCGGTTACTGTAAGCGCAAACAGGGCGAACGGAAAGATGCAATCGAAGCGCTCGATTCAGCCGTTACTAATTGCGACTTTTGCGGGAATAGGTATAGCATTCTCAAAGAGAGATTGTTTCTCTATCAAGAGCTTGCCGATTATCGAAAATTTGCAGACCAGGCAGCGGAAATAGTCCAGGCGGACAAAGGTGGAAATCTCGGCTCCGCCGCGTTAATATGGACTCTCGTCGGAAATATAATAACAAATACACCCGACAGTTCGGTTTCCAGACTGAAGGATATGCGTGCCAACTTTCGTTCTCCCGATTTTCTCGATGAAGTATTTTATTGGGAAGCGCGGACTTATTCATCCGCAGGTGACACGAGCAAAGCGGATTCGATATATTCTCTAATCGCGGGAACCGATAGAAGCAACCTATTTGTTTGGCTTTCGCGGATGGAGCAAGGGACATTATTGCCGCTCGAGCCGCAGGAATTCACTCCCATTGCGGATATAGAAATCGAGAGCCTCTATGCTTCTGCCAAAATATTTGCCGAGCGAAAAACTGAGAAAAGCTTTTCTGCAAAATTGCCCGAAGACCCGTTGCGATTTAAGGCGGAGCATCTCGTTCGTTTGGGGCTTCTATGGCTCGCTGAACCGTGTTTTTACGAAATGGAAAAAGAAGGGATTTTGGGCGAGACTGCTGCCGATAAATTGGAACTATGGCGATATTATTGCACACTCGGGCTTTATGATTTCGCTGCACGCAAAGGCGCATGGTTGTGCGACTATTTCGGAAACGAATGCACAGGCGAAATCCTTCGCCTGCGTTTTCTTATGCCATATAAAGAAGTTGTCGAAGAGACTGCTCGCAGAGACGGCATTGACCCGTATTTCATTTATGCCGTAATGCTTCAGGAGAGCCGCTTCGACCCTTATGCGCAATCTTATGCCGATGCAATGGGCATCATGCAATTCATTGAGAAAACGGGCGCAACTGTAGCGAAATGGCTAAATATCGGCGATTTCGACAAAACGATGTTGTTCGATTATGAGACCGGAATCTCGTTGGGTTCGGAATTGCTTGAACACCTCTTGAATACTCACAAATCGCCTTACTTAGCTCTCGGAGAATATAATGCGGGAGACAAACATGCAGGTCGCTGGTCGGAAAACTGCCCGATGAAAGATGACGATATTCTTTGCGCTGAAATGATGGATATTCAGCAAACAAGGCTCTATGCGAAATACATTATGGGATATTATTACACATATCATTGGCTCTATGGAGGGACACGATAAATTCTCCAAAATGCTTCTCCTGCAAGCCCAGGAGAGAAATGTCAAAATCCAAAATCAAAATGTCAAATGAAATCCAAAACCCCAAATTCAAAAGGGCGGGAGTGAGGTTTTGAACTTTGAACTTTGAACTTTGAACTTTGGACTTTGAACTTTGGACTTTGAACTTTGGACTTAATTATATGGAGGTTGGAATAATGAGCACAAATAGCGTTGCAGTTATCAAAACGCAGTTAGGTGATAGAAAGCCCGATTATTCAGGCAAAGTGCGGGATATTTACGATTTGGAAAAAGAGCTTCTCATTGTCGCTACCGATAGGATTTCCGCTTTCGACCATATTTTGCCCAATCCGATTCCGGGACGAGGCAAAATTCTGACATCGCTTTCTATATTCTGGTTTCAAAAGACCGGGCACATTGTTCCGAATCATATCGTTGCGCATAAAGTGTCGGATTTCCCGCAATGGCTGCATCAATTCAAAGACCAGCTCGAAGGGCGAACAATGCTCGTCAAAAAAGTGAAGCGCCTCGATGCTGAATGCGTTGTTCGAGGTTATCTCGCAGGTTCGGGATGGAAAGAATATAAGCAATCCGGAAAAATTTGCGGAATATCGTTGCCAACAGGGCTTGCTGAATCGCAAAAACTGCCCGGACCGATTTTCACGCCGGCAACAAAAGCTCCCGATGGCGAACACGACTTGAATATATCGTTTGAACAACTCATTGATATCGTCGGACCGGTAACATCATTAAAACTCCGCGAAATAAGCCTGAAGCTATACAATTTTGCCCACGACTATGCAATCAAGAGGGGAATCATCATCGCCGATACTAAATTTGAATTCGGCAGGCAGGATGATGGTCAAATAATTCTGATAGATGAAGCGCTAACCCCGGACTCATCGCGATTTTGGGATAAATCCACATATACGATTGGAAAAGGGCAGGATTCTCTCGATAAGCAATTCATCCGCGATTATCTGCTTTCAGTTGGCTGGCACGGAGAAGGAGCGCCACCTGCATTGCCGGAAAATATCATTCAACAGACAATTGAGCGCTATCAGATGGCTGCAAGGGGATTGATAGGGGAAGAGGTGAAAATATAAGATATTGCAAATTTCAAATTGCTAGTTTCAAATTTCAAATTGTGCAGATACTGAATTCTGTAAGTTGCCAATATTTTGCTATTCACTATATTTCGCGGAAACCATGAGGAAGAAAAATGGCAAGCAATAACACAATCCATAAGCTAATTGAAAGATACGAAGGCAAGCCAAGAAGCGAATGGGATGAGGCTAATACCAAAAGGCATTTGCTTGAACCGTTTTGGGAATTGCTCGGATGGGACATAGAAAATCCCAATGAGGTTATCCTGGAAAAAAAGGTGAGGGAAAAAGAGCATACGAAAAATGCCGATTATTGCTTTCAGCACAAGGGGAAAGAGCTTTTTCTTGTCGAAGCAAAGCAGCCATCAAAAAATCTGACCAGCGACAAAGATGCAATCTATCAAATAAAAATGTATGTCTATAATACCGGTAAAGCCGACACATTCCTTGGCATTCTGCATGATTTTGAAGAATTCGTTCCCTTCATAGTAACTAAACAACCGGACATTAATCAGCCTTGGGTTGGGAAGTTAGAGAAATTCGCAATGAGATATACGGATTATGTCGAAAGAACCGATGATTTGTTTTCGACATTTTCCAAAGAGGCGGTGCTCACAGGCTCATTAGAAAAGCTTTTGCCAAAGCAATTTAAGCTCGATAAGAATGCCGTCCCGGTAACGAGAGATTTCTTTGAAAATCTGAGAGAATGGCGGAAGCAAATAGCGGGTTCGATAATCAAGAAGAGACCTGATATTGGCGAAGAAGAAATCAATGAAGCTGTGAACGATTTCCTTAATCGAATAATGTTCTTGCGCATTATCGAAGACCGCGAAATCGAGCAGGGGTATACTCTTGCAAATGAGATGTCAAAATGGAAGCGCGAACAGCGGAGTTCGCTTTGGGTCTATGTGCGCGATTTATTTGAAAAAATGGCTCCGCGATATAACGGCGCGCTTTTTGAAAAAGCTGCGGAAGATAAGCTCCGCAAAATCGAAATTGACGATAACACATTATATAAGCTTCTCGACAGCCTTTATTATCCCCAATGCCCGTATCAATTCTCGCAAATGCCTGTGGAAATAATCGGCAACGCTTATGAAAAATATCTCGGTGAAATTATTGTAATCAAGGGCAAAAAGACGAGCATTGACCCCAATCCGCTTTTGCGCAAAGGACAAGGGGTCTATTATACGCCGAAATATATTGTGCAATATATTGTGGAACAGACAGTGGGAAGATTGTTGGAAAGCCCTCATACTAAATCTGATGGAAGCCCTCATCCTAAATCCGATAAAAGCCCTCATCCTAAATCCTTCTCCCAAAGGGAGAAGGACTTTAAGGCAACCCCCAAACAGGTGCGGCAATTGAAAATCCTCGACCCCGCGTGTGGTAGCGGCTCGTTTCTCATCGGCGCGTATGAAAAAATTATCGCGTATTACATCGAATACTACACGAATCACCCAAAGGAAAACAAGGGTTTTCTAATCGTAAGGGACAGCATAAAAAAGCTTTCGCTGCAATTGAAAAAGCAAATTCTAACGGACAATATTTTCGGCGTTGATATTGACCACCGCGCTGTGGACATCACGAAATTTTCCCTATATGTGAAAATGATGGAGGGCGAGGAGTTCAATTCGCTTTTGGGCGAGACTATTTTGCCCGACCTTTCGGATAATATCAAGTGCGGAAATTCGCTCATCGGCGATGATATTTTGGAAATGGATATTTTGCCGCCTGTTGGCTCGGAACGAGATGAAGTATTGAAAAAAATAAATCCTTTCAATTGGGGAAAAGAGTTTCCGCAGGTGTTTGGAAGCCCTCATCCTAAATCCTTCTCCCAAAGGGAGAAGGACTTTGAGAAACCCTCTCCCTTTGGGAAAGGGTGCGCCGAAGGCGCGGGTGAGGGTATTATTGGCAAAAAAGACACATTAAACGGCAGATATGATTATTCGCCGCATTATGTTATCGAACTTGCGCGAAAACTGCGAAAGGAAGACAATGCTCCCGAAAAAATTCTATGGGAATTGCTACGCGATAGAAAATTCATTGGATTGAAATTTCGACGACAACATGCGATTGATAGATATATTGCCGATTTCTATTGCCATGATTTGGCTTTAGTCATTGAAATTGACGGCTCGGTTCATGATACGGAATTTCAGAAGGAATACGATAAAAACAGAGATGATTTCCTAAAAGCCAAAGGCTATCGGGTTCTGAGGATTAGGGCAAAAGATGTAATGGAAAAGACATGGGAGGTTTTGGAAGATGTCGCACAATATTTGCCCTCACCCTGTGGTCCCTCTCCCAGTGGGAGAGGGACGAAGCTTCCTTCTCCCTTTGGGAGAAGGACCGAGGATGAGGGCGCTTTCTCCGCCGGCTTCGATGCCGTCATTGGAAACCCGCCGTATTTGCTTTTGCAGGAAGTTGAGAATAACAAGATATTTTATGATTTCTTTGGAAAACGATTTGTCTCAGCACAATACAAAGTGGACATGTTCCACTTATTCTTACAGAGAGGAATAGAATTGCTCAGATGCAATGGTTATCTGGGTTTTATTACACCAAATACATATCTGCTAAACAAGTTCAATGATAAACTTAGGAAATTTATCCTTGATAGCACAGCAATAAGGGAAATCATACTGAATGATAATAAAGTATTTCCCGAAGCGTCAGTTGACACAGCAATATCAATATTTGAAAGAAATTGCAGCGAGATGGAACGCAGAAATTGCCAAGTGCAAATAATAAACAAATTGAATGGCTCGACATATCAAATTTCTCAAAAGCAATTCATAGAAAATGAGCTTTTTGAATTCAATGTGTTTCAAAAAAAGCAAGCAGAATCATGGATGGCGAAAGTCGAATCAAAATCCATTTGTTTAGGAAAATTTGCTGATGCCTATTTTGGAATTCAAACCTTTGATCGTAAAAAATATGTCGGCGAACAGAAGATAGACGATAATTGGAAGCAAATAATAGATGGAGGCGACATATCGCGATATCAAATCAAACCACGAAAGGAATATGTTCATTTTATACCTGAGGCTATTAAGAGCGGCGGAAAAAGAAAAGTATATGAGCAAGCCAAAATTGTTGTTCGGCAAATTGGAGAAAGCCCAATAGCTGCTTTAGATGAAAATGGGCTATTTTCATTAAATACGATTTATAACATTTACTTGAAACAATCGCTCTTTGATTTACGATATGTTCTCGGCATAATTAATTCCCAACTCATTCGAAAGTATTGGCTATTGAATTTCTATGACCATAAGCCGACTTTTCCAAAAATTAAAAAGGAACCTTTACATAGAATTCCAATTCGCTCACTCAATCTTTCCAATCCTGCTGAAAAATCACAACACGACCTTCTGGTCTCCCTCGTCTCGGAAATGCTCGCCCACCATAAACGGCTTGCGGAAGCCAAAGACGACAAGACAAAAGACATAATCCAGAAGCAAATAGAAATCACGGACAAGAAAATAGATGCGCTTGTTTATGAATTGTATGGGTTGACTGAAGAAGAGATTAGGGTGGTGGAGGGGAAGTGAACAAATATCGGATTTACATAGATGAAGTTGGCAATCATGACCTAAGGAATGCGGATAACCCTAACGAACGATTTCTCGGGCTAAGCAGAGTAATTTTTGAGCTTGCTTATGTGAAAGATGTGCTTTCTCCTGAAATCGAAAATCTAAAAACACGCTTTTTCGCTCAACACCCGGATGAGCCTGTAATATTGCATAGAAAGGAAATTCTGCATGCACATTTTCCTTTTCAATCTCTTAAGAATGAAAACATAAGAGCAGAGTTTGACGAGCAATTCCTAAACCTTTTGAATAAATGGCAATTCACAGTTATTTCGGTTGTGATAGATAAATTGGAGCATAGGGAAAGATATAAGACATGGCGATACCATCCTTATCATTATTGTCTGGCAGTGCTGTTGGAAAGATTTTTGTTCTTCCTAAATACAATGAATGCATTTGGAGATGCGATGGCTGAAAGCAGAGGTGGAAAAGAAGACCTAAAGCTAAAGGATAGTTACAAGCGTATTTATGAACACGGGACAGAATTCCAAAAAGCGGAT
>Ga0315289_10008792_pt1 | contig 14575 bp, 13 predicted proteins | sample YL17G11_40_MG_FD_203452 | JGI IMG/M metagenome (GOLD analysis project Ga0315289, IMG submission 203452) | Sediment microbial communities from Yellowstone Lake, YNP, Wyoming, USA - YL17G11_40 | ecosystem: Environmental > Aquatic > Freshwater > Lake > Sediment | place: USA: Wyoming | collected...
TTTGAAAAACCGTATCACCAACTGTTACAGCCGGTAATAATTGCAGGCGAAGAATTACGTCGCTAGGGGGTTTTGAGGTGTGTACCTTGCGCGTAATAGCGGAGAGTTTGGGTGGCTGCTCACATCAAACCGCACACCCACCGCCGGGCACCTGGAATGCCCGGAACCTGCTGACCGTGCTCGAAGTGGCAGAGTGGGCACGTGTCCACCCAAAAACCGTTTACCCCTGGATGAATGCCAGTGGATAGTTGGGGTTCAAGCAGAACTTTTGTGCTAAAATAACCCTGGCAACGTATACAGGAGGCCAGAATACACGCTCTCAACGAACCCCCCGAGTTATTAAAATTAATGTTTGGCGAGGCTGCCAGCGCGGTTTGCTCGGCATCCCCTCGCCTCGACTTGTGGGCCAAAGCCTTTGAGGTTTGGCTGGAATCCATCGAAGCTGCCCGCGGTCGCGCCCCCCGTCGCCAGGCTCTCCAGTCCTGGGAGCAGCTCCTCCGCTTCCATCGCTGCCCGCCCTGGGAGCTCGACCGCTCCAAACTCGAATCCTGGACCTCCCACCTCGCTGAGACCGGTCTGAGCGCCAACACCATCCGCTGTTACCAGGGGCGCATTTCCGGCTTCTTCCGCTCCTGTTCCAAACGCCCCGAGCTCCTCTCCGCAGAGCCCATGTTCGGCTCCCCCAAAAAGCCCCGCAACCCCTTACGCTGCGCCCCCAAGCCCAAACAGGAGAACTATAAGCATGCTTACCTCCTGCGTCCCGCCGAAGCCCGCGCTCTGCTAAGAGCGGTCGACCGCCAGTCCTCCCTGCTCGGCAAGCGCGACTATGCCCTCCTCCTCACCCTTCTCCTGACCGGCTTGCCCGCCGGGCAGCTGCGCCAGCTGCGCTGGAAGCAGTTGGGAATCACCCCGCACGGTGTCCACCTGATCTCCGAGCCAGCAGATACCGGGAAAGAGATTCCCCCGGCAGCCTGGAGTGCCATCCTCGTCTATCTGAAATCCTCCGGGCGCTTCGATTCCATCCAGTCGAACGATTACGTCTTCGCCCCGTTGGCAGACCCGCTCCTCCGCCCGCCCTCCGGTCATCCCCAGGATTGGCAAGCTGACCGTCCACTTTCGAGCGAACAGATGTATGCCTCTCTCAAGGCCTACACCGCTTGGGCTGGGCTGGACGCCTCCAAAGTGACCTACGCCTGCCTTCGCCACACTGCCGCCGCTTTGCGCCTGGAAGCCGGCGCAGACGCTGCCGGGCTGCAGAAGTTCCTTGGACGCAAATACTTGAAAGACACCCGTCGCTATATCGGTCATCTGGGGCGCATGTTGGGCGAACGCAAACCTCGCTCACCCCGGTTTGCTCGTGGTTCGCTCCAGGCAGCCCGCGGTCCCTATCTGCGCAAAAAGCCCTATGCTCAACCGGGTAATCAGAACGCTCTCAAACACGGCTTTTTCGCCCGGCGTTTGCCGGAAATAGACCCCCAGGACATGCAGGCAGCCATCGCCGCCACTTTAGAAGGCGAAATTGCAGCCCTGCGTGTTTTGTTGCGCCGCGCTTTTGAGCTGGCTGGCGACACCGATAACCCGTCGGATGCCTGCCGCATGCTGGAATTGTTTGGCCGCACCACCACGCGTATCGCCAGGTTGCTGCTGGATCAGAAGGAACTGCAAGCCAACGCTCTGGATGACACCTTGAATCAGGCTCTGGCAGAGGTGGCGAAGGAATTGGGTCTAGCAAAGCCGGAGGGGTAAATCGCTGGCTGTCAGGGGCTACACCCACGACCAGGCCGGCAATTAAGCTCCCGATCTTTGGGAGCCAGTCTACCTGGGCATGGTCGGGCACAAGACGGTGCTGGAGTCGATCCGAGTGACTGTTCAGGCACGCCAACGTAAGAAGTTATTCCTGCAAGGCAGGCCGGTGTACCCGCTGGCAATCAACTATTGCCAGGCCTGGCAGCACCTGCCGGACTATGGCGCGTACCACGCGGCGCTGATCGCCGACCCTACTCTGCCGGGCAAGTGGCAGCCGGGAGAGGAGATGGCTTACATCCTGGTGTTCGAGAGGGATTTGACATACGGAAAGAATCCCGAGGAGCATGCCTGCCAGATGTTACCCTCCCGACTTTCTGACGCATTGCCAATTCCGGTTTTGTAGGAATGGGCGGAAACGCTATGGGAAGCTGGAACAAAGCAGGAGTTGATTGCCTAGTTGACGACAGGCGGCGACAGTCCAGCGGGATTTTCAGTTCATCTTACCGAACCTGCCTGGATTGAATTACTATCCAGATTATTGAAGGGGGGAAACATCGAGATTACTTAGCGTCAATAAGTTCCCAAGAAGATAGGGGGGTGCTTCGGCACCCCCTATTGGAAAGAGCGTTTAGTTGTGCTTGAATTGTTCCAGAGTGAATGGGCTCAGTCGGGGGTCTGCAACATTAGATACGGTAGATTTGGTTTGAGAAATTTCACATCAAACTAAGCAGATCTTTGCCATAAAAATTCTGTTAGAACACTCCTATTGTTTTCGATCGTGTTTAAACATCCTTCGAAGTAATTCCTCAGAAGTGTATGCTGACTTTTCATTATTTCTCCCCTCCATTGCCCGCTCTTATGAATCTTACTAAAGCCTCGTTCTTCATAGAAAGTTGCACCTATTAACTCGCAAACCAAAATAAGATCCATCGGCATAATTGGAAACCGAGGCTTCTCAATCTTGGGATGCAACCAGCAATACTCGTTCTCATCAGCTACCCCACCTATCTGAAGATGGGATTGTGGAGCAGATTGGCCCGGACCTGCCAAGTCGAAATGGAAGCGGATCATGACACGTTCATTCAAGGACTCGCCCCCAATTCTCTCAGCATCCCATTCTTCGCGGAAATACATCTGTCTGTTGAGGGCCCAAAGCCGAACTGCAATATTTCTTCGTGCAGGTCCATCATTTTTCCAATAGAGATCACAAGTCAAGTCAATTCGAAAGGGGTATTTACTAATAGTTGTTTGCTCAAATATTAAAGGGTCCTTTCTTGTTATGCTGTAACCCCATCCAGTATAAGTAATGTCATGATTGTAATGCGTTTTTCCTTCGTATCTATGGTAAAGGTCATAGGTATTCTGAACCTGAATACGTGCATTCTGTATTACTCGAGTTGCTGAACTTCTGTCTAATATTAGAGCAAATTCGCTTAGGATGATGTTGAGACTCTGACTTACCTGTTGTGGGTTCACAATTCCATTTCCCTGATTTGGTTTAGAAAGTCGTCGTCCACCCCATCGAGAAACCCAGTTTGCACTTCGTTACTTTGTTGAATTGCTTTGAAGGACACCCGGGCCGGTTCCATAATGGGTGGTCTGTTATCCGGTCGATATGCTACAGTATACTCAAACATTACAGGTTGATGATAAATGTAACACACAGTATCTGCTGGGGTTTCATTCCGCACAATACTGACAGATGGGTCTAGGTCCTTACTTGTCTTTTCCTTGAATACGACTGCAAACCTGTCAGCAAAGTCCAAACCACCGACATATTCCATTGCAGTTTTTTCTAATCGTTGTTTCCACCAACGTCCTTCGGCTTGAGAAAATACACCGGTATATTTTGCATCTATAAATAGTGCTTGTACTTCTTTAGACAAAAAAGACTCAACCGATATTCGAAGTTCGGTAGCAGCATATACTGGGTCATACAGGATTCCCGGGTATGCTATAAGTACATGGCGAATCCAGATTGCTAATCTTGCGGGGCTCCAGATAGACCTTTGTTGTTGTAAGAATAAAGGGGGATTAGCAAGTCGAAGGAGTTCAGCCTCCTCGGGGAGAGCCCCTAAAATCATTAACAGACCATCCCAAGTAGGTTCTGTCTGTGCAGTTTGCCTAAGTATCTGATACCCTTTTGCCAATCCTACTATCAAGTCGACGGTTTGATTGAGTCTCTCTCGGTCAGTGAGTGAATCTTTGAATAAGAGTTGATCTATAAGCTGTAACTCATCCAGATGTTCTTGCTCCCTTCCTGGGTCTAATATTGATCGTTTAGTTAATAACACTACCGGATAACTATTTGCCACATCACGGATAGCTGCAGAAAGCGTAGTTCCACTATATTGGGCTGGTGGATTGTCACCGTATGGTTTGCTCAACTCATAGTCAATAAGAAACAGGTCTGGCAAATCATTAACATCAAAATTTTCACCGATATTATGTTGGGGCCCTCGCCCATCAATATATAAAGAACCTGATGCTTCCAAAAGAGTTTTTATGCGTCTTACCTCCTCTAGATCATCGTCAATATAAAGTACTTTTATTGGAGTCATAATAATTTATTTCTTTGGGAACTCAATCTCTATACAAGTTCGCCAACCTGTGGGCGCATCAATAAATTGAACTGATCCATTGTAATTGCTTACTAATGCCTGTACAACATACAGGCCAAGTCCGGTGCCTTCTCCAAGTATTGCATCGGGCAAGCTTGTAGTCTCAAAAGGCAAGAAGGCTTTATGTGGATCAATATCCAACCCTTTACCAGTATCTAACATTTGGAGATAAACTCTATTATTTCTGGTCCCAGCTCGAATCTCGATTTCACGCCGTTCGCGACCCCGCACGGCCTTCAATGCATTGGTTAAGATGTTGATGATGATTGCATGAAACTCGGCTAGAAACATTGGTGGAGACATTAAGTTTGCTGGCACCTTATTCATTACCTTTATTCCATATTCATCTTGGTAACCCTTGAGAGCATCAACCACGTTATCTACAGCCATCTTAACGTTATGTGGTTGCTGTTCAGACCTTGCCTCTTTTCCAAGTAGAAAGGCCAATAGATTGACTTGCTGCTCAACGAAACGCTGCCAACGGCGTAGGTCTTTAAGGTTTAGCAAGTAACTATTATGAACTGACTCGTCTACTTTTTCAGCGTAAATTTCGAAGAGTGTAATGATTTGCCCTAAATTATCGATAATGGCGCGTAATTGATGGTTGAGAAATGAGACCATTGTACCAAGGGAAGCCAAGACGCGCAGCATTGAAATTTCACTGATGCGCTGCCTCTCCAACGCTTGTGTTACTGCATCAATTCGCTTACTCTCCGCTCGTAATTCCGTGAATCGATCTACTAATTCCTCTTTCTCTGCTGAGGTTAACCTGGGAGATTCTCGAATGACTTGCTCAACTGGTTGTAACACATCATCTAATTTAGGTGAGAGTGACTCGATTGTCAGCGGGGGCTTAGGTTCTTTGCGCTGTTCAGAGTATTCCACGCGGGCATATTGAAGCGTTAACCAGAAAATACCGTTCCTGACAAAGGTACGCAGTTGGTCAAACGCCCGATTTTCAGTCAGTCGATCACGAGCGATGTTTATTTGGATGCCATCTTTGCCTGCATCGTGACGAGACTGAGATAATCTAACGGCTCCGAAAAGTTGATTGTTCCCGGGTACTCTCAAAAAGGGGGAGACGTCGTAATTATCAGCTTCTGCACCAAGGCTCGGTGCGAGGTCAAATGGGGTTCTTATACGTTGCGCCCTAAGTTCATCTAAACCGAGCCAGTCACTGCCGGGTTCACCGTAACCAAATACTCTGAAGTTATTCAAATAGAGTCTAACTCCAGCATGTCGGCGGGCATAATGAATAGCCTCGCGGACACCAAAGTCCAGATCGTGAAACCACTTCGACTCATACACGAAGTGGTGGATGATGAAAGATGCACCTGCTAATTGCTGGAATTCGCTCTCGAAGTCGTCTAATCTGAATATATCTTTTTGGTCGGTATGATGAATTTCAATTGTATACGCTGCATCTCCGTCTTCATTAATTTCGCCTGTCAAAGTCGCCCAAGCTCCAGCCATTACATACTCGCTCAACTTACCCGAAAAATTTGGAAATTCTGCTACCTCTAGAACAACCGAGAACCCAGGATCTACGTTTATAGAATTGTCCTTACTAGTCTTCAATATTTCGGAATATCCAAATGGGTTGACCAGTCCTAATAGGTCACGGCGTAGAGCCGCCACTTCATCCTCACTCCACAGTTCCTTTAAATCCTCAAGTAAAAGTATCACCCCGGTATCCGTCTCCTCAGACACTATTTTCCGCTCATAGCGTATGGGGATTTTTCTTAGATTTTGCCCTGGTTTAAAGTCCTGTCGCCAATCAAATCCGACATATACCTGTTCTTTAGAACCATCTTTCCGTTGAGCAACTGAGCTAACGTACAATTTGTTTGCCAAACGACCAACAGCGAAACGCCCGATACCTTTTGCCCCTGTCCGTGCTCGGTTATATTTTGGTGATATAGGATTGTCTATTTTGTCGGTCGTAGCGATCCGCATCCAGTGGTCACGAATGGCCTCGAAGGTCATACCGGATCCGTTATCTTCAACTATAATTGTTCCTTTTGGTGTGGTTACATCTTGAAGCAAAACCGTGGCTAGGGTTGCATCAGCGTCATATGAATTTTTAATCAGCTCAGCTAATGCAATAGATGGACGTGCGACCAGTCTCTCGCCTAACTCAGAGATCAATCCCGTATCAACTTCAAAGTTGAACTCGCCTTGCTCAACTTGTTCATCAACCATTTTTATTTCGCTCACTATTTAAGAGGTCCGTAAGACTACCAACCGGTATTTTCCCCAACTCCCCAGGCTCAATCTTGAACATACCACCCCCATAGGTACGGCCTTCAACTATAAATAAGTCGACTGTAATTTTATTTAGCATTTGCCAAACTGACCTAATTAGGTTTGGATCAGAGTCTAACAGAGCCTGTAAAGATGGACGAGGGTATAGTAGATGATATGCATTTGTTGCTATTGCATGAGAATGGTTCAAAATGAATCGGAGAGGCTTGCTACCTGGTCGTGACGTATTTCCCATGTACTTGCATATAATTGGGGCAGGAGGGCGTGACTCTTGTGAGTACCAAGGCTTGCGGCTCTGGCATAAGGTATGTAGATGGACACCTGCTTTTATACCTGTTTCCAAGTACTGCCACAGTTGTGGATGTTCGTGCCGTAATTTCTCTTCTGGTAGCTTGCAGTCGATCAAGTAAAGTCTATCTTCGAAGAGTGGTTCGCCGTTTTCATCTGCCTCAATTTCATCTCCGGCAAGGTAACGTGAACTGGGAAGGATCGGTTTAAGAAAGTCACTTGGAAGTTGTAAGGACTCAATCTTATCTGTAGATATAATGAAAAAGCTGTTGGCTCCTGTGGCAATCCCCCTCTTTACTTCAAAAAAATCTGAGAGCTTAAATTGTGGTCGACGCTCAGACCCAAGTATAGAAAATTTCGCCTGATCGTCATCGCTTAATAAACTGCTCCATTTCCTTGCTCTTTTCAGTTGAGATATTTTCAACCGTGAAGTTATGGTTGGTGTCGACAACCTATCTCCAAAACTGAGATCTACCTCATGATCTTCCACAGGAATTCTATTATGGAAGAAAACAATAGTAGAGGATACTATTGCGTCATAAAATAAGCTTTCACTTGATTCGAAACGATGAATTCGATGCAACATAACGTTGGTTGTAAGGTATTCTCTAATAGCCTTTCCATATTCAGTATCCATGAATTCACTTGGCAACAACCAACCCGAAATTGCATCCGGCGCAAGCCAGCTGTGTGCAACAAGAATGAAGTAGCAGTATAATCCTGCCCTGCCATTTAGGCTTATCCCTGTAGCCTTCTGAACGTTCTCAGATAAAAGTTTCTTGTTGCTTAAAGAAATATGGTGGTGACGCACATAGGGAGGGTTACATAAGAGAAGATTTACCTTCTTCTCTGAATTCGGTAAAAGAGCAGTTGTAAAATCTGCTAATCTAAGATCCAGAATGCCATCGGAGCAAGCTTCATTCATATATTCTACATAATCAGGATTTATTTCATACCCCCACGCTTTGCTGAGACGAGACCCTGGTACAGATTGGATCAATGCCTTGTAAAATGCCCCATGCCCAAAACCGGGTTCGAGAAACCTTATCTCTTGAGATGGGGGCATCAATTCGAGTGCAAAGCTTACCATCTCCTTAGCTACGGAGGCAGGTGTGAAATATTGCCCAAGTTTATTACGATCCAATGCGCCCCCCAAAGTCAATATATCTTGATACGATTGTAATAGAGGTCTTTAAAAATTGCAGAATTAAAACGTCGGCTATTTCATTCATCAATATTTAGATTCCCAAGGAGGTGATCCCGGTCAAATTTTATACCATCTACTCTATTTATACAAGTTTTTAATCATTCACCATACTCCCCTGAGGGGACCAATGCCCCTCAGGGGCAATGCGTCCTCCAGGGGGTCATTCACACGGAGGATATACACATGAGACTAGCAGGCATCGAAAAAGGAGGGTATTACCCCTACCCGTCGCACATGGCGTGAAGCTGCCGCTTTGCTTAGGGCTTCCTGGTTCAACCCGCTTCCAACAGGATCGCGTGGGCGACTGCTCGATCCATGCGCAGGCGAAGGTGAAATCGCCTAGCAGTCACTGGGTGATCTTATATTCGTGAAGGTCAGCGTCGATTAATGGATAGATTTCAGCGGAGAGGGTGGGATTCGAACCCACGGTGGTCACAAAGGGCCACAACGGTTTTCGAGACCGTCCCGTTCAACCGCTCCGGCACCTCTCCAGAGTAGTACGCCCCTAAATTATACCAATGAATAGCTACTTGGCATCGCCGGAGAATCCAAAAAACTCAGTAAATGAACCAAAAACCATACTGCAAATTGCAGTTATAATCCAACAATCCATTGAGCGGGCGTGAAGTTGGAAAATCAGATAATACTCACCCGGTTTACATTGCGGATTAAGATAAGGTATTGGATGTTTGTTGATTACATGATAATCTTCCTATATCACATACATGAAAGGTTTCCGTCAGATGGAAAATAAGCAATCCAAAGACAGCAGTAAATTAAACAAAGACGAGTTGATCGTCATCACCGGCGCCGGTGGGTTTATCGCTGGGGCCCTGACGCGCTACTTCCACGACCGGGGTTTCGCTCGCATCCGGGCAATCGATAAGAAACCGCTCCCGGACTGGTATCAGCGTGTACCCGGGGTCGAAAGCCTTCCCATGGACCTGAGTGAGGAAGAGAACGCTATCCGTGCCGTTGAAGGTGCAGTCGAAGTCTACAATTTAGCTGCCGATATGGGAGGGATGGGTTTCATCGAGCGTTTTCGTGTGGAATGTCTGCGCAGCATCCTGATCAATACGCATATGATTGAAGCGGCCTACCGGGCGGGTGTAGGACGTTATTTTTTCTCATCATCCGCCTGTGCCTATAACACACTCCTGCAACAGGACCCGAATGTACGCGCCCTGAAAGAGTCAGACGCTTATCCGGCAATGGCGGAACGCGGTTATGGCTGGGAGAAGCTGATGTCGGAGATGTTCTGCCAGGAGTACTGGGCAGAAAAGGGGCTGGAAACTCATATAGCCCGTTTCCATAACGTCTATGGACCCATCGGTACCTGGTACGGGGGGCGCGAGAAAGCGCCGGCTGCCCTGTGTCGGAAAGTGATCGAGGCTAATGATACTGGTAAACATGAGATTGAGATCTGGGGTGATGGCTCGCAAACGCGTAGCTTCATGTACATCGACGACTGTGTCCAGGGTATTGATAAGATCATGCACTGTGACAGCCTGGTCGCTACGCCGATCAACCTGGGTTCGAGCGAGCTGGTCTCGATAAATGAGCTGGTCAGCCTGGTTGAAGAGATCGCCGGGGTCAAGCTGGAGCGGAAGTATGACCTGAGTGCGCCGCGCGGCGTAGCAGGGCGCAATAGCGATAACACGTTTATCAAACAAGTGCTGAACTGGGAGCCCAACACACCCTTGCGTGAAGGGCTGGCGAAGACATATGCCTGGATCGAACAGCAGTATGCCGACCGCAAAGCCGGTAAAAGGACGGTCACGGACCATATCTGAGTGGATTGCTCAACCGCTCACCTGGGACCTGTGGCCTAGAAAAGCTGATATCCATGAATTATAAAAATAACTTCGATATCACCGCTGTGATCGGGAAAATCCCCTATCGCATGGCGCTTGCCGGCGGTTGGATCGATCAGCCGTTCGTATCGCGGTTAAACCCTGCACCACCCGGTTCCATGGTCGTCGTCAGCCTGGAGCCGACCTTTCGCTTTATGGACCGCTGCGGGATGGGTACCAGCACTCGCGAGGTGGCTATGAAGCTGTGGGATGGGGTTCTGCCAGACCGGGACCCTGCACAGCTTGTTCGAGAGCTGTATAACGCTGAGAACAGAGGCATCCCCGAGCCGTCCGGGTCGCAGGATATGGCTGGGTTGGTTTACCCGGGTATTAACCAGCTCGATTACGATGCAAATTATGAAGGTGGGTATTTTCCGGTCCACGTCGAATCCAACAACGCCCCGGATCTCACAGCCTGGTTGGAAGAAGTCATCCATATCGTGCCTGTAGCACGACGTCCTCAGGGATACACCCCTCTGGGTATAAAAAACCTGGACAGGGAATGGATCCGCAGTCTGGGTCAATCTGGTAAAGACTGCTTCGATGCCATCCTTGCAAAAGACAAAGCGGCTTTAGGCGCTTCGATGAATGAGTGCATGAGATGTTGGGAGGTGATACTTCCGCATACAGTGAAGCACCCCACGATCACAGTAGACCTCCTGGGAATATTAGATTATTACCAGCGCCGGTATGACGGCGCCATGTATTCAGGCTGTGGCGGTGGCTATCTATATATTGTCTCACAAGAGTCGGTGCCAGGATCCTTCCAGGTAAAAGTGAGAGTTGCACAGACGCAGGGAGTACATCTATGAGCCAGGTCTTCGTGACGGGCAGTTTCGACAATCTAAGGTCCCGTCATGTCCGCTTCCTGGAAGCGGCTGCGAAGCTGGGTGAGGTGCACGTCCTGCTGTGGTCGGACGAGACAACCCGGACTGTAGAAGGTAGCTCACCGATATTCAAGGTAGATGAACGTCTTTACCTTCTACGGTCCATCCGCTATGTTAGCCGTATCTCGGTGGTGAGTGGGCAGCTCGAAGATGATGCGCTCACATTCTCACAAGATGAACGTCGTTATATGGTCCAGGCAGTCCGTTTTGTTAAACAGGCGCTCGTCTCCAGCGGTCAAGGCTGGCTGGACGCCGAGCCGGAGATCGAGAGAGTTAAACCGGATATCTACGCTGTCAACGAAGATGGCGACAATCTCGAGAAACAGGAGTACTGCGCGCAACATGGCATTCAATACGTTGTATTAAAACGTATCCCAAGAGATGGACTCCCCGGGAGGGAGAGCACGCAGCTGCGCGAGTTTTAATAGGAGGGTAAAGTGTACTATGCGTTGATCATGGCAGGTGGGTCGGGTACGCGGCTCTGGCCTCTCAGCCGCCAAAGCCGTCCCAAGCAGGTACTCAAGCTGGTCGAGGAACGCACTATGTTCCAGCACGCGGTGAATCGGATTGAATCACTCTTTCACCCCGAGCGGATTTACGTCGTTACCGGTGCCGAACACGCTACCCAGCTCATGGCACAGTCGCCTGAGCTGGCGCCCGACCATTTCATCATTGAGCCGGAGGGACGCGGCACTGCCCCGGCGATTGGACTGGGTGCCGTCCACATCCGCCGGCAAGACCCACAGGCAGTGATGGTGGTGCTCACTGCTGACCACTTTATCGCCAATGCGGATCATTTCCGCCAGGTCCTAAAGGCAGCCGCCCAGGTGGCTCAAGAAGGGCACCTGGTCACCCTGGGGATTAAACCGGATTCCCCATTCACGGGTTATGGCTATATTAAACAAGGAGATAGCCTGGAGGTAGTGGACGTTTTTCCGGTCTTCAGGGTTGAGAGGTTCACCGAGAAACCTGACCCCCAGACGGCTATTCAGATGGTTAAGAGTGGGGAATATTCCTGGAACAGCGGGATGTTTATCTGGCGTGTCGATCGCATCCTGGAGGAGTTCACTCGCCAAATGCCCGAGTTCTATACCCACTTGAGCGTGATAGAGGCAACCCTGGGGACGCCGACTTATGAGGCGACATTACAGCGTATCTGGCCTTTGGTGACCAAGCAGACGATCGATTATGGAGTTATGGAGGGGGCCAGGGATGTAGTTGTCATCCCGGTAGATATTGGTTGGACAGATGTGGGGAGTTGGGGCAGCCTGTTGAACCTTCTGCCGACGGACCAGGACGGTAATATCCTGGTCGGCCCTCATATCGGGATCGATACACACAATTGTCTGGTCTTCAGCAGTAAACGGTTGATCGCGACCATCGGGGTGCAGGGATTGGTCATCGTGGATACGGACGATGCGCTCCTGATCTGTACCAAGGACCGCGAGCAAGAAGTGCGCGAGATTGTCGAGCGATTAAAACAGAACGGCGATGACCAGTGGCTGTAATAATAAAACATAGACCACTCGCAATTTACCATCTGGTGTGTACTGCTTTACCGTCCCGTCGCTCACATCGGAGATATATATTGATCCATCCGCCCCGAGGGCAAGGTCGTCTGGGCCGGGGAGGTTATCAGCCAACACAACCACGCGTGGGTTAGAGAGGTTCGATGAGGGGTGGGTCGGGGTGAGGATCGGTGCGGTGTTGGGGATCGAAGTTGCACTGAGGGTAAGCGTCGGGGCAGCAGTAACTGTCACCGCTGGCTTGGTTGGAAGTACCGAAGTAGAACTTATACTCATGCTACTTTATTAACCTCAACACTGTGCCGATATCTTCGGCGATCATCCGCCTCTTACTCTTTTCGATGAAGAAGCTCGGACCCGCTTGCAGGTAAGATGGGAAAACCCTCTTTCCTCGGAAGTAATAGGCTTGCCCACGAATTTTATACGTCGAACCTGCAGGGATCACCCTCCCCTCCCCGACTCTTTTAGCGATGGTGTTGAAAGTTTTTATAGCGACATCCCCCATCAACATGTATGCTTTCACATCTGGAAAGAGGGCCAGCTCTTTTTCCAAGAGATATGAACAGGTTTCGACCGTCCGAGACTCGATTCCATAACCGGTCTTGCCGCACTTTACGGCTGTTGTCAGGTATACCCCCAGGGCAAGGATATCCCGGATAGAAGACACCTCTGCGCCGGCGTCATTGAAGGCAAGGACCGTTGTTTTCTGAAACAGAGAATCCGGACCAGCATAGTAAGTGTCGGTCGGATTTACCGGGGCTGCTTCGGAGATCATTATGATAGAAAAATCTTCTGGGTTCAGTTCTATATCCGGGATAGCATAACTCTCGTGCCTCACATCAAGGCATGGTAACTCCTTACACTGCACGGTATTGTTAACGTACATGGATCACCTTCCTTATGTCAATCGATAGAAGAGAGTCAAGAATTGAGAACTGTGAAGATCCTGTTTTGTTCGGCTCCCGGCCGGCATTGTGCCAGACCTCCTGCGCTGCACTGAAGAACTGTTCGACGCTGGAGGCATTCGGACCAGCGACCGGATTGAACCCATCGGTCATCCGCGCTGCGCGCGCGAGTGCGGCTGGGGCAGAGCCGCCGAGCAGGAGTGGGGGTCGTGGCTTTTGCACTGGCTTGGGGTTGAAGATCTAAGCCGGGACTTCGTTGAACTTGCCATGGAATTCGACTGGGTCGGGCCCCCAGAGGGCGTTAAGGGCCTGGATCATCCCGGTTATGTGCGTGCCCCGCTGGGCGATAGGTACGTTGCTGGCTGTAAATTCTTCTTCCGAATAATGTCCTCCTTATCACCTTGATGATGTGAAGAACATAACGCTGGAGATCAGCCAGCACTCCTGTCAAGCACACCTTTAATCATTGGATGGACCTTCCACAGGTAAACCGCGACGATCAAGATCATCGCATACCCCAGGATTATCCAGACCGAGTGAATGATATCTGGCCGACCTACGCTAAAAATCTCTTTATTGGAGCCAGATACCAGTAGAACAGACTGAAGATCCCACAATGCGTGAAGCACGATCAATCCCAGGATCCCGCCTCCCCGCCAACGAATGAGTGCGAAGAGCAGCCCGATGAACAGGGCCGCAGCACCCATCAATGGTCCCTGTCCGAAAATATGCCAGAGCACAAAGCCGATGCTGGAGCCCCAGATCGCCCATCTTTCGCCGCGCCATTCTCCCAGGGCGCGGTAGACCAGCCCGCGGAAGAGCAGCTCTTCCACCAGCCCGACCAGCCCAAAATAGTACAGCACCTGCCCGGTTAACCAGGGCAGGCTGATATTAGGTGGGCTGAAGCCCCAGTCGATTGCCAGGATGATCAGAAGTCGCCCTGCCAGGATAGCTGACCCGCACGCCAGGCTCAGCAAGAGACCGTCCTTGTTGATCCCAAGCTTACCCAGGTTCCAACGCCGCAAGCCGATCCACAGCGTCCCTGCCAAGACATAGACATAGGTGATGATCTGAGCGACCCACAAGCCTGCCCCCTTCACATTTGGCCACATCCACAAGTAAGCCGGGATCGCCGGCAAGAACATGATCCCCACTTCAAACAGTGCAGCCAGTCCAGGATGCAGGCGAGTTTTCATTTTGTACAATTCGTGGGCTAAATATTTACACTCACCCCTTGTTCGGGATATTCCACCTGGGTCAGGCCAGATTCGCTCAGC
>Ga0315289_10008793_pt1 | contig 14575 bp, 7 predicted proteins | sample YL17G11_40_MG_FD_203452 | JGI IMG/M metagenome (GOLD analysis project Ga0315289, IMG submission 203452) | Sediment microbial communities from Yellowstone Lake, YNP, Wyoming, USA - YL17G11_40 | ecosystem: Environmental > Aquatic > Freshwater > Lake > Sediment | place: USA: Wyoming | collected...
GCAGACTAGGGATTGCGGCGGTTCACAACATGTTGCAGGGGACTCACCATTCCCCGCGGCCGCGAATCCCCGGGGAGGCGCGATCATGTCGGCTGGGAAGTGCTATCTCATACTCGCAGTGTGTTGCGCTTGGTCCGGTTGGTTTGAGGCTGGCGCGGCGGAGTGGCCGCAACTGCAAAACGGCCCCCAGCCGCGGCAGGAACTCGACAAGCAGGCCAGGCTGTTGCGCGCGTTGGAAGCCGACCCAAACGCACGGAACCTTTTCGTGCTGGATCAGCAGAGCGGACGAGAGGCGTTCGTGGTGCCGCATTGGGTCACCGCCACGTTTCAGCACGAACATCGGATGTTCGACGTGAACTACCGACTCCACGAGCGGCAGGCCGTGATCAAGAACCAGACCGATCCCAACATCTATAAAATTCCTTCCGATTCGGCCTGGTGGGTCAAGGCCGATGGTCCCAGTTGGATCGGCAACCTGCGCACGTGGCACTGGACGACGCCCGCGGACGACGTGCGGCAAGTGCATCGGCTGGACGAACAGGGCGTCGACGTCTGGGAATGGTGTGGGGTGGACTGCAAGGGCACGGGCCAGAAACGGGATCAGATTCAGAAGATCCCTTTCTACATGCGCCAGGCGCCCTACTACCTGCCGTTTGCCGACGTGACCCCGGAGTTGGCCCGCTTCCTCGCTCACCACCTCGCGCCGGAGTGCCGAAAATTCCTCGACCGCGTGGAAGAAAACCAGCCGCACTGGCACGCGGCCTACGCCGAGGCCATCCTCAGCAGCGAGAACGGCTTCATGACGCCTGTGAACGCCTACAGCCTGTTCCTGGCCAAGGCCTGGATCGTGGGCGAGAAGCCGAATAGGCTCGCCCGGCTCCTCGACGTGCCGTGGCTCAAACAGGGAGATCTCTTCTACCTCCACAAGCTGGCGGAGACGATCGAGGCCTATCGGTGGCTCGGCCCGGCACCCTATCGGCCTGATCACCCCATTTACTTGCCGCTGATCTGGCGCGGCTGGTGGGATTTCGGGGAAGGTGCGTTAGGGGATATTGGCTGTTACCGTTTCAATGACATTTTCAGGATCTTGAAACTCGGGCATCCGCGCTGTGTGCAGGCGAGCTCGACCAAGGTACAAAAGGAAACCTGTCCCTTGGCCTCCATGATCCACTACGATTTCCCCGCCCGCAGCGAGATGTTGCCGGCAGTCAAGTTGACATGGTATGATGGCGGATTGAAGCCGCGCCGCCCAGAAGAGCTGGACCCAGACCGCGATTGGCCCAGCGGCGGTGGCATGCTTTTCTCGGGCGATGAAGGCAAAATGGTGATGCTTGCCGACACGGGGCCAAGGCTGATACCTGAGTCGAAAATGCAGGCATACCAGCGACCGCCGAAAACGCTCCCGAGGAAAAATGTGGGCTGGATGGAGGCCTGCACGACCGGCAAGGCGGCGGAGGGCAACTTCGAGTTTGCCGGTCCTGTGACCGAAGTACTGTTAGCGGGTAACGTTGCCGTGCGGACGGGCAAAAAGTTGGATTGGGACGGCCCGAACATGAAGGCCACCAATGTGCCTCAAGCGAGCCAGTACGTCCAACCTCGCTTCCGCGATGGATGGTCATTGTAGTTGATGAAGCTGACTTCGATGAAGTCAATGGCTTGATGAATAAGATTCGCCTCACCTTGCTCTGTTGCTTGATGTTTGTTTTCGCCAGCGGACTAGCTGCCGCAGAGGTCGGCCAGTACCAGCGGAAACCAACAGCGCTTGCTGGCAAGGCCGTCGTCTTGCCTGCTCGGCCGGAGAGCATCGCGCAGGCGATCGAGACGGCGATCAAGACCAAGCAACGAAGGTTGGTCATTCCCGCGGGCACTTACCGGCTCGCGCCGCCCGACCACGGCCCGGTCCACCTTGTTGTTGACGGGGCGGAAGACTTGGAACTGGTTGCCGACGGCGTGACGTTCGTCTGCACGCGCCGCACCCGGGCTATCAATCTTCGGGCCTGCCGGAACGTCACCCTGCGCGGCCTGACGATCGATTACGATCCGCTGACATTCACCCAAGGGCGGGTGATCACGGTGGCCGAGGACAAGAGTTGGATCGACATCCGCATCGATGCCGGCTATCCGCGCATGCCCTGGAAGCGAATCGACCTGATCGATCCCCGCACCCGCTATCGCAAGCACGGCATGCCCTTTCTCTGGGGCACCACGGCGACCATGGTCGAGCCCGACGTGGTGCGGGTATCCCTGCGTCGGATCGGCGAAGCCGCCGCGGTGGGTGATCTCGCTTCGCTCAGCGCCGGCAACGAGGCGGGAGGCGTGTGCCACGGCGTGGTTCTCGAACGCTGTGCGGGAGGGATGGTCTTGGAGGACGTGACCATCCACTGCGCGCCGGGCATGGGGATCGTCGAGGGCGGCGGCGATGGCGGCACGCGCCTCTCGCGGGTGCGCATCGTCCCAGGGCCGAAACCGGCCGGCGCCACGGAGGATCGGCTGTTGACCACCTCCTGGGATGGCATCTTGCACGCCAGCGTGCGCCGCGGCCCGACGGTCGAGCAATGCCGCATCGAGCACTGTGGCGACGATTCGTGGAGCGTCTCCGCCGCAGATCTTTTGGTACTGAAGTGCGATGGCTGCGCCGCGGTGCTCGCGCCGCGAAGTCCCGTCGATCTGCGGCCGGGTGATCGCCTCGTGACCGCACTCGATGCGCCTTGCTGCAAGGTGACCGAGGTGCGCTCTGTCGCCCGCGACCGGGCCGGCCTTGACCAAGTGGTCAAAGCGCGTCTGGAGCAGGCCAAGCCTTGGACGCTTTGGAAGGTCGGCTGGGAGTGCCTCGCGGTGAGGCTCGATCGCGAGCCGGCATGGAAGGCCGGCACGTCCGTGCTCTGCCCTGACTGCCGCGGTGACGGCTTTGTCTTTTGCGACAATCGCCTGCATAGCTCTGGGCGCGTGCTGGTCAAAGCGGGCGGCGGGCGGATCGAAGACAACGTGCTGATCGATCCACACGGCATCATGGTGTGCCCTGAGGTCCCCCCTGAAGCTGCGGCGGGGATCCAGAACCTCGTCATTCGCAACAATCACATCTTCCAGAGCGGCTACTTCTGTCCGTCCCCATGGTCTACCCAGGCGGGGGCGATCTCGGTCACTTGCAGCGGCCCGGCCGAAGGCCGGCGCGGCTTCCGCTCGCCGGCGGTTTTTGAGAACGTGGTGATTGAAAACAACACGCTGGAACAGGTGGGCGGGGTCAGCCTCTGCGTGACATCAGCTAAGAACCTGCTCATCCGGGACAACCATTTTCGGGAAACGCACCGCACGCAGCCTGGCAATACCGGCGCGGAGTACGGCATCGATCAAACAGCGGTCATCTGGCTCGCCGCCTGTCAAGGCGTACGCTTGGAGCGGAACGAGGTCTGCGGCATGGGCCCATTCGCCCGACGTGCCCTGGCAGTGGCCGGCGACGTGCAAGGGCTCAGCGGCGCCGAGACCGGGGTGCGTTTCCCGCCACGGCCCGATTCAGGCGAAAAATGACATTCCAAGTGAACCAAGGAGAAAAACAATGCTTCTCCAATCGGGCAAGAGCTGGCTGGTGTGTTTCGTGGTCGCGCTCAGCGCGCGGGGTTCGGCGGCCGGCAATGAGGCCACCCAAATCCTTCAGACCGCCGGTGTCAAAGGGGGCCTTGTCGTCCACCTGGGCTGCGGGAACGGCAAACTCACCGCCGCGCTGCACGCCAGCGACAGCTACCTCGTCCACGGCCTGGACGCCGACGTTAACCATGTCGAGGCGGCACGCAAGCACATGCAGTCGCTCGGTTTGTACGGCAAAGTGTCGGTCGAGCAGTGGACCGGAAAGCAACTGCCCTACGTTGACAATCTGGTGAACCTGCTGGTGGCGGAGGACCTCGGCGAAATACCGATGACTGAAGTGATGCGGCTGCTCGCGCCGTTGGGGGTCGCGTGCATCAAGTCCGACGACCAATGGACGAAGACCGTGAAGCCCTGGCCCCCAGAGATCGACGAGTGGACGCACTTCCTGCACGGTCCGGACAATAACGCCGTGGCGCACGACTCGGTCGTGGGGCCGCCGAAGTACCTGCAATGGGTGGCGGAGCCGCTCTACTGCCGCAGCCACGAGATCGATTCCAGCATCAGTGCCGTCGTTTCCGCGCGCGGTCGGATTTTCTACATCCTCGACGAAGGGCCGACGGGGGTTGTCGACGAGCGGTTTCCCGAGCGGTGGGCGCTGATCGCGCGGGACGCGTTCAACGGCCTGTTCCTCTGGAAGCAGCCGCTGCCGGCCTGGGGGTGGCCCGAGTGGAAGAAAGACGAGTTGGCAGGACGCGTGGGGATCGCGGGTGCGCAACGGTTCCATCTTCCCGCGACGTTGACGCGGCGATTGGTGGCCGAGGGAGAGCGCCTGTTCGTAACCCTCGGGTTTCACGCCCCCGTGACGGAACTTGACGCCGGCAGCGGTGCCACCGTGCGGGTGTACGCGGGGACTGAAAACGCCGACGAGATCGTCTGCTGCCAAGGCACGCTGGTGATCTGCGCTCGCAGAGCACCTAACAGGCAGCCGCAAGGGCCCACCGAGGATTCGATCCTGGCGGCCGACGCCGGTACTGGTCGGATTCTGTGGAGGAAGCAGTCGCTCCAGGTTACGCGGCTGTCGCTGGCGGTTGACGGGGGCCGCGTCGTTTTCCGCAATCATGCGGAGCTGACGTGTTTGGATCTGCACAGTGGCAAGGAGATCTGGCGCGTGCCGGACGAGGCCAAGAAGGGCCTCAAAGGCGAGCGCAATGGCGGCTGGTTGGCCAATGTGTCGGAAACGCTCCTCATCCACCAGGGCACGGTGTTCGTGCTCGCGAGTGATCTGGCGGCATTTTCCCTGCAGAGCGGCAGGCTCTTGTGGAAAGGCGCCGGCGGAAGAGGATCCGGCGGATGCGGCAGTCCGCCGGACTTGTTCGTGGCCGCCGGCCTGGTTTGGCCCGGGGCCAGATTGCAGGGCCACGACCTGCTTACCGGCCAGGTGCGGCGGGATATTGATATCATGCACCTGCTCTCTGAAGGTCACCATCCGCGCTGCTACCGCAGCAAGGCCACCGATTCCTACCTGATCTTGCCTAAGCAGGGAGCAGAATTCGTCGACCTGCAAGCGGGGACCGCTCACATGCGGCACGACTGGCTGCGCGGTCCCTGTCGGTATGGGATCCTGCCCTGCAATGGGCTGCTCTATGCGCCGCCGCACCAGTGCAACTGCTATCCGGGGGTGAAGCTCAACGGCTTCAACGCCTTGGCTGCCCGGAGAACACCGGATGCCGACAGTCGGCAAGTGGAAACCCGGCTGGAGCGCGGCCCGGCGTATGAGGAGGCACAAAGGCACGGCTCGACTGAGCTCGCCGAAGTCAAAGGCACAAAAGCACAAAGCGAAGCCGATTGGGCTACTTACCGTCACGACGCGGCCCGCAGCGGTTCGACTATATCCGCCGTGGCGCACCAACTGAGGCGGGCTTGGACTGCCAAGCTCGGCGGCAAGCTCAGTCCGCCGGTGGTGGCCGAGGGACGACTCCTGGTGGCTTCGGTGGAAACGCATCGCGTCTGCTGTCTGGAGGCGAACGACGGGAAACCCCTCTGGAGTTTCGTGGCCGGCGGGCGCGTGGATGGTCCACCGACGGTCTACGGGGGCTTGGCGCTGTTCGGATCCGCCGATGGATGGGTTTACTGTGTCCGTGTGTCCGACGGGGCGTTGGCCTGGCGGTTTCGGGTAGCGCCGCAGCAGCGGCGCGTCGTCGCCTTCGGAGAGTTGGAGTCGGCCTGGCCAGTGCACGGGAGCGTGCTGGTGCAGAACGACGTTGCTTACGTTGCCGCCGGACGATCGACGTTCCTCGATGGCGGCATCTATCTTTGCGCCCTGGATCCGGCCACGGGCAGGCTGCTCTGCGAGGATCGCCTGGAAGGCCCGTATCCGGACATCACCAGGCCCGAGGGCACGGCGTGGAACATGGATGGCGCGACGTCGGAGGTGCTCGTGGGCGACGGCCGGTTCGTTTACCTGCGGCAGGTGAAATGGGACGGCCGATTGACCCGGCAATCAACCCCCCTGATCACAGAATCAAAATCCGCTGTGGGCGGCGGCGCCAAGCAAGTCGGCCAGCACTTGTACGCCACGAGCGATCTGCTCGATGATGCCGGTTTCAATCGGGTGTATTGGATGTACTCGGACACCTGGACCGGCCGCTGCAAACGAGTGCCCGAGGCGGGCCAGCTTCTGGTATTCGACTCCGCGGCCACCTATGGCGTGATGCCTTTCACCGCGCGCACCGCAGGGATGCCTGGATTCTTCCCCGCATCGGGGTGCGTGCGGCTGTTCGCCAGCGCTCACGACAAGCGCGTGCAGCCGACCGCGTCGGGCAAAGCCAAGAGGCGCGCCTCCGCTGCGCCGACGCCTGGCGAGTGGTCCGTCACGGTGCCTGTTCTGGTCCGGGCGATGGTCCTTGCGCCGCAGAGGCTGTTCCTCGCCGGCCCGCCAGACGTGTTGGATCCCAAAGACCCGTTGGCCGCGTTGGAGGGACGGAAGGGGGGCGTACTGTGGGCCGTGTCGACCGCCGACGGCGAGAAACTAGCCGAGCACCCCTTGCCGTCGACGCCCGTCTTCGATGGAATGGCAGCGGCGCAAGGCCGACTTTACGTATCGACTACCGACGGCACCGTAATGTGCATGGGCGCCGCGGACTGAGTGACTGACCGGCGGGCCGCCGCGACGGGTATCTGATTTTTTTTGGCCCGATGAGTCTCTTGCCGTATGATCGGCCGCGTCGCTCTGACGGTAGCGGTACGATCAGTATGACGACTAGTTGCGGCAGGCCGTTTCCATGAAGGCGGGTCGCGGGCAACAGAGCGCGTGGTGCCGCCTGCGGTGCCAAATTCGACGGGTGCAAAGGAGGCCGGCGACAGGTCGCCTTCACCATGTCAGCTCGGCAATGGCGATGTGGCTCTTGTTGTTGATCCGGTAATCGTTGGTGGAAGCCACCTGCTGCACGGAAAGCGTGCCCGGCCCGTACACCTTCCATGGTCCCGCGAGCCGGTCGGCATACGCCAGGCGGATGTGCGGCCCTTTGTGGTGCGAGAAGTAGAGGTAGTACTTGCCCAGCGGCTTTTCGATCCAGTCGGGCACCTTGATCAGCGACGGGCCGTTGATGTTCTCACCATCGCCTTCGGGCAGCATCTCCGGGCGGATGATCGGGTTCTCCTTGAAGCGGGTTACCTTGAGCTTGGGAGGCACTGGCGCGGCAGCCGCTGGTGTGGACGGTGTTGCGGCGGCCCCAAGGTCGCCTTTCCCCAACCCGTGTGTGCAAGCTATCAGCAAAGTGGCTGACAGCGCGATCCACGGTGTACGTCTCAACATGGTTTCTCCTTCTCTTGGGGCATGCAGATGCAAAAAACAAGTGTTCCTTCTCCGCCTGTAGGGCGACTCGCTGCTCCGCCGCGACTCGGTCGCGGTGCTGACGAGTTGGCCGCGCAAGCAGGCATTCGGGGCCGAACGACAGACACTGTTCGAGCAGCTCGACACGCCTCGCGACAAACAATCGCCGTGATTGTTTACCGCCCAAGGTTTATCGTTGCTTTCAACTGTTAATGCCGGTCCAACTGGTGTGCGGGTTGCCGCAGGGAAAAGGCGCACGCTCCAGGTACACCGCGAGGTACTGGTACGGGAACTGCCGCAAGCGCCAATTTTGTCGGCGTACGGCTTTCCGCTGTGTAATGAAGTGTCGTATCGTCTCCCGGATTATCAAAGCTTGCTGGATCGAGGGTGGTATGGCGCGGTCTCTTAGCTATCCCGATCACGCCGATCGGATGGCGGCCTCCCTTGAAGTAGTTGCAGATGGCAAAACGCGCCGAGGGCAACATACCGGCTGGATCCAGAATAGCCAGTGACAGAATGTATTCATCCATGCTTACGGACTCTGGCAGAGTGAACGTTCCTTCAACGTTGAATAATTGCGGTTCGACATCATAGGACCTTCGCTCTCTGTTCCACTTGTCGCCCGGTAACCACTGACGGATGTCCAAGTCTTTGAAGGTGTCACGCCACACGACTTTTCGTGTCTGTGGATGCAAGAGACTCAGCTCAACCGGCCAATTGTAATAGAATGGGGAAGAACCAGTGTTCCGGACGGTGAAAAGCACCTTGAATGGTTTGTTGACCGAAAGCGTCGCAGGATAGCTTACCTCATCTATTACAAAGCGATAGCCAAGAGCTTTCTGCACATTCTCCGCTCCGGCCTTGGTGCCAGGATTGTTCCGGTCATAATCCGAGATCCAGCCTAGATGATTGCAGTGAAGCTGGCGAATGGTATCCAGAAGGAAGCCCAAGTGCCCGGGATCCGTCAAAGTATCAGTCGGATTGTCGCCCGGTTGAATCTTGTGGTTGCCCCAGTTATAGGCGGTTTCTCCCCCCATCACCGCCGTCTTCCAACGGTCGCCGAGTCCTGCAATTGCGATTCCGCCTCCCTTGGCCCAGTTCATCTCGTCTTGGTGAGCCCACGAATCCCAGTAGATACCAAAGTGATAGTCACGAAAATCTTCCGCATGACGAACCATGACGAGTTTGTTCGTGAAAGCAATGGAGAAAACGTCCCCGAGGATCTTCTGCATTTCCGCGGAAACATAGGGGGTATGCTGTTCACCCCACTTCCCGATGATGCCCATCTCAACGTATGCGACGCGCGGATCGCAATCCCAGCATTGTCCCAGTTTCTTGACCATGTTCACCACGCGCGCCCGGAATTGCGGACTTGAATAGTCGTCCTTCTGCATATCCGAAGGCCAGCCATTTGGTCTACCGGGATAACCCAGCCACACACGTGGAATGGCTTTCACGTTGGATTGTGGGAAGTCTTTCCAGATGTGATCGCAATGCCTGCAAATTTTGTCAACGCCGTCCTGTTCCTTGTCCTCCAATATGTTCCATGGGATATATGTGTGCTTGAGTGTTCCGAACGGGTGTGGGTAGCCTGCACGGAATCCCTTAAGTGGATTCTTCAAGGCGTTCGGATATGTGGTGGGTCGAACGACGACCCTTACGATCGAATGGTCCGCTGCTGGCGAGAGTGGTGCGCCTCCCGATAGCTGGCTCCACAACAGCGTGCCAAAACAAATCGCCATGCCTTTAGCCGCAATGAGTGTTTTCATTTTCATCTTCTGCCGCTACCTAGCGTTCGGACCTTGGAATGTGGATCGCCGTCAGCCCGCAGCAGTCCCATGCCTTGCCGCCGCGGCTGATGTTCCAGGTGATATAGAGCGTGTCACCGCGGGGATCGACCGCCACGCTGTACGTACCCTTGCAGGTGAAGCCGTACTTGTCGTGGTAGAACGGGTGCAAGAAGGCCAGAACCTTCTTCTGCCTGGTCTTCACGTCGAACTGCACGACGGGCGTACCGTCGCGATCGCTACTGCCGTGCGCCCCGGGGATGTAATACAGGTAGCGCCCCGTGGGATCAACGTCCAAGGTGCTGATGTAGGCCTGGGTCCCCACGGCCGCCGGGCCGAGATCCTCGATCTTCTCGGTGCGCGTATCGAACGCGCACAGGTTCGCGTCGGGGGACTTCTGGCCCGAGGAGACCGTGTACACGTAGCCCTGCGGCGTCTCCGGCGTGGCCGCGCGGACGCCGATCGGCGGCAGCCCTTCGACCTTCGCCGGCGGACCAGGCTGGGCCGGGTCGAAGCGCATCAAGGTCCCCTCGCGGTTGCCCGGCACGTAGTACACCCGACCGGTGGAGCGGGCGAGGATCATCGCCCGCGCGGGGCCGTCGGGCCCGGCGTAAAGGAGCTTCTTGTTCTGCACATCGTAGGCGAAGAAGTGGATGCCCTTCTGGTCCTCGTCGCCGCCGACCCCCGCCGCCGTCCCGCCGTAAAAGATCATCCGCTGGGGATCCAGCAGGCTGTTGGGGATGCTGTGCCGAGGCACGGGGCCTTGGACGACGACTTCGGCCTTGCCGCTGGCCGGGTGGCAGCGCAGGATCCAATCGCCGCGGTAATGATACGCGTCGGTGGTGACCTTCGCCGAGCCGCGGTGCGTCGAGAAATACAGCCAGCCGTCGCTCCCTTGCTCGAGCCGGCCGTGGATCTTGCCGGGCGTGTAGTGCCCCTCGGGCAGTTCGAGCAGTTTTCGCACGTCGACCAGTTGGCGGAAGGTCTTGGTTGCCGACTCGTACTCAAAGATAAATGCGTTGCCGAACGGCGCCGAATGGTCGCCGATCGAGGCATAGTACTTCCCGCCGATCACCACGCTGTCGCCCCAGTTGGACCAGAGCTTTGGGCGATACGTCTGCCCGGGATAGTAGAGGAAATCCACGGTGGGCGGCGTCTTGGCAATGGCCACGCCGCTTTTGAGCGTCGCTGGCGGTTTGAGGAACTCCGGCGCCGTGTCGGTGACGACAATCTTTCCGCCGGACAAGGCCGGGGGGAACGGGAGTTCCGCCTGCTCGGCGGGTTTGGGTTTGGCCGCAACCGCGGTGCCAGCCAGCACCGCCAGCCACGCCATGGCGAGCCAACCAAGATGTTGTCTCATCCTTTGGGGCCTCCGCAAGATTTGCGAGTGAACCATTACCTCGTCACCGTGATCCGCTGATTGGCGGCTACATTGTGTTTGACAATCCGCCCCTTGCCGTGCGGAAGGACCACTTCCAAGTCAACGGCCCGCCCCCGCCCCAGGCCGAAATGCGCCACGGCCTCCTGTCCGGAGCACCAGCCGAATCCAACTTGGATTTCGCGGCACCCCAACAGGGCCGTCCGGTCGCCCAGCTTGCCGGCCGGGTAGACCTGGATGCGGCTGCCGATCCCCTGGCGGTTGACGCCGTCGGGGCCCTCGACCGTCACCTGGAGCCAGTTGCCCCCTGGAGTTTCATTGCGCAGCAGTAGCGAGGGCAGATCGATCCACCAACTGAGCATGAGCAGGTCGAGCCGGCCGTCGCGGTCGAAATCGGCGGTGGGGGCCGCCGCCGCGTAGAGAATTTTTTTTCCTCGAAAGGCCTCGACCATCAAGGCGCTGGAGGAGCCGCGCCGCTCGGCCATCCCGGCCGGAAAATCGTTGACCGCCCAGGCGTCGTCACGGAATCGGGGAGTTGAGCCCTCCACGCCCTGATTGCGGAAGACCACCGGGTACGGCCGGCCATCCTTAAATTTCACGATGCTCACAAAGATGTCCGGCCAACCGTCGTTGTCGAAGTCCTGGATTTCGACGTGCGGGGCCTTCATCGCCAGCGGCGCCAGTCCTGACTGTTGGGTTACCTCCTCGAACGCCGGATTTCCCTCCCGCATGCCGCGGTGCAGATACAGCCGCACCGGCGCCGGCTCGCGCAAGGACCATTTGAAATGATGGCCCACGACAATGTCGGGCAGCCCGTCGCGATTCACATCGCCGATGCACACGCCCGTGGGCGAGCTATCGGATCGGGGCGTTTTCCAGGCGAAGACCTCGCGCGTGCCGGGCGCCTCACGGAACCGGCCCTGCCCGTCGTTGAGAAACAGCCGATTGTGCCCGTCGGCGCTCACCAGGAACAGGTCGGGACGGCCGTCGAGGTTCACGTCGCCCACCGCCGCGCCGGAGATGGCCGACCCGCGAGGCAGGCCCGCCTCTTCGGCCACGTCCTGGAAGCGGTAGTCACCGAGGTTGCGGTACAGCGCAACGCCCTTGTCGGCACGCGTGCCGTAGTAGAACTCGCAGGCCAAGAGATCCAACAGCCCGTCGCCGTCAAAGTCGACGGCCGCGGCAGTGCGGCCCAAGAAGCCGGGCGGGCAGGCGCCGCTTTGGGCCGAGACATCGGTGAACTTCCCGCCGCCGTCGTTGTGGAACAGGGCGCTGGGCGCGGCCCTGCTTCCCTCGCTGCGATTGGCGTTGTTGGACACATAAAGATCGAGTCGGCCGCGGTTGGTCAGATCGGCGAACACGGCCCCGCTGGCGGCACTGGAGACTTGCACGCCCGACTGCTCGGCCAAGCGGAATTTTCCGCCGCGGTTGTACAAGAGCTGGCTGGGCTTCGAGCCTGCATCGTGGAAAGTTCCGACAAAGAGGTCGGGGTAGCCGTCGCCGTCGGCGTCGCCCCAGGCCGCCCCGTGGCCGCGGACCCCGGCCGCGGGCGGGAGCAACCCGACCGCCTCGCCGACATCGCGAAAGACAAAGGGATACGGCTGCGCCGGGGCGTGCGATTTCTCGGCGGCCAAAGCAGGATCGACAAACGCCAGGGCCGCGACGAGCGACATGACGGGCATCAAACAGGGCAGGCAGGGCTTCATAGCGGCAGGGACCTGGTTGCAGGGCGCATACTTAGGGGCGAGAAAGAAACCACTTACCTAGTCCAGCAGCAGCACATCGCCCTCCTCCAGGTGCGGCAAGGTAACTGTAATGCTGTCGCCGGAAGAACGGATATCCAACTGCTGGTCGAGCATTCCCGATGTTACCTTTTTCACTTCGCCCGTGCCACGGATCGTGATCTTGAGGTTTTCCAGCGGGACGATCTCCACGACGGCCTTGCCCCGCGCGTTTTGCTTACCAGAGGTGCGATAGGCCCAGTTCATCACCGTCACCGCCTGCTTGCCGCTGGTTTTGTTCTTCAGCAGCACGGCCTCGACGGTCGGCACGGCCGGTTCGACCACCGGCTGGACCAGGCCAAGTGCCGGGGCCGCCACGTAGCTCCGCTTGCCGGCGTCGAAGTCACGGGACATGTCGAAACCACTGCCACGGACCTGCGCGGAATACTCCAGGCCGGGGAAGAAGCCCGCCACGTAGGCCTTGCCTTTGCCGTGGGCGTGGCGGGTGACGGCCGGCGAGCCGTCGGCGAACTTCACCAGCACCTGCGTGTTCCCGGCGGGCCTGAGGATCTCTCGTCCAATCACCGGCTTGAAGGCGCCCGCAAAGGCGGGAGCACCCTGGACCGTCGACAGCGCAACGAGCGCAGCCCCCTCGGGCACCGGGGCAATCTGACTTCGCGGGTCGTCGTAGCGTTCCAGCTCGGCGGCCCCGTAGAGCCTCACGGTGTAGTACATTTCGGGACTATTTCGCTCCTCCAGACCGAACACCGGATTGAGGGCCTTAAGCGGCTGATTGGCCTCGTCCCTGGCCAGGCCGTAGCCGCTGCTATACAGCACACCGCCAGCCTTGACGTACTTCTCCAGGACCGCCGCCGCGTCCCGGCGGAGGTTCGTGCCATTGATGTAAATGATCTTGTACTTCGACAGGTCTTCGCTGGCAAGCATCACCTCGTCCAACGGATCGACCGGAATGTGGGCGTGCGCCAGCGCGGTGTAGATCCACTTGGCGTTTTCCCAGGCGGCCAGTTGCTCGGGGCGATTCTGCATGCGCATCCAGATCTGCATGGTGTCGGGCTTGACGACGGCCACCTCGGCCGGCTTCGCCCAGGTCGAATCCCACAACACGTCCTCGCACTTGCCGATCAGGTGGGCGGCCTTGCTGGTGAGCGTCAGGGCCTCGGGACTTTGCGAGAAGCTGTCTCCCTTGGCGTAGTCGGGCCCGTAGGTGTACCAGTAGATCACCCTCACGCCCCGGCTGACGGTGCTTAAGGCCCGCTGCACGGGCGCGCCACGGTGCGGCTTCAGATCAATGCCGAAGGGCTTGTTCATCTTCTCCGTCACGATCCGCCCGACATCGCAGAGGTAGCTGTCCCAACTCCAGACCTGCGGACCGCGGTTGGAGGTCTCGTACATGAAGCCGTTGTCGGCCAGCCGGTAGAAGTTGAAGAAGTCCAACGGCCCGCCGCCCATCAGGAAGGTATTCCCGCGCAGGGCGTACGAGTATGCGAAGGGCTGCCTGGCGGCGGGACTGTCGTTGAGCCCTTTGGCCGGCGCCTCGCGCTTGGCCTGATTGGCCTTTTCATAGGCTTGAACCAGCGGAGTAAACAGGCGGGCCGAGGCATAGTTGGTGAACATCATCGTATAGTAGGCCGTCAGGCCGGCGGCTGGGTCATCGAGGTTGGGCATGGACCAGGGCTTGTCGTCGGCGGGTGCGGCGTCGGTCTTCGGTCCGGACTTCTTGCCCGCTCCTTTCTTGCCGGCTCTTGCGTCGGCGGCAGGCGGGGGCGGGCCCTTCTTCTTATCCGCCTTGGGCGCCTTCTTCGGGCCAAAGATATCCAGCGGCACCACCTCGGACCAATCCTTCTTGCCGAACTCCGCCGGGCTGAGGTTCATCTGCCTGAGATACTGGCGGAAGCCTTCCTGGCAGGCCGTACAGTGGACCAGGTGGCGGTTGCCGTCGGAGGCGGTCCGCGCGTAGACCACGCCGATCTCGTCGATCGTCAGTGCCCAGACCTCCGGCACCGGAAGCTTCAGCACCTCCAACGCCTCAGCCACGCCCTCCTCGCTCAGCTTGGCAACGCCCGGATGGAAGGGGCAGCCGGTTGCCGGCGTGTCGGGCCGACCCTCTTTGAATTTGACCACCGGATAGTTCATCGAGGTGCTGATAAACCCGCGGTGGAACTCCTTCCCGAAGCCCTGGCCGCTGGCGACCATCTGCACAATCACCTCGTCGGGGTTGCGAATGGCGTTGGCGCCCAGTTGGTGAACGGAGCGG